>Ga0070741_10016858_pt1 | contig 12094 bp, 9 predicted proteins | sample Coa_R1_4_FD_66440 | JGI IMG/M metagenome (GOLD analysis project Ga0070741, IMG submission 66440) | Surface soil microbial communities from Centralia Pennsylvania, which are recovering from an underground coalmine fire - Coalmine... | ecosystem: Environmental > Terrestrial > Soil > Unclassified ...
AAAGGATCCCAGGATTGACCACCGGAGTCCCCAAGGACAACTTCAGGAGAACAGGAACCTCGATATAATCCAGCTCCGCGGTTGTGGTATCGCCCGTGATAGCCGTCCCTTTTTGTTCATAAAGCACCTCGGGCCGGATCGCGAAAGAGTTTCCGAAATTCAGGCTCAAAAAACCGCCCCCCACGAACCCCAACTTGTTGCTGCTGGCCCCGTTGATGAAATTCTGGGTATCGCCTCCGATAAAATTGGAAAAATTCGCACCCGCTTCCAGCCCCAAATTGAAGGTCTGCGCGGAAGCTTGAACAACCGCCAAACCGGCCAAAACCAAACCGAACACCAAAGCTTTCATTCTCATGCCGTCCTCCTTGAAATAGGTCTTTCACCCACTCTATTTAGACGATGGGGATGAAATCAAGGTTTCGTTGAATTTACTTGGTTTTCGATAGCCAGTCCGTATGCATAAAGCCCTTTTCAGGATGGTCCACCCTTTCATAAGTGTGGGCCCCAAAGAAGTCCCTTTGGGCTTGGGTCAAATTCTGCGGCAGATCCGCGGTGCGGTAGCTGTCAAAATAAGCCAGGCTGGCGCTCATGGCCGGCGTCGGGATGCCGTTCGCCACGGCCACCGAGACCACCTTGCGCCAATTGGCTTGGGTGGACTCGATCTGCTTCTTGAAGGATTCATCCAGCAGCAAAGACCGCAAATTCGGATTACGCTCATAGGCCTTCATGATCTCATCGAGCAATTTGGCGCGGATGATGCAGCCGCCCTTCCAAATACGGGCCATTTCACCCAAGTTGACGTTCCATTTGTATTCATCCGAAGCGGCCTTGATGAGCCGCATGCCCTGGGTATAGGAACAAACTTTGGAATCATAAAGGGCGTCCCGAACCGCGTCGATCAAGGCCTTCTTGTCTTCCTTATAAGAAATGGCGGGACCTTTGATCTGCTTGCTGACATCGACCCTTTCTTCCTTGATGCTGGACATTCCGCGTCCATCCAGCGAAGCCACGATGGTCGGGATCTGGATCCCGAGATCGAGCGCGATCTGGGCGGTCCATTTGCCCGTGCCCTTCTGTCCCGCCTTATCCAGGATCATGTCCACGAGGGGCTTGCCCGTTTCGTCGTCCTTCACCGTGAAAACCTTGGCCGTCAGTTCGATGAGGAAGGAATCCAAGATACCTTTGTTCCACTCCGTGAAAATATCGGCTAGCTCGGCCGCTTTCAAACCCAGGACCTTCCGGAGGATGTCATAGGATTCGGCGATCAACTGCATGTCGCCGTATTCAATGCCGTTGTGGACCATTTTCACGAAATGTCCGGCGCCGTCGGGACCGCAATGGGTGACGCAGGGGCCCGAGTTGGTCTTGGCCGAAATGGCCTCGAAGATGGGCTTCACGAACTCATAGGCCTGCGGGCTCCCGCCCGGCATGATGGAGGGGCCGAACCGCGCGCCTTCCTCGCCGCCGGAGACGCCGGCCCCGAAAAAGTAAAAGCCTTCCTTGGTCAGGTCCGCTTCTCGACGCTGGGTATCCTTGAACCAGGAATTGCCGCCGTCGATGATGATATCGCCCTTGGAAAGGAGGGGCTTCAAAAGCTTGATGGCGTCGTCGACCGGGTCGCCCGCCTTCACCATGAGCATCACCCGGCGGGGCGTCTTCAAGGCCTTGACGAAATCCTCCAAGTTGTGGGCGCCGATGAATTTTTTGCCGGCGTTTCGCTTCATGAAGGGGGTCACGCGATCGCTTCGAAGATTGCAGACGGCCACGGAAAACCCATGGTCCTCCATGTTCATGGCCAGGTTCTCGCCCATGACCGCGATCCCCAAAATGCCGATATCCGCTGATTTCACTTGCTCCGCCATGACCGCCTCCTCGAAATGGGATGCCTTAAAGAGCGCGTATTTTAACATGAACGAAGCGGAAAAAAGATGACTGCCGTTATAATCATCTTGAATTAATTCAAGGTAAAGACGCTCCTCAAGCCGTCCGCGAATGGCCGATCGAATTTTGTTTCGTCTTTTGTACCAAATGGGATCAGGTAAGGATCGAAATCCACACATGAACCGACTTTCTTCCTATATCCGTCATCCCCATACCTATGCCCTGGGAAGTATGGCCGCTTGCCTTCTTTGGCTTTGGGGGCGGCTTCCCTACCATAACGACATCCTGGTTTATGTTTATCCTGAAAGGTTTTTCAATCTCGACAGCCTCCACCGGGGGTTCGTCCCCCTTTGGAATCCTTATATCACCTGCGGCATACCCCATCTCGCCAACTGGCAGTCCGCCTTTTTTTATCCACCCTACTGGTTGATGAACCTGACCGGATTGACCCAAGGGTTACCCCTGCTCGCCTTGTCCCATGCCGCTTGGGCTTATCTGGGCTTCTTTTATTGGGCCCGGTCCCGCCATACCCATCTTTGGCTCGCTGGTCTAGGAGCTTTCGCCTTCGCGGGCTCCGCCCATTTCATCCGTTGTTGGACCAATCTCCCCTTTATCGCCGCCGCCAGTTGGATCCCTTGGGTCTTTTGGGCCTTTCAAAAGCTGATCGAAAAACCCGGGTGGAAAACTTTCCTGACAGCTTCCCTGATCATGGGGCTCCAATTGCTGGCGGGTTATCCGATCTTTGTTTTCTACACCTGGATGGCGCTGGGCCTCTGGCTTCTCTCCGGGAGTCTTCCGCCAAGGACTTGGTATTGGACGGGTGGAGCCATCGGGTTCTCCCTGGTCCTCACCCAATTGCAATGGCTGCCTTTCCTGGATTTTTTGGGATACGCCCTGCACGGAGGCTGGGGAACCTTTCCTTACTATCTTCACATGAACGAGTTTTTTACTTTTCTCGACCCGCTATCTTTGGGGCCTCCCGAAACCCAGAACTATTCCGGAGATGCCTCCAATTCCATTTTCGGGAATCTCTACATCGGGATCGTTCCTTTCGCTTTTTGGGTCGGGGCCCTTGCTTGGAAAAGATACAAACGCGGTTTTTGGGGACTCTTGTCCGTCGTTCTGCTGGCCTGGATGGCGGGTTATGGTTGGGGCTTGGGTCGGCTCTTCCCTCAAAAGTTTTTCGATCTTTTGGAGCCCTCCAAGGCCGCGGCCGTTTTCCTCTTCGCTTCCTGCGCTTTCATCGTTTCCTTTTGGAACGAGCCCCTTTTGCTTCTGTGGAAAAAAAAGCGCTGGAAACCTTGGATGTTTTTGGCGGCGGTCCTTGGGTTCGTCGATCTGGCGGTCCTCCCCTATCGTTTGACCTATCGAATTCCCGATCCCTATCAGGATCCCCAATTCCAAAAAAAAGCCTCTTCGATCCAAGCTTTTGCGGACGGGGCCCGGATCCTAAGCCTTCGAACTTCCCCCCCTTTGGTCCAGGGAGTCCGATTGGACGAAGGCCTTGTTCGGAAAATGTCCGAATTATATGTGGATGACTTTTTACCCAACACCCAGCAAGCTTGGGGACTCCGTTCTTGCGACGCTTACCTTTCCCTTAAAACAACGGGCACCAACGACATCCAGCGGTACTTCGAGCATGGCTTTCCCTATTCGGGTGATCTATTGGACGTGGCGGGCGTACGATTGTTCCTGCTCCCTCAAACTTTGTCGCCTTCCAAATATCATTTCGCAGGGAAATCAGGGGCTCAAATACTGAACTTGAATTCGGAAGCTTCGGAAGAATTGCGGTTCGCGCCCGATAGGGTCGTCTATCCGGACCGGCCTTCCATCTTGAATATCCTCTCACAGCCTCGAAGCGGCTGGAGGCAAAAAGTTTACCTCGAGAAAAATGAGGAAGGGGTCTTCACCCAATTGCCGCCCGCCCAAAGGATCCTGACCGGTCTATCGGTCGATGCCTTCGATCATCCCCGCGTCGGCCGACTTTCCCGCAGGATCTCATCCTCCGGTCCCGGCTATTTCGTTTTCAATGAAAGTTACGCTCCCGGATGGCGCGCCTGGGTGGACGGCCGACCGCGGCCGGCCTTGAGGGCTTACGGGCTTTTCATGTCCGTGGAAATAGCGGACTCCGGACTTCATCGAGTGGATTTCCGTTATGAACCCGTTTCTTTCCGCCTGGGTCTTTTCATGAGTCTCTTGGCGCTGGGTTGGGCCGGGGGACTTTTGTTCCGGATCTATGGCGCCGGCAGCAGGTCCGCTTGATCCAAAGCTTCTTTTAATCCTTCCGCGACTTTCCCTTCGGATCCTTTGATCCAAAAATCCAAGATCGAAAGTGGTTTTCCCCCGCCCAACTCCTGGCGGTGAAAGGAAGTGAGGACGATATGGTGCCTCGAAAAGATCTCCATGATCCCCTTTTCCGCGCCCGACGGAACGACCCATTCGCCATAGGCCGCGCAATCCATCCCGGATCTTTGAAAAAGAATGAAGGCTCCCTCTTCGGAGGGGGCGGCGGGATCTTCGGGAAAATCGAATTGGAGCGTCCTGCCTTTCAAACTTCCAATGCCCAGGGAGTCCTGGATCTTGGACCCATCGGCGGGTTTCGGGCTGGCGGCCGGGGAAGGAATCGGATCGGCCCCTTGGGACCCGGGCCCTACCGGTGTATCGGTGGAAGATAGGATATATTTGGCCGCCCAGGCCAAGCTGGCCTTGGCGCCCTGTCCTTCCACCACCAAGCATTTAAGCGCCGGCGACTCGTTCAAAAAGGGGTCATAGAGGGCCTTTATTTCCAGCCCGTTTTTGAGGGCTTGGGCGGTGGCTTTGGGAACTTCCGAATCCAACAATAAGATCTTTCCGGTCATCTGGGCCCCATGGGCCAGGGGTTTGAAGACAAATCGGGACACTAGTGCTCCTTCGGGTTCCAAAGGCACTCCCTCAACCACCACATTCAGGTCGGTCCGAAACAAGCGAACCTCGAACAAACCGCCCCGTTCCATCCCCTTTTGTCCAAGGATCTCCTCCACACCCTTCCAATCCCTTGTGGCCGATTGACCCCAAACCCCGGAAGCGACGGCTAAGTTAAAAAACACCAAGAGGGCCGGCAAACCCAAGGGTTTCAGCCTTGTAAAATGACTCGTTCGTTGTTTTTGATCTCGCATGATGAATCCAGTATAGCCTCAAGCCCTTTGCCGGATTTTAAAAAGTTTTCGCTTTGCCCACCGCAAGCCCCGGCTTATGATTTTCAAGCGGTCTATGCCTCCCGAATCGGAAACGGACTGAATCTCGACCCATCCTTTCTTAGTCCCAAGGAACGAAATTCGAACCATGGAAATCAAAAACATCCTGGGAGGGAACGCTCCCAAACAGATCCGAAAAGTTTGGGGCGAAGCCAGCGCCTTTTTGACCCGTTACCAGAAGATCTGGTGGATCGATGTCGCCCTGTTGTTTGGCCTAATCGGTCTCATTTTCGGCATTATCAACGTGGCCCACGAATGGACGGGCATCCATCGCTCCACGATCGAGATTAATCTCTCCCCCTGGGCTCTTCCAAAATACACTTTCTTTTCACTCTGCCGGGGCTTACTCGCCTATATCTTGTCCCTTTTGTTCACCTTCGCCTACGGGTACTGGGCGGCCAAGGATCATGTGGCGGAAAAGGTCTTGATTCCCATGCTGGATATCCTTCAAAGCATACCGGTCTTGGGCTTCCTGCCGGGCTTGGTCCTGGCCCTGGTATCGATCTTTCCCAACAGCAATATCGGTTTGGAACTCGCGGCGGTTATCATGATCTTCACCGGCCAGGTCTGGAACATGACCTTCAGTTTTTACCAATCCCTCCGGTCCATTCCTCTTTATCTCCAGGAAGCGGCCGCAGTCTACCGTTTTAACTGGTGGCAAAAAGCGTTCAAACTGGAGATCCCCTTTTCGGGCATCGGCCTCATCTGGAACAGCATGATGAGCATGGCGGGCGGCTGGTTCTTCTTGACCGTCACTGAATCCTTTCAATTGGGCGACAAGGATTTTCGTCTTCCGGGATTGGGTTCTTATATGAGCGTCGCCAACGACAAAGGCGACAATTGGGCGAAATTTTACGGTGTCATTGCCATGATCCTGATGATCGTTGCCTTGGACCAGTTTTTGTGGAGACCGCTGGTGGTTTGGGGACAAAAATTCAGGGTTGAAGAAGGCGGCAACGAGGAGGGAATGCATTCCTGGTTCCTGGATTTCCTCAATCGTTCCCAGATATTCCAGGTCTTCCAGAACTTTTTTAAAACAAAACAGGTCGCTTCCTCCCAGAACATGCCTCCGGTCGATAAGGTCGGCATCCAACCCGCCGCCTCTTCCAAACCCTCGGACAAGACTTGGATCAAGATTTTCTCGGTTTTTGCATTCCTCGCCCTTTTGGGGCTGATGCTGTTCGGCGCTTGGAAGATCATCGAACTCTTCAGTAAGGTGACTTTGGATCAATGGAAACTCATTGTGAGTGAGGCATTGGTCACCTTGGGGCGGGTCCTTTTAGCGGTCTGCCTTTCGGCGATTTGGACCATCCCGGTGGGCCTTTGGATCGGCCTTTCTCCTAAGCTTTCTCGCATCAGTCAACCCTTCGTCCAGGTTGCGGCCTCCTTTCCCGCACCGATGCTTTTTTCCTATGTCATCATTCTGATGCATTTCGTGGGGATTTCCCTGAATTGGGGTTCTATCGCGCTCATGATCCTCGGCGCCCAATGGTACATTTTGTTCAACGTCATGGCGGGGGCCATGGCCATTCCCTCGGACCTTTTAGAAGCCGCTCGAATGTACCGCATTACGGGTTGGCAAAGATTTTGGAAAGTTTATTTACCGGGGATCTTTCCCTATTTGGTCACCGGAATGGTGACCTCCGCGGGAGGCACCTGGAACGCCAGTATCGTGGCGGAATATGTCACGGATAAGGGCCAAACCCTGACCGCTTTTGGCCTTGGTTCCCAGATCAGCGATGCCGCCTCCAAAGCGGATTTTCCTATGCTGGCGGCTAGCGTCGTGGTGATGTCTTTGATGGTGGTGACCTTTAACCGATTGGTGTGGAAGAAACTGTATCGTTTGGCCGAGGAGAAGTATTCTTTAAGCAAATAACTGGTGGTTCGAAGTTAAAATGTTGTTGGGGGTGAAATTATGGCGGTGGATGCGAAAGAAATGACGACGGCCCCGACGGACCAAAAACTCATCGAAGTCAAGAATGTCAGTCAGGAATTCAAGCTTCCGAACGGAAAGGAGCTGAAGGTCCTGGAGAATATCAATCTATGCATCAACAAACGGGAAGTGGTGGCTTTGCTGGGCCCTTCCGGTTGCGGCAAATCGACCATTCTTCGCATTTTGGCCGGCCTCATTACCCCTTCCAAAGGGGATGTCCTTTATCATGACCAACCCCTCCATGACTTGAACACCGGTGTTTCCATCGTCTTCCAAAGTTTCGCCTTGTTCCCTTGGATGTCAGTGGCCGAGAACATCCAAACCGCCCTCCAATCGCGCGGCTTCCCGGCCAATGAGATCGACGATCGGGCGCAAAAAGCCATTCAAATGGTGGGTTTGGCGGGCTTTGAGGAGACCTATCCCCGGGAGCTTTCGGGCGGAATGAAACAGCGGGTCGGCATGGCCCGAGCCCTCTCGGTCGATCCCGAGATCCTCTTTATGGACGAACCCTTCAGCCACGTGGACGCCCTCACCGCCGAGTCCCTTCGGGCGGAAGTCATCGACATTTGGGCCGCCCATGACAAAAACCCCTCTTCGATCCTTTTGGTAAGCCACGACATTCCTGAGGTGGCCTTCATGGCCGACCGAATCGTGGTGTTGGGGACAAACCCGGGCCATATCGTGAAGGTCGTGGAGAATAAGCTTCCACGCCCCCGGGATTACCGATCCCAGGATTTCATGAAGATGGTAGACCAGCTCCATGAGATCATCACCGGTCATGAGATCCCTGACGCCCCCGAACCGGTCCTCCAGCCCAACGAATTGCCCCCCGCCGAACCCCTTCCCGACGCCCTGCCCAGCATCATGGTGGGTCTGCTGGAATATCTGGACGCCCGTGAAGGAAAGGAAGATATCTTCCGCATCGCCACGGAAACGGAGCGGGAATTCGGCGAGGTCATCAAGATCGTCAAGGCTCTGGAGTTATTGGATTTCGTGGACACGCCCAAACGCCTGGTCGTGCTGACGCCGGATGGCCAGCGTTTTGTCAAAGCCACCTCCCAGGAACGACAGAACATCTGGAAGGAACAGCTGTTGAAACTCCGCCTCTTCAAGCAGGTCAATGAAATGCTTTCCAAGCACCCCCGCGCCCGGCTTGACGCCGAATTGGTGCAGGAGATCATCATCTTCAACCTGCCCACCGAAAATTTCGAGAAAACCTTCGAGACCTTCGTGCATTGGGCCATGTTCGGGAATCTGTTCGCTTACGATGAGGATACCCAAAAGATCTTCTATCCCCGCAAACGTCAATACAAACCCAGGCCCAAGCAGAACGGAAAGTCCGATGGTACCGGCGAAGGGCCCGCCCTGGCTAATGACGGACCCACCCCGTCCGTGCCGACCGCCACGGTTGCTTCCGCCGAAGCAACCCCGGAAGTCCCTAAACCCGAAGAGCCAACAATTAAAAAACAGCCCTAGACCGGCGTTAATCTTCGGCCGAACCTTTGTCTGTGATAAACTGTCGGCGTTTCAATCCCGGCATCCAAAGGATATTGCATGGAATTCTTGCACCAAGTGATCACTGAAATTCTACATTTGAATCAATATCTTCCCGGGTTGGTCGATTCTTACGGCCTTCTCATCTATGCCATCCTCTTCGCCGTTATCTTTTGCGAAACAGGCCTGGTGGTGACGCCCATCCTCCCCGGCGATTCCCTTCTTTTCACCGTCGGCGCCCTTTGCGCCACCGCCAAGTTGAATATCGGCTTCTCATGGCTCCTTCTCACCGCCGCGGCCCTGATGGGGGACCACAGCAACTATTGGATAGGACGTTTTTTCGGCCCCAACGTTTTCGGGAAATTCATGAACCGCAAATACCTGGACAAGACCCACGAGATCTATGAGCGCCACGGGGTCCAAACCCTGGTCCTTTTCCAGTTCGCCCCTATTTTCCGCACCTTCGCCCCCTTCGTGGCCGGCGTGGGCAAGATGACCTATGGCAGGTTCTTCAAGTACAACCTGACCGGGGTCCTGCTTTGGACCACCATTTGTATTTTTTCCGGTTTTTTCTTCGGCAATTTGGAAGCGGTCCAGAAAAATTTCGAGCTGGTCATCTTAGGGATCGTATTTGTATCCCTGATCCCCACCTTTATCCAGGTGGTCAAATATTTCCTTGGAAAATCCAAAGGAAAATCCACGGCCGCTAAAAAACCCGCCCGAAAAAAATAAGCCCAAGAACAACTCCCCCTCCGAGGGGCGAGGGCTAGGACAAAGCGCCGTTCGTTTTATTCTTATTTTTTTGATCTTTTCCTCTTCGGCTCCAAAAAAGTCAAAAATTGTGCTAATTTCATTTTCCTAATTTCCCCATCTGGACGAAAACCGTTTTACGGGTTTAAACTTCGGCCATCCAATGAGGGAGGAACCCATGGCCAAAAGCGAGAAGAAACAAATGTCGGAAGTGAAAAAGGAAAAGGACACGGCTCCAAAGAACGGCATCTTGGATCAGGTGGGGTCGTCCTTGAAGGAAGACCTGAAGGTAACCCCTTCGGAAGTCACCGATGCCCTTGTGCAGGACGCCAAACAGGCGGTCAATTATGAGATCCGCCGGGGTTTCCGGAACTTGATCAGCGGCTTATTCAAAAAATAAACCTCTGACGACCGAACAGGGCTTTATTTCACGTCGATCCGGTAAACCGGAACGATCCGTTCGGCCCACTTGGTCTTGAAATCGATCTTCTCAAGGGCCAAACCCTGGTCCTTGAGATAGGGGCCGATCTCGCCGTCCTGAAAAACGCTTTGGGTGAAGCCGATCTGGCCCGCTTCGGCGATGGATTGGATCTTCGCCGCGAAATTCACCGTATTCCCGAAATAATCGATGTTGCTGTTCAGGTTCACCGCAAGGCAGGAGCCGCTGTTCAAGGTCACCCGAAGCCGCAGCCGGGTAGCCGGATTCTTCCCGTTGAAATAACGCTGGAGTTCCACCGCGGCCCGAAGGGCGTCCACCGGTTTCACGAATGCGGCCATCACCGCGTCCCCGATGGTCTTCACCACGGCCCCGTTATGGTTCTTGACCGCCTCGTAGGTTTTAAGGAAATGCTGGCGCACTTCCGCGAAAGCCACCGTATCCCCTTCCTGCTCGTAGAACTTGGTGGACCCTACCAGGTCGGTGAAGAGGATCGTCTGCACCCCAATCTCCAATTTAAGGTCCGCGGCCAGGGCTTCCTCGGAAAAAAGGTCCCTGAAACCCTGGAAAGAGAAAAGATCGACCGGCCGGAGGGTATCCTGGTCCGCCTTGTTTTCCTCAAGGATGAAGGTTTTCGCCTCCGGCGCGGTGTTTTGGAGTACCACCGTGGGAAAATGGGCGCTCATAAAATTCTGTTGGGACAGGGTATCGGGCCACAGTACCTGTTCGGAGGAGGACTCCTCCGTGACGTCCAAAAGGTTGTAAGCCTCCGTCCCTTGGACCCGCAGTCGGTAGCGGCCCAGGCCCAAAAGGGTTTTCAAAGGCAATTCGTCCTTGGGTTTGATGGTTTTTTGCATCTTGATGTGCGGTTTGGTCCCTGGCTCCGCGGCGCAATAGACCCTTTTTTCCACCGGACGGATGGAAGGATGGACGTGGAAGGTCACTTCCAGGACGTTGAAGGAAGTCGCGTCAAAATCGATCCTGCAGACCTCGCAATTGCCTCTCTTGGGCAGGTCCCCCAGGTTCCTCACCTCATTCCTCACCCCTCGGCAATGGGGGCAAAGAACGTCCCAGGTCAGGTTGAAAAGTCCCAGGCGGGTAGCGGAGAGGAACAGGAACAAGAGTTCCTTCTCATTCACCTGCCAATCCCGGGCCAGGGTCTTCACCCGGATGCGGTAAATGGATTCATCGGGCTCGGTTTCGACGTAACGCAGGATCCGGTCGGCCAAGGGAGGATCCGTTCCACCTTCGACGAGCTTTTTTCGTATCTCCAGGAGTTTTTCCTTTACCGTCGGGGCGAACTTGATGGTTTGGGGCAAGGGAACGGGTTTTTCCCGCTTTTGGATCGCCGTCGTGATCTCTTTCAAGGCTTTCTCATAACCCTTTTTGATCTGCTTCAGGCCGATATTGATCAGGAGCCGGCTGATCGGCCCCCTCGGGATCCAGGAGAGGTAAACATAAAGGCGGCATTTTCCGGGCTGGGGTTCCTCGAATAAGTACCGAGCCCGCATGTAATAGGGAAGCCCCTGGCTATAGACCCGCGCGTGACTGAACTCCTTGCCATACTCCCATTCCCATGGGACCTCTTCCCAATACATCTTGGTACCCACGTTGACGGCAAAGCCTTGAAGGCGTCCGTTCTTTTCCGTGAATTTCATTTCCCCAAGTCCGACCCTTTTGTTGAAGGAAGACAGGTCGGCGATGTAAGGCCAAAGCTTTTCCACGGGCACCGGCAGGTCGAACCTCCAAAAGAAATGCATGGGTTTGCCTTTTTTCAGCCACTCGGCGGGCCAGGGGTATTTCTCCAGGAATTGGGGAAGGATCAGGATGTCTTCTTTGGATTTTTCGATCGTTGACATGGGTAGGTTCCCCGAATTCAAAATTTTTAACCCTTAATTAATAATTCGAAATTGAGCGCTAAGAATCGCCTTCCAGGAGCTCGTCTATTTTCGCCGCGCAGATGAAGTCGTTATCCGACAACCCCTTGATCGCGTGGGTGCTGTAGCGCACCTTACAGGCTTTGTATCCGACTTCCATGTCCGGGTGATGATCTTCCCGATTCGCGATGAAGGCCACCGCGTTCACGAAAGACATGGTTTCATGGAAATTCTGGAAGGTGAATGTTTTCACGATCTCGTTGCCGGCCAGTTCCCAACCCGGCAATTGGGCCAAGTAGCCCTTGATCATCACGATATTGAGGGGCTTGGCCCCCCCCTCGCAGGGTTTGCATTTTTTTTGGGCCAATGGCTCGGAACTAGAAGAATCCATTTACTCCTCCAAACACCGGGTATTAAGTTTTGAATGGGGTTGAGGTTACAAAATAATCATTTAACGGGGACGGGTGTGGGCAGGGCTTTCACGGCCTTA
>Ga0070741_10016859_pt1 | contig 12093 bp, 10 predicted proteins | sample Coa_R1_4_FD_66440 | JGI IMG/M metagenome (GOLD analysis project Ga0070741, IMG submission 66440) | Surface soil microbial communities from Centralia Pennsylvania, which are recovering from an underground coalmine fire - Coalmine... | ecosystem: Environmental > Terrestrial > Soil > Unclassified ...
CGCTCGGCCTGGCGCCGCATCACGTCCATCAGCTCCGGTCCCAGGATGGGCTCGGCGAAGCCGGGGTAGTTCTCGACCTCCGAGGTCAGGGTCAGCTGGCCGCCCGGCTGGCTGCCGGCGACGACGAGGGGGGCAAGGTTCGCCCGCGCGGCGTAGATCGCCGCGGTGAGCCCGGCCGGGCCGGAGCCCACGATCACGACGTTGCGCACCTCGCTCACCGCCCCATCCTCCGCCTACTAGGATGGTCCCGGGAACCGGCGGGATGCGCAACCCCCGACGACGTGGAACGGCCCCGGGGGGCGCGCGTCCGCCGGGGCCGCCTGGGTGCGAGCGAGCGGGGCGCTACTTCTTGGTGACGTTGGCCGCCTGCTTCCCCTTCGGGCCCTCCACCACGTCGAACTCGACGGCCTGGCCCTCGGCCAAGGTGCGGAACCCGGAGCCCTGGATGGCAGTGTAATGGACGAAGACGTCTTCCTTGCCAGGGCGCTCGATGAACCCGTACCCTTTGGCGTCGTTGAACCACTTCACGACTCCGGTTTCACGCATGGATCCCTTCCCTCCTGTGATGCGGGGGGCCGGCGGCCACGGAAACGCCGCGAGAACGCACGACCCCTGCGGCTGGAGCGACCCCGATCGCTCACAGCCTCCCCCCCTGATTCGACGCAGAACACTAACGAAGCGCCGCCCGGAGCGTCAAGATGTTTTTCGGCGTGCGACGCGGCCGGCCTCCAGCGCCTGACGCACGTCGCCGAGGCCTTCCAGCACGTAATCCGGCGCCGGCGCCCCGGCCGGCACGGGGTTGCCTTCCGGATTCATCCAGCCGGCCCCCATCCCGGCGCCCTTCGCGCCAGCCACGTCGATGTCCAGCCGATCGCCGATGAACAGGCACTCCGAGGCCGACACGCCGAGCGCGGCGCGCGCCTCCTCGAAGATCACCGCCCGGGGCTTCCGCCAGCCCACCGCGTCCGACACGACCACCGTCTCGAACCGATCGAGGATCCCCGCCTCGGCGAGGATGCGCTGGACGGTCGGCGTGTAGTCGAAGTTCGAGACCACGCCCAGGCGGTATCGGCCCTTCAGCCAGTCCAGCAGCTCGACCTGGCCCGGCATCGGCTGCGCGACGCGGACCAGGCAGGCCATGTGCGCCGCCAGGAGCCGCTCGGTCAGCTCCGTCGGGACGCGGTCGACCTCCAGCCCGACCCGGCGGTAGAACAGCCGGAGCCGCTCCGGGGCGGGCACCTCCCGGTGGGTGTCCGCGCGGAGCCGATCGGCCTCCTGGTAGCTCCAGAGGAACGCCTCGGAGAACGCCTCGAGGTCGAGCGCGGGAAGCATGGCCGCCGCCACCCGGTGGAGCTCCGGCGCCGAGGATCGGATCTCACGCCCGCCCACCCGGGCGACCGGGAGCCGGCTCCGGTCCAGGCGGACCAGCGTGTCGAACATGTCGAAAAGGACCGTCGTGTACCGGCTCATGGAAGGCCCTCGGCCGCGCGGCCGGGCCCGAGGGCGGCCGCCGGGCGCACCGGACGGGTCAGCGCGTGCCGGGCGACCCGGCCGCCGTCGCCCGAGAGCGCGCGCGACCGCCTCCGCGCGCGCACCGCGCGGTCATCAGCGGCCGGCGGCGGCGGCGGCGGCCGCCCGCACGGCTCGGACGCCGGCCATCATCGCGGCCAGCTTGGCCCGGCTCTCCTCCACCGTCCGCGTCTTGAGGCCGCAGTCGGGATCGACCCAGATCCGATCGGCCGGGAGGACGGCCGTGCCGCGCCGGATCCGGGCCGCGACCTCGTCCGGCGACTCGGTGGCGTGGCTGTGCACGTCGAGCACCCCGAGGGACAGGTCCTTCGTGAACGGGTCTTTCTCGAACATGGCGAGCAGGTCGAGCGCGCTGTGCGAGATCGCCAGGTCGAGGTTCTCCACCGGCAGGTCCAGCAGGCCCGGGTAGATCGTCTCGAACGCGCCGAAGCACGCGTGGACGATGTAGTAGGCCGGCAGGCCGTCGACCACCGTGTGCATGGCCTCGACCGCGAACCCGAGCTCCTCCGGCCGCACCGACAGGGCCGGCTCGTCGATCTGCACGATGCGCGCCCCCGCCTCGAGGAGCGCCTCCAGCTCCTTCCGCACCTCGCGGGCCAGCGCGAGGCACGCCGACCGGCGGTCCGGATAGTAGTCGTTGAAGGACCAGTCCATGATCGTGTACGGCCCGGTGAGCATGCCCTTCACCGGACGCCCGGTCAACGCCTGGGTCCACCGCCACCACTCCACGGTGATCGGCGCCTTCCAGCGGACCGGGCCCACGATGACCGGCTTGTGGTAGTAGCGGTTACCGTACGAGCGGACGAGCCCGCCGGAGGCGAACCCCTCCAGCGTCGCGGCGAAGTACGCGACCATGTCGCCCCGGTACTGCTCGCCGTCGACGAGGACGTCGAGATCGAGCTCCTCCTGCGTCCGCACCCAGAACTCCGTCGCCCGCCGCTCGAGCCGGTCCAGCTCGCCCCGCGTCAGCGCGTTCCGCGCCGCCTTCGCGCGCGCCTCGACCAGCTCCGGAGGCTTGGGGAAGCTCCCGACGGTCGACGTCGGCAGCAGCGGCAGATCCAGGCCCAGGTCGGCGAGCTTCCGGCGGCTCATGCGGTCCTCCCCGCCCGGTCCGTGTAGGCGCGGGCCAGGCGCACCAGCGTCTCGAGCTTCGCCCGGGCCCGCGCGCGGGGAAGGAACTCGAGCCCGCAGGACGGTCCCAGCGCGACCGGTCCCCGCACGTGCGGCAGCACGCGGTCCAGCACCCGGAACAGGGTCTCGGCCGTCTCGAGCTTCGTGTTCCGGCCGTCGACCGCCCCCAGCGCCAGCATCTTGGGCGCGCCGCCCTCGGCGATGCGGTCGGCCAGCTTGGGCCCGTAGGTGAGGTCGAGCCCCACGATGTCCACCGGCATCGTCATGAGCTCGTCCCACACCGGCAGCGCGTCCCCGAAGTAGGTGTAGAGCGCGAGGTGCGCCCGGCCTCGGACCGCGGCCAGCCGCGCCAGGCCGTCCCGCACGACGTCCGCGTCCTCGGGATGCCGGAGGAGCTCGGGCTCGTCCACCTGGATCAGCGCCACCCCGGCGTGCGCGAGGTCCGCGACCTCCTCCGCCAGCACGTCGGCGTAGGCGCGCGCGAGTTCCCGGCGGCTCCGGTAGCCCCCCTCCAGGATGGACCCGCAGGCGAGGGTGTACGGGCCGGTCAGGACCGGCTTCACCACCCGGTCGGTCGCGCTCCGCGCCACCTCCAGCTCACGACGGAGCACCGGCCGCAGCCGCCGGAGCGGCCCCGAAACGACCGGCTGGCGGAAGTAGAAGTTGGTGTCGAAGTAGCGCAGCAGCCCGTTGATCTGGACGTGCTCGCAGTGGCGGGCGAGGTGCGAGATCGGGTCGTACCACCGCACCTGCCCGTCGGTGACCACGTCGAGGCCGGCCGCCGCCTGCTCGCGGACGACCGCGATCGCGGTCTCGTCCTCCACCTCCCGCCACTCCGCCTCGGAGATCGCGCCCCGCTCGCGCTCCGCGTAGGCCCGGCGGTGACGCTGGGCCTCAAACGAATCCCCGATCCGGGGATACGAGCCGGCGCTGGCCAGGATCAGCTCCATCATGCCTCCCTCTCGCTCTCCGGAATCGGCTTCCGCGCGGCGTACCCCTCGTCGAGCCCATGCCAGAATCGGACCTGGCGCTCGCCGAGGCGCCAGCACAGGTTCACCTCGCGCCCGCCCACCCGCGCCAGGAAGTCCACGAGCCCGAGCTCCAGGTCCTTGGGCACCCCGCCCTCGGCCAGGATCTCCCCGAGTCGACGGCGGATCTCGCGCGTCGCCCGCTCCATCCCGGTCCGCCGGAGCCGCCACCACTCGGGAGGGACGCGCATGCCGCCGGCCAGCACAATTTGCCGCTGCGCCCCCTCCAGCTCGGCACGGAGTCGCCCCACCTCCTCGTGCGCGGACACCACGCGACGCATCAGCGCCTCGAGCCGCGGGATCAGGGCCTCGACCTCCCGGACCGTGAAGTAGCGCTTCGGCTGCTCGCCCATCTCAGGGGCGCCGCCGGGCCGGGCGGCCCGCACCGCCGGACCACCCCCGCGAAGCACCGCGACCGGCGGCGTGGGCGGTGCGCACGATCGGACCGGGCCGCGCCGCGGCGCGGGGCGTCGACGCGCCCCGGACCGCGGCGCCGGCGGGGCGCGGACGACGCGTGCTCACGGCACCCCGGCGGCGGCGATCGGCGCCCACCCGTCCAGAGACCAGGCGAGCAGCTCCACCGGGTGGTGGGCCCGGACGGGGAGCCCTCGCTCGGCGAGCCCCGTCCGCAGCTGGAGCAGACACCCCGGGTTGCCGCTCACCACGACCTGGGCGCCCGTCGCGGCGATCCGGTCCAGCTTCCGCGCGAGCAGACGCCCGGCGAGCTCGGGCTGGGTGAGGTTGTAGACGCCCGCCGAGCCGCAGCAGAGATCCGACTCCTCGAGCTCCACCACCCGGAGTCCGGGAATCGCGTCCAGGATCGCGCGCGGCGCCGCGCGGACGCGCTGCCCGTGCACCAGGTGACATGGCTCGTGGTACGTCACGGTCAGCGGGAGCGGCTGCCGCGGGCCCGGGAGGTGCTCGGCCAGGAGCTCGGTCACATCGCGGACCCGGCCGGCCAGCCGTGCCGCCGCGAGGTCCCCGGGCAGCAGGTGCGCGTAGTCGCGCATGGTCGCCCCGCACCCGGCCGCGTTCGTGACCACCCAGGCCGCCTCCCCGAGGGCCGCGACGGTGCGCCGGGCCCGGACCTCGGCCCCGGGCCGGTCGCCCCAGTGGGCGTGGAGCGCCCCGCAGCACCCCTGCCCCTCGGGGACGAGCACCCGGTATCCGGCGCGGGCGAGGAGCATCACGGTAGCCCGGTTCACCTCCGGGAAGAGCTCCGCCTGCACGCAGCCCGCGAGGAGCGCGACCGTCCCGCGACTCGCTCCCGCGGCGGGCGTGTCGGCGGGCAGGGGCCTCCGCTCGGCCTCGACCGCCGGCAGGAGGCGGTCGAGCGCGCCCAGGCGCGGGAGCCGCGCGAGGAGGCCGGTGGCCCGGGCGAGCCGCTGGAGCCCCGAGCGCCGGTAGAGGCGACCGAGCGAGAGCAGCATCGCCAGCCGGCGGCGATCGGCGAAGACGCCGAGCGCGGCCCGCCGGAACAGCCGGGCCGCGAGCGGCCGCCGCACCCGCCGCTCGATCTGCGCGCGCGTCTCCTCCAGCAGACGCCCGAACGGCACGCCCGCCGGGCAGGCCGTCTCGCAGGCGCGGCAGCCCAGGCACCGGTCCATGTGCAGGACGAAGTTGTCGGTGAGCCCGACGCGCCCCTCGGCCGCGGCCCGCATCAGGTACACGCGGCCGCGGGGGGAGTCCATCTCCTGCTCGAGCACCTGGTAGGTCGGGCACTGCGGGAGGCAGATCCCGCAGTGGAGGCAGTCGAGGATGCCCTCCCAGTCCGGCGGCCGGTCGGCGTCGAACGCGCCGAGCGGCCGCGCGACCACGGGCGCCGGCCCAGCCAGATCGCGCCCGGGCATTCAGAGCCCTCCCACGTAGCGCCCCGGGCTCAGGACGCCCCGCGGGTCGAGCTCGGCCTTCAGGCGCCGCATCGCGCCCAGCGCGGGGCCGGGGACCTCGCCCCAGACGTCCAGCCCCGCCTTGATCGCCGCCGGCGCATGCTCGACCACGCAGCTCCCGTCGAGGCGCGCGAGCCCGTCGCGGACCCGCGAGACCACGTCGGTCCAGGCGGGCACGGGCGAATCGCCCGCGAGCACGGTCGCGTGCAGGACGCCGTTGGCGAGCTCCCCGGTGGCCACGAGCCCCCCGGCCGGGGGGACGGCCGCCGCGACCGTCCGGAGCGCCTTGACCAGATCGGTGGGCCGGACGCCGATCCGGAGCGCCAGTGACGCCCGCTCGGCCGTCGCCGGTGGCCAGGTCACGTCGGCCACGGCGCGCCACCAGGCGACGGCGTCTGGGATCTCGATCGGCGCCGCGCCGGCCCGCGCGCACACCTCGGCGACCGTCGCGCCCTGCGCCGCGACGGCCTCCGGCACGCTGCCGATCGTCACTGCGAGCGCGGCGGCGGGCGGGGCCGGCTCGCCGAGCGCGCTGAGCGCGCCGGCCTCGAGGAGCTGGCACCGGCTCAGGACCACCGGCGTCTCCCGGACGGCCACCGCCGTCTCCAGCGCCGTCTCCGCGCTCGCGAACCCGAAGATCCAGCTCCGCTCCTCGGCCGGTCGCGGATGCAGCCGCAGGTGGGCCTCGAGGACGACGCCGAGCGTCCCGTGGGCGCCGACGTGGAGCTTCGGGACGTCGTACCCCGTGACGTTCTTCACGACGCGGCCGCCGGCCTTCACGAGGATGCCGTCGGCCCGCGCGACCGTCACCCCCAGGAGGAGATCGCGCATCGTGCCGTACCGCGCGCGATACGGCCCGGCCGCCCCGGTCGCGATCAGGCCTCCGATCGTCGACGCGGCCTCGCGCGCCGGATCCAGCGGCAGGAACTGCCCGAACGGCGCCAGCGCCCGGTTGAGCCCATCCAGGCGGGCGCCGGCCTCGACCGAGAGCGTCAGGTCCGCCGGTTCGTGGGCCAGCACCCGATCCAGCCGAGCCAGCGAGAGCACCAGGTCGAGCCGGGCGGGCCGGTTCCCCCACCCGAGGCGCGCGCCGCCGCCCGCCGGCGTCACCGCGAGCCCCGCCTCGGCCGCGACCGCGAGGACCCGCCCGGCGGCCTCGACCGTCGCCGGGACGGCGACGAACCGGGGCGCGACGCCGTCCACCGCGAACGCCGCGGCCGCGTCCCCGGCGAGCAGCGCGCCGCGGCTGCCGACCGCCCCCTCGAGGGCGCCGGCCAGCGCCGTCTCCGTCACACCCACATCCCCGCCGGGACCGGCTTTCCCGCCGCCGGGACCGGCGCGCACGGGTGCTCGCCGGATGGGAGCACCTTCCCCGGGTTCATGAGGCCGCGCGGGTCGAACACCCGGCGGACCGCGCGCATCACCTCGAGGTCCTCGGGGCCGAACAGCAGCGCCAGCTTCTCGGCCTTGTCCAGCCCCACGCCGTGCTCGCCGGTCACGGTGCCGCCCAGCGCGATGCACGCGTGCAGGATCTCCTCGTTCGCCTCCAGGGCGCGCTCGAACTCGCCCGGCACGCGCTCGTCGTAGCAGATCATCGGGTGGAGGTTCCCGTCGCCGGCATGGAACACGTTGGCCACCACGACGCCGTACCGGCCGGCGATGGCCTGGATCTGTGCCATGACGGTCGGCAGCTTGGATCGCGGCACCACGGCGTCCTGGAGCACGTAGTTGTGGGTGACGCGGCCGACCGCGCCGGCGGCCTCCTTGCGCCCCTTCCAGAGCAGCCCCCGCTCGGCGTCGTCCCGGGCCGCCCGGAGCGTGAGCGCGCCGCTGTCCCGGCAGATGCGCTCGACCGCCTGGACCTGGACGGCGACCTCCGCCGCCGGGCCGTCGAGCTCGATCAGCAGCACCGCCTTCGCCTCGGTCGGGTACCCGGCGTGGACGCCGGCCTCCACCGCGCGGATGATCGGCTCGTCCATCGCCTCGAGCGCGGCGGGCACGATCCCGGCGGCGATGATGGCCGAGACCCCCGCCGACGCGGCCTCGATGGAGTCGAAGGTCGCCAGGACGGTCCGCACCGCCTCCGGGGCCCGGGTGAGCTTGACGACGACCCGCGTCACGATGCCGAGGGTGCCCTCCGAGCCCACCACGACGCCGGTGAGGTCGTAGCCGGGCGTCTCCGGCCCCGGCCCGCCCAGCCGGAGCACCTCGCCGGTCCCGGTCACGACGTCGAGCCCCAGGACGTGGTGGGCGACGTTGCCGTACTTCAGGGCGTGGGGGCCGCCGGCGTTGGTCGCGGCGTTCCCGCCGATCGACGACACCATCTGGCTCGACGGGTCGGGGGCGAAGAAGAGCCCGCGCGCCTCGACGGCCCGGGTCAGGGCCAAGTTGATCACGCCGGGCTCGACCACCGCGTACCGGTTCACGGGGTCGATCTCGAGGATCCGCCGCATGCGGTTGACGCCCACCATCACGCCCCCGCCCGGGGCGGTCGCGCCGCCGATCAGGCCGGTCCCGGAGCCGCGGGGGATGATCGGGACGCCGGCGGCCAGGCATCGCCGCACGACCGCGACCACCTCGTCCGCGCTGCGCGGGAGCACCACGACGTCCGGCGCCCCCTTGTAGTAGACGAGCATGTCGCACTCGTAGACGAGACACTGGTCGGGCGCGGTGACCAGCCCGTCGGGGCCGACGATCTCGCGGAGCGCATCCAGCAGGTGGCGGTCCATGCCTCTCCCGACCGCGCGCGCCGGCGGGCTCCCGTCCCGGCGAGCCCCCGGCGCCCGCCGCGCTACGGCGTGGGCGCGGCGAGCCGCGCGTTCAGCGGATCGTCCAGGTGTCGCCCGAGACCAGGAGCTTCGCGATGTCCCCCGCGCCGCGGTCCGACACGGCCCGCTGCTCCTGCTCCAGCAGCAGGTCCTCGTAGACCGGCGCCTCGGTCTCCGCCAGGACGCCGATGGGCACCGGGAACTCCGGGGACGGCAGGCTCGCGAGCACCAGCGCGGCGGCCGCGTCGTGCTCGTCGTGCGTCCACAGCCGCTCGGCCGGGATCTCGGCCGCCCGGACCACCCGCGCCCGGACCCCGTCCAGCACGAGGCCCTTCCGGTCGTCGGCCGGCCCGAACAGGAGCGGCTTGCCGTGCTCGAGCCGCAGCTCGTGCTGGATCTTCGATTCCCGGTCGTAGAGGAGGTTCCAGGCCAGGTCGTTGTAGATGTTGCAGTTCTGCAGGATCTCGACGAACGCGGCGCCCCGGTGAGCGGCGGCCCGCTTGAGGGTCTCCTCCATGTGGGCGATGTTCCGGTCGACTGTCCGCGCCACGAAGGTCGCGCCGACCCCCAGCGCGAACGCGCAGGGGTTCACCGGCCGGTCCGCCGAGCCGAGCGGCGTCGACTTGGTCACCTTGCCGAGCTCGCTGGTCGGCGAGTACTGGCCCTTGGTGAGCCCGTAGATCCGGTTGTTGAACAGGAGGATCGTCAGGTTCACGTTCCGCCGCAGGACGTGCAGCATGTGGTTGCCGCCGATCGACAGCCCGTCGCCGTCACCGGTGACCACGAACACCTTCAGGTCCGGGCGCGCCAGGCGGAGCCCGGTCGCAATCGCCGGGGCGCGGCCATGGATCGTGTGGAACCCGTAGGTGTTCATGTAGTACGGGAAGCGGCTCGAGCAGCCGATCCCCGAGACGAAGACGATCTGCTCGCGCGGGATGCCGAGGTCCGGCATCATCTTCTGCACGGCCGAGAGGATCGCGTAGTCCCCGCAGCCCGGGCACCACCGGACGTCCTGGTCCGACTCGAAGTCCTTCTTGGTGTAGCGCCGCGCCTGGGGCGCGTTCGTGCCGGTGCTCATCGCTTGTCCTCGACCATCTGGTGGATCGCCTCCAGGACGTCCTGCGTCGTCAGCGGCACCCCGCGGACGCGGTTGAACCCGACGGCATCGACCAGGTACTCGGCTCGCAGCACGCGGACCAGCTGGCCGCTGTTGATCTCGGGCACCAGCACCCGCCGGTACTGGTGGAGGATCTGCCCGAGGTCCGGCGGCAGCGGGTTGAGGTGCCGCAGGTGGAGGCTCGCCACCACCAGGCCGGACGCCTGGGCATCCTCCACCGCCGCGGTGACCGTCCCGTAGGTCCCGCCCCAGCCCACCACCAGGAGGTCGCCGGCCGCCGGCCCGTTGATCGTCGTCGGCGGGATCTCCTGCGCGACCCGGCGGACCTTCTCGGCCCGGAGCCGGACCATGAGGTCGTGGTTGTCGGGGTCGTAGGAGACGTTGCCGGTGATGTGCTGCTTCTCCAGCCCGCCGATCCGGTGCTCGAGCCCCGGCGTGCCGGGCCGGACCCAGGGCCGGGCCAGCGTCGCCTCCTCGCGGGCGTATGGGTGGAACCCCTCGGGATCCGTGCGGAAGCGCACGTCGATGTCGGGGAGCTTGGTCGGGTCCGGGATGAGCCACGGCTCGGCGCCGTTCGCGAGGTAGCCGTCCGACAGCACGATCACCGGCACCATGTACCGGACCGCGATCCGGATCGCCTCGTACGCGATGAAGAAGCAGTCCCCGGGGGTGGCGGGCGCCAGCACCACGACCGGGCACTCGCTGTTGCGGCCGTAGAGCGCCTGGAGGAGATCCCCCTGCTCGGTCTTGGTCGGCAGCCCCGTCGAGGGTCCGCCCCGCTGGATGTCGAAGACCACGATCGGCAGTTCGGCCATGACGGCCAGCGCGATGCCCTCGGACTTGAGCGCCAGGCCCGGACCGCTGGTCCCGCAGATCCCGATCGCGCCGCCGAACGCCGCCCCGATGACGGCGCCGACCGCCGCGATCTCGTCCTCGGCCTGGAACGTCCGGACGTGGAACCGCTTGTGCTGGGAGAGCTCGTGGAGGATGTCGCTGGCCGGCGTGATGGGATAGGCGCCGTAGACGACCGGCAGCGCGGTCCGCTGGGCGGCGGCCAGGATCCCCCAGGCCAGGGCCCGGTTCCCGGTCATGCTGCGGTACACGCCCGGCGGCATCTCGGCCGGCTCGACGCCGTAGCACTCCGCGAAGATCTCGGCGGTCTCCCCGAAGTGGTAGCCCGCCTTCAGCGCGCGCGTGTTCGCCTCCGCGACGTCGGCGCTCTTCGTGAACCGCTTCTTGATCCAGTCGAGCGTCGGCTCGATCGGCCGCGTGTAGATCCACGACACCAGGCCGAGCGCGAAGAAGTTCTTGCAGCGGTCCTTCTCCCGCGCGTTGAGCGGCAGCCCCGCCAGCGCATCGACGGTCAGGCGCGTGATGTCGATCTTGTGCAGGCGGTACCGCTCCCCCAGCGCCGAATCGTCCAGCGGGTTGGTCGCGTACCCGGCCCGGTCCAGGTTCTTCTTCTCGAAGGCGCTCGTGTTCAGGATGAGGAGCCCGCCCTCCTTCAGGTCGGGCAGGTGCACCTTGAGGGCGGCCGGGTTCATCGCGACCAGGCAATCCAGCCGGTCGCCGGGGGTGTAGACCCGGCGGCTCCCGAACTGGAGCTGGAAGCTGGAGACGCCGAAGAGCGTGCCGGCCGGGGCGCGGATCTCGGCCGGGAAGTTCGGCAGGGTGGCGATGTCGTTCCCGGCCCAGGCCGCCTCGGTGGTGAACTGCTCCCCGGTGAGCTGCATCCCGTCGCCGGAGTCACCCGCGAAGCGCACGACGGCGCGGTCGAGGATGCGCCTCGGCTTGGCAGGGGTCGGCACGGTCGCGGTCGTCTCGCTCATGAACCCTCGTCTCCTCGCGTCTGGCGAAACCAGGGACGAGCCGGCGGGCGGTCGGCGGGGACCCCACTGGGCGGCGTCGCCCGCACGCGGGCACACTCGTTCATGCTACCGAAAGCGCCGGGGGGCCGCAAGGATATCCGCCACTTGGGTCGCGTCGTCGAGCGTGCCGCCCGACGCGCCCACCGCGGCCTGGCCGGGCCTGCGGCGATCCCGGCGGCCCCGGGCGTGGCCGGACCGACCCGCCGGCCGCCCGGCGATCGCCCCGGCGCCGCCGTCCTCGACCGAGTCGTCGGCGCGCCTGAGGAGATCGACGAAGCGAGCGACCGTGGGAGAGAGGCGACGTCCCCGGCGATGGATGATCGCGATGGGCCGCACGAGTCCCTCGATGGCGAGCGGCATCGCGGCCAGCATGCCGATCCCGACCTCCTTCGCGACCGCCGGCCGGGGCAGGATGCTCACCCCGGCGGCGATGACGATCGCCTGCTTGATCGTCTCGATGTTGTCGAACGCCATCACCACCTCGACCTTCACCCCCGCCTGCTTGAGCACGCGGTCGATCGCCTTCCGGATCGCCAGGTCGGGATCGAAGGCCACGAACCGCTCGCCCTGCAGGTCCGCCGCCGTCGCGACCCGGCGGCGGGCGAGCCGGTGCCCGGGGTGGCACACGAGCACCATCGGCTCCTCCCGCAGCGGGAGGACCGTCAGCGCCCGGTTCACCGGGGGGTACGACAGGATCCCCAGGTCGGCCTCGTCGCTCAGCACCGCCTCCACCACCTTGTGGGGGTGGAGGCACTCGAGGCG
>Ga0070741_10016860_pt1 | contig 12092 bp, 10 predicted proteins | sample Coa_R1_4_FD_66440 | JGI IMG/M metagenome (GOLD analysis project Ga0070741, IMG submission 66440) | Surface soil microbial communities from Centralia Pennsylvania, which are recovering from an underground coalmine fire - Coalmine... | ecosystem: Environmental > Terrestrial > Soil > Unclassified ...
CTACTTTGAAACCGACATCTTCCCCGGGCTGGCGATCACAGAAGAGAATCCGGGCCTGTACGCAACCGCGTACGGCCTGTTAGCAGATTTTATAAGAGCGGTGGTGTAACCCGGACGCTAGTGTAGCCCCGGACGCCCTCGTCCGGGGTTGCGCGCGAGCGCAATGAAGCGGCCTGGCAATATCGCCGTCCGATGGCGCTTCGAAGCGACCTCCAACGTATATCGTCAAGCCGGTCGTGATAGAAATAGGTGAACCTATGCCGATCTCTGACTCAATCGCAGCGCCCGCCCTGAACCTCAATCGCGTCCGTTCCCAATTCCCTTCCCTTTCGCAGACGGTAAACGGCCAGCCCGCCGTCTTCATGGACGGCCCGGGCGGCACGCAGGTGCCGCAGCGCGTCATTGACGCGATGACTCACTACCTGAGTCAGGACAATGCGAACACCGGCGGAGCTTATGCCACAAGCCTCCGCACGGATGCCATGATCGCCGAAGCCCGCGCCGCCATAGCCGACTTGCTGCACTGCGGCGCCGACGAGGTGGCTTTCGGTCCCAACATGACCACGCTGACCTATGCGGTGTCGCGAGCCATCGGACGCGAACTCAAGGCCGGAGACGAAATCGTCCTCACCCGCCTTGACCATGACGCCAACGTTTCCCCCTGGCTGGCCATGGCCGAAGATCGAGGAATCACGGTCCGCTGGGTGGATTTCCATGACGAAGACTGCACGCTGGACATGAACGACCTGGCCGGCCAAATCAACAGCAACACGCGGCTGGTTGCGGTCGGCTATGCCTCCAATGCAGTGGGAACTATCAATCCAGTGAAGGACATTGTGCGCCTTGCCCACGGCGCCGGAGCCCTTGCCTACATTGATGCCGTGCACTATGGCCCGCACGGCCTGATCGATGTTGCCGCCCTTGACTGCGACTTTCTGGCCTGCTCGACCTACAAATTCTTCGGTCCCCATATGGGCGTGCTGTATGGAAAGCGCGAGCACCTGAAGCGCATTCGTCCCTACAAGGTGCGCCCCAATACGAACGCCATCCCCAACTGCTGGGAATGGGGCACGCTGAATCACGAATGCATCGCGGGAATTACCGCCTGTGTGGAATACATTGCGGACCTGGCCAGGGTGCCGCTGCCGGGGCAGTCCGCGAAGGGAGACTCCGGGCTCACCCGCCGCGCCGCCATCGAGTCCGCCTACGCAGCCATCCACGAGCACGAGCGCACGTTGCTGGCGAGAATGATGGCCGGGCTCAAGCAAATTCCCGGCCTCAAAATCTATGGCATCACCGATTCCGCGCGCTTCGACCAGCGCTGCGCGACCTTTGCGCTGCGAGTCGATGACGGCAAAGCTGGACACTCTCCTCTCGAACTCGCCACCCGGCTCGGGGAGTGCGGTTTCTTTACCTGGGACGGCAACTACTACGCCATCAACGTCACCGAGCACTTCGGAGTGGAAAAAACCGGCGGCTTCCTGCGTATCGGCCTGGTGCACTACAACACGGCCGAGGAAGTCGACCGCCTGCTTGCCGCCTTGCGGGAAATTGTAGGACGATAGGCTCCTTCCTGCTCTCTAAGATCCGGGTTAAGCCGCAGGTGTGTCGCCGACCCCGGATGCGGCAGCTCGTGGGAAAGACCGCAGCGGTATCGATTGCAACCTATCCGTAAACAGCACAGCCCGGGAGGAATCCCGGGCTGCATCTATCGCAGGGCTTTCAGCCAGCGTGCAGGAGGGTTGGCTCCGAATCTATCTACGGCCAGCGCTTCGCCGTGTCGTCCCACCCGGCGGCGCGCACTGGCTGGGGGGCGGGCATCGCCGGGGTAGAGGGAACCGTGATGCGGGTAGCTTGCGGGCCATTCACCGCAGTCGGTAGAGCGCTTTTGGCCGCTTCGGACGCGTTCTCTTTCTCTTCCGACAGCAGGGGAGCCACCAGACGCAACGCCTCCACTTCTTTTTCTAAGCGGGTCAACTCCATTTCCTTCTGCCGCAAAACTTCGTAAACGTTTTTCATATCCTGGGTACCTGCGATGTCAGTCGAGTTCGGAAACCTCACTGGAACTTTAGCAGACTTGCCTGTGTTGTCAAGGCTTTCCAAGGGTTCCTCTGGATTGACACGGTGGCCGCGGTGGTGTTCGCCGCGGATCAGCGCATTAAGACGAATGCGCCAATAATCAGGGTAACCAGAACAAGCATGCCAATGACGTACTTGTTCGCAGAAATCCAGGATGGCGACTCCACCATCCCGGCGCTCAACACGAAGGTCGGTGTCGCATTTTCAGAGTGCTTCGATGGCGCCGCCCCTGACCCCGTCTCCCGCAGAGCGGAAACTGAGTGGCTGGCGACGGCCCCCACTGCTTTTGCCTCCGGCAATGCGACGGCAGCGGGAACAACGGCGGAACGGTTGCCGGATCTAACCTTTGCGGGTGCCAGAGCGGCGGCCAAACCCTTCGCTTCTCCTTTGGAATTGGAGTTCTCAGGGATCGCTCCCGTGGGCATAGGCTGGGGCCTCTTTAATTGCCCTCGCCAACGCTTCTCTTCGCACTCGACGCACAACACGCGCCCACCTGAAATCGGGAACCCGCAAGCTTCGCACTTCCGCAACCCGCGTAATACGGGAGGCACGTGGCTCTGATCTCCCGGTGCCGGCTCTTCTGTGCCCGCTGATGCGTCCGCAGCCGACCAGAACAGCGGCTTTCCTTCGGCCGGAGCTTTGGCAGGGGCCAGTCCGGGCGCCGGTGCAGGTTGGTTAGAAATGGCTTGCGCCTGGGGAGGAGCCTGCACGGCAGCGTTCGTCTCTCCGCTTTGGTTTTTGGCCGCTTCGTGGTGTGGAAGGGCGGATGCTGAAACGCTCGGCGCTGGCGCGAGATGCGGGGCAGGCAATTCCGCTTGCTCCGCCTCCCCGGCAGTTTCCGATGCGGGCTGCAGAACATCCGCATCTTCGCTTACCGGGCCCGATAGCTGTTCGGGATCAAGGGAAAGGATCTCGTCATCCAGGATCTGCTCTTCACCGGCGTCGCTTTTGGGTTGCGCGACCAAACTCTGTTCCGTTTTCAACGTCTGCGGCAGAGTCTCAGTCACGTGCGCCAAACGCACGGCGGTCTCCACCATTTCGCCCAACCGCTGCACTGCCGAGAGATCGCGCTCACCGAAGGCATTAGCCTTCCCGGAAAATAGTTCGAACACTCCCAGGACTTCATCGTCGTGAACGACCGGCATGACTACAACCGAGGCAATCCCCAAGCGCCGGCAGACTTCGCGATTGACGCGGGCATCGCGCTCGGCGTCGTCGCAGCGCAGCAGTTGTTTGGTCCGCACGCTCTCGCCCGACAGCCCGAATTCAGTGGACAGCAGTGCCCCCAACTCGGGCGCATTCGACCCGGCGCTGGCGCGGCACAGCATGTCGTTCATTCCTTGCCGGCGCAGCGCAATGGCCGCCCCGCTCGCGCCCGTGATGAATTGCGCCCGCGCCGCCAGCAGCTGCAGGGCCGCATCCAGGTCGCGTTGCGCCATCTCGGCCAGGGAACGTCCGACGTCCTCTCCCCTGATGCTTGGCCAGGCCGGCACGGCCCCTGCGGCACGCCCGGCGGACAGGGCCCGGGGACCGCTTGCGTGTGGATTCGGCGCTGGAAAATTCTGCTGCAACTGGGACCCCGGGACGCAATCCTCCCCCAAGTCAAGGATCTAGCCAGGAATGGATCGCGTAATTGGAGTCTCGCTCCCGGCATGCGCGCTGTCAAGATTTCCCGCGCCCGGAGGTACTAAGCCAAACGTGTAGGGATCACTACGCTCCCAACCTGCTCTCTGAGTCCGGTCGCCCGGAGGACGAATGCGCACAAAGTTCTCACTTGCGAGGAGAATCTCTGGTATCAGAGGCCTGGAGCCCGAGGTGGGCTAAACCTTGCGCCGGCGCAAGGCGGACTGGGCCAATCGGTTCGCCTCGACATTGAGCTCCCGCCGCACATGGGAGATAGAGAACTTCAAGGATCGCGCCAGCTTGCGGCAGGTCCAGTGCAGAGAATAAAGCCGGGGACTGCGGCACTCATACTCTCCGGTCATCTGCCGGACCACCACTTGCGAATCGGAATAGACGTGAAGTTTCCGGGCCTTGAGAGCGACCGCGTATTGCAGAGCTTCCATCAGAGCCGCGTACTCGGCCACATTGTTATCCTGGTGGCCGATCCACTTCGCGATGCGCACGGGCCCTTGCGCTAGGCCGCTGATCACTACGCCAATGCCGGACGGCCCCGGGTTTCCCAGGCATCCACCGTCTACGTAGGCCACCAGTTCGGTCACTTCCGGTATGCTCTCTTCAATCTGCGCCGTGGCCCAGCCTATCTCATTCGCAGGCGATAAGTTGGGAACTTGGCTCTCTGCAAGATGCGCCATGCTCAGTTCACCGTCAAGACGATTATTTGGTTCCCTTTCAGCCGCTTGCAGTTGCTGACGTGACTGTGACTTTTATTGTGTAAAAGCCGTCCCTATTAATCTTCGGTAAATCTAAGTTTCTCCCTTACAACCATTTGAGTTTTGTAATTTTCACAGTAGATGATTGTTGGGTTGCACCAAAACTTTGCGTTGACTTTTTCCGTTACTCTGGTAACTTTGCCTACGTCGACGGTCGAAAGGGTTGGCACAATAAAACGAGCCAGTCCGAAGTAGACTGAGTGATTAGCCGGGCGGGGCGACTCGCAAGGCGACCGAACCTGAAAAAACCGACGGATCTGCGAGGTTCAGTTGGGGTTCGGGACTGCGAAAGCAGTGATCGCATCAAGGGGTCGTGACGGTACATGCTTCCACGTTGTTGGCTCCCTCGCAGGAGCTGGCGGCTAGAGCATAACCAATGTCACGGCCCTTTCAATTTTTTCCCGCCTTTTTGTTATTCTCCCAAAACATCGCTATGGTGCTCCGGCGCGCCTGCGTACTCAGAGGTCGGCAATTCCTACCAATACGATGAGCACGAAAATTGGACGGAGAAAATCATCTCTACTCGCACCAGTCCTGACGGCGCCTTTGAGTCATCCACCCGGATTAGACGCACTCTGACCTATTACTGAACAAGTGGGTTGAACGGGATTCCGGTTTCTGCTCTCCGCCCAAAGAGCCGGAGGCCGTTAGCAGCATCGGTTCTTATCAACCTCGTCGCGTCCTTTGCGCGGAATCCAGCTTGCGGGGTCTGCGGTTCTACGGCATTCACAGTAGATTCCCTTCCCTGTCGAACTCAGGACCGTGGCGTGTTTTGGCGCTTTACTTGGTTTGGGTGTTGTGCTTGGAGGTCGCTGCGATGATGTCCGCGCGAAGCGGTGATTTTGACGCAAGTTCCTGCTCCTCGTGGGGTATGTAACCTATGGCTATAGTGTGCTGGGGGGCGCAAGGTGGGTTCAACGAAAGGCGATGCCCCATGCGCAAGACAGTACTAATCGTGGACGACAACACATTTATTCGTCATGCGCTCTATGAGGTATTCAACCGGGAGGCGGACTTTGAGGTTTGCGGAGTGGCCGAGAACGGCCGCGAAGCAATCGAAGCAGCCGGACGTTTGCATCCTGACCTGATTGTGCTGGATCTCTCGATGCCCGTGATGAACGGTTTGGAGGCAGCGAGAATTCTGAAACAGACCATGCCTTCCATTCAGCTCATCATGTATAGCGCCTTCGGGGATGGGTTTTCCGCGCAGAAAGCGGGCTTCAGCGGGATCTCCGAACTGGTATCGAAATCCGAGCGCGTATCGGTGCTCATTGCCAAGGCGCGCGGGTTGCTAAACCCCAAAGCCGCTTGATCTCCACTCCGGCTTCCGCGTCCGGAGACGTTCCATTCCGAAGGAAGATCAACCTTGGCCCATTGCAGGAGGCGCCATGGACAACCGCCGCACCGAAGAACTCCGCGCCGAAATCAACGAACTGCTTCGCAAGCAGAACGAAGTTCTGGAGTCGCGCATGTCAGGCAGCGCCAGCGAGACCGAACTGCTCGAATACGAGATCAGGCAGGAAATTATCCACGAGTTGTGCAATCAACTCGTGCACTCCCTCTCACAATAGACCGCGCCAAGGCTCCGCACCTTCCGCAGCAACCGACTCTCCGAGACTGTGAGCCGGGCGTGGCGCTTTCCGGGCATTGTTGGACTAGCCACTTGAATTCCTTAATGGAATGGGCCCTCTCCTGTTAGAAAATCGTTTTACTAACTCCCCCTGGCATGTGCAATAATTCCTGCGCATCATCTCTGCACTGGTAAACTCGCCTCTGCGGAAAATCACTTGCAGCACTTGTGAGGACGGAAACTCATGGCAAAAAATCCCCTGTCCCGCCGTCGATTCATTCAGCTTGGCACCGGCGCAGTAGCCGCCACCACCGTCGCCAAAAACATTCTGCAACCGCATCAGCTCTACGCCGCTCCGCGGCGCGTGGCGCCCAGCGATACCGTGCGCTTCGCCTCCATCGGCACCGGCATTCGCGGATGCGAACATCTGCAGGCGTCTCTGGATGTCCCGGGTATCCAGTGCGTCGCGGTGTGTGATCTCTACGACAGCCGTCACACCGCCGCCCGCGAAGCAGTCAAGAACCCCAACGTGGACGCGGTCCGCGACTATCGCAGGATTCTTGACCGGAAGGATGTTGACTCGGTCCTGATTGCTACCATGGACCACCAGCACCGGCACATCTTCGAGGACGCCTGCGCCGCCGGCAAAGACGTTTACTGCGAGAAACCCATGTCGCACACCGTAGAAGATGGATTTTCCATGGTCGAAGCCGCGCACAAGAACAAGCGCATGGTCGCGGTGGGCAGCCAGCGCGTCAGTTCCATTCTCTATGCCAAAGCAAAAGAGATCTATGATTCCGGAAAGCTCGGCGAAGTGTTTTCCATCAACGCCTACTGGGACCGCAATTCTCCCAGCGGAGCCTGGGTGTACCCCATTCCGCCCGATGCCAGCGAAAAAACCATCGACTGGAATGCTTTCCTCGACGGGGCGCCCAAGCACCCCTTCGATCCCGTCCGCTTTTTCCGCTGGCGCTGCTATACCGACTACGGCGAGGGACTGGGCGGAGACCTGTTCGTCCATCTGATCTCCGGCATCCAGTTCATCACCGGCACCAACGAACCGGCGCAGCGCGCGCAATCCAGCGGAGGCCTGTTCCACTTCAAGGACGGACGTGAGTTTCCGGACCTCATCGAGACTCTCTACGACTATCCCAACTTCCGGATGACCCTGCGCTGCAATCTGAACAATGCAGGCGGTGAATTCATCGGCTTCTACGGCACCAAGGGCACGATGATCATCAAGGATTCCACGCTGACCTACACGCCGCAGAACGTCACGCCCGAGCCTGAGGACTACTCCATCTATGGCTGGCCGAAGGCGCTGCGCGATCAGTACCTGGAGAAGTGGCATGAAGAGCATCCCGAACCCAAGGCTCTGAACTGGAAGACGGAAGCCGAAGGCGAGACCTACACGGTGCCCCACGGCTACAGTGACACCGTCGATCACCAGGCCAACTTCTACAATGCCGTACGCACGCGCAAGCCGGTAGCCGAAAACGAAGTCTTCGGCAACAACGCGGCTATCGGATGCCACCTGGCGAACTTCTCCTACTTCAACAAGTGCGTAGCGGTCTGGGATGCAAGCAGCAAAAAGATAGTAAAAGGCTAGAAGACAAGGGCATGTAAAAGAAGCATGTGAAAGAGGGTGCCCCACCCTGGTCCCGCGCTGCGGGACAGGGTTGGGCCTTTGACTTTCTTTCCCCGCGCGCGCCCATGCGGTTCTTCGGCACCATGGGTCCTCACACCCGTGAAGACGCCCTCAGGAACGCACGTTCCAGCAGCCAACTAGGAATCTGGTTCGCGTGTAACGCGGAGTTGCTTAACCCCATTTTTCGCGCAGCCACGGCAAGGATTCGATACAGGTCTCCAGCGCCTGCAAATGAACCCGGTGCTGCAGCGAGGTCGGCCCGTAATATCGGCAACGCAGGATTAGAAATTCCAGCAGCAGCGACGGGAACTGCCCCGGCGAAACCCCGAGATGCTCGCAGGCATGCCGGATCAAATCTGAGGCCAAGGCCCCAAAACTGGATTCCGAAAAGAATAGTGCCCGGAAACTTGCCATCCAGCGCTCCTGCTTGGACTCGAAGCGGAGAGTCTCCTGGGCGCGGGGAAGATAGGCAATGGACACGAAGAACTCGAGCAGATCGTACAACGGCGAAAACCCACGGGCGAGATCGCTCCAATCGAAGATCTCCAGCTCGCCGGTGGCGCGAATCAGATGCATGTTCTCCACCGAGAGGTCTCCGTGCTGAACCCAGGCGGGGCGCGTTCCCCGATGCGCGTGAGCAAAGTATCTGTTTTGCTCAATGCTCTCCAGTAACTCGGGCCTGCTTCGCAGTTCCTCTGATATTTCCAGCCAGGATGGGCTGATCAGGGGCGCATCCGAAATCTGCTGCAAAGCGGATGTGAGTTCGAGAATGCGATCGCAGATCTGATGGAAATCCTGAGCGACACGCCGGGTATTCTCAAAGTATCCCAGCCTGCGGACTATGCTGCTGATCGCTTCTCCCTTTGAGGCGGACTCGAGATAATAGACCGTATTCCCCGTTCGCTGGGTTCCGTAGAAACGAGGAACCTTTACCAGCCGGGTGGAAGAAGCCTGCAAGGCCTTCCCCACCTTCGCACGGTTTACGCGTTCGGTTTCGAAGTCCGAAGCGTCTGCCTGGTTCCCGGTGAAGATTTTTAGATAGGCAACGTCGCTGGCGGTTGCTTCTCTTCCCAGCCGCACAATGGACTTCGCTTTGAAGGGCACGGTGTGGAGTTCCCAGGCAAGGGGCTGAGACTCGGAAAGGCAGCCTTCGATCCAGGTCTGCAATTCGGTTTGCCGCCCCGGCCGCTTGGAGGCCAGCAGAATGAACTCCGGCACGAAGGGAGGGAGCAGGGGCGCTGCGATTCTCTTGAGCCTGCGCCGCCAGCTTCGGCGGGGCGCTGGACTGGGGTGCTCAATGGTTCGGATGAAATGCCGTTGCACCCACTTCGAGACCGCTAGCGGAATCAGGCAGTAGGGCTGATTGTAGCCAGGATCAGACCAGTAAAACACGACCTCGGGAAATCCCGCGTCTCCCAGGAGTTTGCGATAGCCACGCTTCGAGTACGTATAGGTCCGGTACTCCCGCTTGGCATTCAACTGGGTGCGATAGTGAGAGTCCGTGCGGTGCCTTAACATGAAACTGGCCACGCGCCGAGGAACCAGGCTGGTGTAAGGCATGCCGGAGTGATCCCGTCCGCCCAGCAAAAGGCCCAGTCCGATGCGGTTTTCTATCCCCACCAGCAATACGCCGTTATCCTTCAACATGCGGCGGATTTTCTGAAGAAAGTTCAGCTGAACGGCACGCGGATCCAGGGACAGTTCCCATTCTCCGACCCACTCGAGGACTCCATTGACCACCACGGCGTCAAATGAGTTGTCCAGCAAGGGCAACGAAGTGGCCGAAGCTTGGACCAGATGCACATTTGAAATCCCTTCCTGCCGCAGTCTTTCCTGGGTGAATTCAATCCGCTCGGTGACGGCTTCGACTGAGTAAACCTCTTTCGCGAAGCGGGAGAGAGAATGAGTGATGCAGCCATAGCCGGAGCCAATGTCCGCAACCACGGACTTCGCATTCAGACCCAACATCGGTGCCCAGGAAGCGCGCTGAAGATCGAGCAGCCCGAAGCGCATGTTATCTCCCGGCGGAAAGCGCGCGCACACCGCTTCGACCCACGACTCGCGCCGGGCTGCAGCAATCATCTCCAGAGCTTGGGCGCGGTCTACTTCGCCCCAATAATGATTGGGCATCTGGAAGAAGCGTGGAATTCCACCCACGACGGGACAGGTTGAGCCGCATCCCGGGCAGCTACACTGATCGAGGGTGCAGGCAAGGCGAGCATCGCACCTTGGGCATTGAAGCAGGTTCATGGAGCGATCTCTAGGATGGACTTCTCTGTCCTCGCAAATTCCAGGGCAGAATCTTCACGCGGCCTTCCGGAGGCATCCCTGCCATTCGGCTCCCGGGGGCTGGGTTTCATGCGAGGAAGCGCTCTTCCTTCAAGCGAGAATATTCCTTACTTCCGCGGAGACTGAACGATTTCGCCGTCTAAGCGCCCGTGAATAGTGCACAAAGCAGACAGCTCGCGATCTTTCAGGTTGAAGGATTATAGCGTGAGCCGGCAATCACTCGAATATGTGAAGAGTGCAGATCAGGGCTCTCGCCGACCCGGGCCAATAAGATGTAGGATTCTGGACACCTCAGAGCGGGATTGAGGCAGCTGCAATTTCGCCTAAAAGATCGGACTCTGGTAATGTCATCGAGGTGACGCGATGTGCCCGGAACCTGTCGCTCGGGATAATCGACGAAGTACGCGGGTTCGCATGAAAGTGCGGATCGCCGCCCAGGCATTGACGGAACCTCTGACCTGCGAAGGCGAGACCGTCATTGTGAACCTGCACGGCGCCCTGATCTCCACCGCGACTCCTTTGCGGGTGGGCATGCCCATCGAGATTCACGTGATTCTGACCGACAAACGGGCTCTGGGCCAGGTTGTATACGTCGATCCCGACCGGCCCCGATTGTGCGGGATCAGTCTCGAGAAACCGCAAAACATCTGGGGAGTGGCCCTTCCGCCGGAAGACTGGAAAGAGGAGGATCGCAGATAGTGAGCGCCAGCCCCGCGTCAACCGGCCGGCCCCGGGTTCGCGGCGGCAGTTCAGTTCCCGAGCCGGAAATCGGAAATGCTCTGCTGCACTAATGAGAGTTCCTCGAACGTGGCAGACGTCCCTTCTCCGAGAGGAGACTGCGTGCTGACCCCGATCCAAATCGACGAGGGATAGTCATTCTTGAAGAGCCGGATCAACTGCCAGGTCTTCTTGTCGAGGGAATAGTAGAAACCCACCGTCGTTGTGTCAGATGAGATCTTCATGTAGACACTCTTCGCCTCGACCACATCGTGGTTGTTGTCGTCGGAGGTCCCCATGGTGCGGACACTGACCATCCTCGTTTTGTGGCGTTCATCCATTTCCATCGCCATCTTCAGCCAGAGGTCATCTTTCACCCAGATATAGAGAGTGCCGGCGTCATACGTTTTCAAAAACGTCGGAGTAATTTTCGCCGTCAGGGTGAACGGTTTCCTGTTATCAACCTCGGTCAGCAGGACGGGCGCAGAGTTGTTAGACAGCTTCCCGCCCGGATCCCGGAAATTGTCCCGCCTCGCTTCACTGGCGAGAGTCAGCTTTCCATCGCTGACGTTTGCATGAGCAGCGGCTCCGTTGAGGGACCGGGTAAAGGTGAGTCCGGGCAGGGCAATGCGGCATGCTTCACTTCCGTGCTGTTGAGCTGACGCCTGGTGGAAAGCACCTAATGAGAGAAGGAATAAAGCCGAAAGCACTATCTTCATAGCTTGCGCCTTCCTTTACGTGATCAACCACGCTGTGAGCCTGCGTCCGACCGGATGGTGCCAGCGTCCAGCCCTCCCTGTCAAATGTGCGGACCGCCACTCCAATCTTTTGTGCGGCCATTAAACCGGAGACTTGGCTTCGTCAGAGATAATAGACGGCCCGCCGGAAGGATGGTTCAACCCCGCGCCAGTGCCTTGAAGCTCTCCTCGGATCTGGTTTGTATCGCTCTCACCATGCCCTGGAAGATCAGGTAGTGAATGGGATACAGCAGCCACCAGTACACTTCCCCCGCAAGTCCGCGCGGCTCGAACCAGGCCCAGCAGGTCAGGCGCGTCCGGCCGTCATCATGGGGCGTCAGGAGGAACTGCAACCAGGCGCGACCTGGCAGTTTCATTTCCGCTCGCAGCAGCAGGCTACGCGGGCAGATCACTTGCTCGACGCGCCAGAAATCTACATAGCCGCCGGGCTTCAAGGGCCCATCGCTATTCCTGCCTCGCCGCATGCCAACCCCGCCCAAGAGTTCATCCAGCCATCCCCGGAACTGCCATAGGATATTCGCGTATAACCAGCCGCGTTGGCCGCCGAGTCTCTGCAGTACTGCGAACACCTGCTCAGCGGGGGCATTCACGGAAGCCTGGCGGACGTCACTGATCAAACCTTCGCGGCGTATGGATGC
>Ga0070741_10016861_pt1 | contig 12092 bp, 9 predicted proteins | sample Coa_R1_4_FD_66440 | JGI IMG/M metagenome (GOLD analysis project Ga0070741, IMG submission 66440) | Surface soil microbial communities from Centralia Pennsylvania, which are recovering from an underground coalmine fire - Coalmine... | ecosystem: Environmental > Terrestrial > Soil > Unclassified ...
CTTGCGGCGCCTAGTTTCGCTTGCCGCCCCCCGCAAGCGACCTTTCGCGAATGGCGGAAAGGGTCGTGGCCGGCGTGATCGCCTCCGGATCAACTTTGAGATGGATGATCGACGGCTTACCCGAGGCCCGGGCGGCCGCAAAAGCGGCCGGAAAGTCCGCCGTTTTCTCGACCAAAGCGCCATAGCCGCCAAATGCCAGCGCATAGGCCACAAAATCCGGGTTGCGCAGCTCGGTCGCAATCACGCGGCCGGGATAGTCACGCTCCTGATGCATGCGGATGGTACCGTATATGCCGTTGTCGGCCACCAGCACGATGACCGGCAGGTCGTATTGAACTGCGGTCGCAAAATCCTGGCCCGTCATCAGGAAATCGCCATCACCGGCGACGCAAACCACCGGCCGGTCGGGATGAAGTGCCTGCATTGCCAGCGCGGCCGGCAGACCATAGCCCATGGAGCCGGAGGTTGCTCCGACCAATCCCCCGAACTTGCGCACACGATAGAAGCGGTGGACCCAGCCGGAAAAATTCCCCGCGCCCTGGGTGACGATCGCTTCGGCAGGCAGATTGTTACGCAACCACACCATGATCTCGCCGAGGTTGACCGCTCCCGGCACGGGCGTCGCTTTCTCGCCCCAGGCGAGATACTCGGCGTGTGCCGCATCGCTCGTACCGCGCCACGCTATTTCCTCCGGCGCCTGCAAGCTTGCCAGGGCAGCGCAAAACGCTGCCGGCGTGGCATTAATGGCAAGATGCGGATGGTACACGCGGCCAAGCTCGTCGGCGCCGGGGTGCACGTGCACCAGCTTTGTTTGCGGTTCGGGAATGTCGAAAACACTGTATCCTTGCGACGGCATTTCGCTGAAACGCCCGCCGATCAGAAGCACCAGATCGGCAGACTTGACCCTTGCCAGAAGTTTCGGATTCGGACCGATGCCAAAATCGCCCGCGTAACATGGATGCAGGGCGTCGATCAGGTGCCCGCGGCGGAACGTCGTGGCAACCGGCAACGCGAACCTTTCCGCAAATCGCAGCAGTTCCTTGCTCGCCTGCTCGGTCCAGCGGCTTCCCCCGACGAGCGCGACCGGATTTTTGGCGGCAGCCAGCAAACCCTGCAATCGCTGCATGTCCGATTGTCCCGGCCATGTTTCGACCGGTTCGAATCCGGCCGCATCGGGAACCGAAACGCGCTCACGCAGCATGTCTTCAGGCAGAGCAATCACGACAGGGCCGGGCCGGCCGTTGCATGCGGTGTAAAACGCGCGCGAGACGATCTCCGGAATACGCGACGGATCGTCGATCTCCGTCGCCCATTTCGCCATCGTGCCGAATACTGCCCTGTAATCCAGTTCCTGGAATGCCTCGCGGTCACGCATCTCGCGGCCGACCTGCCCGACAAACATGATCATCGGCGAGGAATCCTGCCGGGCGATGTGAATGCCGGCTGCGGCGTTGCTCGCACCCGGCCCGCGCGTGACAAAGCATATTCCCGGACGGCCGGTCACTTTGCCAACCGCCTCGGCCATGATCGCTGCAGCGCTCTCGTGACGGCAAACGATCAGCCTGATTTCGCTCCCGTAGAAAGCGTCAAGCGCGGCAAGATAGCTTTCGCCGGGGACGCAGAAGGCCTGGCGTACTCCGTGAATCGACAACTGATCGATCAGGATTTCGCCGCCCGAGCGGGCATTGTCCTTGCCGCGCATCGACTATTTTACGATCTTTGCCGGCGGAATTTTCGGCGAAAACGGAGCAGGCGTCATCAGCCAATTCGATTGCTCGATGATGTTCCCCGCTTTCGCATTCTCAGCCAGGAAATGCTTCCAGTCCGGATCCTGCATCATTCTGGCGCGCTTCTCTTCCCTGTCGGCGGCGCTGTCGTAGACCCACCCATGCACGAACGTGTTGAGCTGCCCCGTCTCGGTCACGAGATAATAATGCGGTTCGCCCATGTAACGAAGCTGCACGGGATAACCCAGCTTGCCGTAGAGCTCGAGCTGGGCGGGGACCCTGCCCGGCAGAATCCGGTAGGTCCGATGGTCAATGATCACTGAACGCCTCCCTTGAAAAATTGCCGCCGCAAGCGGCGGTCAGGCGGCACTTTTCCGGCAAGCCGGGCTGCGGTCAATAGATTTCGAGCTTTCCGGATCGCATGGAGGATTTGCTGAGGGAGCGACGCTCGGCGGACGTAGCCACCCAATCCCTATCCTGTTGCCGGTTCAACCGACGCAACCTGAAAGGTGTGCGTCTCGCCCTCTTCGTTGCGAATGGATACGTACTCGCCCGGTCGGAAAGCGTGCGTACCGAAACGATATCCGCTTTCGTCGTCATCTTCTGCGGTCTGATCGTAATCGAATACCCAGCGCGCATGTTCGGGTCCGCCCGGCTTGTGCACCAGGAAGCCGACTTCGTCCGGCTCTCCCTCCCAGAAGCGACGAACGCGGCAGTGATCCCGATGCTGCCTCCAAAGCGCGATATCGATATGGCTCCGGCTGTCGAGTGGCGCGACAAATTCGTAGCCATGCCGCGTCGAGCCCTGTGGAAACTCCCTGGATCGCGCGAGGTTAAGCCTGATGCGTTTGAATGCGTGCGGCAATGTCGTCACGGTCTGATCTCCTGGTCACCATAATGTTGATTATCATGCCGCGGTTCCGCAACGGCATATTGATCTGGATCAGCACGCGGTTGCGACAAATTTGGTTTTGCTGAACGCGAGGACTTTTGGGTGCCATGACCTCAGAGAAAGCCTCGCAGCAACCGGTGATCGACTTCCTGGGCGATCCGGCCACCCACGGTGGAATTCCGGTCCAGCGGATTGATACCCACGCTGCAGCGGTTTTCCTCGTCGGCGAACGGGCGCTGAAAATCAAGCGCGCTGTACGCTTCCCTTTTCTCGATTTTTCAACGCTGGACAGGCGCAAGGCTGCCTGCGACGCGGAGATCGCGGTCAACCGCGCCTTTGCGCCGGCCCTTTACCGCCGCGTGGTACCTGTTACTCGCACCGCCGATGGCCGCCTCGAGATAGGCGGCCAAGGCACACCCGTCGAATGGGTTGTCGAAATGCGGCGCTTCGACGAAACGCAGACCCTCGATCGGCTCGCTCAGTCGGGCCGCATCGATGAGGGTCTGGCCGACAGCCTCGGCCGAATGATAGGCGCCGCTCATCGGGTAGCCCCTGTCGTCAGGAATGCACACTTCACGGATGCCCTCAGGGAAATCATTGCGCAAAACGAAGCTGAACTTGCCGCGGAGCCCGATCTGCTCTCGCTGCAAGACTTGCGCGCACTGGCAACGGCCACACGCGAAGCCTTCGAGCGCGTGGAACCGCTGTTGTCGGCGCGCGAGCGCGCCGGTTTGGTGCGCCGGTGCCACGGAGACCTGCATCTCGGCAACATTGTGCTGATCGAGGATAAGCCGATTTTGTTCGATGCCATCGAATTCGACGATCGAATCGCAACCGGTGATCTGCTCTATGACCTGGCATTCGTGCTGATGGACCTGATCGAGCGGAATCTTCGACTCGCCGCAAACATCGTCTTCAATCGATATCTGGCCGAGACACGACGGATCCATGATCTGGACGCCCTTGCCGCACTTCCATTGTTCATGTCGGTACGCGCCGCAATCCGTGCGAAGGTTGTCGCCGCAAGGCGCAGGCAATCGACCGCCGGTTCAGATGTCTTGCGCGACGCGCGCAGCTACGCGGAGCTCGCCCGGAATCTGCTGACACCCGTCAAGCCGAAACTTGTTGCGATAGGGGGGCTTTCCGGCACCGGCAAATCCCTGCTCGCCCGCTCTCTCGCGCCGGAAATTAAGCCCATGCCGGGCGCAGTGCTGTTGCGCAGCGATGTCGAGCGCAAGGCACTGTTCGGAGTTGCCGAGACTGAACGCCTGCCGGAATCCGCCTATGCCCCCGATGTCACTGCCCGAGCGTATGCCGCGCTTGCCGCCAAAGCCCGTCGCGTGATCGAGGCCGGGCATTCGGTGATCGTGGATGCTGTTTTTTCCCAAGCCGGTGAGCGCGCGCAGATTGCAGGCGCAGCGGGAAACCGTGAATTTACGGGCCTTTTCCTCACCGCGGACATGGCAACGCGCCTGGCGCGCGTGAGTGGCCGGACCCGGGACGCCTCCGATGCTGATGCCGCCATTGTGCAGACGCAGGAGCAATACGACCTCGGCCGAATTGCCTGGACGAAAGTTGATGCATCGGGAACCCCGGAAGAGACCCTCATTCGCGCCAGGGCGATGCTCAACCTGTGAGCTATGCGTTGAGCGATCTTCTGTCCCGATATCTTTTCCTCTTGGCGGATCATGGCGAACCAAGGCATAGCTGCACGCATTGGATACAGCACCCGCCCGGTCGGTCATTCCCTTCATGAACGCCGCTGTGAGAAGTCGATCTTATTCCGCGCGTCACCTCGCGGTAGGGCTCGCCGGCTATTGCGCCTTCATCAATCTCTACTCGCCACAATCGATTCTGCCCCTGCTCTCCGAAGAGTTTCACGCCAGTGCGGCCGAGATTTCGACAATCATAACCGTGAGCACGCTCGCGGTTGCCCTCACGGCGCCATTCACCGGCGCCGTGGCTGACGTGCTTGGCCGCAAGCGCGTGATCGTGGCAGCGATGTTTGTGTTGGTCGTGCCGACGTTGATGGTCGGGCTCTCGACCAGTCTTTCGGCGATCGTCTTCTGGCGAGCGGTGCAGGGCCTGGTGCTGCCCCCGATCTTCGCCGTGACGGTCGCCTATATCGGCGACGAATGGCCAACCAAGGAGGCAACCACCGCCGCAGGCATTTATTCGTCGGGTTCCAGCCTCGGCGGTTTCAGCGGCCGACTCGTCACGGGAGTGATTGCCGACCTGATCGGTTGGCGTGCCGGATTTGCGGTCCTTGCCGGCATTGCAGCCGCCGGAGCGGTCGCCGTATTGTTCCTGTTACCGCACGAGCGTCATTTCGTGCGTTCGGACGGCCTGCTCGCGTCCGGCCGCCAGATGCTCGGCCATTTCCGCAACAGCCAGCTGGTCGCGACCTATGCGGTCGGGTTCGGCGTGCTGTTCAATTTCATTTGTACGTTCACCTTTGTCAGCTTTCACCTGGCCGCTCCTCCGTACAGTCTTTCGGCCAGTTGGCTGGGTGCGATTTTCGTGACGTATCTCGTCGGCTCGGCGCTCACGCCCTGGATTGGCTGGGCTGTCGGGAAATTCGGACGACGGCAATTCATGGTGGCGGTCATTGCCCTATGGCTTGTCGGAATTGCCTTGACCCTCGCGCCGTCGCTTCCGCTGATCGTCGTCGGCCTCGCGCTCGGCGCGGGCTGCGGCTTGATATGCCAGGCCGTCTCGACCGGCTACGTGACGATCACCGCCAAAGCGGGGCGTTCGTCAGCGGTCGGACTGTACGTGACCTCGTTCTATCTGGGTGGCAGCGTTGGAGCAGCAGCGGGCGCCCTCGCCTGGACGCTTGGCAGATGGCCGGCATGCGTTGCGCTTGTGGCCGCCATGCTCGTCATCATGATCACCATCGTTGTATTCGCCTGGAGTGATACTGTACGTCAGGAAAAGCCGAGCGCGATTGAGCCGACGTAAAGCGACGTCATCGATCGGCCCAGGCGGGCTTGCGCATCACGAGCAGTGGCCCATAGAGCACAACGAACAGGATGAATGCGGCGACCCACGCGAATCCCGCAAATTCGAGAAGATCGATCGAACCCATAAAGGCCGCGACAATGCGGACGAGCGCTGCCACCAGAAGCAGGCCGTAGATGGCCTGTGTGGCGCGCCCGGCCTGCAGCGGCTGTCCGGTATGGCCGAGCGTGGCTCGCGTCATGACCGCCATGGTCATCATGCCGATAGCACCCGCCGTCCAGGCGTGGACGCCCGCCGTTGCCGGCACGTCGGCAGTGAGCGTGGCGAGGCCGTTGAGCACAAAACCAACCGGTATGAAGGCGTAGCCGATATGCAGCACCAGAACGAGACGATCGGCGAGCGTCCGGTCGCCTGCCCAGCGCATCAACCTGACTGCCTGCAGACAACCGGCGATGATCAGCAAGCCCCCGCAAAGCACATGCATTGGCGCAGCAATCCAGGCGAAAAGCGCGACCGCGCTCGCCGCGATGCTCACCACGTCAAACCGCGAAAATGGCACCGGCAGCCGGCCAGGATTGTTCCTGGCGAGCCAGTTATTGGTGAAGCTCGGCACGATGCGGCCGCCGATAAGCGAGATCATCAGGATCACGGCGGCAATGGCTATGCGAGGACCGTAATTTCCGGCTCCGGCCGCCAGGACTTCGGCATGGAAGACGATGTTGCCGAGGATCAGTATGACAAGAAGAGCGAGTACGCGGAGGTTGCGCCAGTTTTTCCCGGCAATGACTTCGCGCGCCGCAACCGTGGCAAGCGCGGCCAGAAAACTCAGGTCGACAAGCGCCGCAACAAAGCCGCCGATTTGCGCAGACACCAGAAGTGCCACGCGTCCGGCAAGCCAGAGCAAGGCAAGCCCGGCAAGCGGTCCTCCGCTGACCGGCAACCGGCCTGTCCAGTTGGGAATTGCCGTCAGCAGAAAACCGGCAACGCTCGCCGCGACGTAGCCGTACAGCATTTCGTGGATGTGCCAATCCAGCGGGCTTAAATGCGTGGGCACGTTGAGCTTGCCCATATACTGGGGAATCCAAAGAAGGATGCCGATCGCCGCCCACAGGCCCGCCGCCAGGAAGAACGGACGGAAGCCGTATGAAAACAGAGCGGGTCCGGCGTAGTCGCGACGGCGTTGCAGGGAGACGGGTGTCGACATTTGCCAACTCTTCTTCTGCCGCGCATCCTAGCGCAATGCGCTCGGATGCCAGAGCGGTACATAGCCGCGGGTCAGAACCGAGAGAATCGACGGCGGCGTGAGTACGTCGACTTCCACGTTTTTCGGGCGAGGTCTCGGTTCCGCGTAGCCATCAGATGCCCACGGCAACAGCCGCCGTCCCCGCAACGCGAACGCGGCATTCTCCAGAGATATCATCGCACCGTCCGGCAAAATATTGATCTTCCGGCGATGGATTCGCTTTGTCTTGCCACTTAGCCGCTCCGAATGCAGGACTTCGTCCATCGCACTCGCCGATGCACGGCGCCCCTTCCCTGCGAACAGCCTCGCAAATCGCTCGGCATCTTTCCGCCGGCATTCGAAACAGGGACGGTGGCCGGCGGCGAACGCAGTGACCTCGTCGAGAAAGAACAGCTCGGTGTAGCCGTTGCTCCAGACATTCCGACGTCGGTTGTTGAACTCGAGCCGGCAACAAATCCAGGCGCGATTGACCCAGCGCCGCGCACCTAACTTTTGCTCCGCGTCATGGAGCCGCCCACCGCGGTTGCCCATGAGCAGTCCGCGAGCCGGCGTCGCGAACAGGTCGCCATAGGGTGAGACACGGGATTGAAGTGGCATTCGCGGATGATCAAACCATAAAGCAAATGGTCAGGTCACCGGCGCGAAAGAACGCTCCGCCCCTTCGGACGGTCAAACTCCGACCATGTCAGGAATGCCTGCCGCCTAAGCCTGCGGCTGCGGCGCGACTTCGCCGGTCGGGGGCTCGGGCCGCGGTCGCGGCTTGCCTGCCGGCGGCACCGCCGACGAGCGCGGTGTGGTCGGCTCGATCACGGATTCGCGCACCGGCCGCTTGCCGGCGAGCAGATCGGTGATCTCTTCGCCGGTCAACGTTTCGAACTCGAGCAGGCCCTTGGCCAGCACCTCGAGATCGGCGCGCTTTTCGCTGAGGATTTGGGTCGCCTCGGCATAGCCAGCTTCCACCAACCGGCGGATTTCGGCGTCGATCTTGCGTGACGTCTCTTCCGAGATGTTCTGCTGGCGCGACACCTGATAGCCGAGGAAAACCTCGTCCTGGTTCTCGCCATACGCAACCGTGCCGAGCTCGTCTGACAGGCCCCACCGCGTCACCATCATACGCGCGAGCTTCGTCGCCTGCTCGATATCAGAGGCCGCTCCGGACGTGACCTTTTCCTTGCCGAAAACCATTTCTTCGGCAACACGGCCACCCATCATGATGGCAAGGCGCGAGGTCATCTGCTCGCGACTCATCGACAGCTTATCGCGCTCGGGCAGCTGCATGACCATGCCAAGCGCGCGCCCGCGCGGGATGATAGTCGCCTTGTGCACGGGATCGGTCGCCTTCACGTTGAGCGCAACGATTGCGTGCCCGCCCTCGTGATAAGCGGTAAGGAGTTTCTCCTCTTCCGTCATCACGAGCGACTTGCGCTCGGCACCCATCATGACCTTGTCCTTGGCGTCCTCGAACTCTGCCTGCGTCACCATGCGCTTGTTGCGGCGTGCAGCCATCAAGGCTGCCTCGTTGACGAGGTTCATCAGATCGGCGCCGGAGAATCCCGGCGTCCCACGCGCGATCGTTTTCAGATTCACATCCGGTGCCAACGGCACCTTGCGCACGTGAACCTTCAGGATGCTCTCGCGGCCAACGACATCCGGGTTCGGCACCACCACCTGGCGATCGAACCGGCCGGGGCGCAGCAGTGCGGGATCGAGCACGTCGGGGCGGTTCGTGGCCGCGATGAGAATAATGCCCTCATTGGCCTCGAAGCCGTCCATCTCGACCAGCAACTGGTTGAGCGTTTGCTCGCGCTCGTCATTCCCGCCGCCCAGCCCGGCACCGCGATGACGGCCGACCGCGTCAATTTCGTCAATGAAGATGATGCACGGCGCGTTCTTCTTGGCCTGTTCGAACATGTCGCGCACGCGTGAAGCACCGACACCGACGAACATCTCGACGAAATCGGAACCTGAAATGGTGAAGAACGGAACGTTCGCCTCGCCCGCAACGGCGCGCGCAATCAGTGTCTTGCCGGTGCCGGGCGGACCGACGAGCAGCACGCCTCGCGGAATGCGCCCACCGAGGCGCTGGAATTTTCCCGGATCGCGCAGGAATTCGACAATTTCCTGCAGATCCTGTTTCGCCTCGTCGACCCCGGCGACGTCTTCAAACGTGACGCGTCCGTGCGCCTCGGCAAGCAGCTTCGCGCGCGACTTGCCGAAACCGAGCGCTTTGCCGCCTGCACCCTGCATCTGGCGCGACAAAAAGATCCACACGCCGATCAACGCGATGAAAGGCAGCCAGGAAACCAGCAACGACACAAACCAGGGAACGTTGTCTGACGGCGGCCTCGCCGTAATGGCGACGCCCTTTGAATAGAGCTTCTGGACGAGCCCCGGATCGTTCGGCGCATAGGTCTGGAAGCTCGTGCCGTTCGCGAACGTGCCATGAATCTCCGGCCCCTGGATCACAACGTCGCGGACACGTCCCTGATCGACTTCGGAAAGGAGCTGCGAGAATGAGATGTCTTGCGCGGTGGTTCGTTGGCCCGGATTTTGGAAAAGCGTGAACAGCGCCAGCAGAAGCAGGACGATAATCACCCAAAGTGCGAAATTTCGTAGATTAGCGTTCATCACCCGTCCTGACCCCGCCGCGGGCACAATTGCGCGGCACTATGATTATGCATCCGTTCGTGGCGACTTCACGTCGGACTCGCCAGCCAATGTAGGCAGCACAGGCCCCCATGGAAAGGCCTTAAACCTTAATATTCTAGCGCCTTTTGGCGTGTCCGGCCGAGGCAGGTGGATGCTTGGTTAAGAGCTTGCGACGACGCGGTGGTGCCCGCTCGACGATCATTTGAGGGCCTCCGAGTGCCACAATTGCACCCGCCAAGGTCCGGCGAAAGCGGATTTCCGCCTTGTTTTGGGCCTCATCGAGTGCGGACTTGAGCGCTTCGAGCTTTGCCAACTCTACCGGTCCCTCGTTGCCAACCCTGGCCAGCGCCCGGCCCAAAAGGCGCAACGCAATTTCGGCGGGCAGACCGGCAAAGCGGCGGGCCTCAATCGCGATTCCGCCAGCAGGCAATTCGACAAAAAGGTCCGCGACGGCCTGGTCGACACCGCTCTCGATTGCCGCATCGGCCCGTCTGATGCGATGCGCGAGGCGGGCGAGCCCAGGGGAATCAAGACCTTCGAGGGCAAGCGCGGCCATCAGGCCGCGCAGCCGCGCACGCATGAAGCGCGGGTCGCGATTGGATGGGTCGTCGGCATACGGAATTCCCGCAACACGCAACGTCGCAACCAGTCTGGCCTTCGGGACCTCGAGCAGCGGGCGAACCAGCAGAAGATCTTCAGCATGCGGGACCTTGGAAATTCTTTGCATCGCTGCAAGGCCCGAGAGGCCGCTGCCGCGACTCATGCGGATGAGAACGGTTTCCGCTTGGTCGTCGAGCGTATGCGCCGTCAGAATATGGGCGGCGCCAACCTTGCGGGCGGCGTCGCCGAGCAATCGGTATCGTGCCCGGCGCGCCTCTTCCTGCAATCGTGTTTTCGGCTTGCGGCCGGTCCAGCGCATCGTACGATGTGGGATCCTTAATTTACGCGCCAGACGCGCAACCGCCGTCGCCTCGGCTGTTGATTCCTTGCGCAGACCGTGATCGACCGTGACTGCGACAAGCTTCGGCTTCACCCTGAGCGAATCGCGCCAGCGCGCGGCCAGGTACATCAACGCGGTCGAGTCTGGTCCTCCCGAGACCGCAAGCAGGAGCGCCGGGAAAGCGTCCAGGCCGTTAAAAAGGTTCTTGATCTCTGATACCGAGACGGGCTTCGTCTCAACAGTGCGCACGCTTCTGTTCCTGCGCGACACCGCGCTTCACGCCGGCAGACGCGCGCGGGTATTTGCGTCCGACCTCGGCAAGCGTGGCGCAAGCCGCCTCTTTCTGATTCATTGCCGCAAGAGACTGCCCCAGCCGCAGGAGCGCGTCAGGCGCCTTTCCGGAATGCTCGTATTTGGTCGAGACACTCAGAAAGGATTCCGCGGCATCACGATAGCGCTGTTGCTGGAAGAGGCTTTCGCCCAGCCAGTACTGAGCATCGGGAACGAGATGCTCGTTCGGATATTTTTTCAGAAAGTCGCGAAACGCCTGCTCGGCCAACGAATAGTCCTTATGCAGGACGTAACCATACGCCATGTCGTACTCATCCCGCGGCGATGCCGAAGGCGGCAGGGTCGCAAGCTGGGCGCCGGCCCCGGACGACGGAACATTGCGTACCTGCGGGGGCGATGTCGCGGGTGGCATTTGCGGAGCCGATACCGGTGCTCCACTGGCCGATGCCACCGCCGCCGATGGCTGAGTTGGGGGCGGCGCAGACGCGTTGCCGGCCAAGGTCGAAAGGTCGAGTGGCGCACCCGCGGCGCGTCCTCCCGGAGCTCCCACCGGCGCGCTGTCGCGCGGCTGTTCGGGCGCCGCGATCACTGCCTGGTTGCCGAGCGCACGCGGCGCGCCGGGAGCGCTCGGATGCTGTGACGGATCAAACACATCCGAGCGGCGGCCAGGATTGGCCGACGGACCGCCTGGAGCGTTAGTGGGAGTCATCGGCGCGGCCTGAGCAGGCGGTTGGTTGCCCCCCTTGGCGCCGAGTTGCTGGAATCGATATTCGGTGTCGTCCTGTATGCGCTTGAGCTGCATTTCGAGCTGCTGGTTACGATACTGGAGCTGCTCGATCGAGCCCGTCAGCTGGCGGAGCGCGTTCTCCATGCGGTCGAGCCGGACCGCCAGGTCGGCGGAATCGGCCTGCGCGACGCGCCCCGGCGAAACCTGCTGTGGAAGCTGGCGCTGTTGGCCTTGTGGCTCTCCCCTGCCAAATAAATTGTCGAGAAAATTCCCCGACGAACCGCGGTCCTGCGCAGGCGTCGGCGAAACCTGCATGAGCAGTGCCGCCAGAATGGCGGTCAAGAACGCATGGTGAGTGCCAAACCGGGTGCGTGTCATCGGCGGATTCGGGGCAGGGCCAGCAGCCAAAACGACATGTCTTCGCGCATATTCTTGTTTACCGGAAACCGTTCCCCAGGTCCCGGAATATACGCTGACTGATGATTGTAACGGCTGCGTAGCATAGCATTTCGAGTACGACCAGATTGTGGCTTGGACATCCAAACCCTGTGCCAAGAGGCATAGCGGGTTCGAGCCCGCTTGACCAAGGTTGCCTGACGGCATTCGATTCAAACGGGAAGAATACCAGCAGCCGGCGCCGTACAGTCGATCAGCGCCAAAAA
>Ga0070741_10016864_pt1 | contig 12090 bp, 14 predicted proteins | sample Coa_R1_4_FD_66440 | JGI IMG/M metagenome (GOLD analysis project Ga0070741, IMG submission 66440) | Surface soil microbial communities from Centralia Pennsylvania, which are recovering from an underground coalmine fire - Coalmine... | ecosystem: Environmental > Terrestrial > Soil > Unclassified ...
GCGGGGGGCGCCCCCGCCTCGCTCGCCAGCACCCTGGTTCTGGCATTCCTCGGCGGCCTCATTCTCAATCTCATGCCCTGCGTTTTTCCCGTGCTCGGCATCAAGATTCTGGGCTTTGTGCGGCAGGCGGGAAACGACCGGCGCAAAGTTGCCGCCCATGGGTTGATTTTCGCACTCGGCGTGCTGCTTTCGTTTCTGGTTCTTGGCGGTCTCGCCGTAACCGCCTGGAAAGGCGCGGGCTGGGGGACGCAACTCCAGCACCCGCAGGTCAATTTCGTCATCGCGATCATTTTTCTTCTTTTTGCCCTCAGCATGAGTGGAGTTTTTGAAATCGGCGCTTCCGCCACGCGACTCGGCAATGTGGCCGCCTCCCGCCGGGGATATTTTGCCACCCTGCTCGATGGAATTTTTGTCACAATTGTGGCCACGCCCTGTTCGGCGCCCTTTCTCGGTACCGCGCTCGGCGCCGCTCTCTCCTCACTTCCGCCGCCCCAAGCGATGGCGGTTTTCATTGCAGTAGCAGCCGGCCTTTCCTTCCCCTATCTCCTGCTCTCTTTTTTTCCACAGGGCATCAAGATTCTCCCCAAGCCCGGGATGTGGATGGAAACGGTCAAACAACTGCTGGCTTTCCCGATTTATGCCGCGGTGGGCTACTTCATTTGGATCCTGGTTCCGCAAGTCCAGGACGACGCTCATCTCAATATTATTTTGGGTCTCAGCCTCATCGCCATGGCGGCGTGGCTTTACGGAAGGCTGACCGCGCCGGGCAGCAAGCCGGCCCGCGCGCGAGCGGGCGTGCTCGGCGGCGCCCTGCTGCTCGGGCTGGGCTGCTGGCTCGGCTGGCCGCAGCCTCTCGGCCGCCCGCCGGTAAATTCATCCAACGCACCTGAAGTCACCTGGGATCCGTGGAGCGCCGAACGCGTCGCCCAGCTCCGCGCCGATCACCGCATCATTTATGTCGACTTCACCGCGCGCTGGTGCGCCACCTGCCAGACGAATAAGAAAATCGTTTTCCACGACGGCCAGGTGCTGAAGACCTTTCACGACGAAAAAATCGCCACCCTCCGGGCCGATTGGACCAATGCCGATCCCGCGATCACGGCGGAGCTGGCCAAATACGGCCGCAGCGCCGTGCCCTTCGACCTGGTCTATCTGCCGGACCAGCCCGAGCCGAAGATCCTGCCCGGGATCCTCACTCCCGGCATCGTGCTCAAGGCCGTTTCGGAAAAAAATTAATTTTCTCCTGGTGAATTGCGGGAAAGTCGGCGCGGCTACAGTGACGAAATATTGGAGGTTAAGGGGCGGATGCCCTTGGGAGTCATTTTCTTGCCCAAGCCATACGATGTCGTGTAGCGGGCCTGTGCCGTGCGCGCCTGCTTGAATCACGTCCAGCCGCCCCGCGTATCGGATCCGCTTGTCTGATCGGCCGCCCTTTCTTTGCCGCCCGACTACGCCGGCAGGCGGTTTTCGTGTCGTAGGGTATTACCTTATCGCTATTCGGCGAAGACAGGCGCTTAATCACCGTTAGACGAACGTTCCGTCCCATTGACGAGTCGTTGCCCCTGCGCGTCCCATTTGAAAACGCAGCCGCAGGACAATCATAATTAGATGCCGACCGAAAACGGACAATTAATAAAGCAAGCCCGCACAGGTTTGGCTGCCCGCTACCTGACGGCACTCCGTGCCCACCTCGGCAGGAAAAGCCGAGGCTATCGCGGCCATGCGCAGCGTTTGGGCCGCGCCGCCCTGACCGGCGGCTTGGTGACGCTGGATCTGGCCCGCATCCACGAACAAGCCATCGTCGCCCTGACATCGTCGCACAATTTCGCCAACGGACGTAACGGTTCATTGAAACGGGCAGGGCTTTTCTTTACCCACGCGCTCATCCCGCTGGAAACGGCCCAGCGCGCGGCACGGGAGACCAACCGGCATTTGGAGCAGCGCAACGAAATGTTGCGCCTGCACACCACAGCCTTGGCCAAGGGAAATCACCGGCTGGAACGCGAGGTTGCGCGACGTCGGGCTGGCGAGGTGGTCATCCGGAAAGGGAAGGAACAGTACCGGGCGCTCTTTTTGGAGTCACAGGTCATGCAGAAAAAGCTCCGGCAGCTGACGCGGCAGATCATTTCGGCGCAGGAGGAGGAACGGAAGGAGATTAGCCGTGAACTGCATGACGAGGTCGTGCAAACGTTGGTAGGCATCAACGTCGAGTTGTCCGCCCTGGGCCGGGGAGCCGTCGCCAGCCTGCACGCCATGAAGGCGAAAATAGCTCATACCCAGCGGCTGGTGGAACATTCCGTAAGCGCGGTGCACCGGTTCGCCCGCGAACTGCGGCCAGCGGTGCTGGACGATCTCGGCCTGATTCCGGCCCTCCACGCGTACAGCCAAAATCTGGCGTCGCGAAAAAAAATAAAAATCCAGATGACGGCCTTCGGCGGAGTCGAGGCCCTCGAGGGCGCCAAGCGAACCGTGCTGTTCCGTGTGGCGCAGGAAGCGCTCACGAATGTCGCACGTCATGCGCATGCCACCCAGATCAGAATGAGCATCAGCAAAATTTCCGGTGCAATCCGAATGGAGATTAGCGACAACGGGCAGTCATTCCACGTCGGGGATGCCCTCCTGGCAAAAAACCCCAAGCGTCTGGGTCTGATTGGAATGAAGGAACGGATCGAAATGGTCGGTGGAAAGCTAGCCATCGAATCCGCGCAGGGCAAAGGCACAACCGTACGCGCTGAAGTTCCCTTCCACCTGGAGAAGACAAAAAAATGACCCTCACAAAACCAATCGCTATCCTTCTGGCCGAGGATCACGCCGTCGTACGGCAGGGCTTGTGCGCACTGTTAAAGGCGGACGGACATTTCAAGATCGTCGGTGAAGCCCGGACCGGCCGCGAAGCGGTGGAGATGGCGCAGGCGCTCCGGCCCGATGTCATCCTGATGGACATCGCCATGCCGGTGCTCAATGGCTTGGAAGCCACGCGACAAATCCTCGCCGCCAATCCAGCCGCCAAGGTGGTCATTCTTTCCGCGCATAGTGATGATGCATACATCGAGCACATGAGCGCCGCCGGTGTGGCCGGATTTCTCGAAAAGCAGACCTCCGCCGAAATTCTGACCAAAGCGATCCAGCAAGTCGCCCAAGGTCATCTATTCTTCGGTCCGGCCATCGCCAAACGCATGGCTGAAGGCCGGAACTGGTCGCGCGGTCGGGATGGCCTTTCAAAGGTCGGACTGCCCCGCCTGACTTCCCGCGAATCCGAGGTGCTGCAACTCGTGGTCGAGGGTTCGGCCAATAAACAGGTCGCGGCGGCACTCGGCATCAGCATCAAAACGGTGGAGAAGCACCGGCAGCGCCTCATGGATAAGCTCAATATCCACGACACCGCCAGTCTCACCCGCTATGCGATCGCCGCTGGCGTGATCGAAAGCAGTGTTCAATTGACGATCATCTGATCTGGTGTCGGAGAGCGATGGAGTTGATGGCAACTGAATCGCGTACGACAGGCATGGCGGGTAAAGCCCCATGGCAACTGAGGTGCAAGTGGCGTAGTCTGCACCTATAAACTAATGAAAATCAAAAACCTGCCAGCCTTGTTCGTTCTCGTCGCCAGCCCCATCGTGCTGTTCGCCTCTTCCGCCAATGATCGCAAAATAGAAAATGCGGCCGAGGCCTCCTATAATTTTCGCACTGTTCTTCAGAACGACGTAAAGGTGAAAGTGAATGACGGTATCGTCACGCTCACCGGCACGGTCCAGGACAAAGACGAAAGAGATCTTGCCGCCGATACCGTGGAAAATCTCCCCGGCGTCCTTAGCGTCGACAACCAGATCAAGGTCGAACCGACGTATCCCGAGCATTCCGACGCGTGGATGGCCTTCAAGATTCGCAGCCGCCTCCTGGTGAAAGCCAACGTCAGCGCCACCAGCACCAAGGTCGCGGTCAACGATGGCAATGTCACCTTGAGCGGATCGGCGGACAATCTCGCCCAAAAAGAACTGACCGGGGCTTACGCCAAGGACATCGACGGAGTGAAATCCGTAAAGAATGACATCATCGTCATGGACAAGTCTCCAGCTGCGACCATCGGCGAGACCATCGACGACGCGTCCATCACCAGCCAGGTGAAATACGCGCTCCTCAGCCACAAATCCACCAGCGCGCTCAAGACCAAGGTCACCACCACCGATGGCGTGGTCGTCATCACCGGCGAGGCCAGCTCCGCTGCCGAAAAATCTTTTGCCACCAAGCTCGCGCAGGATGTCCGCGGCACCAAGTCCGTGACCAATGATATGACGGTGACTAACTGAGTCCCGTCCCGCTGGTCGCACCGCGACGGCCTAGTTCCTCGAACTATCGAACCATGCCGCCAGCTCTTGCTGGTTGCATGGTGTCGGCCGAAACGCGCACGGATCCATCGCAAATCACCGGCTTCTATCCAATGAAAAATATTCTTTTCCCCGTGCGGGCCGCCCGCGCTTCCCACGGTCTGAATCCCGACATTCACTCGGATCACATGCTCTCCGGATTACTGGCTTTGCACGAGCAGCTGATCGAGCAGCTTCGTCTTGAGCATATGGGGGCCATCATCATGGCCGATTTCCTCACCGGCATGATCGACCAGCATGAAAAAGCCGTCGCGCTGCTTAAAGGCCAGCTCGAAAGCCCTGTGGCGGATGACGACAGCGCGGCCGTCATCCCTCGCGAAGACAGTGACGATAGGGAAGGCTCCCTTGTCACGAGACTTGCCCAGGGCAGTCGCGTCCCGCTTGCCTTCAGCGCGGCGATCCACCCGCGCCTGGAAATTTCCTAAGATCATCATGCATCCGAAAATCAAAGGCCGTTCCATCGACGGAAAAGCCGCATCCGACGCCGCCAAAACCGTGATGCCGGACGGCGCGGCCGGCCAGACGGTTTCTGCCCGCCACCGCATGATTGCCATTCAGCCCGCCTCCGGTACCGCAAACCACTCCCGGCATGATGTATCCAGGCGGACCCAGTCATAACGCGGACGACCCACCAAACATGAACACTCTACTCACCATGAAAATCAACATTGGACTAAATGACGAGGCCCGCCTTGAGGTCGGCCAGATCCTCAACCTGCTTCTCGCCGACGAATATGTGCTCTACGCGACCACGCGGGACTATCACTGGAACGTCACCGGTCCGGAATTTCCCAGCCTGCACGAACAGTTCGAGAAACAGTATGAACAGATTGCGCAATGGATTGACCAAATCGCCGAGCGGACCCGCGCCATTGGCGTCGGTGCGCGCGGCAACTGGGCCGACTTGACGAAGGCGGCGCGTTCCTCAGCTGATCCTGGCATCGATCTGCCCGCCGAGGAGATGCTTTCCGAACTCCTCGATCTGCATGAAGAGATGATCATGCAGCTCCGTACCGACAGTGAAGCTTGCATCAAACGCTGCAAAGATGCCGGCACCGCCGACTTCCTCACGGGCTTGATGGAGCAGCATGAGAAGACGGCCTGGATGCTCCGGGCCCAGCTCGAAAACGAGGAAGAGGAAGCAGCCTGAACCCTTTCAACCCACCCATCCCATGAATAAAATACTGTATGTCGCACTCCTCATCGGAGGCATCTTCCTCGTTGTCTACGGAATCAATGCCTCCCATTCGATCGGCTCTGATTTCTCCCGGTTGTTCACCGGTTCACCCACGGAAAAATCCATCTGGCTGCTGATCAGCGGCATCGCGATCGCTGTCGTCGGCGCGGGCGGCCTGATCCGCGGATCGAAATCAAGCTAACCGCATCCCACACCACAACCCTCAATCATCCACTCCCATGTTAAACTACGCAGTCATCTTCTTCATCATCGCCTTGATCGCGGGCGTTCTCGGCTTCGGCGTCATTGCCGGCACCGCCGCCACGATCGCCAAGGTGCTCTTCCTGTTCTTCCTCGTGATGTTTTTGATCTCGCTGGTTGCCGGTCGTAAACCGTCGATCTAAACCGAAGATCACCGTGCCGGAGCCAGTCGGCTCTCGTCCGTCGCCGCCCGATCATCTCGCCCCAAGATGGTCGTGCGGGAGCACCGCCCCCGGGCATGCCCATCGCGTGCAAAATCATCTAAAAACTTACGAACCATGAATCCCGGCAGCATGTTTTTTCCGCCCTATCCGCCGAATTTCTACAAATGGAGGGCGTATGCAAAAAAACAACAAGTCGGCCTCCAAACGTTTCAAGCTAACCGCCATCAGCAAGCTGATGCGTCGGACCCCGGCTTTCCGGCATCTGCTCGCCGCCAAGAGCACAAAATCGAAGCGGCGCGCGTCCAAGGATAAGCACGTATCACCGGGGCACGCCGCCGCATTGATGAGGTGCTTGCCCTTTGGCCTCTGACCATGCCCCCAATGGTGGAAAGCTGGAAAGCGAAGGCGACGCGCAATAGCGCCCGGAGCAAACTTGGGGAGTGTTGAAAGCGGCGGTTTATCCGTTCTGCGTGGCGCAAAGTGTCTTTGGACTGGCGGGTCACACCGTTGCCGCCCATCCGCCACTCCCCTTCCGAGTCTCAGTTGCACGAGGCATCGCCGGTGCTGGCGTCACGAGAGCAGACGGAGCATGTGGAGTAACGGCTGTGGTTCGGCATGGATATGGCCTCCCCCGCCAAACCTGAGGTCGGCCGGACAAAATTAAACGGGCTCCACGCCACCGGCACGGACACCGGCATCAAAAGACCCAGCGCGAGAATGATTCACCCGGCATCGTGCTCAAGGCCGTTTCAGAGAAAAATTAATTATCTTCTCCCCGCACGTGCGGGAGGGCGGGTTACGGAAAAGACAGGTGCCACAAGGGAGGGCACGGCAATGATGTCACGGTGAACCTGCAGAGGCCGAATTATTTGATATATCAAACAAATTTGTTGACAGATCAAATAGTTTCCCGGAGAGAGGTACCTGTGCATCTTGTCCTCCATGTTCTCTCCACCGCCCAGGCCCTGGAAAAGGCCGGCCAGCGGATTTTCAAGCCCCATGGGCTGACCGTCGCGCAATTCAACGTTTTGAACCTTCTCGCCGCCCGCCCCGAGGGGATGCGCGCCTCCGACCTGGCGAAGGCATTGGTGGTGGATCCGTCGAATATCACCGGGCTTTTGAAGCGCCTGAACCGGGCCGGCTACCTCCAGGAATTGGCAAGCCCAACCGACGCGCGCCAACGCATCGTTGCTCTGAGCGGCAAAGGCCGCCGGCTCTGGCGGCAAGCCCACCCCGCTTACGAGCGAAAGCTGAAAGAGTTCGAGGCAAAAATCGCCGAAAGCGACCGCCGGGCCGTCGAAAAGGTGCTCACTCTCATGGACGCCGAAGCGTCGTCGATCCCTTAAATGATTTTCTGCCATGATTACTTCACCCCGTCTTTCCGAACGCCTCCACTTCTTTGCCCTCGGTCCGGGGGATTGGTCGTTCGCGGTGAATTCCGAGCGGATCAAGCAAGTACGGCTGCTCAAAACAGCCGCGTAAAATATGCCTCGAAAATTCATGGTCACCGCGATCCTTGTCGCCGCCGCCATTTTTTTCCTGACGGCCTGCTGCACCTCGCTCGGAAGAAAATTGCTTTTTTATCCTTCGCATCGTCCGGCCGGCACCGATCTTGTCCCCTGGACGAACAACGGAGCGCTGATCGGTTATGCGCGAATGGTTGCATCGCCCCGCGCCGCCTGGCTGATGTTGCACGGCAATGCCGGTCAGGCATCCGATCGGACCTACGCCCTGCCCCATTTTCCACCGGAAGACTCCATTTTCATTCTCGAGTATCCCGGCTATGGAAATCGAGGCGGCGTTCCCTCCCAGGAGAGCTTTAATCAGGCAGCCAAAGAGGCCTACCTTCGCCTTCGGCGTGATTATCCCAGAATTCCGGTTTGCGTGGTGGGGGAATCGATTGGGAGCGGCCCGGCCGCGTCGCTGGCCAGCCTCCAGCCTCCTCCCGACAAATTGGTGCTGATCGTTCCTTTTGATAAGCTCTCGCTCGTCGCCAAAGATCACTTTCCCGCGTTTCTGGTCAGCCTGCTGCTACGGGACGACTGGGATAACGTGGCGGCGCTTTCAGGCTATCGAGGCCCGGTGGAAATTTTTGGCGCCAAAGCCGACACGGTCATTCCGGTCGCGCACGCCCGGGCCCTGGCCGCAGCGCTTCCTTCGGCGAAATTCACGCTGATCGACGGCGGTCACAACGACTGGTCCTACCTTGGGGAGGTGCAGATCAAGGATCCGGGCGGCTTGAAACTGGATCCGCCGTGAGCAGGTGCACCCTCAACATTTTCCCTGCAATTTTGCCGGAATGACTTTAGCCCTCGGGCTTGCGCCGAACCGTCCATCCGTGCCGCGGAATTTTCGCCCTGGTCGCGCTCGTCCTTTGCCGTCCGCTGGCGGCAGAAGAGGCGGTGCCGCCGGCGGAGATCGACGCGACCGGCCGGGCGATTGCGAACGCACCCCTGGGGGCGGGCCGCGCCGGCGTCGCGCAATGGTCCGGCGCGATCGATTTCTTCACGCCGGTGGCCGGCTCCAGCCAATGCGGCCTGGGGCTCGATGTTATCGCCGAGCGGCGCACCTATCACTTCCGTGATTTCGGCGATTTTCTTCCCGGCCGATCGGCGCCGCTTTCCCAAGCCGCACTGATCACGCTTCAGCCCACGCTGGCGGTCAACCTCACGCCGTCGTGGTCGGTGGTGGGATCGACCCAGCTGCAGTCGGCGGCCGCGCCCGGCGCGCCCCTTCGGGATGCGCTTTTGTCGACCGGTTCGGTCGGCGCCTTTTTCAGCAAAAAAAACCTGAAAATCGGACTGAGCCTGGAGTTTGAACAACGCCTGAGCGGCTCGCCCTTGATCGTGCCCTACCCGATCATCGATTGGAATTTTTCCGGCCGCTGGCACCTGACAGCCCTCGACGGCCAAAGCGGTCGGCTGTCTTGCGACGTGACCGGAGAAGTCAGCGTGTTCGGGCAGCTGGAGTTTCAATCCCAAGACATCCGCCTGGGGCGCCGGTCTTCAATTCCCTCGGGCATCCTGCGTTATGAGGCGTTTCCTCTTTTCGGCGGGCTCCAATATAAGCCGGGCCCGCACCTTGTCGCCTCTCTGGCGGCCGGGGCCGCGCTCGCGCAAAACCACCGGTTTGAGGACGAACGCGGGCATCTGCTCAGAACGAGCGACCGGCATTCGCCATTCATTTGCGTATTGGAACTGGACTACAGTTTTTGAGTCAGGAAGGGAACTGGCATTGGCCGGCATAGCCGCGGCGGTTTGCGGTTGCCTGCGCGAGAATCTCTCTCAACTTTGGTCCCCCCCCATCCAGTAGAGCAGTCTCTATGTCACTTGTTTTTTCTCTCGATCTCAACAAACCGGAATTAGAAGCCGCCCCCTCCAGCCCCAGCGATGATATCGTGCTTCGCGGTCATCTGCCCCGAACCTTGATTTTGCTTCACGGGCTGACCGGCACGCCGAATGAAACGCGGCATCTCGCCTTTTCTTTCCACAAATTGGGATACAGCGTGATTTGTCCGCAGCTGGCCAATCACGGCCGGCCGCTGCACATCCTGAAGCGCACGACGTGGGAGGAACTCTACGCTCCGCTGCGCGACCTGTTTCGGAAAACGCTCGAGACCGGCGACAAGATTTACGTCGCGGGCCTCTCCATGAGCGCCCTGTTCGTGCTGCTGCTGGCGGAGGAGTTTGGCGAGGATCTGGCGGGCGGCACTTGCCTCGCCCCCACCTTGTTTTTCGATGGCTGGAACGTTCCCTGGTACAACCGCCTGCTGCCGCTCGCCTCCTATACGCCGTTGAAATATCGGGTCTATTTCAAGGAGAAGCCCCCCTATGGCATAAAAAACAAGGCTATCCGCAGCATGGTGCACCGTTTCTACAGCCAGGCCAAACTCGGTGACACCAACGGCGTCTCCCGGTACGGCTACGCCTTCTTCCCCGTTTCCCTTTTTCATCAGCTCCGCCGGCTGGCCCGAACCGTCATTCCCCGCCTCGGGCGGGTCCGCACTCCCCTCCTCCTGATCCACCCGCAGGAGGACGACACCGCCAGCCTGAAAAACTCCGAGTTGATTTACGACCGCATCGCCTCGCCGATTAAAAAGCTCGTGGTCTTGAAAGATTCCTACCACGTCATCACCGCGGACCAGGAAAGGGAAAAGGTCGCCTGCGAGATGAAGGCATTTTTCGAAACGATATGAGCGCCTCCGGGCCCTTTGAGATCTATTTCGATTTCGACAATACGGTGACGGAGTTCGACGTGCTCGACGACCTGATCGAGCGCTTTTCGATCAACGACGACTGGAAGGCGGCGGAGGCGTTGTGGCAGGCCGGCGCGATCGGCTCGCGCGACTGCCTGGAACGCCAGCTTTCCCAGGTGCGGGTCTCCGCCGCGGCGCTCCGCGATTATCTTGGCAGCATCCGGATCGACCCGGCCTTCCGCTCCATTCTCGCACTGTTGCGGGAAAAGGCGATCAAGCCGGTGATCGTGAGTGACAGCTTCTCCGCCATCATCCTTCCGATTCTGGAAACCAACCAGGCGACCGGGCCGACGGTTCTGGCCAACGAGCTGGAGCTGGACGGCGACCGTCCGGTCGTGCGGTTTCCCTACTTTCATTCGATCTGCACCCGCTGCGCCAATTGCAAGACCTCGCACCTCTTCCAGCGCAATCGGGCGCCCGGCACGCAAAAAATTTATGTCGGCGACGGCCAGTCGGACGTCTGCCCGGCGGGGTTCTGCGAAATACTCTTTGCCAAGGACCATTTGCTTGAGCACTACTCGAACTGCCATCCCCGCTGCATCCCGTTTGAAAACCTGGGGGGCGTTTACTCCCGTCTGCAGGAAATATTATCGTGAAATCTTCTTCTTCCGGCACGCCTGCGCCCGACGAGGCGAATGAGAACCTCCTCGAGCTCGAGGCGAAATACTGCTCGTGGGGCGACACCGTTCACTACGCCAAGGAGCTGACCCTCTTCCGGCGGGCGGAATCGATCTATCTCTATGACGAGCGCGGAACCGAGTACCTCGACCTGCAGATGTGGTATTCCGCCGCCAGCTTCGGCTACGGCCACCCGCGCCTCAATGCCGCGCTGAAGCAGCAGATCGACGTCCTGCCCCAGCTCGCCTGCCAGTACCTTCACCGGGAAAAAATCCTTCTCGCCGCCAAGCTCGCCCGCAAGGTCGAGGCGATTTTCGGCGAAAAAGGCCGCATCCATTTCAACGTCGGTGGCGCGAGCGCGATCGAAGACGCCTGGAAGGTGGGGCGCAACCATACGAAGAAGAACCTGGCCTTCGCCTTCATGGGCGGCTACCACGGCCGCACCCTCGGGGCCTCCGCGATCACCTCGAGCTACCGCTACCGCGAGCGGTTCGGCCATTTTGGCGACCGGGCCAATTTCATTCCCTATCCCTATTGTTTCCGCTGTCCCTACGGCATGAAGCGCGAGTCCTGCGGCATGTTCTGCCTCAAGCAGTTCGAGCGCCTCTTCGAAACCGAGTACTACGGGGTGGTGAACAAGACCGGCCAGGCGGAGTTCGGCGCCTTTTTTGTCGAGGCGGTGCAGGGGACCGGCGGATACATCGTGCCGCCGGAGGGATATTTTCCCGGCCTGAAAAAGGTCCTGGAGCAGCACGGCATTCTCCTGATCGACGATGAGATCCAGATGGGATTTTACCGCACCGGCCGGTTCTTCGCCCTCGAGCATTTCGGGGTGAAGCCCGACGTGATCGTTTTCGGCAAAGCCCTGACCAACGGGATGAATCCGATTTCCGCCATCTGGGCGCGGGAGGAGTTGATTTCGCCACAGGTCTTCCCGCCCGGCTCCACCCACTCGACCTTTTCCTCCAACACCCTGGGCACGGCGGTGGCGCTCGAGACGATGAAGCTGATGGAAGAGGAGGACTTCGAGAAACGGGTGATGCAACGGGGAGCCTACTTCCTCGCGCAGCTGAAGGAGCTGGCCAAAAAATATCCGCAGATGGGCGACGTGGACGGGCTGGGCCTGGCCCTGCGGGTCGAAATGTGTCAGAAAGACGGATACACACCGAACCGCGAGCTGACCGACGCCATGATGAACATCGGGCTGAGCGGCACCCTCACCGCCGGCGG
>Ga0070741_10016865_pt1 | contig 12089 bp, 9 predicted proteins | sample Coa_R1_4_FD_66440 | JGI IMG/M metagenome (GOLD analysis project Ga0070741, IMG submission 66440) | Surface soil microbial communities from Centralia Pennsylvania, which are recovering from an underground coalmine fire - Coalmine... | ecosystem: Environmental > Terrestrial > Soil > Unclassified ...
GCGCGGCGTGATCGCCCTGGCCCAGCAGGCGTACGAGCACGCGCGCGATCAGCTCCGGGTCCAGTTCGCCCGAGGCGGGCAGAAGCGGCTTGCCTTCGGCGTCCTGTTTGCCGATCACGATCGGGCGCCGCGCCAGATTATAGAGTGTCTCACGGAGTTGCAACTCGATGAAGCTACGCTTCTCTTCGATCACGAGCACCGTCTCGAGCCCGGCGGCAAATTCCGTGACGAATCGCGGCTCGAGCGGGAATGTCATCGCCAGCTTGCCAATGCGGATGCCGAGGGCGTCCAGTTCCTCGCCGCCGATGCGCAGATCGCGCAGCGCCTGCATGAGGTCGTAGTAGCTCTTGCCTGCCGTGAGGATGCCGATGCGCGCATTCTCGCGCGCGCCGAAGCTGCGGTTGAAGCTGTTAAGGCGGGCGAACTCGCGCGCGGCATCCAGACGTCGCGAGTTCACCTCGGCTTCCAGCATGAGCGTGAACGGGATGATCAGACGCGCGTCGTATTTCTTCTCGTAGCCCTCGGGAATCCGGATCTCCAGCCGTCCCGGCACGACATTCACGCTGCCGCCGCCGTCGCAGACGTTGGTCACCATCTTCATCGCCGACCATGCGCCCGACCAGCGCGAGAGCGCGATGGCATAGAGCCCGTAGTCGAGCGTCTCCTGCGTATTGCCCGGATAGAACATGGGCATCGCGAGATTGTAGAAGCTCAGATCGCTCTGGTGCGGGATGGTGGAACTCTTGCACGGATGGTCGTCGCCGCCGAGCGCGAGCGCGGCGCAGTGCCGTCCGGTTCCGGCGATGTTGGCGTGACGCAGGATGTCGCCCGAGCGGTCGACGCCGGGCCCTTTGCCGTACCAGATGCCGACGACGCCGTCGTAGCGCGATTGCCCGAGTACATGATGAATCTGGCTGCCCAGCACCGCGGTCGCCGCCAGGTCCTCGTTCACACCCGGGACGAAGTGGATGCGATGATCGTCCAGCAGCGGCTTGACGCGGCCCAGCGCGAGATCGTAGCCGCCGAGCGGCGAACCTTCGTAACCCGAGATGAACGCGGCCGTTTTGAGACCGGCCCGGCGGTCGCGCCGCATCTGCTCCATGGGCAGGCGCACCAGCGCCTGAATACCTGTGAGATACACGGAGCCTTCTTCGGCGGTATAGCGATCGTCGAGCTTCAAGACAGCCCCCCGATGGGTATTATACTTGGCTCGAATGTCCGAATACCCAAACCTCATTGATCCTCCCGTTGGCGAACGGCGTGCTTTTCGCCAATACCTTGCATTTGACCTGGGTGCGGAGAGCGGCCGCGCCATCCTGGGGACGATCACAGACGGGCGGCTGATTCTGGAGGAACTGCATCGCTTCGCCAACACGCCGGTGCGCGTGTTTTCGTCGCTCTATTGGGACACGCTGCGGCTCTGGCACGAGATCCTGCACGGACTCGACGTAGCCACGCACGATCGCAAGCTTCAACTCGACGGCATCGGCGTCGATACCTGGGGCGTCGATTACGCCCTGATCGGCGCCGACGGCATGCTGGTCGACAATCCGCGACACTATCGCGATCCGCGCACCAACGGCATGATGCAGAAGCTGTTCGAGACGGTCCCGCGGCAAGAGGTGGTCCGCCAAACCGGCATTCAGTTCATGCAGCTCAACACTCTGTACCAGTTGTACGCGATGAAGGTGAACCGCTCGCCCGCGCTGGAAACGGCGCGCACGCTGCTGTTCATGCCTGATCTGTTCAACTACTGGCTGACAGGCACGGCCAAGGCCGAGCTGACCATCGCCAGTACGTCGCAGTTCTACAACCCGCACCAGAAGCGCTGGGCGACCGAGTTGCTTAACGCACTGGGGCTTCCGACGAGCATTCTTCCCGAAGTGGTCCCACCGGGCGCGAAGCTGGGCGAGAACAACGGCGTGCCGGTGTACGCGACGGCGGGGCATGACACGGCGTCGGCGGTAGCGTCTGTCCCGGCGCAGGGTGGAAGCTGGTGCTATGTCAGTTCCGGCACCTGGTCGCTAATGGGCGTCGAGGTCGACGAGCCGGTGATCGATGCGAAGTCGCTGGCGCTGAACTTCACCAACGAACTGGGCGTGGGTGGAAAGGTCCGGCTGCTGAAAAATATCGCCGGCCTTTGGCTGCTGCAGGAGTGCCGCCGTGCGTGGGCAGCGGAGGGCGATGAGTACAGCTACGAGCAGCTCACCAGGATGGCGGCCGAGGCGAAACCGTTCAGCGCCGTTCTCGATCCCGACGCGTTCCTGGAGCCGGGCGACATGCCGGCGAAGATCGTGGAACATTGCCGGTCGCGGGGCGGGCGCATCCCAACCACACACGCAGAGATTGCGCGCACGATTCTGGAGTCGCTGGCGCTGCGTTACCGCGAGGTGCTGGACAGCCTGGAGTCGCTGGCCGGACGGCGTCTCGACGTGATCCACATTGTCGGCGGAGGCTCGCGCAACCAGGTGTTGAATCAGTTCGTGGCCGACGCAACCGGCCGCACCGTGATCGCGGGCCCCACGGAGGCGACCGCGTCGGGCAACATCCTGGTGCAGGCGATGGCGTCCGGCGCGATCAGGGACCTGGCCGAAGCTCGTGCGGTGGTCCGGAATTCGTTCCCGCTGCAAACGATCGAGCCGCACGCCCAACAGGATTGGTCGGCGGCGTACGAGCGCTATCGGCAGGTTGCCGCTGTATCTTGACGGTTCTTCCCTGTGCGATTTCTCTGTGGCTCTGCCCCGGTGCGAAAACGGGATTGCGGCCCGCAGCCTGCTTGACACGGCGCCGGAGCAAACCTCACAGAGCAAAACCGCATACCTATAAAGCCGCGTGCTAGCATCGTGGCGATGCCGTCGCGCACGTTATACCAGGTCCTCGCGGAAACCACCGCGGCCCACGGCGATTCGCCTGCTCTGTACGCGCCACAAACGCGCAACGGCGAACGCGCATGGCAACCCTGGTCCTGGACGGAGTACAAGCGCGCCGCCGAAGAGATCGCCGCCGGACTGCACACCCTGGGCATTCACCGCGGCGATATAGTCGCGCTGAATTCCGAAACGCGCCTCGAGTTCTACCTGGCCGACCTCGGCATCCTGACGAACGGGTCGATCGCCGCCGCGCTCTACCCCAGCTATCCTGCGCGCGAACTGGTGAAAGCGCTCACCACCACCGCCGCCCGAGCAGTGTTCCTGGAAGATCCGTCGATGCTCTCCCTCCTCGGCGATGCCCCCGTCGAGCACTGGATTCTTCTCACCGGCGAGCACGAGGGCGCACTCACGCTCGACGCCCTCCGCGAGATCGGCCGCCGCACCATGGCCGCGGATCCGGAGTTGCTGGGACGCATCACCGCCGAGGTCCAGCCGTCCGATATCGCGGTGCTCTATCTCACCTCCGGCGCCACCGGCGAGCCCAAGATGGCCATGGTCACGCACGATTCCATCGTCTCCAATATCGACATGGGCCCAGCGGTGCTGCCCCTTGGACCGCACGATCGCACCGTGGCCTTCCTGCCCTCGGCCCATATCGCGCAGCGCGTCGTCGTCGAATATCTGCCTATGCGCAGCGGCATGCCCGTGCACTTCACCGAGAGTCTGCTGAAGCTGCCGAACGATATCCGCAGCGTGAAGCCCACCGTCCTGCTCGCCCCGCCTCGCATGTGGGAACGCATCTATTCCAGCATATGCGCCGAGCTGCGCAAGCGTCCTGCCGCGGCGCGCAAATTGTTCTACGGAGCTATTGCGCTGGGCCTCGCCGCGGCCCGTTATCGCCGCCGTGGACAACCCGTGCCGGCGCGCATCGCCAGACCGCTCCGTATGGCGGACCGGTTGCTCTTCCGCAAAGTGCGCGCGCGCTTCGGCGGCGAGATCCGCGTGGCAGCATCGGGCGCGGCGCCCTTGAGCAAGGACCTGGCGGAATTCTACGAAGCCATCGGCATGCCGATCGTCGAAGGCTACGGACTCACCGAAGGCGGCGTAACGGCGTTCAATCCCATCGGCGCGCAGCGGCCCGGCAGCATCGGCAAAGCGCTCCCGGATACTCGATTCCGCGTGGCCGATGACGGCGAACTGCTGATCCAGGGCCCAACGCTGTTCACGCGCTATTTCCAGGATTCCGCCGCGACGGCCGAAGTCCTACGCGACGGATGGCTGCACACAGGCGACATCGGCTACATCGATGACGAGGGCTTCATCTATATCACCGGCCGCAAAAAGGAACTCATCGTTTCCTCGACCGGCAAAAAGATCTATCCCGCGCGCGTGGAGGCGCTTTTCAAGATGGAGCCTCTCATCAGCCAGGTGCTGCTGTTGGGCGACGATCTCCCGCACCTGACAGCGCTCTTTACCATCAATCCGGCTGTGGCGGAGACTTTGAAGGGCATGGATCCGTTCCGCGGCATGCCTGCTGCCGGCTTGGTGACCGCGGCTCCCGTGCTGAAGGAAGTGCAAAAAGCGGTGGCGCGCGTGAACGAGCAGCTGGCGCCCTTCGAGCAGGTGCGCAAGTACCGAATTCTCGAGCGCGATTTCACCATCGAAGCAGGCGAGCTGACCGCCACTATGAAGGTGCGGCGCGCTCGCGTGATGGAGAACTTCAAGGAGCAGATCGAGCAGTTGTACCAGTAGACCGTCATCATTCGCGGAGCTGTCCTGTTGTTCGGCATGTCTCCCTGTACGGCTTCCGCCCAATCCGATTTCGGCACAGTCCACGTCACGATAAAGAACAAACCCAGGCGCCAGGTCGTGCCGGCGATGGTCTGCATTATCTCGGCCGGCGGCGAGACGTGGCGCATCCCGCCGGACGGCCGCCTGCCCGCGGGATCGTCAGGAACCAGGAATTCGCCGCCGATTTGCGGGATCACCACCTGTTCGTGTTAGTAAATCCATTTCGGCGCGGGCAGCGACGTTCCACGGTGATAAGGTCTAGGTATGGCGAAGGGCGTAGTGATCGGGTTCATTCTGGGGATGGTGCTCATCGCGGTTGGAGCGTACTGCTATTTCGGGTTCGGACTGGCGCCGGTGGCAACGTCGGCACAGCCGATGCCGTTTGAGAAGTTCCTGGCAAACCGCGCTGTCCATTCCGCGATGAAAAAGCACGCCGACCAGGCTTCACCGGTCGATGCCAGTGAAGCCAACCTAAGAAGCGGAGCCACGGTGTATCGCGAAAATTGTGCGGTGTGTCATGGGCTGCCCGGCGGGCAACTAACGAACCTGGCCAAGGGTATGTTTCCCCGGCCGCCGCAGTTCTTCCACGGCCACGGCGTCACCGACGATCCTGTCGGTGGAACTTTCTGGGTGGTGCAGAACGGGATTCGGCTCTCGGGCATGCCGGGCTTTGACGGATCTCTGACGGACACGCAGATCTGGCAGGTGAGCCAGCTTCTGGCGAAGGCCGATCAGCTTCCCGAGAGCGTCAGGACCGAGCTCAGCCGCAAGGATTAGAACCGGTCGCGAAAGCCGGCACGGATAAATTCCTTCCGTGATAGCAAGTTTAAAAATACAAATGTTTTTCGGCTGCCAGTTTTACGGAAATCGGCTGTCTGTCGCCAGGCTAGCGTCAATTCGGCACGGCGCTTCTCAGATTCCGCTCCGCCGCCGCCGCAACGGCGCACTCTTTCAGCCACGGATCGCCGGAAAGCATCAGGTCGTGGACGGCCGATTCCGCGTTGCGCACCTCCAGGCCGAAAAGATCGCGGCCATGCTGCACGACGTGCTCGGTCGAATCGAGCATCGGCAGGACCACGCGTTTGATGCGCGGCTCCAACACCGTATCGAGAAATTCCAGTGCCGCCAGAAACTGTTCCTTGCGGCGCGTCGTCACTGCCAGCCACGCGGAATGCATCTCGATCGGCGGATAGCGCAGCCCCATCAGCCGGAACAGCCGCTCCAGCGTCTGCTTCAGCCGCTCCTCGATACTCCGATGCAGCAGGCCCGCGGCGCTGCGCTCCGCCTGCTGGACGCGGAACGGCTCCAGGGCCGCGTAGAGTTCGTAGTAATTCTTCGCCTCGCTCAGGATCTGCTCCGTCACGAAAATTTCGCCGTATTGCAGATGCGGCGCGCGTTCGCGCATGGCTGTGAGCGCCTTCAGCACTGCCAGCCGTACTGAGACATCCTGCTGCCGGACACCCTTCATGAGCGCCTCGACACTCGCCTGCTCCAGCAGTTGCTTGAGGACCCGCGGGATCTGCCGCCGAACGATCGGAGATACGGTTTCGTCCACCAGAACGTCGCTCAGGAATCCGACGATACGGCTGCCATAGGCGATCAGGGCATCGATCGCTGTGCCGCGCAGCCGGGCATCCGCCAGCCGCTCGACCAGAGCCTCGACACATGCGCGGTTCCGCACCTGGCCCGCGGACGTGCACGCTGCTCCCACCACCCGCACGTCCACATCGTGCATCAGCTTGGGCAGCCAGATGCAACCCTCGTCGCCCAGCACACCAATCGCGACCGCTGCCAGATATCGCCGTTCGGGGTCGGTATCGTGGACCTTCTTCGAGAGCCAGCCTTCCGTAATGATCGCGCCTTTCCACTCGGGATATGCCCGCAATGACTGCAGCATCGCTTCGCCGGCCAGCATGTTTGGATGATCGAGAAACTCGCGCGCCCGATCCTGCGGCTCACTCGAAAACGCCAGCACGCAGTCGACTGCCGGTTTCAGTGCCGGATTCTGCTCGCCGCGGCGCGCCGTGCGCAGTTCTGCAAGCGCGGGCTCCAGCAGATTGTCGAAACCCGTGAACCACGCCATCTCGAACACCTTGGCGCGCACCGTGGGCGACGGATGCGCGGCCAGCCGCTCCAGCACGGGCGTCAAATCGAAATCCGGAGCCTCGGCCAGCAGTGTCAGCGCGTAGCAGATCTGCCGAGGCTGTCCCGTGGATACTGTCTGCTCCAGGAGGGCCAGCATCACGGGATCGTTCACGTTCAGAGGCGCGGTTTCCAGTTCCAGCCGCCGCCTTTCCAGGCGGCTGCGCACAGTCCGCAGATATTCGTTCTGCGCGCGCCGCGCCAGCAGGTACCAGACGATGCACGCCGCGATCGTCAGGGCCGCCACCACGCGCACATCGCCCCAGCCGAGCGAAATCAGGACGACGAGCAGGACACCGGCCATACCGCGGCCGGTACGGTCCACAAAGATATCCATGAATGCCTTGGTGCGATTGCGCAGGTCTGCTGGCAAGGGCAGGTAAAGCAGTTCCATCGCGGTCTTGTTGACCGTGTAGCGATTCAGCGACTCCAGAAACTTTGTGGCCACCGCGGTTCCCAGCCCCGGGAACGCCGACGCGCCGATCGAAAACACGGCGATCGATCCCGGCGAGATCTTCAGCGTGCCGCCCACCCCGATGCTGCGCACCAGCCATCCCGTCAGGAAGAACTGCAGCAGGAACGAGACCACGCTCATGTACATATAAAAGGTGGCGATGAACGCTGTGAGCGCGTCGCGGCCGGGATAATGCGCACGCGCCATGGCGTTGAACTGGAAGTCGGTGGTCTCGTCGACGATGAACATCACCAGGATGATCGCGATCATCACCCGCAAGTGACTCTGCCGCACCATCGCCTTCAAGACGTCCTTCGAGGAAAACTCCGCCTGCTCCCTGGCTCCCTTCGCGTGGGCTACTTCGTCGCGTTTCTCCCGAATCGCCAGCCGGAAGGCGAGGTATGCGAGGACCACCATAAATGCGGAAAGCAGAATCAGGGGCGGTGCGCCGGAGCGCTTGACGCCGTTGCGCGTGATGATCGCCCCGACACCGGAGCCCACTACGGCGCCGAGGCCCAGCAGGTTGTAGAGGCGCTTCGCTTCGCGCGAGTCGAAAACGTTGGCGGCGACCATCCATCCCTGCGAGACGAGTACGATACTAAACAGGCTCACCCAGACGTTGAATGCGTACAGCATCCAGCTCAGATTCATGCCGACCACGCGCCAGAGCGCGATCAGGCACAAAACGGCGACGGCCATCGACCAGCTGACCGCCTTCGCAAGCGACGACCGCACCGCCGTTTTCGTGTAAAGATACGACACGACCCCGCCGATCGCAGCCACGAGCATGTAAAGATAGGGCAGGTCCTTCGCACCCAGCTTGTGCAGAAACATCGCGGCCGAGACCGGCTTCAGGATGTAGTAAGCCACCATGACGAAGAAGAGGTACAGCGCCATGAACGCCGTGCGCCGGTATTCGCCGGGGCGCACGTCGAACAGGCTCCGCCACACGACTCTCGCTTTCGTTTTGGACATTAGCAAACCAGTATACTGGACTCGAAATGGCCGCCGATCTGAGCCGCTTCGCGCTGCTGGCACTGGAGTGCGTGCATCGCCGGTATCCGAACAAGATCGCGCATCATCTGAATTCCGACGCGGACGTGAAGGCCCCGCGCGAGTTGACTCCCGCGTTCTTTGGCTGCTACGACTGGCACTCGTGCGTGCATGGCCACTGGCTGTTGGCACGGCTGGCGCGGACCGATCCGAAAGCGGCGTATGTCCCCCGTGCGCGCGTGGCGCTGGCGCGCAGCTTGACCGGGGCGAATATCGCTGGAGAGGTGGCGTATCAGAAAGTGGAAGGACGCGCCGGCTTCGAGCGTCCGTACGGACTGGCGTGGCTGCTGCAACTCGCCGCGGAACTGCGCGAGTGGAAGGACGAGGACGCGCGGCGATGGTCGGGCGCGCTGGCGCCGCTGGAAACCCTGGCTGTCGAACGCATCAGCGGATGGCTACCGAAGCTCACCCGTCCCGTGCGGTCGGGCGAGCACAGCCAGACCGCGTTCGCGCTGGGACTGATGCTTGATTGGGCGCGCCTCGCAGGGACGCGCGAGTTCGAAGGCTTGCTGCGCTCGCGCATCGCAGCGTTTTTCCTGAGCGACCAGGCTGCGCCGCTGGCATACGAACCGTCGGGCGAGGATTTCCTCTCGCCGGCGCTCGCCGAGGCGGACCTGCTGCGCCGCATCCTGGCGCCGCCCGAATTCGCGTCGTGGCTCAAGCAGTTCCTGCCTGGAATTCCGGTGGACGGCAGCCATGCCTGGCTAAAGCCCGGTATCGTCACCGATCCGACCGATGGCAAGCTGGTGCACCTGGACGGCTTGAATCTGAGCCGCGCGTGGATGCTGGAAGGAATCGCGCAAGGCCTGCCGGAGAAGGACCCGCGCGTGCGATCGCTGCGCGCGGCCGCGGCGGTTCATCGTGGTGCAGGGCTGGACGCGATCACCGGAGAGCACTACGAAGGCGGTCACTGGCTTGGCACGTTCGCCGTGTATCTGGTGACCGGCCGGGGCCTGAAACAAGGGAAACTGAGTTTCCCTTTTTCCTGACCGTTGCCGTTCTTTTTCAGATACTTAGCGAAGCACAACGGAAACAGTGTTTCCCATTTTCGAGGTCCCCCTCATCGTTTCTTATATAATATTCAGACCGCACTACGGAGAGATCCATGTTCAGACCATCCCTCGCAATTGCCGCGCTCCTGCTACTCTCGGCCCCGGCCGCCGAGCGCAAATCGTTCACCGTTCAGTCCTCGAAAATCGAATGGCAGGCGATGCACATCCCCGGCTTTCCCGACGGTCTCCAGCAGAAGCTTCTGCACGACAACAAGGACAATCAGCTCATGTCCGCGCTGGTCAAGTATCCGAAGGGATTTCACGAGCCGCGCCATTACCACACGACTTGCGGCCATACGATTTACGTGCTGAAGGGCCGCATCCGCACGCCCAATGGAGACCTCACGCCGGGCTCCTTGACGTACGACGCGGTGAACGAACGGCACGGCCCGCTGATCGCCGTCGAGGAGAGCGAGATTCTCTTCTACACCGACGGTCCGTTCGACATGCACATCGTCGAGGACTCGAAGCGGTGAAGCCACTCGTCGCGCTTGCCGTCATCCTGCCGCTCGCCGCGCGCGATCCGCTGGCGCAGCGCATCGCCCATACAGATCCCGCGAAATATCGCGACCTCCAGCACGTGCACGCCGGCGCCGGCAAGCTGGCGTTCATGGAACTGCTGGGCCGCGACGCCCTGAATACCAACCTGCTCTTCGTACATCGTGGCGTCATTCAACCCAAGAGCGGCATCGGCCATCATTTCCACAGTCACATGGAGGAGATGTTCTTTATTCTCGATGGCCAGGCACAGTTCACGATCGACGGTCGTACGTCGCTGATTCAGGGGCCCGCCGCGGCTCCCTGCCGCATGGGACACTCGCACGCGATCTACAATCCTACGAACCGGCCGGTCCAATGGATGAACATCGCTGTCGGGAGCATCAAAGGCAAGTACGACAACTTCGATCTCGGCGACGATCGCGCCGACGCGCCGCTCGATCCAAAGCCGGTGTTCATCAGCACGCGCTTGGACCGGACGGATCTGCCCCTGATCGAGAACCTTTATGGCGGCAAGGGTATCGTCGGCTACAAGCGCGTTTTGCCGCCCGAAGTCTTCTACACGAACTGGTCGTACCTCGATCATCTGCTCCTTCCACAAGGCAGTTCCGTGGGCAAGAAGCGGCACGAAGGAGTGGAGGAGGTCTACTACGTTGTCCGCGGTGGCGGCATCGCGCGCGTCAATAACGAGTCGGCTGAAATTCACCAGGGTGACGCCATTCCGATCCAGTTTAACGACGTGCACTCGTTCGAAAACAACGGCAGCGAGGATCTCGTATTCCTGGTCGTCGGCGTTGCACGCGTGAAGTGGGCGCTCGACATCCAGGAGGTCAAATGATCCGGCGGATTTTTCTGGCTCTGCCCTGGCTCGCCGCCGCGGCCGACGATAATCGGCTGGCGGATGCTCGCAGCCGCATCGACGCCGTCGACCAGCGGCTCGTCGACCTGCTGAACGAACGTGCCCGCATCGTTGACGAGATCAGCCGGATCAAGAAGGCGCGTCATCTGCCAGTCAGCGATCCGCGGCGCTTCCAGGAGGTGGTCCAGAAGGCCGCTGCTTACGGCAAAGGTCCGCTGCCGCCCGCATCGATCAAGCGCATTTACGAGCGGCTCGTCGAGGTGATGCAGTCCTGGGAGGCGACCCGCTGACGCCCCCACTGCTCGAGTTCCACAATGTCACGGTGATGCGCGGCGCCAAACGTGCCCTCGATTCGCTCACGTTTTCGATAGCGCAAGGCGAACACGTCGCCATCCTCGGCCCGAACGGCTCGGGCAAGTCGACTCTGATCAAAGCGATCACGCGCGAATGCTATCCGGTGCAGGGATCCGGCCTGCGCATCCTGGGGCAGGACCGGTGGAACGTGTTCGACCTTCGCGTCCAGCTCGGCATCGTCTCGAATGACCTCGCGCAGACCTGCGCGCGCGACATCAAGGGCCGCGAGGCGGTGCTCTCCGGCTTCTTCAGCTCGATCGGCCTGATGCCCTATCACGAGGTCACGCCCGAAATGGAGAAGAAGGCCGACGAGGTGCTCGAACTGCTCGAAGTCCCGCACCTGGCCGACCGCTGGATGGACGAGGTCTCCTCGGGGGAGGCCCGCCGCATCCTGATCGGACGCGCGCTGGTGCACGATCCGCGCGCGCTCGTGCTCGATGAACCGACCACCAGCCTTGATCTGCGCGCGACATGGGAGGTCCACGAGATCCTGCGCAAGCTGGCGCGATCCGGGATCACCATCGTCATGGTGACGCACCATCTGCCCGACCTGATCCCGGAGATCGGCCGCGCCATCCTGCTGAAGCAGGGCCGTGTTTTTCATGACGGCCCGCGCGCCGAATCGTTGAGTCAGCCGATGCTCGCGCAGTTGTTCGACATGCCGCCCGAGGTATTTTCGGCGGTATCATCTTCGCTATGAGACTCCTCTTATCTGTTTGTGCGGCCTGCGCGCTGCTGGTGGCGGGATGGCTCTACGCCCAGCCCGCGAGTGATCCTCTGGTGGAAGGATATCGTCTGGTGGAAGTGGCCTCCGTGGCCGACGCGATGGAGCAGCTCTACGGCCAGCGCGCGTACATGGCGCACGATATGCGCCCGCTGTTCAAGACCAAGTTCGCCGGTCCCGCCGTGACGGTCCTGATGAAGAAGGAGGAGCACAAGGAGGGACCGCCGGCGTCGCAAGGTATGCTGGATGCGATCGACAGTGCGCCGGCCGGATCGGTCTACGTGCTGGTGAT
>Ga0070741_10016866_pt1 | contig 12089 bp, 8 predicted proteins | sample Coa_R1_4_FD_66440 | JGI IMG/M metagenome (GOLD analysis project Ga0070741, IMG submission 66440) | Surface soil microbial communities from Centralia Pennsylvania, which are recovering from an underground coalmine fire - Coalmine... | ecosystem: Environmental > Terrestrial > Soil > Unclassified ...
CGATGATGGGAGTACCCAGCGCGCCGTAGGCGACGGGTGCTGTGTTGGCGATGAGCGAGAGTCCGGAAGCCTGGAGCGGTTCGAACCCGAGGCCGATCAGGATAGCCGCGGTAACAGCCACAGGGGTTCCGAATCCGGCAGCGCCTTCAAAGAATGCGCCGAAGGAGAAGGCGATGAGCAGCAACTGCAGCCGGCGATCCTGGGTGATCCCCATGAGGCTTTCCTGCAGTACCTTGAAACGCCCGGTGTCGGTTGTCAGCTGGTACATGAAGATGACGTTGAGAATGATCCAGCCGATGGGAAGAAAGCCGAAGGCTGCTCCGTACAGCGTGGTTTTGGCGGCCAGCTTCGCCGGCATGTGAAAGACACCGGCGGCGACGGCAATTGAGGTGACCAGCCCGAGCAGCGCGGCATTGTGAGCCTGCACATGCAAGATGGCCAGAGTTCCCAGGAGCACGATCACGGGCAAGGCGGCGAGTAATGTCGAGATCTGCCAATGGCCGGTCGGATCGTAGTTCTGTTGCCAAGTCCTGGCGGCTTCGGGCGCCCAGATGGCCACTGCGAACAAGGCAATCGCAAAGAGCAGCATCAACAGACCGGGGATCCGGGTGGAAGATCTTGGCGGCATCTTGGCCAGCGGTGGTTGCGGAGCAGGTGTTTTAGAACTTGGAGTCGCGCTCATCGCAGAGGTCCTCCGGGAAATCGAACACGTCGGACGAGCCAGTCATTATGCACCCTTCGTCAAGTGGAAACCGGTTTATCTGTTCTGAAGGACCACGGCCAGACGGCGGGGGCCATGGGCTCCGAGAACCAGGATCTTTTCGATGTCTGCTGTCCGGCTCGAACCAGTAATCAGCCCAACGTAAGAGTTCTTCGAGGGGAGGCCTCGCTGCTGGATCAGAGCCATGGCGGCTTCCAGGTCAGGAACGAGCTGGTCGATGGTGGCGAAAACGATGTGGCAGTCGGGAACCACAGAGGCACCCCGGCCGCCGCAGCCGGATGAGGTCACGATGGATCCGGTGAGCGCCACCAGCCCTTCGGCAAGTGTGAGGGAAACCTGAGTGGTTTCGAGGGGCGGACCTTCGCTGGACCACCTGACGGAGCGATTTGCCGTGCAGCCCTCAATCAAGCTGCGGAGCTGAGGCGTGTCGTGGATGTAAAAGTCCCCTGCTGGAAGGCTGTCGAGGATACTGGTGATGGCTTCGCGGCTAGATTCTGTTCCCTGGGTGACTGTGCATTCGGTGAGGGTAATAGCGCATTCTTTCTGGAAGCGCTCAAGCAGGTCACCGACCAGCGCGAAGATTGGCCTGGGCGGGCCCACGCAGGGAGGCGCAGCGGGTTTGGTCAGGGCGTCCCGCACCCGTTGCAAAATTTGTTCGCGGCTGCCGTTACCGGTTTGCGGCATGGTTCCTCATCCACATTTCCCTGAAGGACTGGGCGGGAAAATCTGGTGCGGCCCGGTACTTCGTCCACTTGTACATCGGGTCTAATCGCGTGCCGGACAATCCCAACATGCGGACGGCTTTCATGAGCTTTCTGCCAAGCCAGCCAAAGAAGCGGAATCGGCGAGGGCTGAGCATCATCCAACGCCAAAAGCTAAAGGCCAGCCGCTCGGTCCAAGGGCGATTGCCACTATTCACGGCGTTGCGGCGGTTTTGCAGAAGATGGTGGTGCAGATCAATCCTGACGGGGCAAATCTCCGTGCAGGCGCCGCACAGCGATGAGGCGAAGGAGAGATGGTTGAACTCCTTCAGGCCGCGCAGGTGCGGGGTGAGCACAGAGCCGATGGGGCCTTGATACGTGGTTCCGTAGGTGTGGCCACCCACATTGCGAAAAATCGGACAAGCATTCAGGCAGGCGCCGCAGCGAATGCAGCGCAGTACGTCACGCTGCTCGGTATCGTCCAGCAGTTCGGTCCTGCCGTTATCGAGCAGGACGACGTGGAACTGCTCCGGGCCGTCCACCTCGTCATTGCGACGCGCACCGCCGATCAGGGTGCAATACGTAGTCAGGTGCTGCCCAGTGCCTGCTGTCGCCAACACCGGCCACAGAGTCGCCAGGTCCTGCAAATGGGGAATGATCTTCTCGATGCCCGCCATGGCAATGTGAATTCGAGGCAGGGATGTGCAGAGACGGCCATTCCCTTCGTTGGTGTTGATGGCGATCATTCCGCAATCGGCGACGAGAAAGTTTGCTCCGCTAATGCCCATCTCCCCGGCAAAGAACGCCTGCCGAAGTTTGCGACGCGCGAGCGCCACAAGTTGCGTGGGATCGTTGGTCTGCACGCCGCCGATTTTTTCCTGAAAGAGCTTGGCGATGTCGCTCCGGTTCAGGTGCATGGCCGGAGTCACGATGTGATAAGGCGGTTCGTTACGCAACTGGACGATGTACTCGCCGAGATCGGTCTCCCAGACTTCAATGCCATTCTTCTCCAGCAGTGGATTGAGGTGAATCTCCTCGGTGACCATGGACTTCGACTTGACGACGGTCTTGATGTTGTTTTTTTTCGCGACCTCGAGAACGTAATTGCGCGCCTCTTCGCTATTCGCTGCCCAGAAGACGTATCCACCACGCGACGTGACCACCTCTTCGAACTGGATCAGATACTGATCGAGTCGGCTGAGCGCTTCGGCCTTGATCTGTGCGCAGCGGTCGCGGGCGGCCTCCCAATCGGAAAACCGCGACTTGCCTTTGTTGTGAGCCGATTCGTAGCTGTCGATACCCTGGCGGATGGTCTTGCGATGACGCAGATCAAATGACTTCTCATCAGCTTTACGCAAGAACTCCTGGGCCGCAGTAGTCATGAGTGCACACGGCGCGCAGCAGTGGATGAGTTTGGCGAAGCCGCGAGAATACTTGCCAGGTGAATGGGGCGAACGGGGGATCCGGTTTTCTTCAGGATTCCACCGATGTGCAGGAGACAACTGGAATCACAACTGGTGACGAACTCGACGTTGGTGGCATCAATGTTGCCGCACTTGGTCTCGCTCATGGCTGCGGAAATCATGCCGAACTTGACCGAGAAAACGCCGCCGAACCCGCAGCACTCGTCGGAGCGCAACATTTCTACCAGCTCCAGGTTTTTCACGTTGCGCAGCAAAATCCGGGGCTCGGTGCGAAGCTGCAGCTCGCGCAGCAGATGGCAAGAATCGTGATAGGTCACGGTGTGAGGAAAGTCAGCGCCGACGTCGGTCACCTTCGCAACCTTCACCAGAAACTCAGAAAATTCGAAAACACGTCGCGCCAGTGCTTCGGCGTCGGAGCGTAAGGGACTGTTGGCAAGCAATTCGGGATAAAAAGAGCGCACCATCGCGGTGCAGGAACCGGAGGGGCAAACAATGGTCTCCGCAGTGGCGAACACGCGGACGAAGCGCTCGGCCACCGGCAGCGCCTCCTGCCATTGCCCGGAATTAAAGGCGGGCTGACCGCAACAGGTTTGCTCCTCGGGAAAGAAGACGTCGAGGCCGATTCGCTGCAGCACCTCGGCCATGTCCCATGCGACCTGGGGCTGCAATTGGTCAACGAAACAGGGGACGAATAGTGCTACTTTGGCCGTCGGACCCTCCTGCGTCTGCGCCGGCTACCGGAACGCAAACCCGCAAGCGGCGTATTGTACGCTTCCGGACACGGGCGTTGCACTGCGATAAACCCGTGTGGCAGTGCCATCTTCAGGCTCAAAGACAGCGATGACGCGGATTGAAGCTCACATCATGCGTGTGAGCTGGATCACATCTTTCTGGTCCGTGCACCGCCTAACCTTACCGCCCAACCATGATGTCGTCGCGAGCCAGCGAAGCCCTGACCGGCGTTGATGGGTTTTTCGACAGCAATTACTGGACTTCCCGACGAACTTGCATACAATGCGTAACCCATTAACGGAAACCAAGGGGCTTTGTCTTAGCAGTCTTGTCGTTGTGTTGGGAAATTTACGGCTTGCAGGGCCATTGTGCACCCGCAAGCCGCATAGGAATCGAATTAGGAGGAGCTCGTGAGAAACAGATTTTGTTTAGTTCTCTGTCTGTTACTGGTGTTCTCAGCAGGTCGCTTCCTCTTTGCGGGAGGAAACCCGTCTGCGACTCCCAGTGCTAACCCGGACCCATCCTCACCCGCAGCAGCGTCGCCGGCACCCAGCCCCGCGGCAGGGATCAGCGATCCGTTGTTGCAGTTGCTGGTCACCAAGGGAGTTCTTACTGCTGCCGAAGCCGGCACGCTCCACGGCACGAGCGGCGCCAACCAGCAGCAACTGATTGAACTGCTGAAAGCCAAGGGAGTGTTGTCCGATTCGGACCTGGCGACGCTGCAAGCCAGGAGTTCATTGTCGGACAGCAGTTCCGCTTCAACGCTGATGGCGAGCGCACCACAGGCCTCTTCGGCGGCTCCGCCCGCCAAGACGGAAGCTCCAAAACCGAAAGTGATCGCGGCGGTCGCGCCGGTTCGCGTACTGCCTATCGATCCCCCGAAGCGCGAAGGACTGATCCCCGCTCTCAAGATCGGTCCTGTGCGTACGACTCCGTATGGATTCATGAAAGCTGACGTCATCCACGACACGTCGTCTCCTCGTGGCGACGACTTCCCCCTGCCCCAATTCGTCTTCGGAGACACTGGACCGAATCCGTCGCCCGAATTCCATGTGAAGGCGCGCTCCACACGCTTCGGATCGAATTTCGAGTGGCTGGATGCTTCGCCGAAATTGGCGATCACCGGCAAAGTCGAAATGGACTTTGAAGGTAACTTCACGGCGGTCGATAACCGAAATGTCTCCAGCATCCGTTCTAACCAGGTTTCGTTGCGCCTGGCGTATGGACGCCTGGACTATGCCGCCAGCGACAAAACGACCATCTACGGCGTATTTGGACAGGATTGGACACCGTTCGGCTCCAGCACGCTGCCCAACTCCCTGGAAACTTCCGGCGTGGGCATTTCCTTCGGTAGTTTGTACGAACGCGCTCCGCAGTTCCGCGGCGGCTTTGTACACAACTTTGGCGGCAACCGGACGACGAAGCTGTTGATGGAGGCGGCGGCGGTATTGCCGGCTTACGGCAACGTACCTTCTTCCAGCAACCTCCAAATTCCCGGAACCACTCTGGGGAATAACGTGGTTGACGTGATTGGACCCACGGGAGCAGTGATCGGAACTGTCGCGATTCCGCAGACTGCCAACACCGGAGCCGGCTTAGCAAATCAGTTAGCATTCGGCGAACGGCAGGGTGTTGACTCGGGCCGTCCGGAGATCGAAGGCCGGGTTGCTCTGCAATTCCAACTCGATAAAGCACCGGGCGTCGTGCCTGCCCAGTTGATTATCAGTGGAGTGCAATCGGAACGCGATGCCGTAGTGATTGGCTCCAGCGTGCCCAAGTCATTCAAACCGTTCTTCCCGCGGGGAGTGGTGACCGGCAGTGACCGCTGGGGCATTTCCACGCAGGCGCAGTTGCCGACGCGCTGGTTCACTCTGCTCGCAAGCTGGTACCGCGGCGCGGACCTGCGATTCTTCTTCGCCGGCGAACTGTTCTCGTTCTACAACAACACCAGGGGCCTGACCGGCACGGCGACCGCGCCCTCGATTGACGGTTCGGCAGCCGTAGTCTTTGGATTCCGCAATGGCGTGCCCACGGTTGCTTCGCAAGAACCAGTGCGCACGACGGGTGGATTCATCGAACTTGGCTTGCCCCTGTCGCGCTGGGCGCATGCCAATCCGTCCGGCCGCAATGCTGGGTGGACGGCGAACCTGCACTACGGAATCGATGACGCTTTCGCTCGCGATGTGCGTGCGGCCAGTCCGGCAGGTGGCCGGGACAAGAGCGACTGGATGATGGCCAATCTCCAGTACAAGCTGAACACCTGGGTCACATTCGGACTGGAAGAAGCGCAGTACCGCACGCGGGCGATCCCGGGGCCAACGGGCGTATTTCCGCTGTGGCAGGGCCGACCCTCACGCGAGGCTACGGATACCCGCTCGCAGTTCTCCACGATCTTCACCTTCTAAGGAGGCGAGGGTCGTATACTTTGTCCGCTTAAGACGGGTGGGCCGTTGCGCATGCGCGCTCGGCCCGCTCTGTCGTAGTGCGACATTTGCGCAGTTGGGAATTTCTGCATCTCAGCTGCAGTACGTGGGCGTATTCGCTTTCCTGTAGTCAGTTCGTCTTCAACGAGGAGGCATGACGATTATGGCTAAGAAGAAGGGCGGCGGCATTTCCCGGCGAGACTTCATCAAGATCACCGGCGGCGCATCGCTTGTGGCCGGCATGGGACCGGCATTCCTGTTCCCTGAGCGAGCAGCGGCCCAACAAAAGACCCTGAAAATCGCCCAGTGGAGTCATTTTGTTCCCGAATACGACAAGTGGTTCGACAACACCTTCACCAAGGAGTGGGGGCAGAAGCACAACACGCAGGTGACTGTCGATCACATCAACATTACTGAAATCAATGCCCGTGCGGCGGCGGAAGTCTCGGCCAAGAAGGGGCACGATCTATTCATGTTCCTCTCCCCGCCGGCGGTTTATGAACAACAGGTCCTGGACATGACGCATGTGTACCAGGAATGTGAGAAAAAACACGGCAAGAAAATCGAACTGGCACACAAGTCCACTTACAATCCGAAAACCAAGAAATACTTCGCGTTCTCGGATTCCTATGTGCCCGATCCCGGCAACTGGTACAAGGAGTGGTGGGCGGAAGCGGGCTATCCCAACGGTCCCGACACGTACGATGATCTTCGTGCCGGCGCCAAGAAGATCCGAGACAAGAACGGCCACCCCTGCGGCATTGGGCTTTCGCAGGAATTGGATACCAGCATGGCACTGCGGGCTCTGCTCTGGTCTTTCGGCGGCGCCGAACAGGACGAGCACGGCAATGTAACGATCAATTCCAAGCAAACGGTCGAAGCCCTGAAATACATGAAGGCGCTTTTCCAGGAATCGGAAACCCCAGAAGTCTTCACCTGGGATCCGTCCGCCAATAACCGTGCCATGCTGGCGGGAAAGACGTCCTACGTGGCGAATGCGATCTCCATCACGCGGCAAGCCGAACGGGAACACTCGCCGATTTCCGGTCACATCATGGTTTCCAAAGCCTTGAAGGGACCAGTGCGGCGGATCGCGGCGGAGCACGTCATGGATTGCTACGTCGTCTGGAACTTTGCCGATAACAAGGAAGGCGCGCAACAGTTCCTGATCGACTACATCGACTCGTTCCACGATGGATTCAACGCCGGCAAGTGGTACAACTTTCCGTGCTTTCCATCCACTGTTCCCGACATCAAAAAAGAAATCGCCAATGATCCCAATGCCGACCCGTCCAACAAATATCAGGTGCTGGGCGACGTGCTAGACTGGGCGACCAATGTGGGCTATCCGGGGTACGCGACAGCCGCAATTGACGAGGCTTTTAAGACCTGGGTCATTCCCACGATGTTCGCCAAAGTAGCGCGCGGAGATGAGACTCCTGAGAACGCTGCCAAAGCTGCCGAACAGGAGTACAAGCGCATCTTTGAACGTTGGAAATGATTTCCCCGAGGGATAGATGGCCGTAGTTGAAACGAGGAATCTCACCAAGGTTTTCAAGGAGGGAGAACTCGGAGCGGTCAATAACGTCAACCTGGAAACTCGCGAAGGTGAGTTTCTGGTTTTTTTGGGTCCGTCAGGTTCCGGGAAGACAACGCTTCTGCGAATGATCGCCGGCCTGGAGCAGCCCACGGCCGGCGAGATTCGCATTGGTGGCCGTGTCGTCAATCATCTTTCGCCTCGCGAGCGCCGCATCGCGATGGTGTTCCAAAGTTACGCGCTGTATCCGCATCTTTCTGTGTACAACAACATCGCCTTCCCCCTGAAGGCGCAAAAAGTTCCCAAAGACCAGCATAGCAAGAAAGTGGAGTGGGCGGCTTCGCTGCTGGGCATCAGTTCCTTGTTAAACCGCAAGCCGCGTGAGCTTTCCGGCGGCGAACGGCAGCGTGTGGCTCTGGCGCGCGCGATCGTGCGCGAACCGTCTGTGTTTCTGCTGGACGAGCCGCTTTCCAACCTCGATGCCAAGCTTCGCGCTTCCGCGCGCGCAGAGTTGGAGTCGTTTCACAAGCGCATCGGCACTACGACGGTCTATGTCACTCACGACCAGGTAGAAGCCATGGCCATGGGCGACCGCGTGATGGTTCTCAACAAGGGCGTGGTGCGGCAACTGGGGACGCCGACGGACGTCTATGACCATCCGGCCGATACCTTTGTCGCGACTTTTCTCGGATCGCCGCCAATGAACCTGCTGGAGAAGGACGAGTTCATCGTGGGTTTCCGCCCCGAACATCTCCTGCCCGCCGAGCTGGTTCCCCAGGCAGTGATTAATTTTCGTCTGAAAGTAAAAAACACCGAGTATCTCGGAGCGGAGTGGATTCTCTACGGCAGGGTGACCGAAGGGAAATTCGAGGGCAAGGAAGTGGTATCGCGCCTGGCGTCTGCGGGATCATTTCAAGCCGATCAGGTTTACGACTTCGCGATACGCGAGGAGCACCTGCACTTCTTTGATCGCCACACGGAAAAGCGGACCGAACCCAAGGTGCTGGCATGGCAATGAAAGAGAGTGGGTCCGGACTCGAGGCCAAGGTTCCGCCAGAGGTCGTTGGCGTGAAAACTCAGGATGTGGATGTAGCGAAGGTGCCGTGGCGGCGTACTCCCGAAGGTCGCGCACGGCTGCTGGGGATAGGACTCTTTTCCCCCGCGGTCCTTTATCTCGTCGCTCTGATTGGCGTGCCCTTTGTGTTGGCGTTTGTGTATGCCTTCACGGATGTGAAGGTGGGCAGCGTCAGCTCGCATTACGTGGGTCTGGAAAATTTCCGCAGCATCCTCCAGAGTCCCAGCTTCCGCAAAGCGCTGGGCAATTCCTTCATCTTCACGATCGTTTCCCAGATTTTGGTGATCATTGGCTCGACGATTCTTTCTGTGGCGCTGAAGGACCGATTTCACGGGCGAGGGTTCGTGCGCTTTCTGATCCTCCTGCCGTGGGTTGCGCCTATCTCCCTGGGGGCGATTGGATGGAAGTGGATTTTGGATTCGCTTTACAGCGTCATTAGTTGGGTGCTGGTCGCTCTTCATTTCTATAAACCGTATTCAGCGCCGATGTGGCTGGGCGAGCCCAGCCTGGCGATGGCGTCGGTAATTCTGGTTCACACCTGGCGCCTGCTGCCATTTTCGACGGTCATCATGCTGGCCGGGCTGACGGCGATCCCCAAAGACATTCCGGAGGCGGCGCAGGTGGACGGCGCTGGCTTCTTTCGCACGCTGTTTCAGATCACGATTCCGATGATGCTGCCCATCATCAACGTCGCAGTGCTGTTCGGGATCATCTTCACCTTTACCGACATGACGGTGGTCTATATCCTGACCGCCGGAGGGCCGTACGATTCGACACAGGTGCTGCCCTCGCTGGCATTTTTCACCGGTATTCTTGCAGGCGATCTCTCGCAGGGGGCTGCCATCTCATTGTTCCTGGTCCCCATCCTGGTGGTGATCAGCTATTTCATGTTGCGCATGGCGCACGGCGCGGAGATCGCGTGATGCGAAACGCCCTGTCGCAAAAGATTCTCGAACATGTCTCTCGCTGGTTCGTGCTGGTGGTCTTTGCCGTTCTGCTGGCATTCCCGTTCTATTGGATGTTGATCACCACATTCAAACGGACGGCTGACCTCTATACCCTGGAAAACAATCCGTTCAAATTCAATCTGCCGCCCACGCTGGATCACCTGAGATTGTTATTTGGTCAAACGAAGTACGTAATGTGGCTGGAGAACACGGCGATCGTGGGTGCCATCGTAGTAGGAATCACTCTGGTTCTCGCACTGCCCGCGGCGTACGCACTCACGCGCTTGACCGGTCGTTGGGGACAGCGCATGGGGATCGCCATCTTCCTGACCTATCTGGTCCCGCCCACATTGTTGTTCATTCCTTTATCGCGGGTGGTGGCCATCCTTGGATTGCAAGATACGATCTGGTCGGTTGTAGTGGTCTATCCCACGTTCACCGTGCCCTTTTCCATCTGGCTGCTCATGGGATTTTTCAAATCCATTCCGCGGGAACTGGAAGACGCTGCCATGGTGGACGGACTTACCCGGCTGGGCGCATTCGTCAAACTTGTGGTGCCCATTTCGTTGTCGGGAATTCTGACGGTTGTGATTTTCACGTTCACCCTGGTTACGCAGGAATTTGTCTACGCCCTGACCTTTATCTCTACGGAGAACAATCAGATGCTCGGGGTGGGAGTTCCCACATTCCTGGTGCGCGGCGATGTGTATTACTGGGGATCGTTGATGGCGGCGTGCCTGATCGCGAGCTTGCCGATTGCTGTGCTCTACAACCTGTTCCTCGACCGGTTTATCGCGGGATTCACGGTGGGTGCTGTGAAATAGAAGGGGTTTCACCGCAGCTCACGCTATTTCTTCCGACCATCCGCCACCACGCCGGATGTTACCCACCGTCTAATCGACCGGACCCGCTCCGAAGCACTTTCCCGGGTCGCATAGTAGAGTAGTAAGAGACGACTCCATCATAAGGACCATTCTTGACTTCGCAACTTCGCAATATTGCCATCATCGCGCACGTGGACCACGGCAAGACAACCCTGGTGGATGCCATGCTGCGCCAGAGCGGCACTTTCCGCGCCAACGAAAACCTGATCGAACGAGTAATGGATTCCAATGAACTGGAGCGGGAGCGCGGCATTACCATCCTGGCGAAGAACACCGCCGTGCTGTACCACGGGGTCAAGATCAACATTGTGGATACGCCCGGTCACAGCGATTTTGGCGGCGAAGTGGAGCGCGCGCTGAAGATGGTGGATGGGGTCATGCTGCTGGTCGACGCCAGCGAAGGGCCGCTTCCCCAAACGCGCTATGTGCTGGGGAAAGCGTTGGAAGCGAAGCTGCCGCCCATTGTGGTCATCAATAAAATCGACCGGTCGGATGCGAGACCGCAGGAAGTCCTGAACGAAATCTACGACCTGTTCATCGACCTGGATGCGGCCGAGGAGCAACTGGAGTTTCCCGTCCTTTACACGAACGCCAAGGCGGGCACAGCGACCGCAGATGCGAAAGGTGGAGGTGAGGATCTGCGGCCTTTGTTCGACGCGATCGTCAACACGATTCCGCTGCCCCAGGGCGATCCACAAGGCCCGCTTCAGATCCTGGTGGCAAATCTGGATTACAGCGATTACCTCGGCCGGCTGGCGATTGCGCGCGTTTTCAATGGCACCATGCGAACTGGGGAAGACGTAGTTATTGCCAAGCTCGATGGCACGCTGCAAAAGACGCGCATCACCAAGCTGTTTTCCTTCACCGGCCTTAAGCGCATTGACACCATGGAGACCGAACTGGGCGACATTGTGGCGGTCGCCGGGGTCGAGGGCATCACGATCGGCGAAACCATCACCGACGTGGAAAATCCCGCACCACTGCCCCACATCATTATTGACGAGCCCACGATTGCCATGCAGTTTACTGTGAATACTTCGCCGTTTGCCGGAAGGGAAGGCGAATATGTCACCTCGCGGAATTTGCGGGAACGCCTGGAAAAAGAGCTGCTGACCAATGTTTCGATTCGAGTGGAAGAAACCGGCAGCACCGACTCGTTCAAGGTCATGGGCAGGGGCGAATTGCAGCTGTCCATCCTGATCGAGATGATGCGGCGCGAAGGCTACGAACTCATGGTGGGGAAGCCGGAGATCGTAACCAAAACGATTAAAGGCAAGCTCATGGAGCCGGTCGAGCACCTCACGGTTGATGTTCCCGAAGAATTCATCGGCGTGGTGATGGAACAGTTGGGCACGCGCAAAGGAGAAGTGGCCAACATGCACAACCATGGCTATGGGCGCGTGCGCATCGAATTCCGCGTACCCAGCCGCGGCCTGATCGGGTTGCGCAGCCAATTGCTCACTGACACACGCGGCACGGTGGTGATGAACTCGCTATTCGACGGGTATAAGGAGTGGTCCGGCGAAATTCCCCATCGCCTCACCGGTGCGTTGATTGCGGATCGTCCCGGCCCCACGACCTCGTACTCTCTGTACAACCTGCAGGAACGCGGGGAGTTGTTCGTTGGGCCCGGAATTGAGGTTTA
>Ga0070741_10016867_pt1 | contig 12089 bp, 10 predicted proteins | sample Coa_R1_4_FD_66440 | JGI IMG/M metagenome (GOLD analysis project Ga0070741, IMG submission 66440) | Surface soil microbial communities from Centralia Pennsylvania, which are recovering from an underground coalmine fire - Coalmine... | ecosystem: Environmental > Terrestrial > Soil > Unclassified ...
TCGGGGACGTCAACCCGCCGGTGCACGCGTGGGCGGCGCTGCGCGTGTTCGAGATCGCAGGCGACGAGGACGTCGACTTTCTCGAGCGGGTCTTCCACAAGCTGCTCCTGAACTTCACCTGGTGGGTGAACAGGAAGGACTCGGAGGGCGACAACGTCTTCGAGGGCGGCTTCCTCGGGCTCGACAACATCGGGCCGTTCGATCGCTCGGCGCTGCCCGTCGCGGGCGTCCTCGAGCAGTCCGACGGCACGTCGTGGATGGCGATGTACTGCCAGAACCTGCTCGAGATCGCGCTCGTCCTCGCCCACCGCGACCCGACGTACGAGGACCTGGCGACGAAGTTCTTCGAGCACTTCGCGCTGATCGCGACGGCGCTGAACGACAAGGGGCTCTGGAACGAAGAGGAGGGCTTCTACTACGACGTGCTGCGGCTTCCCGACGGGGGCGAGATCCCGCTCAAGGCCCGGTCGATCGCCGGACTGCTGCCGCTCGCGGGGGTGACGACGCTCGGGCCGGACACGCTCGAGCGACTGCCCGACTTCGCGACGCGGGTGAAGTGGTTCGTCGAGAACAAGCCGGGCCTGACCACGGTCGTCCAGCACATGCCCTCGACCCGGCACGAGGGCTGGCGGATGTGCTCGATCGTCGACGCCGGCCGGCTGCGGCGCCTCGTGTCGACCATGCTCGACCCAGACGAGTTCCTCTCGGACCACGGCCTTCGAGCGCTCTCGAAGCGACACCTGCTCCACCCGCTCGAGGTGACGGTCGACGGAGTGACGGCCACGCTCGACTACGAGCCGGGCGAGTCGACGAGCGGCCTCTTCGGCGGCAACTCGAACTGGCGCGGGCCGGTCTGGATGCCGATCAACTTCCTGCTGATCGGGACGCTCCGGGTCTACGAGAGCTATCTCGGCACGGAGTTCAAGGTCGAGTGCCCGACCGGATCCGGGCAGCTGATGTCGCTCGGCGAGGTCGCCGACGAGCTCTCGGGCCGGCTCGTGAAGCTGTTCCTGCGCGACGAGAACGGCCGCCGGCCGGTGTTCGGCGACTGCCGGCTCCCGCAGGAGGACCCGGCCTGGCGCGACCTGATCCTCTTCCACGAGTACTTCCACGGCGACACGGGTGCCGGGCTCGGCGCCTCGCATCAGACCGGCTGGACCGGCCTGGTCGCGAACCTGATCCTCGACCGGTATCGCTGATTGCTTCCCGCAATCGCTTGTGACAGGCTGCACGTTGCACGAAGACAGAGCCAAAAGGAGGTTCGAGTGAAGTCCTTGAGCAACGGCCGCGTCGCCTGCGCTGCACTGGCCGCAGCCGTTCTGGGTCTCGGAGTCGCGTCGAGCGCCGGCGCGTCCGGGACGCCGTGGATCACGCGTACCACCGCGAAGGCGAGCGCGTCGACGTCGACGTCTCCGGCATCCCTGGCGCCCGGCTTCTTCTACGTCTACGACAACCTCGGCCCCGGGAACGCCTACTTCTGCTGCGCCGGATGGACCGTCGCAGGTCCGAGCAGCAGTCCGGGCCTGGCCGTGTCAGCCATGTCGTTCATACCGAGCCGCGACGCCGAGGTGACGCAGATCGACCTGGCGCTGGGCAACGCCGGCGGGTTCAACGGCGCGCTGATCCAGCTCGCCGGGGACAACGGCGGGATCCCCGGGACAGCCCTCGGGACGTGGCCCGTCCACGGACAGCCGGCGTTCGGCGGGTGCTGCGGTCTCACGACCGTCCATACGCGCGCGATCCCGGTCGGCGCGGGACGGACGTACTGGGTCGTTGCGATCGCCGGCAACTCCGACACATGGGACGCCTGGAACGACAACACGACGGGGGCGACCGGCGGCGACTTCTACGACGGCACCTGGTACCAGTACGGAGACGCGACGGGCGCGTTCGACGTGATCGGGTGCGGGAAGATCTGCAGGGTCGCCTAGCTTCGTAGGCCAAGCGAGGCCGGGCCTCGGCCTCGCTGATCCTCCCGCGCCAGCCGAGCTACTCGGGTGGAGCGCAGCGAGGGTCGTGGTGCTGCGCGAGCCGCAGCAGCAACCGGTACAACTCCTCCCGATCGGCCGAGTCCAGCGGCTCCAGAAAGTCGTCCTGGATCCGGCTGACGATCGCCCGTAGCCGGACGAGGACCGCGTGGCCGGAGCCCGTAAGGCTGACCACCTGGCGGCGACGGTCCTGCGGGTCACGGCGCCGCTCGATCAGGCCACGCTCCTCGAGCGAGTCCAGCAGCCCGACCAGCTGGCTCCGGTCGAGGCCGAGCGTGTCCGCGATCGTCGCCTGCGCGCCGCATGCGGCTTCCTCGAGCAGTGCGAGGACGCCGAACTGGAACGGCGTGAAGCCCTCCTCGCCGAACTGCTCGATCGCCCGGCCCTTGACTTCGAAGCCCAGACGCATCAGCAGAAGCACAGGCGTCGCGACCAGCTCGCGCGGGAGGGAAATACGCGGCTGCGCGTCGATCGTTTGACTCGTCGATGACTCCATGGAACAAGTGTAGCGTCTTTATACGATTGTCATCTGCTATCGTGGAGTTGTTCAACGATAGAGGGGAGCTCAGATGAGAGGCCTGGCCGAATCGAGAAACCGCTGGATCGCACTCGCCGTGATCGTGGCGGCGCAGTTCATGGTCGTCCTGGACGTGGCGATCGTGAACGTCGCGCTGCCGTCGATCAAGACCGACCTCCACTTCACCCAGGAGAGCCTGCAGTGGGTGATCACGGCCTACGCGATCCTCTTCGGCGGCGTGCTCCTGCTCGGTGGTCGAATGGCCGACCTGCTCGGGCGCCGGCGCCTGTTCGTTGCCGGGCTCGTCCTCTTCACCGTCAGCTCTCTCCTCTCCGGCCTCGCCTGGTCCGAGGGCTCCCTGATCGCGTTCCGCGCGCTGCAGGGCCTCGGCGGCGGCCTCCTCTCCCCCGCCGCCCTCTCGATCCTCACGACCACCTTCGGCGAAGGCCGTGACCGAAACCTCGCGCTCGGCGTCTGGGGAGCGGTCTCCGGGAGCGGCGGCGCGGCCGGCGTGCTTCTCGGCGGCGTCCTCACGAGCTCGATCAACTGGTCGTGGATCTTCTTCATCAACATCCCGGTCGGCGCGGCCGTGGTCGCCCTGACGCCGATCTTCGTCAAGGAAAGCAAGGCGGAGCTGAACCATCGCCACTTCGACGTCGCCGGCGCCGCCTCGATCACGGGTGGGCTGATGCTGCTCGTCTACGCGATGACGCGGGCCACGCAGATCGGCTGGGGGACCGCGGAGACGATCGGCCTGCTGGCGGCCTCGGCCGCGCTCGTCGCGGCGTTCATCGCCATCGAGCTCCGGTCGAAGGCTCCGCTCCTCCCCATGCGGATCTTCCGGCTTCGGACGCTGACGGCCGCCAACATCACCGGCTTCCTCGTCGGCTCGGCCCTGTTCTCCCAGTTCTTCCTGCTCACGCTCTACATGCAGTTCGTCCTGCACTACTCGGCGATCAAGACCGGCGTCGCCTACCTGACGCTGACGCTCGCGATCATCGTCTTCGCCGGCGTGGCGCAGGGGATCGTGACCAGGATCGGCGTCCGGCGCGTGCTGCCGGTTGGGCTCGCGCTCTCGGCGGCGGCGCTCGTCCTCTTCACGCAGCTGCCGACCGACGGCCACTACTTCTGGAACCTCTTCCCCGGGTTCCTGCTCAGCGGGGTCGGGCTCGCGCTGGCCTTCGTGCCGATGACGATCGCCGCGCTCGTCGGGGTCACCGAGTCCGACGCCGGCGTCGCCTCCGGGCTGATCAACACGAGCCAGCAGATCGGCGGCGCCATCGGCCTCGCGGCCGCCACCACGATCGCGACCACGTTCACCAACCGCTACCTGGACTCGCACGCGGGCGTCTCCGCGAGCAGCCCGGCCGCGCTGAACCACGGCTACCAGATCACGTTCTGGGTCCTGGCCGGCCTGGCCGCGCTCGCCTCGGTGCTCGCGGCAGTCCTGGTGGAGCGGCAGGAACCCGTCCAGGCCCCGAAGCTCGCCTTCGACGAGGCGTAGGAGAAAGGAGACGACATGCCCGTCGACCAGAACGACATCGACCGCCTGCTCGTCCGCCTTCGCGGCCTCGTCCTCGTCCGCGACCTGCTCGAGCGACGCGGAGCCTCTCGCACCGAGATCGAGGCCCACAGCGCGGAGATCGACCAGGTGAAGTGGCGGCTCGCCGACCTCGTGCGGACGAGCCTCCGGCCGGTCAGCCTCTAGCTCCGATCCCTCCACAGCGTCCGCCGTAGACTCGCGCGGACGCTGTGGAGATCGCGCTCGCCTACAACGACGACCACGAGCTCGCGGCCGGCGAGGCCGACGACTCGATCGGCGTCGAGGCCGTTGCGGACCAGGTCGAGAAGGTCGAGGAGGCTTGTCGCGGGCTCGGCTGGGAGCCGCGGCGCGTGCCGGTCGGCCGCGACCTGGCCGCCGTCGTCGAGCTCGTCGAGCGCCGCCGGCCGGACGTCGTCTTCTCGATGGTCGAGTCGATCGGCGGCGACGCGCGGCTCGAGGCCGCCGCCGCCTCGCTCTGGGAGTGGCTCGAGCTGCCGTACACCGGCAGTTCGCCGCTCGCGCTGGCGCTGGCCCTCTACAAGCCGCTGGCACGGGCGGTCCTCGCGGGAGCGGGCGTGCCCGTGCCGCGCGGACAGGTGCTGACGGACGGCGGCGAATCTCTCGACGGCCTCGCCTACCCGGTGATCGTCAAGCCCTCGCGCGAGGACGGAAGCCACGGGATCCGGAGCGAGAGCGTCGCCGGCGACGAGCGCGAGGCCCGCGACCGTGCCCTTTATGTCGTCGAGCGGTACGCGCAGCCCGCGCTGGTCGAGGAGTTCGTCGGCGGACGCGAGTTCAACGTGTCTCTGCTCGGGCCGGCCGAGGCGCCGCGGGTCCTCCCGCTTCGGGAGATCCGCTACACGCTGCCGCCCGAGCTCCCCCGGTTGATGGGCTACGAGGCGAAGTGGAAGCCCGAGACGATCGAGTACCGGGAGACGCTGCCCAAGACCCTCGACGACCCGCCGGACCTCGTCGAGGCGGTCTCGGCGACCGCCCGCGCGGCGTACACGGCGATCGGCGTCCGTGACTACGGGCGCGTGGACTTGCGGCTCGCTCCGGACGGGATGCCGGTGGTGCTGGACGTGAACCCGAACCCGGACATCGTTCCGGGCGGCGACTTCGGCCTGGCCGCGACGGCGCTGGAAGCCGGGCTGTCGTTTCCCGACCTCGTCGGCTTCGTCGTCGAACAGGCGCTCGCTAGATCGCGTCGAACCAGACCGGCTTCTGGCTCTCGTGGTCACGGTTGTAGTTGACCGTGATCTCTTCGCCGGCCTCGATGTCGCGGAGCGCGACGAACGCGATCTCCCGCTCCGGGAACCTGAGGACGTACTTTGCGCTCGGCGAGTACGAGTGGTTGTAGAGCGAGCCGAGGCCGAGTGCGATCGCGCCGTCGTCGCCGTCGTTCGTCCAGCGGAAGCAGTAGTCGGCGAGATCCGTGTTGACGACGTACTCCTCCCACTCCTCGGAGCTGAAGGAGAGGACGGGAGCGACCTCGATCGTGTCACCCGCCGAGAACGCGCGTAACGCGAAGACGCCCCGGTCTCGGCCGACGCTTTCGCCGACGGCGACCGCCGCAGCCACCGGGGGTGCGGGCGCGCCGTCCAGGCGCTTCGCGTAGACGACCTTGTCGTCACCCTCCGCGTAGAAGTCGGGCACGCGGGCGATCTCGGCGTAGCCGTGCTTTTCGTAGAAGCGGCGCGACGGGGCGTACGACAGCTTCGAGGCGGTCTCGACCAGCATCGTGCGTGCAGCGTCGGCCGCCGCCGCCGACTCGGCTGCTGCGAGCAACTCGCTCCCGATGCCTTTCCGTACGCCGACGGGGTCGACGACGATCCAGTAGAGATCCCAGCTGGTGGCGCTGAACAGCGCCGGGCCGTAGCAGACGTACCCCGCCACCTGTCTGTCTTCCTCTGCGACACGGAAGAAGTAACCGTCCCGCTCGCCGCCGTCGACGAGCTCCATCGCAACGTCGACCTCGTCGGCCGTAAAGACATCCGTTGCCTCGAGCAGCCGGCGGAGCGCCGGCCCGTCGTCGGCGCGCAGCGGCCGCAGCAGCGTCACAGCCCCTGCCGCTCGCGGGCGAGACGGACGATCGTCCCGATCAGTTCGTCGTAGCCGATGCCGCGCCGCTCGGCGAGGAGGACGACGTCGCCCCAGCCCGGCTGGAGGCCCGGCAGGGGGTTCACCTCCAGGAACCGGGGCTCGCCGGCGGCGTCGAGCCGGAAGTCGACCCGCGCGACGTCGCGGCAGCCGAGCGCTCGGTAGGCGGCAAGCGCTGCCTCTTCGACCTGCGCCAGCAATGCGGCCGGGAGGTCGGGCGGGGATCGGTACTCGACCGCGTCCTCGCTGAGACGCTTCACCTCGACGGAGTAGACGAAGCGATCGAGCGGCACCTGCCGCGGGACGATCTCCATCACCCCGACCGGCGCGGCGGCGGCGCCCGTGCCGACGATCCCGACGGTGAGCTCGGGCCCGGGGCAGAACTCCTCGACCAGGACCGGCTGGCGGTAGTCCCGCAGGAGCCGGACGAGATGCGCCTGCAGCTCGTCGGTGGCGTCGCAGCGCGAGGAGAGGCGGAGCCCCTTGCTCGATCCCTCCGCGACCGGCTTTGCGATCACCGGGAACTCGAGCGCGATCTCTTCTCCGGCGCCGTGCACAACCTGCCAGCGCGGCGTCGCGACGCCTGCCGCTGCCACGAGCTGCTTGGCCACGGCCTTGTCGAGCGTGGCCGCGAGCGTCAGCGGATCGCTGTGCGTGTACGGGATGCCGAGGAGCTCGCACGCGGCCGGCACGTGAGCCTCGCGAGAGCGCGTCCCGTCGCCCTCGGCCATGTTGAACACGAGGTCGGGCGGACGGTCGAAGAGCTCCCGCAACAACGCCCGCCCGCCGCCGAGCGGACGCACGTGATAGCCGCAAGCCTCGAGCGCGGCGGCGACCGCCTCCACCGTGTCCGCCGCGTCGAACTCCTCGAGCCGGTCGTCCGGCCCGTCGTCGCGCGCGAGCCCGGAGCGCAGGTCGTACGCGATGCCGACCTCCATCAGGCCGACACGGCGGTCGCTACGGGGCTTTCCTGGGCATCCCACCACGCCTGCCCCGACGCGGGAAGGCTGTGGATCGGGTCGTAGTACTCGTAGCGGCGCTCGGCGGCCCCCGGCTCGTCCCGTTCGATCGGTGTCAGCCAGCTCTTGCGCCACCAGCTGATCCCGCGCTCGCGGTCGTACTCGTCGACCTGATGCACGGGCAGCTTCCCGAGCCCGGGGACGTCGCAGACGATCCGCGGCGTCGCGAACCCCGGGAGCCGGCCCATGATCGAGTGCTGCAGCTCCTGCGCGTGCCAGAGCGGCGTCCGCCAGTGCTCGGCGCTCGTGACCATGTCGCACATGTAGACGTAGTACGGCGTGATCCGGGCCTCGTCCCGGAGCGCGGCCGAGAGCGCGAGCAGCGAGTCCGTGTCCGCGTTCACGCCCTGCAGCAGCACGGCCTGGTTCCTGAGGTCGTGGATGCCGAGGTCGCGGAGAGCGGCGGCGGCGCGCGCGACGAGCGGCGTCACCTGGCTCGCGTGGTTCGCGTGCGTGTGCACCGCCAGCTCGACGTCGTGCGCCCGTGCCGCCTTCGCGAGCCGCTCCAGCCCCGCCAGGACGTCGGCGGCGAGGAAGTGCTGCGGCAGCGCGACGAGGCTCTTCGACGCCAGCCGCACCTCACGGATGTGCGGGATCGCCAGCACCTTCGACACGAAGTCCTCGAGCAGCGCCATCGGGACGTTGGCCACGTCGCCGCCCGAGACGACGACGTCGGTCACCGACTCGGTGGAGCGGAGGTACTCGAGCATGTGCTCGTAGCGGTTGCGCCGCACCGTCCGGAACCGGTACTTGGCGACGCTCGTGGTGTCGCCGCCGACGAGGTCCATCCGCGTGCAATGGCCGCAGTACTGGGGGCAGGTGGCGAGCATCTCGACGAGCGCTTTGCCCGGATACCGGTGGACGAGCCCCTCGACCGCCCACATCTCGCTCTCGCGCAGGCTGTCCCGGCCGCCGCACGGATGGGTCGGCCGGCTGCGCTCGCGCTCGCAGCGTGCGGGCAGCATGTACCGGCGGACGGGATCCGCGGCGAGGTCGGCCTCGTCCATCGTGTTCAGCATCTGCGGCGGGACGAGCATCGGCATCACGGCAGCCTCGCGCTGGTCGGCGTCGATCTCCGCGCAGAGCTCGTCGGTCAGGTACGCGCCGAACGCGTCCTTGAGCTGCCGGGCCGTCCGGACGCTGTTCGCGCGCTGCCAGCGCGCGCTCTCCCACGCGGGCTGCGTGACGTCGCGGAAGCCGGGAAGGCGGCGCCAGTCGGGCTCGAGCGCGGTCATCGCAGCTTGGCCCAGTCGGCCAGGTACTGGTCGATCCGCTGCTCCATCGTCGCCCGCACGTGCGGGGCCCGCTCGATCAGGTGCAGGAAGTGGTCCTGCGCCAGGGACAGGAGCAGGCTCGGGATCACGGTGCGGACCGTGGCGATCCTCGGGGCTCGTCGCAGCAGGGCGATCTCGCCGAAGTGGTCGCCGTCCTCGTGGACGTTGACCTGCACCTCGTTGCCCTCCTCGTCCTTCCGCGTGACGACGAGGCGCCCGCGGGCGACGAGATAGAAGCGGTCGCCCGGATCTCCTTCCTCGATCACGGTCCTTCCCGCGGGGATCTGCTCGCTCGCGAAGAAGTACGTCATCTCCTCGAGCAGGCTGTGGTCGAGGCCGCTCAGGATCGGCACCTGGGCGAGGCGGTCTGCCGTGACCTCCGCGCCGTCCTCGGTGATCGTGAACCCCGCCTGCCGACTCCAGAGCATCGCGTAGATGCCGCCAGCCGCGAGCAGCTCCTGGTGGCTGCCGCTCTCGACGAGCTCGCCCTGCTCGAGGACGAAGATCCGGTCGGCGCCGGCGGCGGCCGACAGCCGATGCGTGACGGAGACGGTGGTGCGCCCCTGAGCCACGCGGGCGAGGGTCGCGTTGATGGCGGCCTCAGTGGCCGCATCGAGCGCGGACGTGGCCTCGTCGAGGACGAGGATCGCCGGGTCGCGGACGATGGCGCGCGCGATCGCGATCCGCTGTCGCTGGCCGCCGGAAAGCAGGCCGCCGCGCTCGCCGACGACGGTGTCGTAGCCGTTCTGCTGGGCGAGCACGATGTCGTGGATCTCGGCGGCTCGGGCGGCGCTCTCCACTTCTTCGTCGGTCGCGTCCGGCCTGCCCATGCGGATGTTCTCGCGGATCGTGTCGTTGAAGAGCACGCTCTCCTGGAAGACGACGCCCATCTGCGCCCGCAACGACTGCTGGGACGCCTCGCGGAGGTCCTGGCCGTCGAACGAGACCGATCCCGCGCTCGGGTCGTGGAAGCGCATCAGCAGGCTCAGCGCCGTGCTCTTGCCCGAGCCGCTCGAGCCGACGAACGCGACCGACTCGCCGGCCGGGATCCGCATGTTGACCGCGCGCAGGCTCGGCGCCGCGTCGCCGTAGGCGAACGTGACGTCCTCGAAGAGGATCTCGCGCGACAGCCGGGGGAGCAGCTCGGCCTCCGCCCGGTCGACCACTTCGGGCTCCTCCGCGAAGAGCTCGCCGATCCGGCGGAAGCCACCCAGCCCCTGCACGAGGCTCGGGATGTACTGCGTGACGTAGGTCAGCGCGTAGCCGAGCGCGAGGAAGAGCGCCTGGAAGGCGACGAGCTTCCCGATCGTGAGCGAGCCGTGGAACACGAGCCACGCACCGACCGCGACCACCGCGACGTAGAGGGCGTAGACGCCGGTGATCGACGAGCGCTCGACGAGCGAGCCGACGAAGGACGCGTGCGCGGTCTTCCCGCGCAGGCTGGCGTTCCGGCGCGCGAAGCTCGACAGCCAGATCTGCTCGAGGCCGAACGCCTTCACCACCGCCTGGCCCGACAGGTTCTCCTGCACCACGCTGAGCGCGGCGGCCTCGAGCTGGCTCTTCTCGTAGCTCGTCGTCACCGCCTGAGGTGCGAACCGCCGCGGCCCGAGTAGCGCGACCGGCCAGACGAGCGTCGCAGCGAGCCCGAGCCGCCAGTCGAGAACGAACAGGAAGACGCTGTAGACGGCGACGTCGAGGCTGGGCGCGACCGCCCACGGGAAGACACACTCGAGCGCGCCCTCGACGGAGCTCAGGTCGCCGGAGAACCGGGCGAGGATGTCGCCGAGCTGGGCGCGCGAGTAGTAGCCGAGCGACAGCCGCTGGAGGTGGTCGAACAGGCTCGCCCGGATGTCGGCGACGACGGAGGCGGTCACGCGCGAGTACAACCGGGCGCGCACGACGCCGACCACGCCGTTGACGACGACGCTCGCGCCGAGACCGACCAGGATGCCGATGAGCACGCCCCTGTCCCGGGGCACCAGCGCGTCGTCGATCAGGTAGCTGAAGCTGAGCGGCACCCAGACGTTGAACGCGGTCTCGACGCACACGCCGAGGAAGAGCACCGCCAGCTCACGGTGGTACGGACGGAGGTAGGGCAGGAGCAGCCTGAGCGAGGCGAGCGCGATCGCGAGCGGCTGTTCCTCCTCAGCCTCGACCGGGGCTTCGGCCGGCGCCTCGAGGACGACGCCGGCCGCGCTCACGAACGCTCCCCGGCGTGGACCGGCTCCGGCCCAGCACGTGACACCTGCCGCATGGGCCGGGAGTCTAGGCCACTGCTGGCGCGCTGAATAGGCCTAGACGCCGGGTGAGCGCATTTCCCTAGGCGCCGTTCTCGGCAGCCTCCTGGTTGATTCCGCTGCTCAGCATCCCGCCCGTCGCGATCTTGGTGAGCAGCTTGTCGGCCTTGGCCTCCTCGTCGAGCGTCTCGTCGAGGAGCTCCTCGGCACGGTCGTAGCCGAGCTGGTCGGCGAGCGTCCGGGCGGTGCCGTAGCCGGCGATCTCGTAGTGCTCGACGCGCTGCGCGGCTGCGATCAGAGCGGCGTCCAGTGCTGCGCCGTCACCCTGAGCGCCGATGACCTCTTCGCCTTCCTTGAGCAGGCCCTGCATCGCCTCGCAGCTCTCGACCGGAATCGCCTGCGACACGTGGCTCTTGATCTCCTCGAGCCGGGTCACGTGCCCCTTCGTCTGCTCCAGGTGCTCCTCGAACGCCTTGCGGAGCTCGTCCGAGTGGGCGGCCTGCACCATCTTCGGAAGCGCCTGGACGAGCTGCTGCTCGGCGCTGTACAGATCGGCGATCTGCTCGACGAAGACGTCTTCCAGGGTTTCGAGCTTCATGCGTCCTCCTTTTCGACAGGTGAGCTACTGGCTTCCCGGGGCGCCGGACCGCGAAACGACCCGCCAACGAACCGGCGCGGCAGGAGTCGTAAGGGGACATGAGATTCGTGCTGTGCCTCGCCGGGCTCGTGCTGCTGGCCGTGCCCGCGGCGGCTGCTCCCACCCCGCTCTCGTTCGTCTGGCCGACCTCGGTGGAGGTCGAGCCCGGCGGGTCGTTGCTCGTCGTCGAGAGCGGCCTGCACCGGCTGCTCCGGATCAACGCGCGCCGTCGGGTCAAGCAGCTCGCCACGCTGACCAAGCCATACGCCGTCGAGCGCAGTCCGTCGGGGCGCATCTACGTCACCGACGGCCCGGTCCTCCGCCGGATCGACGGCAAGGGAACGCCGGTGAAGGTCGCGGAGGCAGTCGGCGACATCGGGCCGATCGCGATCGCACGCAACGGCGACCTGTATTTCACGACGGAGGCGGCCCTCTGGAAGCTCCGGGGCGGGAGCGGGCCGCCCGTCCGCGTGGCGGCCGGGACGAAGGTCTCCGCGCCTCACGGCCTGGCGGTCGCCCCCGACGGCACCCTGCTGGTCTGCGACACCGGCAAGAGCCGGATCCTGCGTGTCGACCCTCGCGACGGCAAGGCCACGCTGTTTGCGCATCTCGCGGTTCCGCACGGGATGGACGTCGGTGCCGACGGCTCGGTCTACGTCGCCGACGGATCGTCGAACCGAGTCGTCCACCTGAGCGCGTCCGGCAAGCGGCTCGGGTTCGTCGGCCCGCTGTTCGACGATCCGTACAACGTCAGGCTCGCACCCGGCGGAGCCC
>Ga0070741_10016868_pt1 | contig 12088 bp, 10 predicted proteins | sample Coa_R1_4_FD_66440 | JGI IMG/M metagenome (GOLD analysis project Ga0070741, IMG submission 66440) | Surface soil microbial communities from Centralia Pennsylvania, which are recovering from an underground coalmine fire - Coalmine... | ecosystem: Environmental > Terrestrial > Soil > Unclassified ...
CGCACGCCGGGGGGAGGCGCGCGATGAAGTCTGCCGCCACCTTGATGGCGTTCACCATCCGCCCCTTCGCATACCCCGGGTGGGTGTTGAAGCCGGTGAAGGTGAGCGTCATCGCGTCGGCGGAGAAGCTCTCCTGCTCGAGCTCGCCGCACCCGCTGCCGTCGACGGTGTACGCGCAGACGGCTCCGAACGCGGCGACGTCGAAATGGGCCGTGCCACGCCCGATCTCCTCATCCGGCGTGAACGCCAGCCGAACCGCCCCGTGCGGAATCGCCGGATCGCGCACGAGTCGTTCGGCGGCAGTGACAATCTCGGCCACGCCTGCCTTGTCGTCGCCGCCGAGGAGCGTCGTGCCGGACGCCGTCACGAGATCGTGGCCGATCTGGCGGCGGAGGTCGGGCAGCTCCGACGCCCGCAGCACGACGGTCGGATCGTCGGGCAGCACCAGGTCGCGCCCGTCGTAGCGGCGGTGCACGATCGGCCTGACCCCCTTCCCGCTCAGCTCGGGCGAGGTGTCGACGTGGGCCAGCAGCCCGATCGTGGGCGCCTGCGCGGTGGCCGGGGAGCTCGGCGGCACGGTGGCGGTGAGGTAGCCGAAGCCGTCGAGGTGCACGTCGGCGAGCCCGATCGATCGGAGCTCGTCGGCGAGGTCGCGCAGCAGCGCCAGCTGGCCCTCGGTGCTCGGCGACGAGGTCGAACGCTCGTCGGATTGCGTGTCGTACTGGACGTAGCGCAGAAAGCGCTCGAGGACAGCGCTCATGGCGGCGCTAGAGGAAGACGGCCACGACCGGCGCGTGGTCGCTGGTGCCAACCTCCCTCTGGACGACGGCGCTTGCGGCACGGGCGGCCAGGGGTTGGCTGGCCAGGATGTAGTCGAGGCGCCAGCCGATGTTCCGCTGGCGCATGTTGCGCCACGGCGCCCACCACGTGAAGAGGCCGTCGTTGTCAGGATCGAGGGCGCGACCGACGTCGACCAGTCCCCGCCCGATGAGGCGTTCGAGCACGGCGCGCTCTTCCGGCAGCTGGCCGATCGCGCGCGGCCGGCGCTCCTTTGGATGCACGTCGCGCTCGGTGCGCGCGACGTTGAGATCGCCGCAGACGACGAGCAGCCGGTTGGCCGCCTGCATCTCCGCCGCGAACCGGTCCATCGCGTCGAGAAACGCCATCTTGGCCGGGAAATCCTTGTTCCCGTTCGGCACGTACACCGAGGCGATCGTGACGGCGCCGACCGCGGTCGCCAGATCCGCCGTCACGATGCGCGATTCGAAGTCGAAGGGCGGGTGGACGACGGGCGGGCGCTCGGGCGCCAGATCGCGGCGGACGTGGAGGCCGACGCCCGAGTACCCCTTGTTGCCGTGCCAGCAGCACCAGTAGCCCTCGAGCTCGCACAGCGTGAGCGGAATCGCGTCAGGCGCGACCTTGATTTCCTGCAGGCAGACGACGTCGGGCTGCTCGCGGGCGATCCAGTCGTGCAGCTGCGCTTCGCGCGCCCGGAGGCCGTTCACGTTCCACGTCGCGATCTTCATGGCGGCAGGAGCGCGTGCGGCGGGCCGGCTCGATCGGGCCGATCAGGGCGGCCGGGCAGGTTCGGGCCCTACCCGGCCTCACGCGAACGGCGATGGGCGCGCGTCATCCCCCCGGCACGGCGGCAGACGGAAGGGCTCAGAACCTCGCGTGTGCGGCCTGGCGCTCGGTCGCGGGGATGGCCATGATCTCGGGATGGGCGGCGATGTGCTGACGGACGATTTCCTCCGCGCGGGCCATGGCGTCGGGATCCCCGTTGCGGTACACCGCGTTGGCTTCGATCAAATCCTTCTGGTGGTGCGGCGTCGCGTCGGGACTCTCGTAAATGGCCGCGACGGGGCAAGCCGGCACGCACGCGCCGCAGTCGATGCACTCCTCCGGATGGATGTAGAGCATCGTCGTCTGCGCGAACTCGGGTTCGTCCTTGCGCGGGTGGATGCAGTCGACCGGGCACACGTCCACGCAGGCCGTGTCCTTCGTTTCAATACACGGGTCGGTGATGATGAAAGGCATCGGTGGTTGTCTCCGGGGGAAAATCCCACCGATCCTACCTGAAAATGTCGGCGAGTCGCCAGTGTCCCCGGGAGGCCGGGTGTGCCCGACCGGGCGGCCCGGATCGGCTTCCGCCTCGCGCTGAGGTGGGCGCCCTCCGGCCCGCGGTCGTGCTGCCGGCGATCACGCCGATGCCCCGCCCTGAAGCGACCGCGCTGGAGGACCTGCACGAGTCGTCGAGCGCGCCCTCACGCTGCGGCGCCACCCGATGCAGACGGTATACTCAATCATCGATGACACATCCGACCGTGGCACGGCGCGGCCCCGAGCCGCCCGACATCAGCGAAAAGGGCGGCATGCGGGAGGGGCGGCCGCAGCGCGCCGACACGCGGCTCTTCATGCAGCTGCTGGCGTTCGGCGGATGCCCTGATCCCGGGCCGCTCGCTGGCGTCCTCGCGACGGCAGGCGTCGAGGGGGCGCTGTACGCCGACGTGAACGACCCGCGCGGCGTGGCGCTCCTCACGTTGAGCGAGGACCCGGCCTACTTCGTCGACCGCGTGCGCCCGCTGCTCAACCAGGGGCCGTTCGCCTCGCTGGCCCAGAAGCCTGAGTACACGATGCTCGGCCGCACCTACTCGCTCGGCTACGAGCCGGACCTGCTGGAGGTGCTCCTCCATCGCCCGCGTCGGACCGTCCTCAACCCCGAGTGGCCGTGGGCGGTGTGGTATCCGCTGCGGCGGAGCGGGCGCTTCGCGCAGCTGCCGGTAGAGGAGCAGCGCGTCATCCTGGCCGAGCACGGCGCGATCGGGATGTCGTTCGGAGCGGCCGATCTCGCACACGACATCCGGCTGGCCTGCTACGGGCTCGATCGCAGCGACAACGATTTCGTCGTCGGGCTCGTCGGCAAGGCGCTCTATCCGCTCTCGGCGATCGTGCAGGCCATGCGGAAGACCCAGCAGACCTCGCTCTACATCGAGCGGCTCGGGCCATTCTTCGTCGGCCGCGCCGTCTGGCAGAGCCCGCTCCAGCGTTAATGCCTTATTCCGAAAGGCACTTGAATTGACGTCGATCGCGGGACCTGTCGCCTCGCAGCCCCACCGGGTGCTCGCCCAAACGCACTTGTCACGGCCCAGGGCTCCGCGCCCGGCGGGGCGCCCCGCTCGGCGCCACCCGCTTACCTGCGTCAATTCAAGTGCCGCGCGGGGTTAAAGGCATGAGCTCTCGCGCGCGATCGCATGGCTGACGAAGGCTTCGATGTCGCGCGCCGGACGCGCGCCGCTCGTGCGGGCCACCTCGCGGCCCCCGGCGAACACCGCCATGGTCGGGATCGACTGGATGCCGAAGCGGTTGCCGAGGTCGCCGAGCGCGTCGGTGTCCACCTTCACGATCACGAGCCGGCCCTGCTGGCGGGCGGCGACCTTCTGGATCTCCGGCGCGACCATGCGGCACGGGCCGCACCACGGGGCCCAGTAGTCGACGACGACTGGCAGGCGGGCGCGGGCGACGAGCGCGTCGAAATGCGGCGCGCTGTCGACGTCGATCGGCTCGGCCGGCGCCGGCAGCGTCTCCTTGCACCGCGCGCAGCGCGTCGTCTCGCCCAGGCGCTCGTAGAGCAGGCGGTTCTTCTGGCCGCAGTGGGGGCAGACGACGACAATGCCCCGATCGTCGAGGGTCGCAGCGCTCATGCGCCCATCGTAGCAGGCCGCGGCGACCGTCGGGCGGCGTCGCCGAATCCGGGGCGTCCCGCAGACTCGAGCCGTTCAGCGCCGGCGGCTCCGGCGCGCGCGGGGAACCGCTCGCTTGACGCGGGCGCGGGGAAACGCGCCGCCTCCGCCGATGCGGTCCGCGAGGAGTCCGACCGCAATCGCATACGAGTGCGCGCAGTTGTACTCGAGCAGCGCGTCGTAATTGCGGTAGACAAGGAAGTGGCGAGAGGCGCCCGACACGAGCGCCGCGTCGGGCGTGCCGGCGGGGAGCGGCCGTCCGTCCGGCAGCTCGACCCCGAGGCGCCTCCATTCGACGGCCGGCAGCGGGACGGTCATATCGCGCGTCGCCTGGCAGCCGCCGGCTCGCCGCGCCACCGTGGCCTGAATGCGCGCCGCCGCGGGATCGGCGATGTGGACCTCGCGGCCCCACCCTTCGCCTGCGGCCCATCCCTTCGACCTGAGATAGTTCGCAATCGAGGCGAAGACGTCCGACAACGAGGACCAGATGTCGCGGCGCCCGTCGCCGTCAAAGTCTTCGGCGAACTTCAGATAGCTCGACGGCATGAACTGCACCTGCCCCATCGCGCCGGCCCACGATCCGCGCATCCTGGAGAGCTCAACGTCGCCGTCCTGGAGGATTTCGAGCGCCGCGAACAGCTCTGAGCGGAACATCGCGGGCCGGCGGGTATCCCAGGCGAGCGTCGCCAGCGCCGCGATGGTCGGCCGCACGCCGCTGAAGCGGCCGAAGTTCGATTCCATGCCCCAGACGGCCACGAGGATCGGCGGAGGCACGCCGTACTGGCGCGAGACCTGGTTGAGCAGCGCCCGCTCACGGACGGCGGCGGTCCGGCCCGCCTTGATCGTGGCAGGGTCCAGGCGCCGGGCGAGGTAGCGTTCGAGCGGCAGGATCGTTTCAGCCTGCGTCCGGTCGCGCTCGATCACGATCGGCAGCGGCGCTGGAACCTGCGCGAGCGCGGCCTCGACGACGTCTGCTCGAATCCCACGCGCGAGCGCCTCCTCGCGGACGCCCTCGAGAAACTCGGCGAACGACGGCCGCGCCGCCGCCGCGTCGCCGGCCGCCGGCGCCGGCGTCTGCGCGGCGCCGCCCCCGGCCGCCCGCGCGCCGAGCGCCGCGACCGCGGCCAGGCTTGCGATCCAGCGTCTCACGCCTGCAGTGTACAGCCGTTCGAGCGCGGTGCCGGACCGTCGCGGCGTCAGTGCGCAGCGGCAGGTCGGCCTTGATGCGTCGGCCTCCGCATCACCAGGACGAGCGGGATGAGGACGAGGAACAGCAGTCCCAGCAGCTGGAAGATGGTCACGAACGACACCATCGACGCCTGGCGCCAGACCATCCCGAACAGGGCGCCGTAGGTGCGGCTCGTCGCCGTCGTCGGATCGGCCCCCGCGGCCATCATCTGCGCCCGCGCGGCTGCGAACATCGTCTGGCTGACCGGGTCGTACGGCGTGACGTGCGATCCGAGCAGGTGCGTGTTGGCCTGCTGCTGCCGCGCGAGCATCGTGCCGGTCGTGGCAATCCCGATGCTGCCGCCGATGTTGCGCATCAGGTTGAACAGGCTCGTCGCGTTGCCCATGCGCTCGCGCGGGATCGGGTCCATGGCCGTGGTCGTCAGGGGGACGAACAGCAGCGACATGCCGACCCCCTGCAGCAGCTGCGGCCAGAAGATGTCCCAGTAGCCCGCCTGCAGGTTGAGCCGGGAGAGCCAGAGCAAGGTCACGCCGCCGATCGCGAGGCCCACCGCGAGCAGCCGGCGGGGATCGAACCGCCCCGTCATCAGGCCCGTCAGCGGCATCATGAAGAACGACCCGATGCCGCGCGGCGCCATGGCGATCCCCGCCTGGAGCGGGGGATAGAAGAGCAGCGTCTGCAGCATGATTGGAAGCAGGACCATGCTCCCGTACAACACGAACCCGACGATCGTCATCAGGAAGACCCCGACCGCGTAGCTGCGCGCGCGGAACACGCGCAAGTCGACGATCGGCTCCTCGGTCACGAGCTCGTGGACGATGAGGGCGGCAAGCGTGACGGCGCTGACGACCGCCAGGGTCGTGATGAAGCTCGACGAAAACCAGTCCTCCTCCTGGCCCTTGTCGAGCACGATCTGGAGCGCGCCGATGCCCACGGCGAGCATGCCGATGCCCCAATAGTCAATCCGACGCGATTCGGTCCGCAGATACGGCGGGTCGAAGATATAGAGCCTCGTCATGACGAGCGAGGTCAGGCCCACCGGGATGTTGATATAGAAGACCCAGCGCCAGCTGTAGTTGTCGGTCAGCCATCCGCCGAGCACGGGACCGAAGATCGGGGCCACGACGATGCCGAGGCCCCAGAAGCCCATAGCCTTGCCGCGGTCCTTGGGGGGGAAGGCCTCGAGGAGCACCGCCTGCGACAGCGGCTGCATGGCGCCGCCCGTCGCGCCTTGCAGGCACCGGAAGACGATGAGCATCCCCAGGCTCGGCGCCAGGCCGCAGAGGAAGGAGGAGAGCGTGAAGCCGGAGACCGAGAGCAGCAGCAGGCGCTTCCGACCGAACCGGCTAGCGAGCCAGCCCGTCATGGGCAGGATGATCGCGTTCGCGACGAGGTACGACGTGAGCGCCCAGGTGGCCTCGTCGATGCTCGCCGAAAGGCTCCCGGCAATGTGCGGCAGCGAGACGTTCACGACAGTCGTGTCGAGCACCTCCATGAAGGTGGCGAACATGACCGCCACGGCGACGATCCAGGGATTGACGGGCTTCTCGGCGCTCATGGCATCCAGCTGCGCTCTGCGGTCGGGAGGGTGTGGCCGGGCCTCGGACCACGCGGGCCGAGGCGCGCCGCTATTTCGTGTACACCGTCGGGACGACCGACATGCCCGGACGCAGGATGTGCTCCGGGTCCTGGCCTTCGTCGAGCACGATCTTCACCGGCACGCGCTGCACGACTTTGACGTAGTTGCCGGTGGCGTTTTCGGGGGGCAGCAGGCTGAACCGCGAGCCCGTGGCCGCGGCGATGCTGTCGACCTTGCCGCGGAACTCGCGCCCTCCGTAGGCATCGACCTCGATGGTGACCCGCTGGCCTGGGCGCATGCGGCGCAGCTGCGTCTCCTTGAAATTGGCCGTGATCCAGACGCGGTCGAGCGGGACGAGCGCCAGCAGCGGCTGCCCCGCCTGAACGACTTGGCCGACCTCGACTGTCTTGCGGCTCACTTGGCCGCTCTCGGGCGCCTTGATCACCGTGTAGCGCAGGTTCAACTCCGCCTGCTCGAGCGCGGCCTTCGCCTGCAGTACACGCGCCTCGGCAGCCCTCGCGCGGGCCTCGGTGGCGGCTACCTGCTCGGGCGCCGTCTGCGCCGACCGCAGTCCGGCCTGCGCCTGGGCCTCGCCCGCCTCGGCCTGCTTCAGCCGTGCCTCGGCGACGCGAATGCCGGACTGCGCCTCGAGCACCTGCGAGCGCGCCGAATCGACGGCCGCGCGCTGGGCGTCGGCCGCGGCAACCGCCGCGTCGAACTGCTGCGCGGAGACCTCGTCCTTGGCGAGCAGCCCTTTCAGCCGCTCGACGTCGCGCGCGGCCTTGGCTGCGCTCGCCTCGACCTCTCGCTGCCGCGCCTGGGCCAGCGCCAGGCGGGCGTTCGCCTGGTCGAGCTCCTTTCGCGACTGCTCGACGGCCGCCTGCGCCTGCTGCACCGAGCCTCGCGCCGTGGTCACCTGGCTCGACGCCGTGGTCGAGGTGATGGGCACCGTCGTTCGCGCCGCGGCGGCGGCCGCCTCGGCATCGGCCAGCTCGGCCCGCGCCTTGTCGAGGGCGACCTCGAGATCGCGCGGATCCAGCTCGACGAGCACTGCGCCCGCTTCCACGTGCTGGTTGTCGGCGACGAGCACCCTAACCACCGTGCCGCCCACTCGCGCCGAAATCGGGATCAGATGACCGTCCACCTGCGCGTCGTCGGTCGACTCGCGGCCGGCGGTGACCCAGAGCCACGCGGCGGCCGCGGCGAGGATCGCGAGGCCGAAGAGCGCGGCGGCCCGCAGCCCGCGCCGGCGCGCGAGGGGAATCGGCGTACGGGGGTCAGCCATCAGCGAATGCCTCCAAAGACGCGGCGCGCGGTCTCCTCCGCAATCCCGACGGCGTGGACAAGCGCGCCCTTAGCGAGGTTCGAGGTGTACGTTGCGGCGATGAACTGATCGTTCGCCTGGCTCAGGGCCGCCTGGGCCTGAACGACCTCGATATTGCCGGCGACGCCGGCGGCGAACCGATCCCGCGCCTGCGCGAGCTGGCTCATCGCCAGCTCCCGCGCGCGCGCCGCCACGCGGAGCTGCTCGTTGCCGGCCTCGAGGTCGAGGAGCGCGGCGCGGACCTCGTAGTAGATCTGCGCCTTGAGGTCCTCGGCCTCGGCCCGCCGGTTCCGCAGGTCGGCCTCCGCTTCGAGCAGGCGGCCGCGGGTGCGGCCGCCCTGGAAGATCGGAATGTCGACGGCGCCGGTCACGGCGAAGGTGCTGTGCGAGGCGCGCCAAGACGTGCCGAGGTCGCCGTAGTTGGCGGTGAGGCGGACGGCTGGCAGCGCCTCGCCCAGCGCCGCCTGCCGCGAGGCCTCGGCGGCCCGCACGCGCTCGACCGCAGCGAGGTAGTCGCCGCGCGTGCGGTAGGCCCGTTCGAGGGCCTCCTCGAGGGTCATCTCCGGGATGGCGACGGAGGACAGCTGGTTGGTGAGCGTGAAGTCCTGCCCGGTTGGCAGGCCGATGAGGCGCGCCAGCTGCAGCTTCGTCTTCTCGAAGGCGGTCTGCGCCGCCGTGACCATCTGCTGGTCCGTCTGGCGCTGCACGTCGGCGCGGAGCACCTCGATGCCGGCGACGAGGCCGGCCTGCTTCATGTCGACTGCGAGCGTGTAGAGCGCCTGCGAGGTCTCCGCCTGGGCGCGAGTGGCCTCGACGCGCGCGCCGGCAGCGAGTGCCTGCGCATAGGCGTCGGCGGTGACGAGCACCACCGTATCGCGCGCGCTCTTGTAGTCGTACCGCGCGGCCGCCAGCTTGTGCGCCTCCGACCGGGCGTCGTTCAGCGCGCGCCAGTCGAGCAGCGACTGCGTCAAGTATACGCGTGCGTCGACGAGAGTGAACGGTCCCACGATGGACGGAATGCCCGCGGGGAGCGGAAAGCCGTACGCGGCAAGGTTCAGCTGCTGCCGCGTCTCGCTGATCCGGCCGGCGACGTCGGGCAGCAGGTCGCTGAGCACGCGGGTCCGCGCGGCGCGGGCGCGCAGCACCTCGGTGTCGGCGAGCAGCAGCCCGAGATTGTGCTCGAGCGCGCGGCTGATCGCATCCGAGATGGTCAGCTCCAGCGGCTCCTGCGTCGCCGTCCCGCTCGGGACGCCGCCGAGAAAGGGCGCCGGCGGGGCGGGCAGCTGCGACTGCGGGGCCGGCGCCCGCGAGTCCCTCCCTCCGTCCGGCCGCGGCGGCGGACCGCCCGCCCCTTCGAACTGCGCCGTCGCCGGCGGGGCTGCGACGAGCAGTGCAAGAAGACCCATGAGGACGCGTCTCACGTCGTTCCTTTCTCGCCTGATGCGCGTTCGGAGAGTCGACCCGCAGGACGGGAGAGCGGCTACAGGCGTGGCACGTGGCTCAAATCGTCAGCTGTCGGGACACTAGGGTACTACGCGACGTCGCCTTGACGAACAGGGCCGCCTTCGTGCCCTCGTCGTCCGGGGTGTCAAGCCGAGAGCCCGGAGCGATGGTCCCTGGCCACGCCGCCAGCCGGCTGCCGTGGGTGCGTCCTCGCGCGGCGGCGCCCGGCCGTACAATGGACGAGAGGCGGCCGACCGTGCGCGCTCTGGTCGTCGAGGACGACACCACCATCGCGGAGTTCGTCGCGCGCGGCCTGCGCGAGGCGGGCTTCGCGGTCGACTGCGCCGCCGACGGCGAGGCGGCGCTCGAGCGCGCCGGCGGCGTCCCGTACGACGTCGCCATCGTCGACCTCATGCTCCCCAGACGCGACGGGCTGTCGCTCATCGACGAGATGCGCCGGCGGGGCATCGGCACGCCTGTCCTCATCCTGAGCGCGCGCCGATCGGTCGACGACCGAGTCAAAGGGCTCCAGGCCGGCGGCGACGACTACCTCACGAAGCCGTTCGCGTTCGCGGAGCTGCTGGCGCGGGTGCAGGCGCTGCTGCGGCGGGCCGCGCGCTCACCGGAGCCCACCTCGCTCACGGTCGATGACCTGACGCTCGATCTGCTGTCGCGCCGCGTGACGCGCGGCGGCCAGCTTATCGAGCTCCGGCCGCGGGAGTTCGCCCTGCTCGAGTACCTGATGCGCAACGCCGGGCGCGTCGTCTCGAAGACCATGATCTTGTCGCACGTGTGGGCCTACAGCTTCGATCCGCAGACGAACATCGTCGACGTGGTCGTCAGCCGGCTGCGGGAGAAGATCGACCGCCCGTTCGAGAAGAAGCTGCTGCACACGGTTCGCGGCGTGGGGTACGTGTTGCGAGATGCCTGATGCGCACGCCGGGCCCCGTCTGGCGACGCGGCCGTTCGGGCTGCGGCTCGCGGCCTGGTACGCCGGGCTGTTCGTCGCCTCCGCGACGGTCATCGTCCTGGTGACCTACTGGCTGACCTCGCAGTCGCTGGCCCAGCGCGATCAGGAGATCCTCGAGTCGAAGCTCGGCGCCTACGCCGCGGCCTACGAGCGCGGCGGCCTTCGCGCCCTCACCGACACGGTCCGCGCCGAGCAGAGCACCGCCCCCGAGCGCCTCTTCGTCCGCGTCGTCGACCAGGGGGCCGAGGCCGTCGTGCTCAGCCAGCCGCAGGGCTGGGATCCGTCGATGCTCGAGACCGCTTCGATTCGCCTGTGGGACGGCACGCTGGTCCAGGTCGGCAAGAGCTCCGAAGCGCGCGAGGACCTGCTGGCGCGCTTCCGGGCCGCTCTCGCCGTCGTGACGCTGACGATCGTCGCGGCGGCCCTGGCGGGCGGCTTCGCGATGACGTATTCGGCGCTCGAGCCCGTGCGCCGGCTCAGCGAGGCCGCCGGCCGGATCATCCGCACGGGCCGCACCGACGAGCGCGTCCCGCTTCCGCCGGATGCCGGCGCCGGCGACGCGATCGACGAGCTGACGACGCTGTTCAACGCGATGCTGGACAAGATCGAGGGGCTGGTAGGGGCGATGCGCGGCGCGCTCGACAACGTCTCGCACGATCTGCGCACCCCGCTCACGCGGCTCCGCGGGACCGCCGAGCTCGCGCTCGCCGCGCCGCCCGACGTCGAGCGCTACCGCGACGCGCTTGCCGACTGCGTGGAAGAGACCGACCGCGTCCTCGTCATGCTGAACACGCTCATGGACATCTCCGAGGCGGAGAGCGGCGCCCTCCAGCTGCGGCGCGAGCCGGTACGGCTCGCCGCCGTCGCCGCGCGTGCCGTCGACCTGTACCGCGACGTCGCCGAAGCCAAGGGGGTCGGGCTCGAAGCCGACACGGACTCCGAGGCGGTCGTCAACGGGGACGCGACGCGGCTCGAACAGGTGGCGGCGAACCTGATCGACAACGCTGTCAAGTACACGCCCGCCGGCGGGCGGGTGGACGTCCGCGTCGACACCGAGGCCGGCCGCGCACTGCTCCGCGTGCAGGACACCGGCATCGGGATCCCCGCCGACGAGCTGCCCCGCATCTGGGATCGCCTGTTCCGGGGCGACACCAGCCGGACCGAGCGGGGCCTCGGCCTCGGCTTGAGTCTCGTCAAGGCGATTGTCGAGGCACACGGCGGCACGGTCGAGGTCGCAAGTGCGCCCGGTCAGGGCTCGCGGTTCACCGCCGCGTTTCCGCTCGCCGGCGAGGACGGAGTCGCGCTTGGCGGCTCCGCCGGGCCGGATCGCGACCGTTCCAGCTGACCCTCGCCGGTCCTGCCCTCCCGCGTTCCACCCGGCCCCCACGCCTGGGGCATTTCCTTACATGGATGTAATGGTCCAGCAACGGCTCCGACAGGTGCGGTCCCGTCTAATCGGGTAAGCAGGGCCGGTAGAAGGAAGAGCCGGCTGCCAGCTTTGAAGACAGAAAGGATGAGGCAGCGATGAATCAGCGGACTTCTTTGGTCAACCGTCTGAGGCGCGGGTGGGTGGCCGCGGCGGCGGCGATCGCGCTGGCCGGCGGCGGCGCCGTCTGGCTTGGCAGCGCGGCCGTCGCCTCGGACGCCCAGGAGGGCGCGTCCAAACCGGCGACGCACGCGGCGGCCGCCAGCCGATCGGCGGCGGGGATTCGCGACTCCTACGCCGACGTGGTGAAGATCGTGGCGCCGGCGGTGGTGACGATTCGCGTGGAGGGCCGGGCGCGGTACGCGCCGACGCAGTTCTTCGACGGCGACGAGTTCTTCCGGCGCTTCTTCGGCGATC
>Ga0070741_10016869_pt1 | contig 12088 bp, 9 predicted proteins | sample Coa_R1_4_FD_66440 | JGI IMG/M metagenome (GOLD analysis project Ga0070741, IMG submission 66440) | Surface soil microbial communities from Centralia Pennsylvania, which are recovering from an underground coalmine fire - Coalmine... | ecosystem: Environmental > Terrestrial > Soil > Unclassified ...
GGAACTCTCGCGGCAGTATCACCTCATCACGCGCGATGACCGGCTCGATACGGTGGCGAAGGATATCGGCAAGCACTTCGACGGCCGCGGGTTCCAGGGCAAGGCAATGGTCGTGACCATCGACAAGGCCACGGCGCTGCGAATGTACGAGAAGGTCCGCAGGTTCTGGCCCGGCGGTCCTGTCAGATGCCCCGATATGGCGGTCGTGGTCTCGCCCGGCCAGAACGAGATCGAGGAGATGAAGAAGCAGGGCCTCGACATCGTGCCGCACCGCAAGCGGATGAACGACTCGGAGCCCGGCCTGGACGAGAAGTTCAAGGATCCGGACGACCCGCTGCGGCTCGTATTTGTCTGTGCCATGTGGCTGACCGGCTTCGATGCACCAAGCTGCTCGACGATCTACCTCGACAAGCCGATGCGCAACCACACGCTGATGCAGACCATCGCGCGGGCGAACCGTGTATACCCCGGGAAACACAGCGGGACGATCGTCGACTACGCAAACGTGTTCGCCTCACTGGAGCGTGCGCTCGCCATCTACGCGCAGGGGCGTGGCGGCAACATGCCGGTACGGGACAAGAAAACTCTGGTGGAAGAGCTTCGTAAGGCGGTCGCTGACGCTACGGCGTTCTGCAAGAGGCATGACGTTGATTTGGCGAAGATCGAGGGCACAACCGCTGAGAAGTTCGAGCGGGCGCAGGCGGTGGAGGACGGTGCCAACCTTTTGCTCGCGCCCGAGAACATCAAGCGTGACTTCCTCGCGCGCGCGCGGCTGGTAGATGCGCTCTACAGTGCGGTGAAGCCCGACCCGGTTGCCGTGCAGTTCGCAGCGCGTTGCGGCTCGATCCGGGCGCTCGCTGACTACATTCGAAACCTGAACGATCCGCCCGACATCTCGCGGGTGATGCAGGGCATCAACGACCTTCTCAACCGCTCGATCGGCGCTCAACCCTTCACGATCAAGGATAAGGGCAGCGGGTACGCGGGAATTGACCTATCCAAGATTGACTTTGAGAAGTTGGCGAAACGTTTCGACAAGAAAAAGCCGACGAGCAGCGACCTCGAACGTTTGAAAGCAGCCGTCAAGGCGCAGCTCGAGCGCATGGTGCGCCTGAACCGAACGCGCGCCGACTACATCGACAAGTTCGAGGTGCTCATCGAGGCCTACAACAGCGGCAGCCGGAATATCGAGGAAATATTCAAGGACCTTCTCGCGCTCACGCAAGAGCTTACGAATGAACAGGGGCGGCATGTGCGCGAGCACCTCAGTGAAGAGGAGCTGACCATCCTGGATATCCTCACCCGTCCGGGTCCTGAGCTATCAGGAGAGGAACGGGACGAAGTCAAGAAGGTAGCGCGCCAGCTTCTGGCGCGGCTTCAGTCGATCCTCGTGATCGGGTGGCGCCAGAAGCTGCAGGCCCGAGCAAAGGTGCGTCTAGAAATCGAGAACGCGCTCGACGAGGGTCTACCACCGGCTTATACCAAAGAGCTTTTTGAGTCGAAGTGCGGCGTCATTTTCGAACACGTTTTCGAGGCTTATCAAGGTGAAGGGCATAGCGTCTTCTCTCAGGGGAAATGAGAATGCCTGAACAAATCGACGAAGGGCATGCTTTTGAAAAAGAGGTAAGAGTGATCGCCCGAGAACTATGGCCCGAGGCTGTTGTGGCGGGCGCGATTACCTTAGATGCGAGGGAGAGGGATGGGTTTTTTGAAACGGAAGACTGTATTCATTTGATCGAGGCGACTATCTCGAGGCTTAAGTCGAAAGCGGATGAGGACGTTAAGAAGCTCGTCGCGCTCGCGCATCGCTTGCAGAAGGCAAGATACGGCAAGAGCGTTAAATGCTGGTTCATTACTAAGGACGAGCCGACCCCCGATCAGCATTCTGTAGCTTTTAGTAACCGCAACTTGGTAACTGTCGAATCGTTCGCGCATTTCAGAACCAGACTCATTGATTCATCCGGCTATCTGCTTATGCGGGATAAGTATCCGTTCGGCAGCGTCCGCGACCCGGGCACCGGCAACCTGGACGTCAAGGTCGACTATGTGCCACTAGAGATGCTTGAGGTGGGTTCGGGAAAATTGTGGTCGGTACAAATGCTGTCGGAAGCGCTGGCGACGGGCGGCCACTTCGTCCTTTTGGGCGATTACGGCGCTGGGAAAAGCATGACGCTACGCCAGCTGTACGCAGATCAAAAAAAACTTTTTGCGGAACAGAAAATACATCGATTCCCGGTCTATCTAAATCTGCGCGATCACGTTGGTCAGGAAGACGCCACTGAAATTTTGGAGCGCCACGCCAAGAAGATAGGATTTGCGAAGCCCCATCATCTTGTTCGTGCGTGGCGTGCTGGATATGTCACCCTACTGCTGGACGGTTTCGACGAAATCCCAGCGTTGGGAATCCAAGGGCTGTGGCGCAAGTTACATGATGGGCGGTTCCGCGCAATGCAAGGGGTCAGGCAGTTTATTCGCGAACAACCATTTAGCGCTGGACTTGCCGTTACAGGACGTGCGCATTTCTTCGACAGCGAGAAGGAGCGGCGCATCGCTCTAGGTTTGAATGCTCGAACACAAGAGCTATCGCTTAGCGAATTCTCCGACCTCCAGGTAAAGGAATTTCTAAAGCGTGCGGGGGTGGATGGTCGAATCCCGAGTTGGCTTCCAAGCCGACCTCTGTTGGTTGGCTATTTGGCGGCTAGGGGATTCCTGCGGCAGTTTGTGCATGGCGACGCAAGCACGGCGGAGTTCAATGACCCTGCAAAAGGTTGGGACATGCTGCTCGACAGTATCTCCGCAAGGGAGGCTGAGATAGAGCCTGGCATTGATGGCCCAACCGTTCGTGCAATTCTGGAGCGATTAGCTACGACCTGCAGAAGAACCCAAAGCGGATTTGGCCCATTAAATGCTGAATCCATTGTTTCGGCATTTGAAGCGATATGTGGATATCAACCGGATCCCAAGGCGATGATGCTGCTTCAGCGGTTACCGGGTCTAGGAATCGAAAATCCACAGGAGGAAAGCCGGGCGTTCATAGATCAGGATTTGGCTAGTGTGTGTCGGGCCGGAGACGTTACTCGGTTCGCCGCTAATCCATATGGCGTTGATCCGAAGATCTTTAGTGAGGCGGAACACTGCATTGGAAGGTTGGGTATCCAAGTAGCGGCGGATAGGCTCAAGAAGATGGATATGAGTCAGGGAAAATTCAATGCCGCCATAAAACGAGCCGCTGACGCCAATGCGAATGCTCATGTCATATGCGATTTGGCAATCACCGCCATCGAAAATTCCTGGGACGTGACAGTGCCGTGCTTCGTAAACGGCGTAAGCCTTCAAGAACTGGAGTTAAGGCCGACTCCGGCGGATTTGTCTATGGTTGCATTTCAAAGCTGTTACTTCGGTGTCGTAGATGTTGATACGGAGTGCGATACTAAAAAACTCCCGACATTTCTTTCCTGCTTAGTCGGAAAGGTTGAAGGTCGCGTATCGAAATCCGATCTGCCTCCAGGCAAGTTCGACGACGATTGTTTAATCGAGGGATACGGTCTATCGGCGAAGACCACGGATGCAATTGTTGATATGTCGTTGCCTATCGGCGTGCGGGTTGCACTTACGATCTTAAAAAAGCTATACATGCAAAGTGGTGGTGGAAGGAGAGACGGTGCGCTTTACCGCGGCCTCGACCACAATGGAAAACGTGCCGTCCCAAGCGTATTGAGGTTGCTCAAACGTGAGGGCCTGGCGATTGAATCTCATCGCGGCACGGGCGTAATTTGGTTACCGGTGCGCGGTGAAATGAGTCGTGTTGGGAAGCTAGTTGCTAGTCCCAACCAAGCATCAGATCCTCTTTTAAAGAAATGCGCTGATATCTCTTAGAGGACATGATGAGCACCATCGTGGGTTTAGTTCTCTTTTTGATGATGGTCGGCCAAGCTTGGCCTCAGTACCCAACGCATCCGATCCGCCTGATCGTGCCGGCGGCGCCTGGAGGAGGAACGGACATCACGGCGAGGAGCTTCGTGCCGGCGCTGTCGGACAATCTCGGGCAGCCGGTGGTGATCGAGAACCACGGCGGCGCGGGCGGGGTGATCGGGACGAACGTGGTGGCGAAGAGCGCGCCGGACGGCTACACGCTGCTCATGGTGTACGTGAGCCACGCGACGAATCCGACGCTGGTGACGAAGCTGCCCTACGACACGCTGCGCGACTTCGCGCCGATCACGCTGATCGCGCACGAGCCGACGGTGCTGGTGGTGAATCCGGCGAACCCGGCGAGGACGCTCCAGGAGTTCATCGCCTGGGTGAAGGAGAACTCGAAGGACGGCATGCTCTCGTACGCGACGGACCCGGGGAGCGCGGGCTTCCTCGCCGCCGAGCTCTTCCTGCAGCGGATCGGCGCCAAGGTGCAGTACATCCCGTACAAGGGAAGCGGTCCGGCGGCGGCGGACGTGGTCGCCGGGCACGTGCCTTATATGTGGTCGGTGATCTCGATCGTCACGCCTTACGCGAAGGGCGGGCGCATGAAGCCGCTCGCGATCGCGGACGAGAAGCGCGCGCCCGGGCTGCCGGATGTGCCCACGGCGGCGGAGGGCGGCCTGCCGGACTTCGCGGTGAGCGGCTGGTACGCGCTCGTGGCGCCGGCGAAGACGCCGAACGCGGTGATCGACCGCGTGCACGAGGCCGCGGCGAAGGCGCTCAGGGATCCGGCAGTGACGCAGCGTCTCGCGGCTTCGGGCTCGCAGGCGATCGGCGCGGGCCCAGAGGAGGCCGACAGGCACATCCGCGCCGAGATCGCGCGCTGGAACCGGGTGCTGCTCGCGGCCGGCGTGCAGCCGACCAACTAGGCGCCCGAGCCCGCGCTGCGGCGGCTAGGCGCTTTCGCTCTCGAGGGCGCGCAGGCCGGCATCGGTCAGCTGCCACGTGCCGGAGCGCTCCCGCACCAGTCCTTTCTTGACGAGGCCCTTAAGCAAGGGCTCGTTGCCGATATCGCTCTTTTCCGGCCGCTGCAGCCGGAAAATGTCGCGCAATTGCTGTTTTTCTTCATTGCTGAGCAGGCTGCTCACCGCTTCCTCCACGTGCTGGTTCCGGGATTGCTGGCGGGCTAACAGCGGCACGCCCCGGTTTCATCCCGCCGCAAAAAAAGTCGGGGCCGTGCGGAATATTGCGGTTTGGTAGTCTTCGTGCCGCCATGGCCCCGCCCGAGAAGAAACCCCGCCGCGCGATCGTCGCCGCCGTGCACAAGCCCGGCGTCCCCGACGGCGAATTCGAGTCCTCGCTCGCGGAGCTGCGCCAGCTCGCGAAGACGCTCGGCTTCCAGGTCGTCGCCACCTTCACGCAGAAGCGCGCCGGCTTCGACTCGGCGGGCTACTTCGGCGAGGGCAAGCGCGAGGAGCTGAAGGCGCTGGTCGAGGCGGAGGTGGCGGACGCGATCCTCATCGACCACGAGATCTCGCCCTCGCAGGCGCACACGATCGAGAAGGAAGCGGGCCGCGAGGTGATGGACCGCACCATGGTGATCCTCGAGATCTTCCACCGCCACGCGCGCTCCAAGGCGGCGCGCGCGCAGGTGGAGATCGCGCGCCTGGGCTACATGGCGCCGCGCCTGCGCGAGGCGGCGAAGCTCGCCGGCCCCAAGGACCGGGCGAGGAGCGGCACCGGCGGCCGCAGCGGCGGCGAGTCGCACGGCGAGCTCGACCGGCGCAAGATCCGCGACCGCATCGCGGAGCTCCAGAAGGAGCTCGACGGCATGAGCGCCGAGCGCAGGACGCAGCGCGCGCGGCGAAAGGAGCGCCAGGGGCTCGCGCGCGTGGCGCTGGTGGGCTACACCAACGCCGGCAAGTCCACGCTCATGCGCGCGCTCACCGGCAGCGAGGCGCTCGTCGCCGACAAGCTCTTCGCGACGCTCGACACCACGGTGCGGGCGCTCCACCCCGAGGCGGTGCCGCGCATCCTGGTGAGCGACACCGTGGGCTTCATCAAGAACCTGCCGCACGCGCTCGTCGTGTCGTTCAAGTCCACGCTCGACGAGGCGCTCGAGGCCTCGCTCCTCGTGCACGTGGTGGACGCGAGCGACCCGGGCTTCGAGCGCCAGCTCGCGGTGACCGACGAGGTGCTGGACGAGATCGGCGCGAAGGGGGTGCCGCGGCTGCTCGTCTTCAACAAGATCGACCGCGGCGGCGACGCCGCGCTGCTGCGCCGGCAGTACCCGGAGTGCATCGTGATGAGCGCGCGCAACCCCGAGGACGTCGCGCGGCTGCACGCGCGCATCGTCGCCTTCTTCGCGAAGGACCTGGTCGAGGCCGAGCTCTTCCTGCCCTGGAGCGCGCAGAGCCACCGCGGCGAGATCTTCTCCGCCTGCGAGGTGCTCGGCGAGCGCGCCGACGCCGAGGGCGCGCACCTCGCCGTGCGCGGCGAGCCGGCGACAGTGAAGCGCCTGAAGAAGCAGTTCGGGCGCGGCAAGGCCGCATAACGCAGTCCACGGAACGAGCGCGCGCTCACTTGCCTGGCTGCGGCAAAGCGGGCGCCGTCATGCTCCAGTAGTGTAGTCGCCAGAAAATCGCATGCTTCGAGGACTATCTTCGGGCCATGCGCGAAGCGCTTCCGCTCGCCGCCTTGCGCCGCGCCGCCGCCATCTGCGGCAGCGTGTCCGCGCTTGCGGCGCTGTGCGACCTCGCGCCCGACGACCTCCGCGGGATGCTGGAGGGCCGGGAGCGGGTCGCGCCGCACGTCTTCATGCGCGCGGTGGACCTGATCGTCGAGGAGGACCTGCGCCGGCTGAAGCGGCCGCCGCCTATTTCCTAGCCGGGACCTTGCGCTCCCACTCGTAGATCAGGTCCTGCGCGCCGCGCGCCTGCGGCGAGTCCGGGGCGAGCGCGAGGAACACCTGCATCTGATCGATGGCGCCGGAGAAGTTCTGGTTCTCGGCGTAGACGAGGGCGACGTTGTACCAGACGGCATCCGACCACGGCGCGAGGTTGCGCGCCTTGTTCAGAATATCCTGCGCCTCGGCGAAGTTCTTCTCGCGGATCGCCGCCTGCGCCTGCACCAGGTCCTTGCGCAGCTCTTCCTCGCGCGGCGCCTTAAGGAGCACGGCGGCTTTGCGGTAGAGCTCGACGGCCTTCTTCAGGTCGACGCCGACGCCGCCGATGCCGAACGCATAGCGATGCCCGAGGAAGACCTCCGCGTTCGGGTCGCCCAGCTCGGCGGCTTTGCGCTGCCAGCGCAGCGCCTCCTGCGGATCCTTGTCCAGGCCACCGGTGCCGGCCTCATACCACGCGGAAAGCTCGCCGGCCGCGTTCGGCAGGTCGGCCGCTGCCGCCTTGCGCAGCCATTCGAGCGCTTCCTTCTTGTCCTGCGCGACGCCGCGTCCGTCCCTGAGGGCGACCGCGACATTGAACTGCGCGGCCGGATCGCCCGCTTCGGCGGCCTTGCGGTACCAGCGATAGGCCTCGGCGAGGTCCTTGGCGCTGCCCATATCGTTGTCGTGCAGCATGCCGAACTGCAGCTCGCCCAGAGCGTAACCGCTCTCCGCCGACTTGCTCGCCCAGTCGCGAGCCTTGTCCAGGTCGAGCGGCACGCCGACGCCGAGCGCATAGAGCTGCGACATGCTGTATTGCGCCACCGCATCGCCCGCTTCGGCGTCGCGCCGGTAGGAAGCGAGGATCAACGGGATCATGTCGGCGAGATCAGGCCGTTCCTTCAAAGTTTTGGCGCCCCACCAGCTGAGCGGCGGGAGCTTTGATCGCGTAGAGCTCGCCGCGCGCTTGCCCGAGTCGCGCGGCAGGCTGCTCACGAGGATGCTCAGCGCGTCGTCCATGCCGTCGTTCGCCGCCTTCACCGACCAGCGCTGGCCGTCGGCGATGTCCTGGCGCGTGCCTTGACCGTACACCTCCAGCCAGCCGACCATGTATTCCGCGATCGGCTCGCCCTGATCGGCGGCTTTCCTGTACCAGCGGTAGGCGGCTTCGTTGTCCGAGGGAACGCCGTCTCCCTTGAGCAGCCAATTCCCGAGCAGTGTCTGTGCTCCAGGATTTCCCTGGTCGGCGGCCTTCTGCGCCCACGCGAATGCCTGCGCTTTGTCCTGCGACGTGCCGACGCCGTTCGCATAGAGGCGTGCGAGGCTCGCCTGCGCCACGGCATCGCCGGCCTGCGCCTCGCGCGAGTACAGCGCGAATACCTTGTCGAGCGGCACGTCGCTTCGCTTCTTCAGCTCAAGCACGCCGGCCGTGAAGAGCTCGGGCAGGCCGGAGCGCGTGCTCGACTCGGCCCGCTTCCCTTTCGCCTTCGGCAGCGCCTTGAGCATGGGCACGAGCTCGGCCTGCGATTGCGCGTGCGCGAAGCCGACGAAGAGAGCGAGGACGAAGGCGAGCCGGATCATTTCTTCACCTTCCGTTCCCACTCGTAGATCAGGTCCTGGGCGCCGCGCGCCTGCGGCGCGTCGGGCGCGAGGTTGAGGAACATGTGCATGTTCACCACTGCCTGGGCGTATTCGCCGACTTCGGCCTGGACGAGCGCGCGGTCGTACCAGCCGAGCGGCGACCACGGCGCGAGCGTGACCACGTTGCGCAGGAGCTGGGCGGCCTCGGGGAATTTCTTCTCCTTGATGGCCGCCTCGGCCTGGATGAAGGAGCGGCGCGCGCGCTCGGGCAGCGGCAGCTTGTAGCGGGCGTCCAAATCCTTCCAGATGGCGGCGGCTCTGCGCAGCCAGTCCTCCGAGCGCGCCGGGTCCGCGGCGACGCCGATACCGAGGCCGTACGCGTTGCCCAGGCCGAGCGCCGAATAGGGCTCGCCGAGCTCGGCGGCCTTGCGGAAGAGGCGCGCCGATTCCTCGGGGTTGGGACGCACGCCGGGTCCGTTCGTGTGCAGCACGCCGAGGTTCATCATCGCCATCGGGTCGCCGGCGTCGGCGGCGCGCTCGTACCAGCGCACCGCCTCGGAGACGTCCTTGTCGACGCCGGTTCCCATGAAGTACATGTTCGCGAGGTTGACCATCGCGCCCGACTCGCCGTTCTCGACCGCCTTGCGCATCCACTTGTACGCTTCCTCGCTGCTCTGCGGGACCCCGGCGCCGACGCTGTACATGCGGCCGAGGCTCGCCTGCGCCACCGGATCGCCGGCGTCCGCTTCCTTCCTGTAGGCCTGCGCGAGCTGCGGCAGCGAGTCGCGAAGCTTGGCGTTCGCGAGCGCATAGGTCAGGCCGATGGTGAAGAGCGTCGGCAGGCCGCCGCGCGTCGCCGGCGGCTTCGCATAGCCCGGCTGCTGCGGCAGCGCAGCCGCGAGCTGGACGAGCTCAGGCGGCGCAGGGGCCGCGGCGGCCGGCTTTGGCGCGTCTTGCGCAGCGCAGAGCGCGGACGCAAGCGGAGCAAGCAGCGCGAAGAGCAGCTTCGAAGCCCGCATCACGGAAATTTTCTCCTCCGGCGCCGCAGATTACCGGAGCTCTCGCGCGTTTCCAACGCCGCCAAACTTTTTTTAAGATTCTTCTGGCATGCTGCGCTCCGGAGCATCGCGCTGCGCTGTAGTAATTACACGATGCCGGCGAACGGGAGGGGATCGAGATGCGTCTCGCCACACTGCTGCTCTTGCTGATCATCGCGACGCCGGCCCTGCCGCAGAGCGTCGCCTCGCGGATGTGCCGCCAGGCCGACGGCTCGCTGCGCTGGCAGGACGGCAGCGCGCCGTGCCCGACGCTCTCGGCGCCGGGCGGCGGCGGCGGATTCAATCCCTACGCGGCGATGGCGCCCGCGCTCGGCGCGAGCGCGTTCCAGCTCGGCGGCGCGATCGTGAAGAGCCTGATGGGCGGCGGCGCGGACAATTCCGCGCAGCAGGCCGCCGCGCAGCGCCAGCGCGCGGCCGACCAGGCGGCGCTGCAGCAGGCGCAGGCGGCGGAAGAGGCGCGCAAGGAGGCGGCGAAGAACCGCCTCCTCGCGATGATGATGATGCCGGGCGGCGGCGGGCCGGCCGGCTTCCAGACGCTCTCGGATGCCGAGCGGCCGAGCTTCACCTTCGACGAGAACGCCTTCCAGCCGCTCATCACCACGCTGCCGCCGGGCTCGGCCTCGGCGCAGCTCACGCAGGCGGTCTACTACTCCGAGCAGGCGGCGCAGGCGAAGTCCGACGAGGACGCCGCCGCGCTCGCCGACGCGGCCTTCAGCGGCGCGCTCGGCCTGCCGACCGACCTGCCGGTGCCGAGCTCGACCCGCGCGATCAAGGTGCCCGATTCCGAGGCGCCGCGCATCGAGTCGGTGCGCGAAGGCTATCGTGCGGCGGTCGAGCAAAGCAGCCAGGCCTATGCCGACGTGGTGCAGGCGCGCCAGCGCGCGCAGGCGGCGAAACTTGCGCTCGAGCAGGCGCAGAGCGAGCTCGATTCGGCGCGCGAGGCGTTCATGCAGGCGAAGAAGGCGAAGCGCAAGGCCGAGCAGACGCTCGTCGTGCACAGGCAGGCCGAGGCGAAGAAGGCGAAGGAAGCGGCGGAGCAGGAGGCGCAGGACGCCGAGCAGCGCCTCGGCGCCGCGCAGGCGCGCCTCGACCAGGCGGCCGCGGCGAACGCGCAGGCGGCGCAGGCGGTCTTCAACCTCATCGCATTCGTCCAGGGCCTCGCCCGGCATCCCGACGACGCGTACCAGCACGGCGTCATCGAAGGCTCCGCGTGCATGAGCGCAAATGCGGCGGCTTACTGCGCCTCGAACAACGTGGCGAATTGCGCCGACAAGTACATGACGGGCTACCGGGTCGGCGAGCGCGCCATGGAGGCGAAGCTGCGCGCCGCGTACGCGGTCGGACAGCAGACGCGCAGCAATGGCGGCTCTTCCTTCACTGGCTTCAACCATCCGAACGCGGTCGGGCCCTGCCGCGTGAAGTGGCTCGAGAGCTTCAACGACGGCTACTTCAACTCGCCGTTCACGCTCGTCGGCAAATGATCCGCCGCATCGCTCTGTCGCTTGCGCTCGCTTGCGCGAGCGCGCTCGCGCAAAACCAGGCACCGCAAGAGCTCATCGACTTCGCGAAATCGCTGCCGGCGCCGCCGTTCGGCCCGCGCGGCACCACGCGCTCCGGGATGCCGCAAGTCTTTACCCCCGGCACCGAGGCGATCTACAGGAAAATGGTCCAGTCTCCCGGGGAAAGGGCCGAGCTCGAGGACAAGGCCAGGCGACTTTTCGAGATCTATCTTGCGGATGCCAAAGCGGGCGACCCGATCGCCGCGGTAAGCGTTTCCCGGTTTTATTCTCCCCGCGGGGTCGGCACCGCTCTCGACCTGCGGCAGGGATTTTTCTGGGCGAAGAAAGCCGCGGAAGACGGCGTCCCCGTCGCCGCGATCTACGTCGGCTCGATGTACGAACAGGGGCAGGGCACCGCCCCGGATCTCCGGGAGGCCGTGCGCTGGTATCGCAAGGCCGAGGAGACCTATGGTCCGGTGAGGGCCGAGCTGCTGCGCAAGTCGCTCGTGCAGGCCGAGGCGCTCGTTCGCGACAAGGATTTCTACGGCGCGTATACCGTCCTCGTCCAGGCGGTCCGCGCCGAGCCCTGGTCGGCTGCCGCCTGGTACAACTACGCGCTTGTTTGCGGCGAGCTCGCGCACGATCCGCAGAACGGAGTCGGTTATGCCCGCATGGCGATCGGTTCGATGCACATGTTCCTCGCGCTTGCGCCGGATTCCCCGCAGGCGCGCGGCGCGCAGGACCTGATCTACCAATGGGAATTGAAGGCCAAGAAATAGGCGGCCGTTAAAAAGTACCAGCCGCTCGTCCCCAGCGAAGCTCCGCTCGTCCGTAACAGTTCGTACAACGCGACTTTTTCCTCCCCGCCGGGCGCGCGGCGCGGGCAGAGTGGGCCGCATGAACGCGCTCCATCCTTACGTTCGCGACCCGCGCCGGCGCCGGCTCGAGGCCGATCTCGCCGAGCGCATCGCGCACCTCTTCCGCGAATGGCCCGAGCTCTCGGGCTTCACCGTGCAGGAGGAGAGCCCGCTGCCCGGCTCGCTCGTGTACGGGCGCGTGCCGGACGTGGCGCGCGCCGAGGCGCTGCTCGCCGCGGTGACGCAGATGCTGCTCGATCTCGTGGACGAGGAGCCCGAGGCGCCGGAGCTCGTCCT
>Ga0070741_10016870_pt1 | contig 12088 bp, 19 predicted proteins | sample Coa_R1_4_FD_66440 | JGI IMG/M metagenome (GOLD analysis project Ga0070741, IMG submission 66440) | Surface soil microbial communities from Centralia Pennsylvania, which are recovering from an underground coalmine fire - Coalmine... | ecosystem: Environmental > Terrestrial > Soil > Unclassified ...
AAACTACCAGAAAGGTGACTACGAAGGAAAAGGCGAACATCCACCCCCATGTCAGGTAGGGACGGAAGACAGGTATAGTGGTCAACAGGGCTCCCACCCCCATCGCCAGTGCAAGTACAAGCATGGTAAAGATGGTTACCACCGCATTGCGCTGACCGGCAGATTCGTAGCCATTCATACGAATATTCTGCATGGTAAATAATTGGAAGAAGGCCCGCACCCTACGCATAATAGTAATGTCTTTTCCCCATTGGTCTACCGCTTCGTAATAACTACCCTCCAAATGATAAAATAAGATGGGGTCTGGATCATATACTTTCTGGAAGCTCTCCCGGGGAGCCAGGAGTCTAAAGTGGTCATCGTAGGTGGGTTTATCCATATCATCTCTTTCTTTCTGGTAACTAACAATAGCTGCTCCTAAGCCTGAATGTATTCTCCCTTTGTAAAGTCCAGGTTCCAGTAGTTTGAAATTGTACCTGGCACAAATCCGTCGAATCTCATCGAGGTGATAGACGCGGCGTTTAGCCACCTGCACACAGGATGGGATACGATCTCTACCCAGCTGCTCACGGAATCCTACCCCTTGCAGTGCAATTTCCTCCTGCTTACTGATCCCCTGGAGTATATCATTTACTTCCTGCACAGGAGATTTCTTGAATTCCTGCATTTCATCCAAGATATTTATTGTCCTCATAACTGATTGATTTTCAAACTGATGAAAGTTTTTACCTTCTTCGAAATCCACTCGCCCTGGAAACAGTGGAGGAGGAAGAAGTACGTATAAAAGTAGGTCTTACACTACCTGCATCCGGCCTTCGAAAACCACTAGTTCGAGGGGCTGAAGGGGTAGTATTTACCATTGTTGGCTTGGTACTATAGTCATTCCTCCTAAACCCATCGGACCTGGGAGGAGCTGTTGCTCCGCTATAGGTAGAAGGAGGAGGAGACCATCTTGCTGGCATAGTTCTCCAGGTCCTATAGCTTCCACTATAAGGTACATAGTTATAGCTATGGTAATGGGTAATTACATTACTATATCCTCCCTGATTCATCAGCATTTGGAAAGCTGCTGCTTCCAAGAGGATATCATTACCATTGTCGTGTACCACTACCATAGTCTGCCCATTGGGAGACTGGATGTACTGGTAGGGCTGTACGGGTTGACATCCATAGAAATAGAGAATAGCTGTGAGTAAGAGCACCTGTACTCCATACCTGATTAAGCGAATTTGATCTACTGTCATTGTCTTGTTTTTAGGTCATCAGCAATTTCCTGCAGAGTGGCACCCACATACACAATAGCTGTTGTGTTGCGAATACCATCTTCACCAGGGAGGTTGTTCCGCATGACGATACAAACTTCCGGCTCATCATTGCTTCCTTTCATCCCCCTCGACTCTAGCTCATCAAAGATGGCATCCAGGGCGGTTTCCGGATCACTCGCAGCAGTATCTGTCTCAAATCTTTCGAAAGGCATGTGTTTTGTTTTTACGAAGTCAGGAAATATATTACTGGGTTTTGAAGTTCAAAATAGCCCCTCCTCCGTTTCCGGACATGTAGGTAGGATAGTGCCCATCCCATTTCTCAATGCGCATTTTCTCTACCAATAAGGGAGTTAGGGTTCGTTGCTGAAATTCATTCACTTTGGCATCTGCTGCTGCATGAATGACTTTCTGGGCACTGTCAAACCTGGCTTTGGCCATTGCCTGTTCTCCTTGTGCCTGTACCACTTTGACTTGGTTTTCCGCAGCTTGCGCCTGTTGTATAGCCGCCGCTTTCGCTTGGATTTGCTCAATCAGGCTCTTGGGTGGGGTCAGATTGCTGGTAATCTGCGAAACGGTGAAATAGGGCTTCAGCTTCTCGTTCACTGCTTTAAACAGGGCAGATTCATACCCAGACCGATTGTTGATCAGGCTGTCTGGATCATAAGTATTGGTCACATCCCGGAATACCTGGGTGACCGCTGTGCGCACGTACCCGTCTTCAATACTACTCAGGGATAACCGATACCGTTTGAATAGCTGCACGACAGAGTCCCGATCAATCTGGTAGTTGAAGACAGGTTTTACGTCGAACTGTAGTCCTCCCTTGGTCAATACAGCAAATTCGTCGTACTCTTTGTGCTGCTGAAAGGTAGGGTACTCAAATAACTTCTCCATGCCAGGGGTGACAAAGACCCAGCCTGATTTCTCCTCTACCTTAGCCTCTCCTTTCTCGGAGCCGGTAAGTTCCACCAGTAACCCTACATTTCCCTGGTCTACGCGGTTACAGGAATGGCAACCGAGCCCCAGGACAATGAGAAGAACCGCTCCCAATGCAATAAGTCCGATGTGTTTTGTTTCCATGATGTTTTGTGTTAGAGTGTATTATCTATTAGCTTTTAGAGATGAGCCTGCGCAGGAACTCTGCTACATAGCCCAGCGAACCAAATAAACAGATGAGCCCCAGGATGTTCGCCATTCCATCGGGGTACGTAAGTAGGTGAAAGGAAACATGAATTCCTCCCAGGACAATGATGATGAGGCATATTACAACGCAATAGCCCCACCATACCCTCCCTTGGTTATTCCGTCCCTCCTGATAGTGCAGTAGAATCATTAAGATCACTACTACTATCGCTTCCAAGATCAGGCTGATTGTCTGTGCTGTTATCATAGCTTTCGGTTGATGAATAAGTGTCAGGAACAGGATGGTCCTCGTACACATCTGAAGGTTCCTGGATATCGGGAATAGCAGCTTCCTCGATACCTGCCAGGATCTCTGCCTCGGCCAGATCAACAGATTCAGTTCCTGCTAGATCTACCTGTCGAGCGGGAATAAAATCCCGATCCGGGTAATATTCCTCCATCTCTCTTCTGGCCATGGCTGTTTCAAAGGCCACGTCTCCCAGGTGCTCGGAAATAGCAGCTTCGAACCTCTTTCGCTGCTCGGTGTGGTGCAAGAACCGCGCTTTATCCACCCGGGACAGGAACAGGTACCGAAGCCAGCTTATCTCTTGCCCTTTCTGATAGGACCTGCCACTGAGGGACCGGAAGGTCTCTGTTGCGACGTACATATAAGTGTGTTTTCTGTTAAAAGATGTTGTTGCTGCCTACTTTCACTGGCTAGTACCAATTTCCTCTCCCGCTCCTTCATGGTATCCAGGAATGCAAAATACTCCTTGGATGGCTTGTATACAAACCTCCTCCCAATCTTTTTAACCCTCGCGAAGATATCAGACTTTGGGGAAGGAGGACGTAAATCCACAATGATTTCCAGGAAGTGCCTCTTCCAGGGATTGGTTCCATACGCGCGTTTGTCGTGAGTAGATCTCCGGTAGACGACGGAGAACCTCTTTTTAACCGGTGCCATGAGTAATCGTCTTTAAATGTGAATCTGCTAGTTGCACAACCAGGCAACACCAAAAATGAGCAGCAGGACAATCCCCGCAACAATCCAGGGATTCCAGTCGTCATCATCGGGCTTCCAGTAGGTATCACTATTACTATCTCCCCTACCAGGAGGATATTTATGCATGGCATTATAATCCAGGTAATGTAGTCTCATAAAATGTTGATTTACAATAGGATAATTAGAAAGGGGATGGTGTCAGCAGCCATCCCCTTAATACATAAATAGAGATGTAAGAAGCTTCTTTAGCCGTGGGGGCTTAGAACAACTCTTCTTTCAGTGCTTGCAGGTGCCTTAACCCCTCTTCATAATCCCGGAGCTCTGTTTGGGCCCCCAGGATGGAATCGATATCCAGCTCCCGGGCGTTTTTGAGATCTTCCAGCTCACTTTTGATAGAGGCAATTCTGGTGCGGGTCTCCAGGATGTGTCCTTCCAGGCTATGCTTTTGCCCGTCCACTACATACTGGAGTTTGTCCCTGTCCTTTTCCTCGTTGGATCTTTGGAGCCGATCGACGTACTTTAAAGGCGAAACCGCACTCCCCTGAGTGCTTTGAGACTCTGTGCTCATCTTTCCTAGTTTTTATTGGTGTAGAAATGGTTTTTGCATCATATCGCTGCTGTGTGTCCAGTGACTTTAGATCCTCCCGTAGAGATTCTGTAGTTACAAGGGAGAATATCTCCCGAGGAAAAGCTACCCAATTTCCATTATTGCTTTTGACTATAACATACTTACCCCCATAGGCCACCTTCATGACGGGGTAGGTTTTTCCTACTGTTAGGAAGTTTTTAGAATCAGGTGAGTACTCTGGATGAGAGAACCTGACTACATCTCCTTCTTTTATATGTATATCTGAAGGAGGCTCTTTAGCTGGTACCAGAAAGCACTCCTTCCTCACATAGAAATGGGGCTTCTTCTCAGTAAGGACACCAACTACATCACAATCCTGCACGATTTTTACCCGTTCTCCGATAGCGATACCGGATTTTTCAGAATCGTACAGATGCTTGCCCAACACCAGGTAGCTCCCAGGTTCTACTTTGGTAGTGCTTGTAAGATAGGTGCCGGGCAGCTTCTGCAGTTCCGGCTCTACCCCCCTCCAGAGGATAAGCGTGGAGCCCCCCGCTTGGTAATTGGTAGAGAATATATTCTGGGTGCCATTCTCCCACCTTACTCTCACAGTATTACTCCCTACGTCCGTTATTTCTCCCCACATCTGATCGCCCTGGTTGGTCAAATCCTGCCCCCCGTACGGCCAGTTGTCTGGGTTCCTGCCTACTTTCATACCCACTGAAGCGATTGCAGGGGTAATCAATACCTTTCCCATAATTATTGATATTGAAGTTCCTTAAAATGTATATCCGGCGAAGTGGCTGTGGATGCCAGATGCTTCCTGGATCTCCACGGTGAAAAGGTCTCCTTCGTGCAGCATTCCATCTTCATCATACCGGGCTAGTATTGCTTTGTTCTTGGCAGCTACTTCCACTACCCTGCCGATGGGCTCCTCTCCTGCTTCCCCGAAATTCCTTCCCACATGCAGCTTACTAAAGCGGGGCATGGTAATGCTCACTCCCTTGAGAATAGGCTCTCTCCTGCCTCCTGCCATGACTTCATATACATCGAAAGCATCCTGGATTTTCTTCACGTTGAAGACCTCTGCGAATTTCTCCGGATCTTCATTGTGAATGTTCACTTCCTCTACAACGGCCTTGATGATATCGATGGTGATGATTTCCAATCCGGAGACAAACTTGATGATATCCTCCCGGAATTTCTTGTCCTTGAGGGTATCATCGATGACTTCCAGAATGGAGGAGCGATCCAGATCTCCGAAGGTCTTGAAGTAGCGAATCCTGCCTGGCCGCTGTAACATGTTGTAGTTCACATGGCTCTCATTGGTGGTCAGCAAGAATAGCTTTTTATAGGCTGTGGTCATGACCCCATCCATTACTGTCAAGATGTCATGATTATAGTCAGGATACACTTTCTCGTACTCGTCGAAGAAGAAAACCGCTTCCTGCTTCAGGGTATTGATGAAAGTAGGTATGCCTACATAATCCTCGTGGACGATAATAATAGGTAAGCGGGTTTTATTAGCGATCAACTTCGCTGTTACCGTCTTACCCGTACCCTTGACCCCGTTGAGCAAAATGCCCATGTTCCCCCCTAGTGTGCGGAAACTTTTTACTGCCCGGTCTACAAAGGAGTGCTCTATATCATATAGCTTCCCGGGGAACGTAAATGAAGGGCTGATTTCTGTGAGATACAACCTCTCCAGTGGATCTTTGTCCAGACGAAATACATGCGGGGGAAGATTGTCCATCTGCACGCCTACTTCCTGGTAATAGTAGACATTCCCCATTTTTACCCAACTTTGCATAGCTTTTATTTTGATAATGGTTTTTTGTGTTTATCCGATTGCCTCCTTATCTACTGCAGGATCTCTCCTCTTTACCTCCCTGGTGGAGATCTTGAGGAGTTCCCGGTAGGAAATATGAGGGTTAAATAGTGCTTTTCCATCTACTTTGAAGCCCTCTAAGACCTCATGCTCAATGGCTGCCCTGAAAGCAGCAAAAGCTGTCTTAATTACCTCATCTTCTGTCATATGGTCCGAGAGATACCACTTCCTTCCTCTCCAGGCACCAGGCGTCCCTGTTTTGACACAGGGAGCCTTGTACTGTACCTGTATGAAAATCCTTCCCTTGGCCTTGGGAAGGGGATCTCTCGCTACTCGAAAACTGAAGGTTCGATTGCCTACACACGACATATTGATGCGGTCCAGGAGGTCCTGTATGAGCTTTGTCGGCGTTTCCATGCTAGAACCGGTTGTGAAAGAGTGGGTGGGTAGGCCGCAAGATCTCCCCAATCACCTTTCGGTTAACAATGATGATACAATGTCCGTCGTCGGTCCACCTGACCCAATCCTGCTGCACGAGCATACTGAGCTCGATGGCATTTCTGGGGTGGGGCCGGTAGGGCAGTATCTTGTTTTTGAATCTTCTCTCTATTTCCTGGACGAAGGCATTGCAATCATGCATACTATGCCCCCAGAGAAGTACGTGATTCCAAATGCAATTGCTGAGGTGCTGATGGTCTGCCAGGTTAACCATTTTCTCTGTCCCCTGAAACGTTGTCCATTTCATATAGTGCCTCGTCTATTGTCTTCACCCTTTCTACCAGCTCCAGCGACAGGACGTCAGCCAGGGTCCGTTGGTCCACCTTGATATTCCCCCGAAGTTCCCCCCGGATGAGCATCAAGATGGTACCCAGCACATTCTTGCCCTTCCCCTTGCAAACCCCCCAGTATTCATCTCCCCACCAATTGGTCTCCTCCAGGTATTTACTCCCGGTGGATAGCAGGAGAGCTTTGGCTTCTTCGTGCTGGGTATATTTGATCTTATTGATCTGGTACATGATCCAGTCCTTTTCCTGCTCCCAATCCTTGCGGAGGGATAGTTTTTTGCCTTTCTTCTTGGCTTCTGCAGGAGAAAGGGTGGTAAAGTATTTGCGTTCTTCCTCGCTGAGGGTCTTAGAAGCTTGAAAGGCGGCTTCTGTAGAGGGATAGACCAGTCCCTCCCACTCGATATTGAATTCTCCAAAGTTGGACAGGTCCCGGTGCTCTCTGAAAAAGCCATAAATAGCATTGTCCGTTACCCTGTAGACAGAATTTACTTGGACTGCTCCCATAATGTTGTTTTTTTCCCACCAGTCCAGCACGTAGGCTCCATTGGTTGCCCAAATGCCGTATCCGTGCTGCCGTAAGTTAATGGTGATACCCCGGAGGAAATAGAGTACTTCCTCTTCTGTGTAGGTGATTTGTTTATCCATGGGCTTTTAAGTATGGACGGATGAATAGATAATAAGCAGCTTACTTCGAGAATATTGCAACTATTACTGTCATGACAACAGTGGAAAGCGAGATAATTGCTAATGCAGTTATTTCCGGATTCTCAGAGCAGAAATCCCAGAAGTTTCTACCTCTTTTCATGTGTTATTGGTTTGATCGGTGAGGAGCCAACGGATGAGGAACTTAGCAGGCATTTCGTACTCAAAGGAGGCATCTCCCATGTCGCTCAGGGGAATGAAGAACCTGAGGGGTTCCTCCTCTCCGTACATCTTCACCCAGGAGGCGTAATAGATACCCGATTTGTTGACGGTACCGAGCTTTGCTTTGGGATTTTGCTGGTAGATGGCTTTTTTGATCTCTTCTATGCTACTCATATTGGCTTGGTTTTTAGCTTGTTAGGAGTCTCCTCGTCAAAATCGGAGGGTTGCAAAGCGGTATCTGTGAACTCAGGGATAAACTCTTTGCAGTCGCAATATCGTTTACTCCAGCCACATTCCGCACAAACGATGGGATTATTTGTTTCCACATCGTAGATTTTTGCTGTATCCATATACATTGGTTTTTTAGCTTAGAGAAGCAACTCCTCTGGTACTTTCTCGGGGGATTCGTAACCATAAGAAGTGAAATTCATGATGTCTACCGGTCGCTTTTTAGCAATGGCAGCACATCTTCCTCCCTCTGAGAAGGTTTCCTCCCGGATCTCACCATTGTCTCCAACAGCTACTGTGGAGTTGCAGGCGAAAATAATAACGGTTTCGTTACCACCAGTATGGAAGGAGAAACACTTGGGACATACAGGAGTCTTACCAAACTCCCGTTTGGCATTGTCGTACCTGTCCATTAACTTTTTAAGATCAGCCATATGTAATTGATTTTGGTTTGTGTGATGAAAGTACAGTGTCCGGGGTAGGAGTCGAACCTACAAGGTGCCTAGAAACCTACTCTCCTTTTCTAAGGAAAGCGCGTATACCAATTCCGCCACCCAGACATAAAAAGGGAGGGGAACATTGCCCGTTCCTCCTCCCCCAATTTCAAGTTGTCATGAGTTATGAGCTCTGGCTGAGTAAAAGTCAGCTTTGACTTGTCACTGCAGTTTTCAAATGGTCTTACTGTTATGGGTCCGACGCTCTATCGCTGAGCTACCCCGCAATAAAGAATTTGGAGGTACCGCAGGCACAACTTCCTGCGTACCTCCTCGTCCATAACTGGATGAAAAATAGCTGCGGGGAAGGGATTTAAACCCTTGACCTTCGGATTTAAGTTACCATCTGACTCCAGTGAATGATGCTGAGACTAAGGCTCTTGACTCGACGCTGATGCTTACCATCTAGGATGATGATGCTAACGCTAAATCTAAAGCTTTCGTCAAGCTATGTTATAAGGAGGATTTCTCCTCGCTTACTTTTCCGGTGTGAAGATAGCCAAAAAGTTTGGAAGCACGCATTTCTGAATGCACAACTTCTGTTTCATTGGCCTTTTTCAGTGCCTCCTTGGCTGCCACAATCAGCTTGGTGTACCGACGCAGGATCTCTGCTCGATGCCGGATAGACGTAGCACCTGTAAAATGCTGCAGGGTCCAATCTCCTATCTCCTTACTTTTCTCCTCTATGGCAGTCTGGGGAGTGTAGTTGATCTGTTTGCCTGCTGCAATGGCTGCGAGCACGTTCTTGTCTTCCAAGACATAGGGTTTGCGCTCAGTCTCCCGTTTGATGCCGGTTTGTTTGGGTAATTCCCAGATGTCCCTGCCTTTATAGGCATCGTCATCACTCTTCTCCCATCCCTTGCTATCATCCCGGACAGGGAGAACCTCGTACATCTTACGGAAATCACCTCCCTCCAGAAAAGAGATAAGGCGCATCAACTCCAGTGCGGTGAATTTACCAAAGGTTTCTCCATCCACTACCAGGGGAACCTTCTCAGAGGCAGCATTGGTAGCCTCAATGTCAAAGAGACCATCGATGTAATCTTTATGAGTCTCCAGGAGCCACTGGAAGTTCTCCTCTACGGTACTCACAACCAAAACACTGGCTCTTTCAGAAGGCAAATCAACGGTCTCTGGCCGGGGCTGGTAGGTCTTCCGGAGTCCCTCAAAAGACTTCCCATGCTTGGTAAAATGCGCAATGCGGTCGGCTATTCCTGTTTTCCAGGAAGATGCAAGGTGCTCCACCTTAGCGAGGAGCACATTTAGTTTGAGATTGTTCATATTAATTTTGATTGTTAAGATGTAAGTTAAGACCCCCCTGCTTTTATTTGCTGCAAACATATGTCAGCTACTTTAAGAACACGAACTAAATTTTCAGGTATGTATTCTTCGGGCAGATCGATGACCTGTTTATCTTCATATCCGTCGGCGTGTTGCTTTAGAAGCAGGGTATTCATAGCAGCATGTACCTTCGCTGATAGGTCCTCCAGTGATTTGGTAGGTGCCTCCTTGAATTTCCCGATGATGAAATCCATCACTTCCTGAGGAGTAAGCTCTCTTATTTCGGACAGTGCTTGCCGACTGGGCAATTTTCCTTCTGGAGGAGGCATTACTATGACTCGCATGTTGGTAATGTTTTATGAGTGACACGATCGTATTCTTCTACTATTTCCCATTCCAGGATGAGCTTGGGGTCCCCGTAGGTGGGAATGAGCCTTCTGGTTTTGGATTCTGGGGGATCTGGCGACATAAACCAACCACCTGGCTTTGCATGGGGTGATACATACCAACCCTCTTTGAGAGGTTCATCGGTCAACTGCTCCACCCCAGAAATCTTTAGCTTATAATCCTGTATATTGACCTTCCCAGGAAGGTCTTTTACATATCGCTTGCTCATGTTAGCATTGGCCTCCTGGTCCAGTGGCTTTGTGCGCCTCTTTCTCTGTCTTCTCCCAAGCATTAAGGTCAATTAGCTTGGTGACATCGTACACCTTGGAATTGTATGTAATGTAAGAAGCCTTGCAATTGATACAGAGCTTAACAGGCTGAGAGCTAAGGACTGCCTTTATTTCCTTTTTATCAGGCTCGACAAAAGGAGTGGGTACTTCGATATAGCCTGCATGACGAAAGTGAACATGCCCGCATTGGGGGCATTTAAAGAGACGCAAACCATCTCCCTGGTCTACCTCATTAATGGGGATTGGCAATTCTTCTACAGGCCGGAGGGCGATTTCTTTCTTTTCTTCTGACATAACGACGTTTTTATAGTGATAAAAAAATGATTTCTGACAAAAAGGACGGGGTAGAAACCCCATCCGCTACCGTAAACACCTTTATGGGACCTGGGAGGTCCCTATATGGGATTCCATGAAAAGACTAATGAAAATGGCCACAAGGACCTTTGATCTCAAAAAGAGTTACCCTTTCGTGGTTCTCTGTCCAAGGGTGCTCCTTACTGTACCCATATCGGGTCTTGTAGAAGTAGCATTGCTGGACTTCGCTCCCCTCAAACTCATCTCCCTCCTTCACCCAGGTAGCTTCAGGGGATATTTCTCCTAGAACTTTGTAACATCCTAAATGTTTACCTCTTTCAAAATCATCTGGATGTAGAGGTTTAGCCTCATCTGGAGACTGATGACTACCTAATAATACTTTATCACCCACCTTTATATCCCTACTACATAGGAAGAGCTTAACCTTCTTAGTAGTGGGTGCATAATTTTTGATATCCCACCGAGCTATCCATCTGTGTTCAAGACCAGATGATGCAGTATTGGCTACTAGGTCACCTTCCTTTATCTCTCCTTCTACAGGAAGATATTTAGCAAAATATGGTTTCATAAACAGTTGGTTTTAAGGAGCGTAGATAAGTTCCCCGCGAAATATCTTCTTGATCTCTGTCTTGAGCTTCGTGAAAGCTTCTGTGAGCGGCATCCCTCGTTGAATATTGTCATGACACATGTCGATTGCTTTATTAGCTTGTTCAACAAGGATTTTTTCCACCTGGTTAGCCGAAAGGTCGTATTTCCCCATTGCTTGAAAAGTTTAAAGGTTTGGTAAAAATAGGCAGCAGCCTTTTACAGACTACTGCCCTATATCAAAGCAAGAAACTGGGGGTGGCAGATCCCCAGTACGTTAAATTAAGCGAATACTTCCTCCATCTGGCTCTCAGGAAGCACGTCTTCGATGGCAATTTCTCCGGGAGGACACACTTCGGAGAAGAATATCGCGTTGAAGCCTATCCCCGGGATTTCCTCCAGGTAAATAGCATCTGCCCACCCTTTAACAACACCGTGAGAGGTGCGCATTTTCCAAAATTCCCTACAAGGCCCTGTTTCAACTGTGTAGATAGTCTCTCGATCAATGGAGACTCCTCTCTCCATCAGGACTTCCAAGTCCATGTCGGTCATTGCCTTGGTTAATTGCACCAGACTTCCCTTTTGCATAACCTGTTCATTTTCAACACTTAAGAAATTAGGATGCAGGTTTTCTGCCTACAAACACATTTGTTATTTACGGAGCCACCCCTTGCGCATCTTATCCAGGACCATTTGTACTGTATCGGTAATGGTCGCTTTCCTTTGGAGGGAGTCAATAAGCCGGTACATGACATTAAGAGTGGTATCCTGTACAACCCCATAGCTGAGAGAGATGAGTCTTCCCTCCAATGCTTTGAGCACATCACGCTGTATCCACTGGGCGGTGTCCGTACGCAGATAGCGTCGAGGCATCTCGTACTGTAGGGTAAACAGAATCATTGCTCGCTGGTTTTTCAATAGGTCCAAGCTATCCTGTCTCCACCACTCTTTGTACAGCACCTTCCGGGCAGAATCACTCATCAAACTGATTTCTCTTTCCGCCTTCTCTGCTACTCCACATTTGACAGGCTGGTGGGCAGTCCGACAGCTTCCTATCCACATGACAGCAACGA
>Ga0070741_10016871_pt1 | contig 12087 bp, 12 predicted proteins | sample Coa_R1_4_FD_66440 | JGI IMG/M metagenome (GOLD analysis project Ga0070741, IMG submission 66440) | Surface soil microbial communities from Centralia Pennsylvania, which are recovering from an underground coalmine fire - Coalmine... | ecosystem: Environmental > Terrestrial > Soil > Unclassified ...
CGCACTGTGGGACGAGGTGGGCCGGCTCGCACGCGAGGACGGCGTGACCGTGTTCCTCACCACCCAGTACCTCGAGGAGGCGGACGTGCTCGCCGACCGCGTGGGCATTATCGACCACGGCCGCATCGTGGCGGAGGGAACTCCGGACGCACTCAAGGCCGAGATCGGGCGGCCGACGGTCGAGGTCACCCCCGCCGGCGAGGACGGCCGCGGCAGCATCGCTGCGCTGCTCGAGCGATTCGGTTCGCTCGTGCCGTCGTCGCGCGGCGTCGCCGTTCGCCTCGAGGCCGGCGAGGCCGGACTGGCCGAGATCGTGCGCGCGCTCGACGGGGAGGGCCTGCACGTCGCGAACCTCGAGCTTCACGCGCCCAGCCTCGACGACGTCTTTCTCGCCAAGACCGGCCGCTCGCTCGAAGGGCACGGCGCGGAGTGACGACGACGGTCGACCAGATCGCGCTCCTTGCACGCCGTTCCGTCGTCCGCACGTGGAGGCAGCCTGCGTCGGTCGTCTTCCCGCTGCTCTTCCCCATGCTGCTGCTCGCGGTCAACTCGGGCGGACTGCGGGCCGAGACGCATCTGCCCGGCTTCCCCACGCACTCGTTCGTCGCGTTCGCGCTCGCCGTGCCGTTCATCCAGGGCGCGCTCTTCGCGACCATGAACGCGGGGACGGATCTCGCGCGGGACATCGAGAGCGGCTTCATGAGCCGCCTCTCCCTGACGCCCGTCCGCGCTGCGGCGCTGCTCGCCGGCCAGCTCGGCGGCGTCGTCGTGCTCGGCCTGATCCAGGCGTGCTTCTACCTCCTCGTCGGCCTCATCGTCGGCGTGCGGCCCGCAGCCGGCGTCGGCGGTGTCGCGGTGCTGCTCGTCTTCGCCGGGCTGATCTCGCTCTCGTTCGGCGCTCTCGGGGCCTGGGCGGCGCTGCGCACCGGCTCGACCGAGTCGGTGCAGAGCCTCTTCCCCGTCTTCTTCGTCTTCCTGTTCATCTCGTCGATGAACATCCCCCGCAACCTCATCTCGGCGAGCTGGTTCCGCGACGCTGCGACCGCGAATCCCGTGTCCTACCTCCTCGAGTGCGTCCGAAGCCTCATCATCACCGGCTGGAACGGTGAGGCGCTCGCGCTCGGATTCGGCATCATCGCCGTCGTCGGTGTGACTGCACTCTCTCTCGCCGCGTACACGCTTCCGCGGAGGCTCGCGCGCTGATGCGCAACCTCGCCGTCGCGCGCGCGGTCGCCTGGAGGACGCTGCACAACGTGTTCCACAATCCGTCGCTGTTCATCCCGCAGCTCGTCTTTCCGCTCTTCTTCTTCACCGCGTTCGCGGGTGGCCTCTCGCACATCCACGACGTGCGCGGCTTTCACTTCCCGCAGGGCTACACCGCGTTCCAGTTCGTCTTCGTCCTGTTGCAGTCGGCCGCGTTCGGTGGGGTCTTCACCGGCTTCGGAGTCGCACGCGACTTCGAGAGCGGCTTCGCGCGACGGCTGCTGCTCGCCGCGCCGCACCGGACCGGCATCGTGTTCGGCTACGCGCTCGCCGCGGTCTCGCGCTGGCTCGTCACCGCCGCATTCCTCACCGGGGTCGCATTCGCAGTCGGTATGAAGGTCGGCGGCAACGGCGTCGACCTGCCGGCGCTGTACGTGCTCGCCGCGATCGTGAACTTCGCAGCGATCCTGTGGGCCTGCGGTGTCGCCATGCGGCTGCGGACGATGCAGGCCGGACCGATCATGCAGATGCCGGTGTTCCTCGTCCTCTTCTTCGCACCCGTGTACGTGCCGCTCAGCCTTCTGAGCGGCTGGATCCACGCCGTCGCGGTGGTCAACCCGCTCACGCGGGTCCTCGAGGCCGGCCGGAGCTTCGTCGCCGGGTCGCCGACCCAGGTTGCCGCCGCCTACGGCGCGGCCGCCGGCCTCGCGGCGCTCTTCTCGTGGTGGGCCGTGCGCGGGCTGCGCAAGGCCGAAGCCGCCGGGTAGCGAACTCACAGGCGGATCTCAGGCCGGGCTCCTAGCCTGGCCGCATGGAAAAGCTCACGCGAAGGAACTCGCTCCTCGCGCTCGGCGGGCTCGCCGCTGCCGCGGCCGGCTGGCGGGCGGGCGAGGCCGGCGCCGGCCCTGCCGCCGTCGCGTCCGGCGCCGTGTCGTGCGTGCTCACGCCGGAGATGACCGAAGGCCCGTTCTACGTTCCCGACGAGGCCGTTCGCCGCGACATCACCGAGGGCCGGCCGGGAACGCCGCTCGGGCTCCACCTCACGGTCGTCAGCGCCTCGACGTGCAGGCCGATCGCAGGCGCGAAGGTCGACGTCTGGCACGCGGATGCGTCCGGGGTCTATTCCGGGGTGCAGGGGAACACCGGCACGTTCATGCGCGGCATCCAGCCGACGAACGCCAAGGGGCTCGCGCTGTTCGACACGGTGTACCCCGGCTGGTACACGGGCCGCGCCGTTCACATCCACGTGAAGGTGCATCTCGGCGGGAACGTCGTTCACACCGGCCAGCTCTTCTTCCCCGACACGCTCACCGATGCCGTCTACACGAAGTCGCCGTACAGCAGCCGGCGGAGCCGCGACACGCGCAACGCGAACGACTCCATCTTCCGCAACGGCGGAAGCCGCTCCATGCTCCACCTCACGCGCAGCGGCTCAGGCTACGTCGGCGCGATCGTGCTCGGCGTCCATCGCTCCTAGCCCGCGGTCCGCGCTGGGAACGTCGACATGGTTCCGCGCCACGTCGATCGACCGGCTCTCCCGGATCACCGTCACCTTCACCTGTCCTGGATACTCCAGCTGGTCCTCGATCTCGCGCGCGATCTCGTGCGAGAGCAGCGCCGCCTCATCGTCGCTGACCTCGCGCGGGGCGACGATGACGCGGATCTCGCGACCGGCTTGCAGCGCATACACCTTCTCCACTCCGGGCTTGGCAGCTGCGAGCTCCTCGAGCGCCTCGAGACGCTTGATGTAGTGCTCGAGGCTCTCGCCGCGCGCGCCCGGGCGGGACGCGGAGATCGCGTCGGCCGAGATCACGAGCACGGCCTCGACCGTCTGCGGCTGCACCTCGTAATGGTGGGCCTCGATCGCATGGACGACCCCCTGCGACTCGCCGTACCGCCTGGCGAGCTGCGCCGAGATGAGCGCGTGCGAGCCCTCCACCTCGTGCGTCATCGCCTTCCCGATGTCGTGCAGCATCGCCGCACGCTTGGCCGTGCGGACGCTCGCTCCGAGCTCGGTGGCCATGATGCCGGCGAGGTGAACGACCTCGAGCGTGTGCTTGAGCACGTTCTGCCCGTAGCTCGTGCGAAAGCGGAGCCGCCCGAGGATGTTCTGCAGCTCCTCGTGGAACGGGCCGCAGTTCGCCTCGAACACCGCCTGCTCTCCCGCCTGGCGGACGACCTCCTCGAGCTCGGCCTTCGACTGGTAGTACGTCTCCTCGATCCGCGCGGGATGGATGCGGCCGTCCTCGATCAGCTTCGTGAGCGTCAGTCGAGCGACCTCGCGCCGCAGGCCGTCGAAGGACGAGAGCACGACCGCGTGCGGAGTGTCGTCGATGATGAAGTCGACACCGGTGAGGTGCTCGAGGGCGCGGATGTTCCGGCCCTCCCGGCCGATGATGCGCCCCTTCATGTCGTCCGAGGGAAGCTCGACCACGGTCACCGTGGTCTCGGCCGCATGATTCGCCGCGACGCGCTGGAGCGCGTCTGCGACGAGATTGCGGGCGCGTCGCTTCGACTCGGCCCGAGCCTCCTCCTCGAGCATGCGGACGCGGCGCGCGAGATCGTGGCGCACGAGCTCCTCGCCGCGCTGGAGCAGCTGCGCCCTCGCTTCCTGCTGCGTCATGCCGGAGATGCGCTCGAGCACTGCCTGCTCGGCGCGCTTCAACTCCTTGAGCTCGTCCTGGAGGGCACGCAGGTGCGTCTCGCGGTCCGACATCCCCTGGTCGCGCCGGGAGACCTCGACGAGCTTCCGCTCGACCTCCTCCTCCTTCGCGAGCACGCGCTCCTCGATCTTCAGCACCGCCTGGCGGCGGTCGGCGAGCTCGCCGTCGATCTCCGCGCGGAGCTTCACCGCTTGCTCGCGCGCCTCGATCTGGGCCTCGCGGCGGATCGCCTCGGCTTCGCGCTCCGCGTCCTCGACGATCTGCCGGCGCAATCGGCGCGCCTTGCCGACGCCGGTCGCTCCGAACACCTGCACCGCGACGAGCACGAGCAGCGCTCCCCCGACGATTCCGGCGGCGACTCCGATGCCGATCAGCACAGGCGGCTCCCTCCAGTGGATTGTCGGCCGTGTCGCGGCCGCCGCCCATCGCCGTCGCCGGCCGGCGGGATCGCCCGAAGTCGCTCAGCTGTCCTGCTCAGGCGCGCGCACGCGCCTGCCGGTGCCTCCGCCCTACCTCGGCGGCTGCCTCCGGATTCTCGAATGGGTCGCGGGACTCGATTTCACCACAGCCGATGCGTTTTCGGAAAAACCCCGTATGCAGGCAAAACGTCAGATGAAGCGTGAGCGGATCGTAGCGCCGATCACTCCTCAGGCGCAACTGTGAAGCCTCGCGCCGCGAGCCAGCGCGCCGTCCGGCCCCGGGAGAGAAGCGAGCGCGCCCGGTCGGCCTCCGGCTCCAGGGCTGCGATCGCGGCCTCGAGCGCCTCGCCGTCGAAGCCCTCGTGTTCGAGCCGGTAGCGGACGGCGGCATCGCCCCAGCCGCGGGCGGCGAGCGCCGACGCACGGGCCGATGCCGAGCGCATGTCGTCGAGGTAGCCGCTTCGCTCGAGGGTGTCGAGCGCCTCGTCACGCGCCGGCCCCGGCAGCCTCTCGGCGAGCGCGCGACGCGAGAGGTCGCGGTGGCGCAGGGCGCGCATCCCGCGGGCCAGGGCACGCGAGCGCCGCAGCTCGCGCGCCAGCGTGCGCGCGGTCTCGCGGTCGAGCGTCCGCCCGACGAGAAGGCCTCCGCGGACGACGACGTCGGCCGGGAGCGTGCGCCAAGGCGCGCCGTCGAGCTCGACGTCGACGCGGCCCCGCGGCCGCTCGCGCAACGCCGTTACGGCGTGCACTAGGCGGAGACTTCGGCCTCGACCTCGTCGGCGTCCGCTTTCGAGGGCTTGCCGTTCGGAGAGGGCTCCTCGAGCACCGGCAGGAGTCGAGCGGACACGACCTGCTCGGGGCCGACCTCGATCTGCAGCCGCTGAAGGATCTGCTGCGTGACGTCGGGGTGCTCGCGCAGGAACGCGGTCGCGTTCTGCCGGCCCTGGCCGAGGCGCTCGTCGCCGAAGCTGAAGTACGAGCCCGACTTCGTCACCACCTTTCGCTCGATGCCGGTGTCGAGGACGGTGCCCTCCCACGAGACGCCGGTGCCGTAGATGATGTCGAACTCGGCCTGCTTGAACGGCGGCGCGACCTTGTTCTTCACGACTTTCACGCGGACGCGGTTGCCGTAGGCCTCGACACCCTCCTTGAGCGTCTCGATGCGGCGGATGTCGAGCCGCACGGATGCGTAGAACTTCAGCGCGCGGCCGCCGGGCGTCGTCTCTGGATTGCCGAACATGACGCCGATCTTCTCGCGCAGCTGGTTCGTGAACAGGCAGATGGTGTCGGTGCGGTTGAGCGTGCCGGCGAGCTTGCGCAGCGCCTGGCTCATCAGCCGCGCCTGCAGGCCGACGTGCGAGTCGCCCATCTCGCCCTCGATCTCGGCCTTCGGCGTGAGCGCCGCGACCGAGTCGATGGCGACGACGTCGAGCGCACCCGAGCGCACGAGCAGCTCGCAGATCTCGAGCGCCTGCTCGCCCGTGTCGGGCTGCGAGACGAGCAGGTCGTCGATGTTGACGCCGATCTTCTTCGCGTACGCCGGGTCCATCGCGTGCTCCGCGTCGATGAACGCGCAGATGCCGCCCCGCCGCTGCGCCTCGGCGATGACGTGGTAGACGAGGGTCGTCTTGCCGGACGACTCCGGGCCGAAGATCTCGACGATGCGCCCCCGGGGCAGGCCGCCGATGCCGAGCGCGAGGTCGAGCGCGAGCGAGCCGGTCGAGACGGCGCCGATGGACACGGCAGCGTGGTCGTTCATCTTCATGACCGAGCCCTTGCCGAACTGGCGCTCGATCTGGCCGAGCGCGACGTCGAGTGCTTCGTGCTTGTCCACCTATGAACCTCCTAGGGCAACCGTTTCGAGAGCGTCGTACTGCGCCCCGCCGGGACGCAGCCGTGACAGATAAGCAGAGGCGTCGGACGGAATGAGAACATACGTTCCCCCACCCGGAGGCGCAAGCCGGAGCCCCGGGCGCTGCCGGAAGCGGCCGACGGTGAGATGCGGCAGCCACGGCCGGCCCTCCCGCCGGTAGACGCCGAGCGCCTCCAGGCGCTCCTGGAGATCGGCTGCGAGGAGGCCCGCACGGCCGCCCTCGTCCTCGCACACGAGCATGGCCACGGTGCGCGTCTCGCGGTACCGGTTCGGTGTGAGCCGCAGCTCGCCGTCGGCGGCCGCAGCGGCGGTGCGAAGCGCGCCCACGATGCCCGGCAGCTCTCGCGCCGGCCGGTGCCCGAGGAAGGCGAGCGTGACGTGGAGGTGCTCGCGCGGGATGACGCGCATCCGCTCGAGGTGGTCCCGCTGCCATGCCTCGACGACGTCGAGCGCGTCTTCGGGAAGTCGCAGGCCGAGGAAGAGCCGAAGCCGTTCATCCCCGCCGACGCTAGCGGGCGAGGTCATACCGCTTCGTCGCGACTCCGTGTCAGCAGGCGGCGAACGAGATGGAGCGCAGCGACGGTGCTGCGCGCGCGGATCGAGTCGCGGTCGCCTGGGACGTTCAGCTCCCGGCCGATGCCGCCGTCGGGGCCTTCCGCGTGCAGATAGACGAGCCCAACCGGCTTCTCGGCCGTTCCTCCGCCGGGGCCGGCGATGCCCGTCACCGCCACCGCCACCTCGGCGCCGAGCCGCTCGCGCGCTCCGCGCGCCATCGCCTCGGCCGCCTCGGGGGAGACCGCGCCGTGCGAGGCGAGCACGCGGCGCGGGACGCCGAGCTGCTTCTCCTTCACCTCGTTCGCGTACGCGACGACGCTTCCGACGAAGACGTCGCTGGCACCGGGTATCGCTGTCAACCGTGCTGCGACGAGGCCTCCGGTCTCCGACTCCGCGGTGCACAGCGTCAGTCCTCGGGCTCGGCAGAGCGCGAGGACGTGCTGCTCGACCGGCCGCTCGTCGCGGGAGTACAGCCAGCGCTCGATCGGCGGAAGCAGCGCCGCCTCGAGCCGGCCGGCACGCTCTTCCGCGCCCGGCTCGACGACGAGGTCGACGTGGATCTCGAAGTCGCGGGCGCAGATGGTCGCCTCCACCCCGCCGCCGTCGCCGCCGGCCTCGTCGAGCGCGCGCGCGACCGCAGACTCGCTCACGCCGAAGAAGCGCAGCACGCGACGGCCCGGAGGCTGCGTGCGCGCGAGCACGCCGCGGAACGCGTCCGTCTCGAGCGCCTCCGGCCAGAGCCGGCGCAGCTCGGCGGGCGGCCCCGGGAGGACGACGACCACGCGTCCGCCGTCGTGCGCGAGCACGAGCCCCGGCGCCGTGCCGGCGAGCCCCAGCGAGACGGCGCCGTCGGGAATCGTCGCCTGCTTCGTCACGCCCGTCTGGAAGTCGGCGTACGGGCGCTTCAAGCGCTCCGACGCGGCGCGCGAGATCGCCTCGATCTCCCGCTCGAGGTTCGCGTCGACGTGGAGCCCGCGCCCGAGGGCGCGCGCCACCATCTCGACGGTGCGGTCGTCGTGCGTCGGCCCGAGGCCCCCGGAGACGAGGCATGCGTCGGCGGTCACTCCCTCCCGCATGGCCGCCTCCAGCTCGGCCGGCGCGTCGCCGACGATGACGATGCGCGCCGGCTCGAGCCCGAGCCGCAGCGCCTCGGCGGCGAGGAAGGGACCGTTGCGGTCGTTGCGATCGCCGCGTACGAGCTCGCTGCCCGTGACGACGACGATCGCGCGTGGACGTGCCGTCACGAAGCTACGGAGCGAGCACGGTTCTCGACGGCGTGACGAGCACCTTCAGGGTCTTGCGCGCAGGCAGCGACACCGCCTTGCCGTCGAGGGTGACGCGCAGCCTGCTCGGATGGCGGAGGAGGATCCAGAAGCGCTTGCCGGTGACGATGTTCGACTCGCCGGTGCGGAGCGTCCCCGCATAGAGGACCGAGCCGGTCGCGGAGCCGCGGCGGATCTCGATGTACGTCCCCGGACCCGAGAACCGGAGCTGCGGCGCGGTCGGCGCAGCTGCCGGCGGAAGCACGGACGGCGTGGACGGTGAGCTCCCGCCGAACTTCCATGCCCCGATCACGAGCGCGGCGAGCGCGCCGATGCCGACGAGGGCGAGGAGGACGGCACGGCGCTCGAAGGCGTGCTCGCGCGGCCTCCGCGCGGCGCGACGCCGCGCCTTGACGTCGACGAGCTCGTCGACCACGAAGCGCGACGCGTACTCGTCCACGTACAGCTGTCCGTCGAGACCCAGGTGGTCGGCGTACGTGCGGAGGAATCCCTTCACGTACGTCTCCGCCGGCAGGGCGTCGAACTGCTCCTCCTCGATCGCGCGCAGGTACTTCGCGCGGATCTTCGTCGCCAGCTCCACCTGCGAGAAGTCGAGCCCGTGCTTGAGGCGGGCTTCCCGCAGGCTGTTGCCGATCTCGAACACCTACCTGGTGATTGTAGGGGGCCGGAGGACGGCGAACTGATCCGTGATCTCGATCGCGGTCGACCGGAATCGGTAGAGGGTGGCAGGCCTTCCTCCTCCCCGCCCGTAGTGGCGCTGCTCGCCCGTGTCCTCGAGCAGACGGCGGCGGAGGAGGACGCGTTGGAGGTTGGTCGCAGACACCTGGTGGCCGAGGGCGGCGGTGTACAGGTCCCGGAGCTCGGCCATCGTGAACGTCTGCGGCGCCAGGGCGAAGCCGAGATTCGTGTACGAGAGCTTGCCGCGGAGCCGCTCGCGCGCGGCGAGGAGGATCGGCTCGTGGTCGTATGCGAGGGGGGGCAGCTCGTCCACGGGGTGCCAGCGGGTGTCCTCCGGCACGGCCGGATCGGCGCCGCTCGGGACGAGCCCGAGGAAGGCGGTCGCGAGCTCCCGGTGGTCGGGGTTGCGGTCCGGATCGCTGCGGGTCTCGAGCTGCTCGAGGTGCGAGAGGCCGCGGACGTCCACCTTGGCCGCGAGGTGGCGCCGCATCGACTCCTCCAGCGTCTCCTCCGCCTCGAGGACGCCGCCGGGCAGCGCCCAGCTGCCGGCGAAGGGCTCGCGGGCGCGCTGCCACAGGAGCGCCTGCAGACGCCCGTCACGGACCTGCAGGACGGCGGCCAGCACGGCGTGCGCAGCGGTTTTCGCTCGGGAGTCGGGAACGGTGTACACTCGCTCCCGAAGGTTATCGCCTTTGAGGAAGAAACTGCATCCCGATGTGGTCGTCGTGGGGGCCGGAGTCGCCGGGTTGACGGCGGCGCTCGCCGCCGCGGAGCACGCCCACGTGCGGGTTCTCGCCAAGGGCGCGCTCGACTCCTCCAACAGCTGGGCTGCGCAAGGCGGCGTCGCCGCCGCGGTCGGCCCCGACGACGACCCGGCGCTCCACGCCGCCGACACGGTCGCCGCCGGTCGCGGTCTCTGCCGCGAGAGCGCGGTCGAGCTCCTGACGGAGGAGGCCCCGGCGCGCATCGCCGACCTCGTACGGCTCGGCGTCCGGTTCGACGACGGGCTCGCCCGCGAGGGCGGCCACTCGCGCAGCCGCGTCGTTCACGCCGGCGGCGCCGAGACGGGCAGGCGCATCGCGGAGGTGCTCGGCGCCCGCGCGCGCGCGCACCCGCGCATCGAGTTCGCGGAGGAGCATGTCGCCGACCTCACCTCGCTCGGCATACGCGCGGTCGTGCTCGCCACGGGGGGATACGCCGCGCTGTGGGAGCGGACGACGAATCCGCGCGGGGCCGTCGGCGAGGGGCTCCTCTTGGCGCGACGCGCGGGCGCCGCGCTCGCTGACCTCGAGATGGTGCAGTTCCACCCGACGGCGCTGCTCGACGACGGCTTTCTCCTCTCCGAGGCCCTGCGCGGCGCCGGCGCGACGCTGCTCGACGACGACGGCGAGCGCTTCACCGACGAGCTCGCCCCCCGCGACGTCGTCGCCCGCGCGATCGCGGCGCGAAACGGCGCATCGCTCGACTTGCGCGCCATCGAGCGCGACCGCTACCCGTCGCTGATGGCGACGCTCGAGCGGGCAGGCTACGACCCGGCCGGCGAGCCCATCCCCGTCTCCCCCGCCGCGCACTATGCGATCGGCGGCGTCGTCACCGACCTCGACGGCCGCACGACCGTGCCCGGCCTCTACGCGGCCGGTGAGTGCGCGTGCACCGGCGTGCACGGGGCCAACCGGCTCGCGTCGAACTCGCTGCTCGAATGCCTCGTCTTCGGAAGGCGCGCCGGGCTCGCGGCGCTCGAAGGTCCCACGCTCGCCGGCACCGGGGAGGGCGTCGATCCGGAGCGCGCCGTCGACGGCCATGCGCTCTGGGAGCACGCGGGCCTCATCCGCAGCGCGGTCGGGCTCCGGCGCCTCCTCGACGCGCCCGACGAGCTCGTCCGCCTCGTCGCGCGCAGCGCCCTCGCGCGCACCGAGAGCCGCGGGGTGCATTTTCGCGAGGACTTCCCGGTCGACGACGAGACGCAGGCCGGCCATCTCGTGGTCTCGCCCGGCGGCGAGCCGGAGCTCGAGCGATGGAGCTGACCCGCGCAGACATCGACCGCGTCGTCGCGACCGCACTCGCCGAAGACGTCGGCGACGGCGACCGCACGACGACCGCGCTCGTCCCGGACGATGCGCGCTGCCGGGCGGTTCTCGTCCTCGAGGAGCCCGGCGTCGTGTGCGGGGTCCTCGTCGCCGCAGCCGTCTTCCGCGCGCTCGACCCGTCCGTTCGCGTCGACGCCCGCGTCGACGAGGGCGCGGCCGTCACCGAGCCGCCCGCCGTCCTCGCCGAGATCGAAGGACGCGCGCGCGCCGTCCTCACCGGCGAGCGTGTCGCGCTCAACCTCGTCGGCCGTCTCTGCGGCATCGCCTCGCTGACGCGCCGCTTCGCCGAGCTCGTCGAGGGAACGGGCACCACGGTGCTCGACACGCGCAAGACGACGCCCGGCCTGCGCGCGCTCGAGAAGTACGCCGTGCGCTGCGGCGGAGGAACGAACCATCGCGCCGGCCTCTACGACGCGATCCTCGTGAAGGAGAACCACCTGCGCATCGCGGGTGGGATCACCGCCGCGGTCGCAAGGCTCGACGGCGCCGCGCGAGTCGAGGTCGAGGCGGAGAGCCTCGACCAGGTGCGCGAGGCGCTCGACTCCGGCGTCGGCCGGATCCTGCTCGACAACATGAGCCCCGAGGAGGTGCGCGAGGCGGTCGCGTTGACGGCCGGACGCGCGCAGCTCGAGGCCTCGGGCGGCGTCTCGCTCGCGACCGTACGCGCCTACGCCGACACGGGCGTCGACTTCGTCTCCGTCGGCGCGCTCACGCACGCGGCGCGCTCGCTCACCGTCTCTCTGGAGGTGCAATGACCACGCTCGAGATCGAAACGATGCAGGAGGAGATCCGCGCGCTCGTGCGGGACCGCGAGGCGGTGATCATCGCGCACAACTACCAGCGTCCCGAGGTGCAGGACGTCGCCGACTTCGTCGGCGACTCGCTCGGCCTGTCACGGCAGGCGGCCGCGACCGAGGCGGAGGTGATCGTCTTCTGCGGCGTGCACTTCATGGCCGAGACGGCCGCGATCCTCAGCCCCGAGAAGACGGTGCTGCTGCCGGACCTCGGTGCAGGCTGTTCCCTCGCGGCGTCGATCACCGGCGATCAGCTGCGTGCCTGGAAGGCGCAGCATCCGGGCGCGGTCGTCGTCTCGTACGTGAACACGACGGCCGAGGTGAAGGCCGAGAGCGACTATTGCTGCACGAGCGGCAACGCGCGCCAGGTGATCGAGGCGATTCCGGAAGACCGAGAGATCCTGTTCCTGCCGGACATGTACCTCGGGCTCTGGCTCGAGCGGGTCACCGGGCGGACGTTGACGATCTGGATGGGCGAGTGCCACGTGCACGCCGGCATCCGCCCCGCCGACATCGAGCGGTGGGAGCGGGA
>Ga0070741_10016872_pt1 | contig 12087 bp, 9 predicted proteins | sample Coa_R1_4_FD_66440 | JGI IMG/M metagenome (GOLD analysis project Ga0070741, IMG submission 66440) | Surface soil microbial communities from Centralia Pennsylvania, which are recovering from an underground coalmine fire - Coalmine... | ecosystem: Environmental > Terrestrial > Soil > Unclassified ...
GCTCATTGGAGCCAGCAATCCTCATTGCTTGTCTGTGACCCAGGAACTATCGAGACTCAAATCGCAGTTTGAAATTGTGAGCAATACGGACGACATATCAAAGTTAATGGCATGGGCAGACTTCGCTATCTCTGGCGCAGGGTCCACTTGCTGGGAAATGTGTTTTATGGGGTTGCCCGCGATCATCCTCCCCATTGCTGAAAATCAATGGCGTTCCGCGGAGAAACTGGACGCGATAGGGGCCGCCAAGCTCATCCCGAAGCCCGAGAGAGCGAGCAACATTCTCACTAAACACATTGAGCAGCTATTGCTGTCTCATGCCGAGCGCGAAAGCATGAGCAGGGTCGCTCGAACTCTAGTCGATGGCGAAGGAGCTTCGAGGGTGGTGCATTCGATTCGCGAAATAGGCGTTCACGCCCCGTGTCATGGGTGAACTGGAGGCAGCGAATTTGAGATGTGCCAAACAGACTAAGAATTTGAATTGGAAATGACTCAGACCTCCCAAATTTCGATCGGAGCCAGCAAGATTGGCTTGGGCTGTCCCGTTTATATCGTGGCTGAGCTTTCTGCTAATCATCATCAGGACTTCCAGGAAGCCGTGCGATTGGTTCACGCGGCAAAAGAAGCCGGCGCGAATGCCGTCAAGCTTCAGACCTATACCGCCGACACCATCACGATTCCGAGTGATCGAGAGCCCTTTCGCGTTGGAGGTGGAACCCTTTGGGATGGGGCTACTCTCTACGAGCTATATTCTCGTGCTTATACCCCGTGGGATTGGCAACCGCGCCTCAAAAGTATAGCCAATGAATTGGGAATGGATCTGTTTTCGACCCCATTCGATTTATCTTCCATCGAATTCCTTGAAGAAATGGGTGTGCCTGCGCATAAGGTAGCTTCGTTCGAGCTCGTGGATATTCCGCTACTCCGAGCCCTCGCAAAAACTGGGAAACCGTTAATCATCTCGACGGGCATGGCCTCGGTCGAGGAAATTGAAGAAGCGCTAAGCGCGGTTGGAGGATGGAATTCTGAAGTTGTGTTGCTGAAGTGCACGAGCGCATATCCAGCCTTGCCGGACGAGATGAACCTGCGGACCATTCCCGAGATGCAGGTGAGGTTCGGTCTCCCGGTGGGCCTCTCAGATCACACGCGGGGCCTCGCGGTTCCAGTTGCGGCAGTGACCTTGGGCGCTTGTCTCATAGAAAAACACCTCACACTTTCGCGATCAGCAGAAGGACCCGACAGTGCCTTCTCGCTTGAGCCGTCAGAGTTTAAGCAGATGGTCGAAACTGTTCGGGAAACCGAGCGGGCACTGGGCGGCGTGCGATATGGGCCAAGTGAACGAGAAACCGTCAGTCGCGCCTTTCGACGTTCGTTGTTCGTGGTTCGCGATATCAAACGAGGGGAGCCGTTCACTGCTGAAAATGTGCGATCGATTCGGCCCGGACACGGCTTACACACTCGCTATCTCCCAGAGATACTGGCCAGTCTCGCAGCGCGAGACATTGAGCGGGGAACGCCAGTCTCCTGGGACCTGGTGAACAAGCAATGCGGGTGATCAGTCCGGTGTTAAAGCACTTGGTTTATCCAGGCCTTGCCCAGGCCGGCTATTTCCGGCGAGTGGTCAATCCAGGGCCAATCGTCATCACTTATCACGGAGTGATGCCTGCGAACTACGACTCGGTCAACTCTGAGCTAGACGGTAGTCTGGTTTCAATCGAAGTCTTACGCGCCCAACTCGCCCTCATTAGTCAGCGGTACAAAATTATTTCTCCGCAGCAATACTTGGATTTTCTCCTCGGAAGAGGCGAACTGCCGCGGAACTCGGCTCTCCTTACCTGCGACGACGGGCTGAGAAACATACATTTCATGCTTCCCGTGTTGAGCGAAGCCGGAGTCAAATGCCTTTTCTTTATCACCGGATTTTCTCTCGAAGACCAGCCTGCAATGCTGTGGCATGAAGAGCTCTGTTTGACGTTTCTCCTGGCGGAACGGGATTTCGCTTTCACTCTGCCGCACGGACAAACCGTTGTCGCGGATTCGGCCACGAGAAGAACCCTATGGTGGAAGTTGATTGGATATTTATCTGAAGTCAATAGGGCTACGCGGCGGAGTTACATCGATTCGATCCAGGAGCGTGCAGGCGTCAAAGCGGCATGGCGAGAACAATTTCTGGCTTTACCCGGCAGGCGAGAGCGGTTTTCGGTTCTCGGTAAAGATGAACTGCGTCACTTGATTGATGCTGGACACACCATCGGAGCTCACTCCATGTCGCATCCCTTGCTGTCACGGGCTTCGGATAACGATGCGCGGTTCGAGATTGTAAACAGCCGGGAAGAATTGGAGCGCGCGGCCGGGCAACCGATCTGGGCATTTGCCTACCCCTTCGGAAACCCGGGTTCGGCCACGGAGAGGGATTTTCAGTTGGCTGAGCGCGCCGGCTTTCAGTGTGCATTCCTGAATACTGAAGATGAGCTCTCCGCCGGTTCTTTCGCGATTCCTCGTGTGCACGTAACCCGGGAGATGAGCTTGGCCGAATTCGAAGCTCATGTTTCGGGGTTTCACCAGCGTATCCGGCGTCGTTTCCGACAACAGGTGGGTGCCTGAATGGCCGCAGCGAGTGCGATCAACCAGCAGATATACAACGCTTCCGAGGTGGCACTTCATTACGCGAACCTTGCATATCTGACTCCCTGCGAAAAAGTGTTGTTTCAGACATTTATCCAGCCCGGAATGTCGATACTGGATATTGGGGTGGGAGGTGGCCGCACTACTCCGTATCTCTCTGCATTCGGTTCCCGCTATGTAGGTATTGATTACGCCGAGGAGATGATCCTGGCGTGCCGGAGAAAGTTCCCGTCGCTTTTTTTTCAAGTGGGGAATGGAGCCGACTTGAGCTGTTTCGCGGATGGCTCATTCGATGTCATCGTGATGGCATTCAACTCCATTGACTACGTGTTACCCGAGGCGCAGCGGCATCGTTGTTTGCAAGAGTGCCGCCGTGTTCTTAGGGCCGGTGGTTGGCTCATTTTTTCATCGCACAACCCACGATCGATCTTGAAAAAGCCGACATGGAACTCGGCACGCGTCGACCGTCTCGCAAAGCGAATTTCCGGCAAGTCAGACTTGCTGAATGCCTGGGCCAGCATCGCACTCACCGCCGCAGCTTCGATGTACGCCCTCGTGCGCTGCTTGGGCCAATCAGCCATGAAGGTCGCCCGACGAATCGGGACTTCGGCTTTTTGGAAAGGTCATGGTCTCTGGCTTGATCCATGCCACGGCGGACTGATGACCCACACGTGGACGCCGAAACATTGCATTCAGGAAGTATCGGCAGCAGGGTTCCAAATAACGAAATACCTGGGAGACGATTTCCCGGGAAGCAGTGGCCAACTTGTGACAGACTGGTACTACTACGTTTTCAGCAAAATTTAGCAAGAGCAGGTGAGGGAAAAATTGCGCCTGGTAGTGCAGAGGGAAATCTCCAACGACAAGGATCTGCGTGAGGCGTGGCGCACCCTGCTGCAAAAAGTGGATCAGCCGCAAGTTTTCTACACTTACGAATGGGCCGCATCGGTAGCTCGAGCCTTCACCGGGTCAAATCCGCTCTTGATCACCGCCTGGGATGAAAGCGAAATGGTTGGGGTTGTGGCTTTGGACGCGGACTATTCCAAAGGGCAAATTGCATTCCTTGCCGGAACTACCGCCGATTATTGCGACTTCATCTGCGTTGAAAAATATCGGAAAGAGTTCATCGGTAAGGTCCTGGATCACATCGAATCGACGGGGCTGAAAACACTCGTCCTTGCGAACTTGCCGGCCGATTCGCCAACCTCGAAACTGTTGCGACAGGTAAGCCGGAGTCGAGGATTTGCGGTTCTGGTTCGTCCCGCTTATCAATGCTCACAATTGCGCTTCAACTCGCCTGCTGAACGTGCGGTTCTGAAGCATGCAGGAAGCCGGAAGGAAGCTGTGCGCCGGCATTTGAAGGCTCTATCCAAGTTTGGCCCGGTTGAGATCGAGCACCTTAGCGACACGACGAAGATTGAGCAGGAATTGCGCGATTTTTCGCAGATGCACGTTTCGCGATTCCTCACCACGGGCCGCATTAGTAATCTCGCGAACCCGGAACGGCGATCGTTCCTACGAGAAATCACGCAACAACTCTCAGCAGACGGTGCGGTGGTGCTCAGCCGTTTGAGCGTGCTGGGACGTGCCATTGCGTGGAACTTCGGCTTCCGCTTTGGCAATAGCTGGTTCTGGTATCAGCCCACTTTCGATACGGAATTTCAGCAATACTCTCCTGGCGTTTGTTTGTTGGCCAAAATCATCGGAGACGCCTCACAGTGCACCGACTTGCAGCTAGTCGATCTCGGATTGGGAGCGGAAGACTATAAGGATCGCTGGTCCAATCATGGACGTGAAACTCTGCACCTGACGGCATCGAGATCTCCCGTCATACATTGTCGTGAGACATTGCGTTATCACGTGACGCGCACCCTACGTCGAAAGCCGGACATCGATCGCGCTGTGCGTATCGCTGTTTCAGCCATCACGAGAGTCAAGAAGAAATATAAAAGTTTTCCTGCTCTAGCCCGGGTTGCCAGGAAGCGGATTGCTTCGTGGCTGATGGGAGAGCCTGAAGTTTTGTTCTTCGAAAATTCGGTCCCGCGTCCGGATCCGGGCGCGAAAATACGTGTTCATCCAGTCACACTCAAGCTGTTGGCACAGGCTGTGATTGATTATGCCAACGATCCCGAGACGCTTTCATATTTGTTGAGGTCGGCTGCGCGACTTCGAACCCACAAGTCCCAAGGCTTTGTTGCCGTCGATGAAGTTGGGGTTCCAGTCCATTTCTGCTGGGTCACGCCATTTGAGGACTTCTACTTAGAGGAACTGAAGCGCAGCTTGAGCGCTCCTTCTCCCGATTCCAAGCTCATTTTCGATTGCTGGACTCCAGTTTCTGCGCGTGGCAACGGGTTTTATCCCGCCACGATTGCTAAAGTCGCAAGCGACTTGGCTCCCGGAACGCGGGTGTGGATCTTTGCCTCCGCCACAAGTGGCGCTTCCTTACACGGGATTCGCAAGGCTGGATTCATAGAAGGATTTTCGGTAAGACTTCGCCGTTCCGGGCTCCAGAAGAGAGCCGTTTATTCGGACCTTGCTCCTGGAGCAATGATGCGAGCTTCTTCGGCAGCATAGCTGAGCAAATTGAATTGATGAAAGTCCTTCTTCTTCATCCCGCGGATCAGATCCCACTCGACAGCAGGTGGGATGTGGTCATCGATATTGGCCGTGCACCTCGCTCCACTTACCGAGACTGGAGCGCCAGGACGGCGGGTCGAGTGATGAGTGTGTACGACCTGGCCTGTGAGATCGATGACCTGTACCGAACGCGGGAACTCCTTGAATTAGGTATAGGCAAGTTACTGGACCACCATGGCATTGATTGGTGGGACGTCTGTTCGTTGATGTTGTCGCCCGATTTGCAGCTATTGATGCTCGGTCGCCGCATAGCCCAGGATCTCGACCCGAATTGTGAGTTGCACGCCACACGGGATGGCGCCCTCGTGCGAGGGTTGACGGCTCTGTTAGGCGTGCGAGCCAAGATTCACCGCCATGGTTCCGGAATCGATAGCTTACGATCCGCACTTCATGCTGCTCGTACACTTGATCGCGGTGAATTGTTCCAGGTTCTTCAGGACAAGTTCGATGACGGGCATCATATTCGACGCTGGTTTGCACGCCATCCTCAGGGCGACGGAAGGCCAATCGTCTTATGTCCTTCGGCCTATATCAACGTGAGCCGTGAAGTGGCGAAGCACGCGGCGTGTTGTCCGCAAAAAGACTATTACCTGGTTCTTGCCCGGCAGAATGCGCGCCTTTCGACGCTCCCAACTAATGTGCAGGTCGCTTCGCTCGACGGCTACTTTGTCTCTTCAAACTCGAGAGAGCTGCGTTCACTTCTGCATGAATGGGAACACTTGCGGCGACGCCTGGTCGCAAGCTCGGAAGAGTTCATGATGGCGGACCGCGCCGGAGTTCTGGCCAGGATTCCTGGGCTCCTGCGCTGGGGCATTGCCGTCCGAGATGCGTGGTCGAGAGTTTTCCAGATCGAGAATGTAATCGAGTGTTTCTGCGCCGACGATAGCAATCCGTACACCCGCATTCCGTTGATGCTGGCCAGGAAACGCAGACTGCCAACAGTTGCCTGCCATCATGGTGCCTTGGATTGCCGCTTGGCCTTTAAGCGGTCGCACGCTGACGTTCATATCGTAAAAACAGAAATGGAATGGGATTATACGGTTTCCATATGCAAAGTACCGCCAGAACACTTGGTTCTGCAGTCCTGCGACGACGAGCCGTCGGGGCGGGCTCCTGCTCTGTGCGACCGCAAGAGGGGTTATCTCACATTTTTCACGGAAGCCTATCACTCGGCTGGATTCAGGGAAGTAGAAATCTTTGGAGATTTAATGCCGAAATTGCTGGCGGCTTCCCAGGCCTTAGGGCTACGACTCGCTATAAAACTTCATCCCTTCGACGGAGTGAAGAAAATGGAATCCTGCCTTCGAGCAGTCCTTGCAGAGCCGGATCGTAAACTCGTTCAGGTCTGGAGTGGGTACATGTCGGACAGCAGGTGGCGATCGACACACGTGATGGTGACCGGCCAGTCCTCGGTGGCCTTGGAAGGCGCGCAGAGAAGAATTCCGACATTTCTTTGCCGATGGCTGCGCGATCCGTTCTCGGGCTACCAGAAACAGTTCGTGCGATACGGCTTCGGAAGGTTGCTGGATTCGGCAGAAGAAATCCTGGGAATTCCCGAAATTCTGAGGGCAAATCCTTGGTCGCCTGGAAAAGAAACCTCGTCCTCCATCACCGGAGTGACGGATGCTCAATTTGAGCGGTATTCACCCCGAGTTATGGGCGCTGGAGTCTAAGTGAGCTTTCCGCTGCGCGAAGTGAAAATTCCCGGCGACGTCTACCAAGCGGTTCAAGATCGCTTCGGCTCTCAATTTAACTCCGTAGACGACTTTGTGGAGTTTGCGCTTCGCGAATTGTTGCGCGACGATTCAGGGGCGCTGGACGAATCCGAGCAGCAGATGATTCGAAGTCGCTTGAAAGATCTTGGATACCTGTGAACACGATACGGCCACACACGCGCATGTGGAATCTCGGGAAGCGCTTGTGGAATGGCCGTGGGCGAAATCCTGAGCGGACATTTTTCTTTGTCGATCGCCCCTTGGTCATTCTTCAAAGCGATGATTGGGGAAGGGTCGGCGTTCGCGACACGGAAGGATACGAGACCTTGCGCAGGAACGGAGTGCAGCTCGGACAGCACCCCTACGACTTTTACACCCTTGAAACTGCAGATGACCTAACTGCGTTGATGGAAATGCTACACCGTCACAGAGATTCTGCCGATCGTCCCCCGTGCATCGTCATGAATTTCGTGCTCGCGAATCTGGATTTCGCACGGATGGCTGCCCGTGACTTCCAGGAAATATGTTTGCTGTACCTGGCCAACGGGCTCCCCGGAAAGTGGAAACGCCCGAAGCTTTTCGAGCGTTACCGTGAAGGGATTGCCGACAGCGTGTTTTATCCCGGGCTACACGGCTTAACCCATTTTTGCCGAACAACGGTTGAAGCTGCGTTGCAGAACTATCCGGACAGGGCGGAACTCCTCCGGACTTTCTGGGCCGCGGAAACGCCGTTCATCTATTGGCGTATGCCGTGGATCGGCTACGAATACAGCAATCCAGAAAAACCGAACGCGGGATTCCTATCGGCCGAGACACAGCAGGTGCTGGTAAAGCGCACAGAGCAGGAGTTTCGAAAGTTTTTCTCCCGCGCCCCGATTTCCGCGTGTGCTCCTGGCTATCGGGCAAATGGGTCGACTCATCAAGCGTGGGCGGATTGTGGTGTCAAAGTCGTACAGAACGGCAGCGGAGCTCCGTTGCCTCCGCATTTCGATGGTTGTGAGATTCTGAACCTCTACCGCACCATCGATATCGAGCCTTCATCCCGTGAGCTCACGGTCGAAAAATATGTTCAACTCGCGGCCGGCAACTTCGCCCGTGGAATTCCAGCCGTAATATCCGTTCACTCCATCAACTTCCATTCCAGCTTGAAAGATTTTCGAACCCCGACTTTGCGAGTTCTCGATGAGTTCTTGTCTGCTCTGGAAGCGAGGTTTCCGAACTTGCTTTATATAACCGACGAGGACTTCTTTCACATTGTCAACGAAGGCAAGTTTGCGGCGAATGGAAGCACCGTTTGTGTGCATGCCAAGCAACAGACTTCATTGCCATCGCAGGTATGCGCCCGATGACAAAATTGGTGTCGAAGTCAAAGCCGAAGTCTGTGGTTCTGGTGACTGTAGATTGTTTGCGGGCTGACCATCTTGGCTTCATGGGATATGGGAAGCCCACGACTCCATTCCTGGATTCACTGGCAAAAGAAAGCTTCGTAATGCGCGCTGCATTGGCGGCCGGCGCTCCCACTTATTTCTCATTGCCCTCCATCCTCGCTTCTCGTTACCCCTTGGGCTTAGGGCGCGAAATCGTTGGTATCGCTCCCGGAGAAGCGACGCTTGCTTCTGCATTGCGCTCGAACGGATACGCTACGGCATGCTTCAGCGCCGCGAATCCCTATATTTCGAAGGCCTTTGGATACAACCAGGGGTTTGAGGTCTTTCGGGATTTTCTCTTCTTGGGGAATGACGAAAATCAGGAGCCCTCCAACGGCTGGAAAGGGCGGCTGAACCGGCGCGTTGCTCAGGCGAGCCAACAACTCGGTCCAGTTGGCGCGGTCTACGACGAACTCTATTTCCACTATTGCCAGAGGCGATCCGGTCCTCCTCCTACCTCGCTGGATGAACTGCGAAGGTTCCCGAGCGCGGATGTTCTCGTCAATTCGGCCAGCCAATGGCTTGAATCGTTGGGAGCACAACCATTTTTTCTTTGGTTACACTTGATGGATCCGCACGCTCCTTACTATCCGGCGGACCAAGCGATGGCTTGGACAGAAACTGCCATCTCGCCATCCCATGCGAAGTATCTCAATTCATATTGGAATCGCTCAGATCTCAGTCCTTCCCGCTTGCAACACAAGAAAAAGGAGATTGTTGCGTTGTACGACGCTGCGGTTTATTGGGTAGATACGCAGCTTTCTGTTCTTGTACAAAAGTTGATGAGCCATCAACAGTGGCATGACTGCGTGTTCGCTGTTACCGCAGATCACGGTGAGGAATTCCTGGACCATGGAGGCAGATTTCACCCACCCAACCGCCTCAACCAGGAACTGATTCACGTGCCGTTGGTAGTGCGAGTTCCGGAAGGAACAGCCCTCTCGTCGGACCTGCCGTTCAGCCTTTTGGATCTGGCCCCGACGCTGTTGGACGCGATCAATCTAGAAGTTCCCACTCAATTCCAAGGGAAGAGCCGATGGAGACATTGGGCGAGAGGTGAAGAATGGCAAGACCCTTGTATTGCGGAAGCGGTAAGCGGGTGCACGAACCCCTGCATTTCGAACAATCGCCTTCATTCCAGAGCTATGGTGGTCCGCCAGGGGCGCTACAAAATGCACTTAGACTTCCGGACCGCTGCGTCGCAATTATTTAACCTTGAGGCAGATCCACACGAGCGGTTTCCCATCCCGGACGGCGAGCACTCTGAGGTACGAAAACGACTACTGTCCATCGCCCATAATCATATTCAACACTCTGTGAACCAACGAGATACCCTCTTGCGCTTGCGGTCGAAACTGCGTGAACTTCAACTACAATTGCCGCAATCCAGTGAAAAACCCGAATACGTCTTGCAGTAAAGAGGGATGACCAAACATCCGGCAAAGATCACGGTGTTCACTCCATCGTTCGCCGATGAGAGTGATAGCAACGCCCAGAACCTTACCGTAAAAGAGGTGGTAAGCCGGCTGTCTCCTGAGCGTTTCCGTATCCTCATGCTGCATGATGCAGATCCGGATACGCGTATTGCTGCGTTGAAAAACGTTGAATTGATCCGCTGGCGCCGGCATGGAAACACTTTTCACTGTATGGCGCAGTGTTTACTTTCACACCCCGACATTTATTTCTTCCCGCGTGAGGGGCCTCTCGATGCCGCCTTCCTAACGTTGCGCAGTCTGCTTCGCCTGCCGACGAAATTGGTCACCTACGTTGTCTCAGGCGGACTATACAATGGGCCGCCGCGCCCTACTATGGATCGCAATGTGAGGGAGGCGGATGCAGTCTATGGAAACTGTACTTACCTTACCGAGTTGATTCGTCAGCATTGGAATCGTGACGCGGGAACTGTGTACGACGGCATTGATCGGCGGTATTTTTTTGCGAATCCAGATCGCCCCTTCAGTGGTGATCAGAAATTAGTCGTGTTGTTTGCTGGATCATTGCGGCCCTATAAGCGGGCGGATATTTTCGTTCGGAACGCAGCGCGCTGGCCAGAAGTTCAATTTCGTATCGCTGGGATCGGGGAAGAGGAGTCGACCTGTCGCAAATTGGCTGATGAGATGAGATGTCGCAACGTGCTTTTCCTGGGTCATCTGACTTCGGCTCGGCTCGGCGAAGAAATGCGAAACGCGGATCTTTTTCTCTTTCCCAGCATAATTGAGGGCCATCCTCAGGTTCTTGGGCAGGCTGCCGCATGCGGGCTACCCGTCGTGGCAATGGACCTTTACCGTCCTGAGTTTGTGGTGCACGGCAAGACTGGATTTCTGGCCTGTTCTGACGAGGAGCTATCCGCTGGGCTGGACCGATTGTTGCAAGACGTGAACCTCCGGCGAAGCTTCTCAGGAGCGGCGGCAAGTCACTCCCGTCGATTCGATTGGGATGAAGTCACCCGGTGTTGGGAAGCGGCATTTGAGAAAGTGGTCGCCGACCAGAAGCTCTTCCACTCTGACCGGGAACTCTGTGCCCAGGCACAACCACGATGACGTCTCCCGCGGTGGTGGCCATCCCTGAAACATACTCGGTTAGACCGCGTCATATCCTGACGATTACCCCTTTCTACCCGTCGCAGCAAAATCCGGTTTCGGGTTGTTTCATTGCCGAGCCGTCACCGTACCTGGAAAATATCGGTATCAGTCAGACAGTTTTTGTCACGGACCCGTTCTATCGTTCTGCGACGAGCACGCATGCTAGATTTCCAGCAAATCGGATTCGATTCTTCTGCGTGCCTAAGGGAGTTGGACTACCAAGCGCTGGGACGTTCTTGTTTAGGCAGATATTCGAGAAGGTTCGTACTTTGCATCGTGATCGTGACATTGATTTGATCCACGCGCACGCTGCTTTGCCTTGTGGGTACGCTGCCTTGCTGATCGCCAAAAAACTGGGGCTCCCGTTCGTGATTACGGTACATGGGCTCGACGCCTCATCGCGACGACAAGTGGGGGGAGTTTCGGGATGGTTGTGTGAACGAATATCTCGCAAGGTTTACTCAGCGGCTGCTCGCGTTTTGTGCGTAAGCGAAAAGGTCCAGAGAGAAGTGGAACAGCTTGCGGCAGATGCGAACACGAGAGTCGTCTACAACGGAGTTGACTGCGAATGCTTCTGTCCTGCCCAGCCAACATCCGATTCGTTGGTGATTCTTGCAATCGGAAACTTAATTCAGACAAAAGGCTTTGATTGTCTGCTGAGCGCGTTCGCGAAGATACGCGAGGAACTTCCCAACGTTCGTTGCCGGATCATCGGAGAGGGCACGGAACAAGCACGACTGAAGAGACTTGCAGCCGATCTCGGCCTATCTGGCTCCGTAGAATGGCTCGGTCGGCAGAGCAGGTTACAAGTAGCAAGTCTGCTGCGCTCTTGCAGTGTTTTCGCGTTGCCCAGTACCTATGAAGCGCTCGGCTGCGTTTACCTGGAGGCGATGGCAACTGGAAAGCCAGTCATCGGTTGTCGCGGGCAGGGAATTGATGAAATCATTCAACACGGCGTAAATGGTTGGTTGGTTGAACCGGAAGATAATCGAGCCCTCGCCCGTCAGCTACTGCGCCTTTTGCGAGATGCGGAACTGCGACAGAGCATTGGGTTCCAGGCTCGCCAAACGGTTCTGAACGGGTTCACTCTCCAGCATCAGG
>Ga0070741_10016873_pt1 | contig 12087 bp, 7 predicted proteins | sample Coa_R1_4_FD_66440 | JGI IMG/M metagenome (GOLD analysis project Ga0070741, IMG submission 66440) | Surface soil microbial communities from Centralia Pennsylvania, which are recovering from an underground coalmine fire - Coalmine... | ecosystem: Environmental > Terrestrial > Soil > Unclassified ...
GGACAGGAACGCACCCGCAGTCCGTCAGCAACGTGGAAGATTTCCCCATCGTGGAAGACCGGCCCCCGTGAACAGGGGTCCCGCTACCACAAAGGGAAAAACCACCACGCTATCGAAGCCCATCAAACCAGCCGCAGACCCACCGGGCAGCCAGCCATCCGGGCAAACCCCCGAATAAGCCAACGGGGTCCGGATCGGGGGGTAAGTGTCCGCAATAATCGCGCACGTCCGGAACGTGTCAGGAATATGGGGATATGTCCTGGCGGGCGCGGCGGGGGGCGGCGCGGGGGTTGGGCGGGCCGCGGGTCGGCCCGGGGGTGGGCGGGACGTCGGCCCGGCGGGGCGGGCGGGTTAGGTTAGCCAGTTGGGTTGGACTAGGCCGGTTTCGTAGGCGAGGACGACGAGCTGGGCGCGGTCTCGTGCGCCTAGTTTGGTCATGGCGTGGCTGACGTGGGTGCGCACCGTGGCCGGGCTCATGTACAGCTTGGCGGCGATCTCGTGGTTGGTGAGGCCGTCGGCGACCAGGCTCATGACTTCGCGTTCGCGCTGGGTGATGACGTCGAGTTCGGCGGCGGGGCGGGGCTTCTTGGCTCGGGTGGCGAACTCGGCGATGAGTTTGCGGGTCATGCTGGGCGAGATCAGCGAGTCGCCGGCCGCCACGACCCGGACCGCGGTGGCCAGGTCGGCCGGCTCGGTGTCCTTGAGGAGGAAGCCGCTGGCGCCGGCCCGCAGCGCGTCGAACAGGTACTCGTCGAGCCCGAATGTGGTGAGGATGACGATGCGCACCCCGGCCAGGTCAGGGTCGGCGGTGATCTGGCGCGTGGCCGTCAGCCCGTCCAGCCCCGGCATCCGGATGTCCATGAGCACCACGTCGGGATGGAGTGTCCTGGCCAGCTCCACCGCGGCGGACCCGTCGGCCGCCTCGCCGACGACCTCGATGTCCTCGCGGGCGTCGAGCAGCGCCTTGAACCCCGCGCGGACCAGGCCCTGGTCGTCGGCGAGCAGCACCCGGATCATGGCGCGGACCTGACCGGTAGCCGGGCGCTGACCCGGAATCCGCCGCCGGGCCGGAACCCGGCGGTCAGGTCACCGCCGAGCGCGACCGCGCGTTCCCGCATCCCCGCGATACCGCTCCCCGTCCCGGCCGGAGTCCCGGCCGGAGTCCCGGCTGGAGTCCCGGCCGGAGTCGGAGTCGTCCCGTCGTCGTCGATCTGCACCCGCACGTCCGCGTCGCCGTAGGCGACCCGAACCCAGACCCGGGCCCGCCCGGCGTGGCGGGCCACGTTGGTCAGCGACTCCTGGATGATCCGGTACGCCGCGACGTGCACCGCGGCCGGCAACGGCGGCGGCTGCCCGGCCACCTCCACTTCCACGGACAGGCCGGCCGCGCGGGTGAGGTCGATCAGCTCCGGCAGCCGGTCCAGCCCGGGGGCAGGCGCAAGAGGCGCCGCAGCCGCAGCCGCAACCGCGGCCGCGTCCTCGTCGTCTTGACGCAGCGTTGTCAGCATCGCACGCAGCTCTTCCAGTGCCTCCTTCGACGCCGACTTGATCGCGGCCAGCGCCGCGCGTGCCTGCGCCGGCTGGCTGTCCATCAGGTCGAGCCCCATGCTGGCCTGGACGTTGATCAGCGAGATGTTGTGGCCAATGACATCGTGCAGGTCCCTGGCGATCCGCAGGCGCTCCTCGCTTCGCCGGCGGCGTTGCTCGATCAGCCGCCCGGCCCTGGTCACGGCCGCCCGCTCCGCCCGGATCCGGGTCGCCTCCGCCGCGATCGCCACCGCCACCACCCACCCCGCCAGCAGCAGCGCGTCGTTCGCCGGCGGGACCGCGTACCGGTAGGCGAGCGGGCCGAGCCAGATCACCCACGTGAACGCGGCCGCGAGCGCCAGCCACGCCGCATAGCGCCGCCCCGCGGTCGCCGCCACGAAGAACGCCGCGACAAAGCTCAGGTGCGTGAACCCGGTACCCGACGGCGCCACCACCGCGGCCAGGCACACCACCAGCGCCGCCACCGGATACCGGCGCCGCGCCACCAGCGCTGCCGGGCCGGCCACAAGCAGCACCCAGTCCGCCGGCCCCAGCGGGCGCGGCGGATTGAACAGGTGGGCGTCCCGGCCGGTGACCGCGGCCCCGGTGAGCTGCACCGCGAGCAGCACCAGCGGCAGCGCCAGGTCCCTAGGTACCCATCTCATCTCGCGTCAAGCCTAACCAGCGCTGTGACCAGCCGCATCACGCGACGGGCGGATCCCGGCCTGCACGCTGTGCGTAATGACCGGTGCTGAGGGTAGTTCCGCTGACGTAGTCCGGATACCGATCCTGGCCCGACGAAATCGACGGCCCAATCGCCCACGATGGCAAGCATGCGCTGAGAACCCAGAAGCGTGCGCCGAGACCCCTGAGAGGAAGAGGCGATGGCTAGTTTCGCCCGCTGGTGCTTCATTCATCGCAAGGCCGTCCTGGCCGGGTGGCTGGTAGCGCTGATCGGATTCTTCGCGCTCGGCAAGCTGGCCGGGACGGCTTACACCAACAGCTACACGCTGCCCGGCACCGACTCGGCCAAGGCCCAGCAGGTGCTGACCGCCGACTTCCCCGCGCTGGCGGGCGACAGCGAGCAGATCGTGGTCCAAGCCAGAAACGGAACGCTGCGCGACCAGGCCGCCGAGTCGGCGGTCACGGCCATGCTCGCCAAGGTCGCCCGGCTGCCGTACGTGGGCGCGGTGACCTCGCCGTACAGCCAAGCAGGCCAGATCAGCAAGGACGGCACGATCGGCCTGGCCACGGTGAACCTCACCACCCAGGCGCAGAACGTCCCCAACGCGGCCGTCACCAAGCTGGTCGACACCGCCAAGTCCGCCGACGGGCCGCTGCTGAACGTGCAGCTGGGCGGTACCGCGATCGAGAACGTCGCCACCTCCAGCGGGGATTCCACCAGCGTGGTGCTCGGGATCGTGGCCGCGCTCGTCGTCTTGTTCTTCGCGTTCCGGCGCTCGGTGTACGGCGCGGTGCTGCCGCTCATCTCGGCGCTGGTGGCGATCGGAGCGGGCACCTCGATCATCGCCATCCTCACCCACGTCATCGCGGTCGCGAGCTGGGTTCCGCAGGTCGCGATCCTCGTGGCCCTCGGCGTCGGCGTGGACTACGCGCTGTTCATCGTCAGCCGGCACCGCACCGGGCTGCTCGCGGGCCAGGCACCCGAAGACGCCGCGATCACCGCGCTCACCACCTCAGGCCGCGCCGTCCTGCTGGCCGGGCTGACCGTCTGCGCCGCGCTGCTCGGCCTGTTCGCCCTCGGTGTCGGCTTCCTGTATGGCGTGGCCGTGACGGTCACGCTCGTCGTCGGCCTGACCATGCTGGCATCGCTGACCCTGCTGCCCGCCATGCTGGGCTTTCTCGGGCTGAAGGTGCTGCGGCGAGCAGAACGCGAGACCGGCCACCGGGTCGAGGACAGCACCGGGTTCTGGCTCCGCTGGGCCGAAGGAATCGGCCGCAAACCCCAGTTCCCCGCCCTCCTCGCGCTGGCGGTGACCGTCGTGCTCGCGATCCCGTTCCTCAGCATGCGCGCCGGGCTGCTCGACTCCAGCACCGACCCGTCCGCATCGACCACCTACCAGGCCTACCAGCTGCTGGCCAAGGGTTTCGGCCCCGGCTTCAACGGCCCGCTGGAACTGATCGGCCAGGTCAGCAGCCCCGCCGACCGGGCACGCTTCACCGCGTTCACCACCGCGGCTCGCGGCCAGCCGGACGTGACGGCGGTCCTGCCGCCACAGCTCAGCCCCAACGGCAAAGCGGTCATCGCCGCGGTCTATCCGGCCACCGGGCCGCAGGACGCCGCGACAACCACCCTGCTCGACAGGTTGCGGGCCGCCATCCCGAAGGCGACGGCGGGCAGCACGCTCGCCATCCACATCGGCGGCACGACCGCGGCCAGCGAGGACTTCTCCCAGGTGCTCAACAGCAAGCTGCCCCAGTTCGTGGCCGTCGTCGTCGGCCTGGCCTTCCTGCTGCTCGCCATCGTCTTCCGCAGCCTGCTCATCCCGCTGGTCGCCGCGGTCATGAACCTCCTCTCGTTCGGCGTGGCGCTAGGTGTCATGACCGCCGTGTTCCAGTTCGGCTGGGGCAAGTCGGTGATCGGGTTCAGCACGACAGGGCCGATCGAATCCTGGATCCCGGCGCTGATGTTCGCCATCCTGTTCGGCCTGTCCACCGACTACGAAGTCTTCCTGATCAGCCGCATGCACGAAGAATGGGCGCGCACCGGCGACAACAGACGCGCGGTGATCCGCGGCCAGGCCCAGACCGGGCGGGTCATCACCGCGGCCTCGCTGATCATGATCCTGGTCTTCGCATCGTTCATCGCCGGCGGACTGCTGCCCATCCAGCAGATAGGCCTCGGCTTCGCGGCGGCCATCTTCGTCGACGCCTACATCATCCGCACGGTCCTGGTGCCCGCCGTGATGCACATGCTGGGGCGGGCCAACTGGTGGCTGCCGTCCTGGCTGGACCGGCACCTGCCCCGCTTCGACGTCGAGCCCGCCCAGCTCCCATCGCCGGAAACGCTCCGCCAGCCGGTAAGCCCAAAGCCGGTAAGCCCAAAGCCGGTGGGCCCCAAGCCGGCCCGGCCATAAACCACCATGAGCAACGCGATCGAGATCCAGGGGCTGCGCAAGGCGTTCGGGTCCACGGTCGCGCTGGATGGCCTGGACCTGACGGTGCGGGCCGGCGAAGTGCACGCCTTTCTCGGCCCGAACGGAGCCGGCAAGACAACGACGCTGCGGGTGCTGCTCGGGCTGCTGCGGGCCGACGCCGGCCAGGTCCGGCTGCTGGGCGGGGACCCGTGGCGGGACGCCACCCGGCTGCACCGGCGGCTCGCGTACGTGCCCGGCGACGTGACCCTGTGGCCGGGCCTGTCCGGCGGCGAGATCATCGCGCTGATGGGGCGGCTGCGCGGGGACCCGCAGACGGCACGGCGAGCAGCGGCCCTGTGCGAGCGGTTCCAGCTCGACCCGGCCAAGAAGGCCCGCGCCTATTCCAAGGGCAACCGGCAGAAGGTCGCGCTGGTCGCGGCGCTGGCCTCCGACGCGGAACTGCTGCTGCTGGACGAGCCCACGGCCGGCCTGGACCCGCTCATGGAAGCGGTGTTCCGCGACTGCGTCCAGGAGGAACGGCAGGCCGGGCGCACGATCCTGCTGTCCAGCCACATCCTCGCCGAGGCCGAAGCGCTCGCGGACCGGGTCAGCATCATCCGCGCCGGCCGGTGCGCGGAGACCGGCACGCTCACCGAACTGCGGCACCTGGCCCGCACCTCGGTCACCGCCGACCTGGACCACCCGGCCCGCCTGGCCGGCGTCCCCGGCGTCCACGACCTGCACCAGAACGGCACCCGGGTGACCTGCCAGGTCGACAGCACGGCGCTGACCGAGGTGCTCGCCCGGCTCGCCGCCGCCGGGATCCGCGCCATCGCCTGCCAGCCGCCCACGCTGGAAGAGCTGTTCCTGCGCCACTACACGACCGGATCGCGGGAAACGGCGGTGGTCCGGTGACCGGGCTGGCCAGCACCGGACCGCTGACCCGGCTCGCGCTGCGCCGCGACTGGTTCATGATGCTGGCCTGGGTCTTGGTGACCACGGCCGGCGTGGCCGGGGTCGCCTACTGGCTCGGCCAGCTCTACCCGACGGCCGCGAAGCGGGACGTGCTGGCGTCGGCGGCCGGCACCAACCCGGCGCTGGTCTTCCTGTACAGCAAGTTGTACGGCGATTCGATCGGCGCGCTGACCGCCTGGCGGTACGGGGTGTGGGCGGCCATCTTCGCGGCGCTGATGAGCATTTTTGTCGTGATACGCAACACCAGGGCCGACGAGGAGGCCGGGCGGCTTGAGCTGGTCGGCTCGGCCGCGGTGGGGCGGCACGCGCCGCTCACCGCGGCGCTTGCCGTCGCGGTGGCCGGCAACGCGCTGCTGGCCATGCTGGTCACCGCCGGGCTGGTGCTGGCCGGCCAGCCGGCCGGCGGGTCGGCCGCCCTCGCGCTCGCCGCGGCCGCCGCCGGCGTCGCGTTCGGTTGCGTCGCCGCGCTGGCCGCGCAGATGGCAGCCGGGGCAAGGACCGCCCGCGGGATCGCGCTCGGTGCGCTCGGCGCCGCGTACCTGCTGCGCGCGGTCGCGGACACCGCCAGCACCGCGCCGCTGACGTGGCTGACCTGGCTGTCCCCGCTCGGCTGGACCGAGCAGGTCCGGCCGTTCGCCGGGCAGCGATGGTGGGCGCTCGCGCTTCCCGCCGCCGTGGCGGCCGCCCTGGGCGCCGCCGCGTACCTGGCGGCGGCCCGGCGCGACCACGGCGCCGGCCTGCTGCCGGACCGGCCGGGCCGGGCGCAGGCGTCCGCCCTGCTCCGCGGCGTGTTCGGCCTGGCCTGGCGGCTCGAGCTGACCGGGCTGGCGGGCTGGATCGCCGGGTTCCTGTTCATGGGTGCCATCTTCGGCGCCGCCGGCAAGGGAATCGGTTCCGTGCTCGGCAGCAGTTCCCTGCTCAGGAACGAGTTCACCCGGATCGGCGGCCAGACCGCGATCACCAACGCCTACCTGGCCGCGGTCGTCATGCTGACCGGGCTGATCGCGGCGGCGTACGCCACCTCGGTCGCGCTGCGGCTGCGCACCGAGGAGACCACCGGACTCGCCGAACCCGTGCTGGCGACCGCGGCCGGCCGGCTCCGGTGGGCGCTCAGCCGTGTGACGATCGCGGTGACCGGGACAGCGGTGCTGCTCACCGGCGCGGGCCTGGCGATCGGCCTCGGTTACGGGCTGCGCGCGGGCAACGCCGGCGGTGCGGTGACCGCGATGCTGGGCGCTGCCCTGGCCCAGCTCCCGGCGGCGCTCGCCGTGGCGGGTGTCGCGGTCCTGCTGTTCGGCGTACTGCCGCGGGCCTGCGTGGGCATCGGATGGGCGGCGGTCGCGGCCACCCTGCTGATGAAGGTGTTCGGCGAGCTGTTGCGCATCCCGCAGTGGGCGATGGACATCTCGCCGTTCACCCACGTGCCGAGGCTGCCCGGTGGTGCCGTGTCCGCGGCACCGGAGGTCTGGCTTTCGCTGGCCGCGGTGACGCTGGCCGCCGTCGGGCTCGGCGCCCTGCGGCTGCGCGACATCGGCTAGGCCGGCTCCGCGTCGAGGTCACGGAACCGGGCCTGGCGGGGCAGCGCGAACAGGCCGGCGAAGAAAATGCCCAGGATGCCCACCGGGTACCACACGCTGAGGCTGAACGCCCGGGCGAATGCCGCGGCCCCGTGCACCGGTCCGCCACCAAGGTAGCCGAAGAAGACCACGCTGGCCAGCGCCACGCCGAGCGCCATGCCGAACTCCTGGATGGCGCTGAGCAGCCCCGAAGCGGACCCGGCGTCGCCGGCCGGCACATCGGTCAGGATGAGGTCGATGATCGGCGCGATGACCAGGCCGAACCCGGTGCCGGCGACGACCAGCGGCGGCACCATCTGCCAGGAGCCGATCGACCCGCCGTAGCGCGCGGCGATGACGGCGTAGCCGGCGAACCCGGCGGCGTTCGCCAGGGCGCCGGCCATCAGGACGCGGCGGCCGAACCTGGGGGTGAGCACCGCCACCGACAGCCCGGAGGAAACCATGGTCGCGAGCGCGAACGAGGCGGCGGTCAGGCCGGCGTGCAGCGGGGTCCAGCCGAGCCCCAGCTGGAGGTAGAGCGTCCAGATGAAGACGAATCCGGCGAACGACACCGCGAAGATCACCAGCAGCGCCGTGCCCGCGCTGAACGTCTTGGCCCGGAACAGGCTGAGCACGACCAGCGGCGAACCGATTCTCCTGGCGCGCCGCCGCTCGTAGCTGACCAGCACCGCGAGCAGGAACAAAGCCACAAGCATCATTCCGAACGACCAGCCCGGCCAGCCCAAGGCACGGCCCTCGGTCAGCGGGTAGGCGAGCAACACCGTCACGGCCAGCGCCAGCGCCGCGCCCACCAGGTCCACCCGGCGCGCGCCCGGTGACCTGGATTCACCGATGACGAACCGCCCCGCGAGCACGGCGGCGAGCCCGATCGGCACGTTGACCAGAAATATCGCGCGCCACTCCAGGTGGAACACATCCCACTGGACGAGCAGCCCGCCGACGATCGTCCCGGCCGAGGAGGCACACCCCACGACGGCGCCGAACAGGCCGTACGCCTTGCCGCGCTCCCCCGCCGGGAACGTCGCGCGGATGATCGAGAGGATCTGCGGGACCATCGTGCCGGCCATCGCGCCCTGGACGATTCGCGTGGCGATAAGCATTCCCGGGTTGACCGCGACCCCGCACAACGCCGAAGCCAGCGTGAACCCGCCCATGCCGATCAGGAAGATACGCTTGCGGCCGAAGACATCCCCGAGCCGTCCGGCGACGATCAGGACCGCTGCGAATCCCAGCGAGTAACCCGCCACCATCCACTCCGCAGCCACGTAGCCGGCGCGCATGTCCCGCAGGATGCTCGGCAGCGCGACGTTCACGATCGACATGTCGAGCAGATCCACGAACCCGGCGAAGAGGATGACCACGAGTGCCCGCCAGCGCCGCGGATCCACCGTGGCCGGCTGAGCGTAGTCCGTTTCCTGGATCATTCCGGCAACGCTAAGAGGGCGCGGTCAGCTGCCGCAATCGCGGACCGGCGAGTTCGACTGCGCCCGTTTCACCGGTTGAACGCTTGGGCTTGGCGGGGTCCGCGTGGCACAACGAACGTAGCCGAGTGGACCGAGCCGAGGAGGTGCCTGATGGCCTACGGGGTGGAGCCGTGGTGCCTGCGCGAACCCAGCCTGGACCTCGACGCGCTCGCGCGGACCGAGTCGGTGTTCGCCCTGTCCAACGGCCACATCGGACTGCGCGGGAACCTGGACGAGGGTGAGCCGTACGGCCTGCCCGGCAGCTACCTCAACGCGTTGTACGAGGTCCGCCCGCTGCCGCACGCCGAACCGGGCTACGGCTATCCCGACTCCGGCCAGACGATCGTCAACGTGACGAACGGCAAGCTGATCCGCCTGCTGGTCGGCGACGAGCCGTTCGACGTCCGGCACGGCACCCTCCACGTTCACGAGCGCGTCCTCGACCTCCGCGCCGGCACCCTGTCCCGCGAAGTGCTCTGGACCTCCCCGGCAGGCCAGACGGTCCGGATCACGTCGGTCCGGCTCGTGTCCTTGACCCAGCGCGCCGTCGCCGCGATCAGCTACACGGTGGAGGCGGTGTCCGGGCAGATGCGGCTCGGCCTCCAGTCCGAACTGGTCGCGAACGAGGCGCTGCCCGGAACAAGCAAGGATCCGCGCACCTGTGCCGTGCTGGCCGCGCCGCTGGTCAGCGAGGAGCACGTGGCCAGCCAGGACCAGTTCCGGGTGACGCTGATGCACCGGACCCGGGGCAGCGGCCTGCGGCTGGCAGCCGGCATGGCGCACGACATCGAGGTCACCGGGGCCATGCCGGACCGGACGATGCACGCGCGCACCGAGGCATTTCCCGACGTGGGCCGCTGCACCGTCGCCGCGCAGGTCCGGCAGGCCAGCCTGCTCCGGGTCGTGAAGTACCTGGGCTATGGCTGGTCGGACGTGCGGTCCGGGTCGGCACTGCACGCCGAGGTGACCGCCGCGCTCGCCATGGCACGGCTGGCGGGCTGGTCCGGCCTGCTCGCCGAGCAGCGGCGCTACCTGGACGAATTCTGGGCGGGCGCGGACGTCGAGCTGGACGGCGATGCGGAGATCCAGCAGGCGGTGCGGTTCGCGCTGTTCCACATCCTCCAGGCCGGAGCCCGGGCCGAACGCCGGCCGATCGCGGCGAAGGGATTGACCGGTCCCGGCTACGACGGGCACACGTTCTGGGACACCGAGACGTTCGTCCTGCCGGTCCTCACCTACACCCAGCCGGCGGCGGCCGCGGACGTGCTCCGCTGGCGGCATACCGTGCTGCCGGCGGCCAAGGAGCGAGCGGCCGACCTGGGCCTGGCCGGCGCCGCATACCCGTGGCGGACCATCGGCGGGCGGGAATGCTCCGGCTACTGGCCGGCCGGAACCGCCGCCTTTCACATCAACGCCGACATCGCCCACGCGGTGGTCCAGTACGTCAACGCGACGCAGGACACCTGGTTCGAACGCGAGACCGGCCTTGAACTGCTCGTAGAAACCGCCCGCCTGTGGCGGGCACTTGGCCACCACGACCACGCCGAACAGTTCCGGATCGACGGTGTGACCGGGCCGGACGAGTACAGCGCGGCGACCGACAACAACGTCTACACGAACCTGATGGCGCAACGGAACCTGCGCGCCGCCGCGGACGCTTGTCGCGAATACCCGGACGGCGCGGCGCGCCTCGGCGTAGACGAGCGCGAGCTGTCCGCGTGGCGCCGCGCCGCCGACGCGATGGTCATCCCGTTCAACGCCGAGATCGGCATCCACCCGCAGGACGAGAGCTTCCTCGCGCACGCGCGCTGGGACTTCGAGAGCACGCCGCCGGACAGCTATCCGCTGCTGCTGTACTACCCGTACTTCGAGCTGTACCGCAAGCAGGTGGTCAAGCAGGCCGACCTGGTGCTGGCCATGCACCTGTGCCCGGACGCGTTCACCGCCGAGCAGAAGGCCAGGAACTTCGCCTACTACGAAGGGCTGACCGTCCGCGATTCCTCGCTGTCGGCCTGCACCCAGGCCGTGCTGGCCGCGCAGACCTCGCACCTGGAACTGGCGCACGACTACCTGGCCGAGGCGGCGCTGACCGATCTACAGGACCGGCACCGCAATACCCGCGACGGCCTGCACCTCGCCGCGTTGGCCGGTACCTGGATCGCGTTGGTCGACGGCTTCGGCGGCCTGCGGGCGGCGAACGGCAGCCTGGCGTTCCGGCCGCGGCTGCCGGCCGGCATCACCCGGCTCGCGTTCCGGATCCGGTACCGCGGGCGCCTGCTGCGGGTGACGATCTGGCACCGGGAGGCGCGGTACGAATTGCTGGCGGGCGAGCCGCTGGCCATCGCCCACCACGAGGAGCAGGTCATCCTGGCCGGGAAGCCGGTCGTGCTGGACATCCCGCCGGCACCGTCCTCCTTCCCGCCACGGCAGCCAGCGGGCCGCGCACCGGTGCGACGTTCGGCGCGGCAGAAAGGTAGTGCGCAATGCGAAAGGTACTGGTCGCCAACCGAGGCGAGATCGCGGTCCGGGTTATCCGGGCGTGCCGGGACGCGGGGCTGGAGAGCGTCGCGGTGTACGCCGAGCCCGATCTCGACGGGCTGCCCGCGCGGATGGCCGACGAGGCGTACGCGCTGCGCGGCACCAGTCCGGCCGAGACCTACCTGGACATCGACAAGATCATCAAGGTCGCGCTGGAGTCGGACGCGGACGCGGTCCATCCCGGGTACGGCTTCCTCGCCGAATGCGCCGACTTCTCCCGTGCGGTCGCGAACGTGGGGCTGACCTGGATCGGGCCGCCGCCCGAGGCGATCGAGGCGCTGGGCGACAAGGTCAGCGCGCGGCTGATCGCCCGGCGGGTGGGGGCGCCGCTCGCGCCCGGCACCGCCGATCCGGTGCGCGACGCGGCCGAGGTCCGCGAGTTCGCGGCGGAACACGGGCTGCCGGTGGCGATCAAGGCCGTGTACGGCGGCGGCGGTCGCGGGCTGAAGGTCGCCTGGACGATGGACGAGATCCCGGCGCAGTACGAGTCCGCGGTGCGTGAGGCGGTCACGTCGTTCGGCCGCGGCGAATGCTTCGCCGAACGCTACCTGGACCGGCCCCGGCACGTGGAAACCCAGTGCCTGGCCGACACCCACGGCAACGTCGTGGTCATCTCGACCAGAGACTGCTCGCTGCAGCGCCGCCACCAGAAACTCATCGAGGAAGCCCCCGCGCCGTTCCTGTCGGCGGAGCAGGTCGCCTCGCTGTACGACGCGTCGAAAGCGATCCTCCGCGAAGCCGGCTACGCCGGCGCCGGCACCTGCGAATTCCTGATCGGCCGCGACGGCACGATCAGCTTCCTCGAAGTCAACACCAGGCTCCAGGTAGAACACCCGGTCAGCGAGGAAGTCACCGGCATCGACCTGGTCCGCGAGATGTTCCGGATCGCCGCCGGCGAACCCATCGGCT
>Ga0070741_10016874_pt1 | contig 12087 bp, 7 predicted proteins | sample Coa_R1_4_FD_66440 | JGI IMG/M metagenome (GOLD analysis project Ga0070741, IMG submission 66440) | Surface soil microbial communities from Centralia Pennsylvania, which are recovering from an underground coalmine fire - Coalmine... | ecosystem: Environmental > Terrestrial > Soil > Unclassified ...
CCCGCCCATTGCCAGTTGCGTCAGATCCGTCATCTTAAGGTCACGATAAGGGCCATCCAGTCCAAACGGCGTGATCGTGCAAACAATAAGTCGTGGGTTTATGAGCTGCAGCGCACGATAGACCTCGAGCCGTCGCGCGACGTTGCCCGCCTCCCCTGCATCGATAATAACGTCCGCACGCCCTGCTAAGCGCTCCAACGCATCACGCGCCGCCGGATGGTCGACCTCCAAGCTGACACTTTTCTTGCCTAGGTTGTAACGTGAGAAGCACAGGCTGTGTTCCGGATCACCCCGGGAGGCCGTGAATGGACCAAACCGACGCGAGTTTGAACCGCTACGACCTTCCAGCTTAATCACGTCAGCGCCGAACGAGGCGAGGAGCAGGCCGGCAAACTCGCCGCGTTCATCCCCGCCTTCGATGACGACAGTTCCTTCGAGGACTGCGCTTAACAATGCGTCGGTATGCATCAGATGACCCACTCCTCCCTTAACGTTGCGATTTCTCCAGGTGTGAGCCCCACCACCTCGCGATAGACCCTATCATTGTCCTCACCCATTGAAGGCGCACCGCGTCCGGGAAGCCCCCCGACCTCAACATTCATCCGCCGGAACTTCGCCGGAAAGCCCTCGACCGGCCAGGTGCCAATCTCACTCTGCGGTAGTGAAACGAAATAGCCGCGCTCCTTAAGTTGCGCGTCGCGTGTGCAACGATCGACGGACTTCTGAACGACTCCGGCCGGCACGTTACGCCTCTGCAAACGAGCCATGAGCTCATAACGATCCTCACTCTTTGTGTAATCGGTGAGCAAGCGGTCCAGGTCGGCTTCATTTGCTTTGCGCCCGGCCGCGGTCCGGAAACGAATGTCGCGTGCCCACCCGGGTGAGCCGACCTCGGCAACCAATGCACTCCATTGTTCATCGGTTTGCACGGCAATGGTAATCCACTCGTCTGTCCCGCGACATGGATATGCGCCATGCGGCGCCCACGCCGCAGCTTGCATGCGATTACCGTGACGGGCCGTAGGCGTGCCGGTCAGTTGCGCTTCCAATGTCGCGGTTCCTGAGGTCATGAGCCCAACTTCCGTCTGTGAGGCATCGATGTAACAGCCCGCGCCAGTTTTTCGCTGTTTCAATAACGCAAGCAAGACTATCATCGCGCCGTAGTATCCGGTTGAATGGTCAAGATACGAGTAGCCCCAACCCGCCGGCGGCATCGGATCAGGAAGGCCGGACATGTGAGTCAAGCCCGAGAGCGCCTGCGCCGTTGGTCCGACACTGAGATAGTCGTTATATGTCCCGGATTTGCCCATGCCGGTAATCTGCAGATAGATGAGGCCCGGATTGATCTTACGAAGAGTGTCATACCCGAGTCCCCAGCGCTCCATCTGTCCGGGACTGTAGTTTTCGCACAAGACCGTTGATTTAGCGATCAAGCGTTTGAACAAGCCCTGGCCCTGCGGCATGTTCATGTTGAGCGTGATGCCGTACTTGCCGGCATTAATGTTATTGAATAACCCGCTACGGTTGAGGCTGTCACGCTCTCCGCCTGGGGCTTTGGGATGCACGCCACGCAGAAGATCCAGCGCGCGATCATCATGCCATTCGACGCGGATCACCTCCGCACCCATCGTCGCTAACATTCGCGTGCAGTTTGGCCCAGCCACGATGCGAGTCAGGTCTATAACGCGCACGCCTTCAAGTGGACGTCGCTTCGTCGGTTCGTTTGTTGCCATGGGGATCCCCTTCTCTGTGCGCGAACATACGCTGGATCATGCTCACATGCAAGGAAACGTTTCGTTTCTGCCCGTTTTCCTCATTTCCTGTTTATGCCACAATCAGGCGGCGTAGTCGGCTCGAAGTCGGGGACTACCAACACTGCACTGGAGAAAGGGAGGGACCATGACACCGGAACAGACAAAAGAACAGAACAAAGAAATTGTCCGACGTGCGATTGCCGCTATCAGTCGTGGAGACCTAGAGGGGTTCATGGCCGACGCGGCCGACGACGTAATCCTCAGCGTCATGGGCGCAGTCTTTCCCCCGATCGAAGGAAAACAAAAAGTGCTCAAAGGGCTGCGTAACGCCCTCGGAGTGAGACTGGAGGGCGGCGGTGCTATTGCCATGACGATTGAGAACCTGATCGCCGAAGGAGATTATGTCGCTGAACAATCACGTGGAGTCGCCCGGACTAAGAGCGGCAAAGACTACAACAACACCTATTGTCGTGTGTGGCAGATTACCAACGGGAAGATCCAAGCGATGCAGGAATATCTCGATACTGAACTCGTCCGTTCGTGCTTAATGGATTAGTGAAGATAGGGCGGGAATAAGCCAGATTTTCTCGTAGAGACGCGACGTAAGGAGGGACTGTTGTGATTCTCGGTATTCATCACACTGCCATTTCAACCGGCGATATTGAGCGCTCGCTACGGTTTTATCGCGACCTACTAGGCTTTACGGAGGTGTTCTCCTCGGCGTGGCCAGTAGGGACCGAGGCCACGGATCGTATTGTCGGACTCAAAGACTCCTCGGCACGCGTAGTGATGCTTCGTGCAGGGAATGCGTGTGTCGAGCTGTTTCAGTATGCGACGCCTGAACCTAAACCGGGCGACATGAATCGGCCGGTCTGTGACCACGGGATCACTCACCTCTGCTTGCAGGTGAGCGACATCGATACTGAGTATGCGCGGCTGGCGGCAGCAGGAATGCGGTTTCACTGTCCGCCCCAACCGGCTGGTCGCCTGCGTGTGACTTATGGCCGTGACCCCGATGGCAACGTAGTGGAATTACTCGAAGTAAAAGATCCGCAGAGCGCGATGGACGTAGTCGCGAAACCTTGAATCCCACAATCCGGGATGATAAGCGCAACGACACACTGTGCGGTGTTACCGAGGTTGTATGGAGCGACCGTTTGATCCGATTCTCGTTGAAGTGATTAGAAACCAGATTGCGGCAATCACAGAAGAGATGACGCTGACCGTCTACCGAACGGGGCGTTCGGGCATGTGCAAGGTTGGTGATTTCGCGACCGCGGTCTGCGACCGCCATGGACGGATCATCGGCGAAGGTGGCTCGCCGTATCAGATGTGTGTCTTTATCGACACTATGGAGAGTGTACTGGCCAAGCACGGGCACTCGCTTAAGCCCGGCGATATGATTATCGGCAATGACCCTTATTTCGGCGTGTCACATATGCCGGATATCACCTTGATTGCACCTGCATTTTGGAAAGATCAACTCGTCGGGTTTCTCATTTCCTATTCACATCACACAGACGTCGGCGGTCGCTTCGCCGGTGGCATTTCCAGCCTTTGTCAGTCCAGCTTTGAAGAAGGTGTCCGCATTCCGATGCTGAAACTGTATGACGCTGGCAAACGCAATGACGTACTCTTGGAACAAATTGTCGCCAACGTGCGCACGCCCGAGGAGTGGGTCGGTGACGTCGATGCGAAGGTCGCGAGTTGCTGGAAGGGCCAGGAACAATTCACCAAACTGCTCGACAAGTACGGCTTGGAGAAATTTGACGCAACTTGTGACCATCTGATCGAGTACGCCGAACGGGTCACTCGCGACGCGATCCGTCAAATTCCGTCGGGAGAATATCGGGAAGAGGCGCTGTTTGAGGACGAAAACGAAGTCACAGGTGGCCCTGTACCACTAAAAGTCGCGATTCGAATCGAAGGCGACCAAGCCACGATCGATTTGTCAGCCGCACCGCCGCAGGTTAACGCGTCCATCAACGCGCCGTTCGTGTCGACCAAAGCGGTCACCCGCGCCCCTTTCAAGTCCATTATCCCCAACGATGCAATTACTAATATCGGCTTTGCGCGTGCCATCAACGTCGTCGTACCCCCGGGAACACTGTTGAATCCTCGCTACCCGGCCGCGGTCGGCGGCCGCGCTTCGCTGATGATGACGCTGAGTAACATGGTGTACCGCGCAATTGCCAAGGCTTTGCCCGGCAGACTCGGCGGCGTTGGCGAAGGCGCTGATATGCTGCACTTCAATAGCCACAGCGGCGGGCGCTATAAGTCCTTCATGGACGTGTTCTTCGGTGGTTGGGGTGGACGGCCACAGGTCGATGGCGTCGATGGTGCGTCACCGCTGGTGATGGGTGGCGGGTATGGCTCGATGCCGGCCGAACTATTGGAACGAGAATATCCGGTCATCATCGAAGGATTCGGGTTTGTCCCGGATACCGAAGGTGCTGGTCGCCACCGTGGTTCGGTGTCCGTGTACCGTGAGTGGCGTTTTCGTGAACCCGCTGAGGTACTACTACGGACAGTTGGACTACGTGGAGCCGAAGGTTTGGCCGGCGGCGGTCGCGGCGGCGATGCCGTGAACATTCACCTCTCCGGCGACCACAAGACCGTACTTCCTCCGCAGGCACACGTGCACCTCCACGTGCGACCCGGCGACCGGGTCTATCATAAGGTGCATGGTTCCGGGGGCTACGGTGAACCGTACGAGCGTGATGCGGAGTTAGTGCTCCTCGACGTTCTCGAGGGAAAAATCTCGTTGGAGAGAGCACGGACGGTCTATGGTGTCGCGATCGATGCGGACCGGATGACCCTCAAACTGGAAGAAACACGAGCATTGCGGCAGAGCGTGCAGAGTACTTTGGCGACGGCCGCGGACTAAGGAAGGAGTACGGATGCGCGTTGGCTTCGATATCGGCGGCACGTTTACGGACGTCATCGTCCTCAAGGACGATGGGAAGATAGAAACTGCGAAAGTGCTGTCCCTGTTAGAGCGCGTAGGGGACGACATCGTCGCGTGCATTCGGCACTCGGGGGCGAGTGGGCAGATCGACAACTTTGTCCACGGCACTACCATTGCCTCAAATGCCGTAATCGAAGGCACAACCGCCGCGACCGGCTATATCACAACTCGTGGCTTTCGTGACGATTTAGAGATGCGCGGAGAACGACGCCCAAACATCCAAGACCCGCAATGGGTCAGGACGCCGCCCCTGGTCGCACGTCGGCTGCGCCTTGAACTGAGTGAGCGCATCCTGGGTGACGGAACGGTCGAACGACCATTGAACGTTGAAGAAGCACGCCAAGTGATTCGTGCCTTGGCGGAACAGAAGGTGGAAGCGATCGGAGTATGTTTGATCAACTCCTACCTCAATCCGACCCACGAGCAAGAAGTCGCCAAGTTGATCCTCGACGAACTGGGGCCGAAGGTCGTAGTGTGCCTGTCGTCGGAGGTCTATCCGCAGATCCGCGAGTATGAGCGTGCGAGTACTACAGTCATCAACGCGTCGCTAATTCCCGTGGTGGATCGTTATCTTAATCGCTTGGAGCACCAGCTCTCAACATACAGTAACAGACTGTTAGTCATGCAGTCGAATGGCGGGATCATGTCGTCAGAACTCGCCCGACAAAAACCCGCATTCATGATTGAGTCTGGTCCCGCCGCAGGGGTGTTGGCGGCGGCGCGCATGGCGAAAGAGGCCGGGTTGGATCGGGTTCTCTCCTTCGATATGGGGGGGACCACGGCCAAGGCGTGTCTGATCGAGAACGGCCTCCCATCGGAAAAGGCTGCCGGGGAAATTGGGAGCGGCGGAAACGTCTCGACCCACCAGTTCTACAAGGGCGGTCATGCCTTGCGGGTGCCGTCGCTCGACATTGTCGAGGTTGGCGCCGGAGGTGGCAGTCTCGCCTGGATCGATGGCGGAGGTGCGTTACGCGTTGGGCCGCACAGCGCAGGGGCTGAGCCTGGGCCCGCGTGTTATGGCCGTGGCGGAACCAAACCAACTGTGACCGACGCAAATGTAGTGAACGGCTACATGAATCCACAGGTCATAGCGGCGTCAACCATGCGTATTGACCGAGACGCTGCCTGGGAGGCGATCGCCACGCACGTTGCACAGCCTCTGGGTCTGGGAACATACGAAGCTGCTTACGGAATAACGCAGATTGCGAATGCCGCCATGATGCGTGCGCTGCGTGCGGTCTCCACCGAGCGCGGGCGCGACCCCCGCGACTATACACTGGTGTCGTTTGGTGGCGCGGGCCCAATTCATGCCGCCGCACTTGCGGAAGAGATGGAGATTTCCAAGGTCTTGGTTCCGGTGTTTCCCGGGCTGTTCAGCGCGTTGGGACTGCTGCTGGCTGACTATCGCCATGACTATATCCGCAGCGTTGTTACGCACTTGAATGCTATTGAACCGGCGGGGATCGCCACGCTGTATGAAGACATGCAACAGGTAGCGCGAGAAGCCATGCAACGAGAAGGGGTCCCGCACGGACAAGTGCGCTTCGAACCGTACATTGATCTCAAATATGGCTATCAACTCCAGGAGCTAACTGTCCCCTTCCCTGCCGGCGAAAGCTCCGACAAGTTGTTAGCCAGTTTAGCGACACGATTCCGCGCGGCCCATGAGCAGGCATTTGGCTACAATACGGACGACGCAATTGAAGTCGCGAGTGTACGGCTGCGCGCGCTTGCCACAATTAGTGACATACGGTTCGCGGAGCTCGCGGCGAAGATGGTGCCGACCTCCAGTCTAGGAACTCGAAGCGAGCCACGAGAAGCGTTCTTCGGCCCGCGGCACGGCATGCTGAAAACCCCGGTGTGGCGGCGCGGGGATATTAATGGGGTGCGGAGCGGACCGCTGATTGTTGAAGAGCCGGACACGACGGTTGTGGTCCCACCTGGATGGGATGTGACTCGTGATACCTACGGCAGCCTGGTGTTGACCAAGGCGTGAAGGCGGCGTATTACGCCGGGTCCCCGACTCGATGGTGAGTCTGGCTTCAGAACGTAAGGGCGGCGGGTTGACAAAGAGTCGAGGAGATTATATGTCCTGAGGACACTGTTGGGAGAGTGGCTTCTGTGCCCTCGGATTCAGACTTCGCATGGGCATAGGACTTGCGACACTGTCGCTGGAGGAATCACAGAACAATTGGCGCGTAACCAGGCTAAGATGAGTTCGCTCCGCATTTCATAAGGAGGGTATAAGAATGGCTACATTTGATGTCATTATCCAAGGCGGCATGATTGTCGATGGTACACGGTTGCCACGTTACCGTGCTGATATTGGGATCAAGGACGGCCACATCGCAAAAATTGGCCGTTTGCGGCCCCATGAGGCCACGAAGGTCATTGACGCGAATGGCTTGATCGTTGCGCCCGGGTTTGTCGATCTGCACACGCATTATGATGCCCAAATCTATTGGGACCCGTACTGTTCCATCTCTGGATGGCACGGCGTTACCTCCGCCGTGATCGGCAACTGCGGCTTTGGTTTTGCGCCTGTGCGGCCGGAGGAGCGGGATCGTTCCATGCTGACCATGACACGCGTAGAGGCGATCCCCTATGCGTCCATGAAGGCCGGTATGCCCTGGGATTGGGTGACATTTCCCGAGTACCTCAACAGTATCGAGCGTATACCGAAAGGCATTAACCTTTTGCCCTATGTACCCGTGGCACCGATTATGGTCTGGGTCATGGGATTAGAGGGGGCGAAGTCAGGCCGGCTGCCGACCGAGAAAGAGACGCAAGAGATGTGCCGCTTGATTCATGAAGGCATGGATGCTGGCGGCTGTGGGTGGTCAGCACAGCGTTTGGGTGCCAATAGTGTCCAGATGGACTATGACGGCACACCGATGGTGACTGACATCATGCATGATGAAACGTGTATGGCGTTCGCGCGCGTGCTGGCGGAACGCAACGAAGGCTTTATCCAGTCTATCTTCCTCTCTCCCGATGGGAAAAATGAGTCAGCAGAGCGTCACTTTGAGGAACTGGCGCGGGTGAGCGGCCGCCCGATTCTGTACAATGTGGTGCAGGCCAGCGACCGTTTCCCAGAACGTCACCGTAATCAGCTTGCCTGGCTGGAACGCTGCCGAGCCGAAGGCCTCCGTGTCTACGGCCAAGGCGTCACGACCGATCCAGGTTTTGTGTTTACGTTTGAAGACTGGAACCTGTGGGACGATGACCCGGCGTGGCTCGAAGCAACAGTGGGTACCCTGGAAGAGAAACGCACAAAGCTGGCCGACCCGAACCGTCGGCCTGGGTTGAAGAAGCAGGACACCTCTGGCCTCATCAGCGACTCCTTTGAAGACATTTTTGTGCTTTCGGTCAAACGGCCCGACCTCAAGCAGTGGGAGAATCTGAAACTCAAGGAAGTGGCGCAGCGGCAAGGCAAACACGTCGTTGACGCGATGCTCGATCTGGCCGTCGCGGACAATCTCAAGACCGAATTCTACACCACGCTGGGGTGTAGTTTGTCCTCGTTGTCGGAAGTCGTGCGCTCGGATTTGACGCTCTTAGGCGTTTCTGATGGCGGCGCGCACACCAAGTTCTTCACGGCCGGACGGTATCCGACGGAAACCATCCAGCGACTGGTGCGCGAAAACCCGGTGATGAGCTTGGAAGAGGCGCACTGGAAACTCAGCGCATTGCCTGCCTGGTGCGCGGGGTTCAGTGATCGGGGCATCCTCCGCGAAGGCGCACCTGCCGACATGGTTGTCTATGAGTATGACAAAATCAAAGTCCTCCCCATGGAGGTGACGCACGACTTGCCAGGAAATGAATGGCGCCGCGTGCAGCGCGCTGAAGGTTATCACTATGTGTTAGTGAATGGCGAAGTGACGATAAAAGATGATAAAACCACCGGCACGACCTCTGGCAAACTCTTGCGCCACGGGCACGAGTGAGCAACAGAGCCCGAACAGAGATAGGGACAGAGACGGCAGGGGACACTCTCTGTCCCTATCTCAACTCTCATTTTCCAGTCCACTTTGTGGGAGCTTTCGTGACAGGTTCACGCTCAAAACCGCAACGAACATTCAACGGAAAAATGACTCAATGGCCCGATTCTTTGAGCAACGTCTCCGCTTCTTACAAGTCCTTCGCCTCGAAACCCGATGCACGCCCTACCCTCATGCTGCTCTGGTTTTTGTGTCAAGCATCTCGGTTTGAATCGTCACAATAGAAGTGAACCACTTTTCCATGCTGCTAGCGTCCATCTTTGACCAATCCGGGATTTCTGTCACCAAGGCACGCCCCAATTGATTACCAAATCGTACCAAGTTGTTGTCGGTCTCGGTCTGGACCTTGTTCCAGTGACTCAGCGCCGCCTCCACTGACGGATGAAATTTCAGCGCCTCACCAAGCGCGGTGGCATCATTAATTCCTTTCAACGCGCCAGCCGCGCTGTGGGGACGTGCAAAGGCCCCGGCATCGCCGGCCAAGCAAATCCGCCCTTTGCGGTACGCGGGCACCTGGCAATCATAGATGCCGTAGACGAACGTATCCTGGCTCTTGTCTACGATCTCGGCATAATACTCTGGAACGCGCTCGTGGATCTGCTCTTTTAGTGAGGTCTCAGTAGAAAGAGGCATCGCACCGGGCGGAAGGGAGCCGTCACGCCGATTTCCCTCTTTGTCGGTAAGAAAGTCGGCCAACACCGACTCAGCGACTGGGACATAGATACCCCAATTGATGAGTCGCTTGCCCGGTGCTACTGACCCGTCTGGACCAGGAACGAAATAAAAGATCCCATGTCCTCCCGGATAGCCCAGGCAGCGTACACCGCGCTCAAGAGGCGCTGATTCCGTGATCTCCTGCTCCAGGAGAAACCCGCGCCACAGCACGTAACCAGCGTACTGAATGCTGACCTCAGGAAACAACGTGCGGCGACCTAAGGAGGTGTACCCGTCAGCACAGACCACAAGGTCGAAGTCGCTGGTAGCACCGTCGCCTAATTCAACACTGACCCCTTCCCCTCCCCTATCATGCAAAGCAACCACACGGCGTTCCGTTTGGTAGACCTCGTTAGATACCCGCTTGCGAAGATTGCGATACAGACCACCCCAGTTGAGCAACGCGAGACTGGCGGGTTGATCCCAGGCGAGATAGCCGTAACGCCGTTCCTGTTCCGTCCTCCATAGACGCGTGAACACCTGGGAAGAAAAATAAGGAATATCTGCATCAACGAGGTCGCGGTTAACGAATGTGTCGATGACCGACGGGGGGACACCAATGCCAGCGCCTCTGTCCTTTAACTCTTCACCCGTGCGCTCGTACAAGGTAACGTCGCATCCCAAGCGCAAAAGTTCGATAGCGGCTGTGCAACCGGCAATAGACCCGCCGACAACCCCGACTCTAAGACCTGCTGCTGCGCGACTGACGATTTCTGACATAGTGGCCTCCCCTAACGAGTAGGCTCCATATACTACGTCGTGCTGGTAAAGTCGGAAAGAGGCAGCAGTGAGGTCAATTTTTTGATCTTTACTCAGGCACTTTGTCGAGAAAGCGTTCAGCGAGTATGCTTGCGTCGTCAACTGGACGACCCGTGAGCCAGTCAAACATTATGACTTTGGCACGCACGCGACTGGTCCCCGCCTCGGGACCCGGTAACACTTCGACAAGATACTGTCCGTAAGTCTTTGCTCCATTTCTACTCACCTTCGGTCGTTTACCCGAGACTCGCGCTCGCAGGACACCGCTCCCGTGATTGTTGACTTTGCTAGCCCCGGTTTCTCGTTTCATCAGTGCTGTCATCGTTGAAAGCAATTGTTTCGGCGGGACGGACACCACCTTCTCTCGAATCGGAAATCGGGAAGTGTAAGGTGATTGTGAAGACAGTCGCGCGATCACGGGCGACGCACTCAGCACTGATCCAGTGGACGAATTACTTTTGGTGTCATTCTGACGGACTGACTCATCCTGCGCCTCAACAGGACTGTCAGCCGCGGGAAGAGCCTGAGTTCCTTGCTCCGCAGTATTATCGCGCTCGGTCGGTGTCAACGCAGTCAGGGTCTTCTCTTGAGCTTCCGTCGCTTCCTCTACTACAGGATTTTTTCGCTCTGCCGCGGGCGCGGTGTTAGAAGTCGAAGGAGCGACGTCCTCCTCGAGTACCGCTGCCGCAGTGCCAATCGGCCCCCTGCCTTCGGCGAGAGTAGCGGATTCTGGCAACGAGGATGGCGTCATCGCAGCTCCCGCCCTCGCTATTTTTTGTTCCTGAGCTGCGACTGCAATGTCGCCATCTGGGGTGTCTGGTATCGCATTCACGGGTCTGGGTGCTAGAGCGTTCACTTCAGGTGAGTCTTCCCCCCCGACACGCACGGCATTGTCAGTCTGCTGCCGCGGTGGCGCGGATGTTATTGCCGCACTTGATGCTTTCCCTCGCTCGCCCTTCGTAGACGCAGCAGACGTGGCTGCAGCACGCGGTACTGGCGGAGACGCATCTGCCGCACGTTTCACAGCGGGGCTTTCTCCTAGTGTCGGCCGGGACTCTACCACCGGGCGAGCGACCTCCGCTAATTCCGGCACCACTCTAGAAGACGTTGAAGACGGGGCATTTACGGTGGATTTCGTCGGCGTGGATATCGCGTCCGGCGATATAGTGGTTCGCGGCTGAGTGCTCGTTATTGGGGAACGCATCTGTTTTTCACCGGCCGCTGGCGTCGTTGCTACGGATGATAAGACAGTCGCTGCCGGCGCTACGGGCGGCTGCACGGTCGGCCTCGCCGCCGGTGCAGGTTCCGGTTTCGACGCTGGTATACTGGGCACTGAGCTCGTGTCACTTAAAGTTATCGAAGGAGAAGTCAGTTGTGATTGGACCTCTGACGTCGTCAGGTCTGGCACGTTCTCCTGAGTGCCCAGAGCAGTTGATACTTTGCTCCTGCTCTGTTCCACAGGGGGCGCGGATACAGGTTTTGGCGCAGACGGAGAGGGAGTGCCCGCATCACCTGCGATCACTGTCGGCGGCTGCTCGCGAGTCGTATCCTTGATCACAGAAGTCCCTATTTTTGTGTCCTCAGAGAAAGAACGTTGTTCGGGCGCCTCTGGTACTACCCACAGCACCAAGACCGCAACTGCGAGCAATGAGGTAGCAATCCCCAGTGCAGAGCTAAACAGGTCCCATACCTTCGCAGGAAGACCTCGAGTATCGGCCAACAGAACGGCCGCCAAGTGTTCAACCGCGTCGGGATCTTGACGCACGGGCGTTGTAATAGATCTATCGAAAACTGCCCCCCGCGCTTGGTCGGGAATCTCAGCCAATAGCGCCTCTATCTCAGCACTTGGTATAAGCTGTTGCGCGCAGACCAGATACTGCCTCGCACGAGT
>Ga0070741_10016875_pt1 | contig 12087 bp, 8 predicted proteins | sample Coa_R1_4_FD_66440 | JGI IMG/M metagenome (GOLD analysis project Ga0070741, IMG submission 66440) | Surface soil microbial communities from Centralia Pennsylvania, which are recovering from an underground coalmine fire - Coalmine... | ecosystem: Environmental > Terrestrial > Soil > Unclassified ...
TGTTGTCGCCGAAGCCCGGCCACAGGAACTTGCCGTCTTCGCCCTTGCGGAACCAATTGACGTGGAAAATCTTCGGCAGCTTCGCTCCGGGCTTGTCGAGCGACAGCCAGTGGGCGAAGTAGTCGGCGAAGTTGTAGCCGCAGAACGGCTTCATCGCCATGGAGTCGCGCCGCAATACGCCGACCGCACCGGTCGCGGCGGCCGTGGTTTCCGAGCCCATCGCCGCGCCGACGAGCACGCCGTGCGTCCAGTCGCGCGCCTCGAACACGAGCGGCACGAGATGCTCGCGGCGGCCGCCGAACACGATGGCCGAGATCGGCACGCCCTGCGGGTCTTCGGCGTGCGGCGACCAGCTCGGGCACTGCCGCGCCGAGACCGTGAACCGGGAATTCGGGTGCGCTGCGGGCCCGCCTGCGCCGCGTCCGTCGACGACGTCGCGGCCCTGCCAATCCTTGACGGGCTTGCCCTCGCCCAGCCCTTCCCACCAGGGTTGGCCGTCAGCGGTGACGGCGACGTTCGTGAAAATCGCATCGTGGTGGAGCATCGCGAGCGCGTTCGGGTTCGTCTTCGCGCTCGTGCCAGGCGCGACGCCGAAATAGCCGGCTTCGGGATTGATCGCCCACAGACGCCCGTCGGGTCCCGGCGTCATCCAGCAGATGTCGTCGCCGACGGTCCAGATCTTCCAGCCCGCTTTGCGATAGCTCTCGGGCGGAATCAGCATCGCGAGATTCGTCTTGCCGCAGGCCGAAGGGAACGCCGCCGCGACGTAGTGCGTTTCGCCGCGCGGATTCTCGACGCCGAGTATGAGCATGTGCTCGGCGAGCCAGCCCTCCGAGCGCGCCTGGTACGAGGCGATGCGCAGCGCGTGGCACTTCTTGCCGAGCAAGGCATTGCCGCCGTAGCCCGAGCCGATCGACTTGATCGTGAGCTCCTCGGGGAAATGCATGATGAAGCGCTTCTGCGGATCGAGCTCGCCCGTCGAGTGCAGCCCCTTGACGAACTTGCCTTCGCGCTCGATGCGCGCGAGCGCCGGGGCTCCCATGCGCGTCATGATGCGCATGTTGGCCACGACGTACGGGCTGTCGGTGATCTCGACGCCGCAGCGCGCGAGCGGCGAATCGATCGGCCCCATGCAGTACGGAATCACGTACAACGTGCGGCCCTTCATGCAGCCGGCGAACAGCGCATCGATCTTCGCGTGCGCCTCGGCCGGGTCCATCCAGTGATTGTTCGGGCCGGCATCGTCCTTGTTGCGCGTGCAGACGAAAGTCAGATGTTCGACCCGCGCGACATCGGACGGATTGGAGCGGTGCAGATAGCAGTTCGGATGCGTGCGCGGATTGAGCTCGACGAGATCTCCGCTCGCGAGCATGAGATCGATCAGGGCATCGTTTTCGGCTTCCGAGCCGTCGCACCAATGCACGCGATCGGGTTGGGTGTGGCGGGCGACATCGTCGACCCATCGATTCAACGCTTCGAGTTTGCTCATGAGTTCTCCTTCCGTGGGCCTCGCGGCCTCGTGAAACTGATGGAACGGGCGATCTGCGCCGCCCGGCGTTGCGGCCCGCTCACGCGGGAATCAGTGTTGCGATGACGTGCTCGACGTAGTCTTCGAACTCGGCATGATCGAGTCGCGGCATGCCGAGTTGCAAGGTCAACTGCAGGAAACCGACGTATGCGGCATAGGCCAGGCGCGCGCGCTGCGCCGCTTCGCGCTTGCCCATGCCGAGCTCGCGATAGCCGCGCGTGAGGAACTCCATGCGCCGGCGCGAGACGCGTTCCATGACCGGCTGCACGATCGGCTGATCGAGCGCGCGCAGCAGCGCCGAATAGATCACGTGCGACTTCGCCTCGCGCCCCGTGCGGCGGAACAGCTCGCGCAGGCGTTCGCGCGGATCGGAGATCGGTTCGACCTGGCGGAACAGCGCTTCGGTGTCCTGATTTTCCCAGCGCGCGAGCGCCGCGCCAAGCAAGGCGTCGCGCGTCGGAAAATGCCAGTAGAAGCTGCCCTTCGTGACGCCGAGCTGGCGCGCGAGCGCTTCCACCGCAAGCGCCGCGACACCTTGCGTCGCGATCAGATCGAGCGCGCCCTGCTCCCAGTCCGCGGCGGACAGGCGCGTGCGCTCGAGCTTTTCGACGGCATGCAACATCTTCGCATGGTAGCGAGTGGCGGCGGCCGGGTGAAGCCGCGCTCACGTTGCATTGCAGCAGCAAACGTTACGCATGAGTTTGATTGACAGCTCGAAAATCGAGCACCATACTCACGCGTATGGTAGCGCTTCCGACTTCCACCGGGATCCGCGGCGACAGCGTGCCGCGTGCGATCGAGCGGATCGCCGCCGCCGACGGGGTACGCCTCGCCACCGAGCATTTCGGCGATGCCGCAGCGCCGGCGCTCGTGTTCGCGCACGGCTTCGGCCAAACGCGCCATGCCTGGAGCGCGAGCGCCGTCGAGCTCGCTGGCGACGGTTGGCACTGCATCACGGCCGACGCGCGCGGACACGGCGACAGCGACTGGCGCGAAGACGGTGAGTACGATTTCGCGCAGTTCACCGACGATCTCGTGCGCGTCGCGCGCGCGGCGCCGGCGCCCATTCTCGTCGGCGCCTCGATGGGCGGCCTGCTCGGGCTCGTGGCCCAAGCCGAACATGCGCCGTTCCGCGCGCTCGTCCTCGTCGACATTACACCGCGCTGGGAAGCCGCGGGCGTAGAGCGCATCATCGCGTTCATGCGCGCGCATCCCCGGGGTTTCGCCACGCTCGACGATGCCGCCGACGCGATCGCGCATTATCTGCCGCACCGCGCGCAGCGTTATCGCGGCGCCGAGCGCAATCCCGAAGGCCTGCGCCGCATGCTCGTGCGCCACGACGATGGACGCCTGCGCTGGCACTGGGATCCGCGCATGCTCGATCGCATCGCCGCGAGCGGCGCGAGCCAGCAGGCGCGCCTCGTCGAAGCCGCACGCCGCGTGCGCGTGCCGACCCTGCTCGTGAGCGGCGAGCGCAGCGACGTCGTCTCGGACGCGACGATCGAGGAATTCCTGCACTGCGTGCCGCACGCCGTCCACGTGCGCGTCGCGCGCGCCACCCACATGGTCGTCGGCGATCGCAACGACGCGTTCACCGACGCCGTGCGCCGATTCATCGAACCGCTGCGCGATGCCGCCGCGGCCCATACGAGGAGCCCGTCATGATCCACTGGTATCCGTTCATCGCCGTCCTGGTCGTCTCGCTCGTCTGTGCGTATTTGCGCACGGGCCTGCGTGCCTGGACGATCGCCGGCTTCGTCGCGCTGTCCGGGGCCGCATGGCTCGCCGGCAGCGGCTGGCTCGCCACGGGCATCACCGCACTGCTGTTCGCCGCGGTGACCGTGCCGCTCAACCTGCCCGACTTCCGTCGCAAGCAGATCACGGCGCCGCTGCTCGCGGTGTATCAGAAGATCACGCCGCAGCTCAGCGACACCGAACGCGTCGCGCTCGAAGCGGGCAGCGTCGGCTTCGAAGGCGAGCTCTTCACGGGCAAGCCCGACTGGAAAAAACTGCTGCGCCAGCCGGCGCCGCAGCTCTCGACCGAAGAACAGGCGTTTCTCGACGGCCCCTGCGAAGAGCTCTGCGCGATGATCAACGACTGGGAGATCACGCACGAGCGCGCCGATCTGCCGCCCGATGTCTGGGAGTACCTCAAGAAGCACAAGTTCTTCGGCATGATCATCCCGCGCGAGTACGGCGGCCTGCAGTTCTCGGCCTACGCGCACTCGGCGGTGCTGCAGAAGCTCGCGAGCGTCTCGGCGACGCTCGCCTCGACGGTCGGCGTGCCGAATTCGCTCGGCCCGGCGGAGTTGCTGCTCCACTACGGCACCAAGGAGCAGAAAGATCATTACCTGCCGCGCCTCGCCGACGGCCGCGAAATTCCGTGCTTCGCGCTGACCGGCCCGTTCGCGGGGTCCGACGCGACCTCGATCCCGGACTACGGCGTCGTCTGCAAGGGCGAGTGGAACGGCGCGAACGTGCTCGGCGTGCGCCTGACGTTCGACAAGCGCTACATCACGCTCGCGCCCGTCGCCACCGTGATCGGCCTCGCGTTCCAGCTTCACGATCCGGACAAGCTGCTCGGCGACGAGGAGCACCGCGGCATCACGCTCGCGCTCCTGCCGCGCGATACGAAGGGCCTCGAGATCGGCCGCCGGCATTTCCCGCTCAACGTGCCGTTCCAGAATGGGCCGGTGCGCGGCAAGGATGTCTTCGTGCCGCTCGCGCAGCTCATCGGCGGCCCCGACATGGCCGGTCACGGCTGGCGCATGCTCGTCGAATGCCTGTCGGTCGGACGCTCGATCACGCTGCCGTCTAACACGAGCGGCGGCGTGCGCGCGGGCGCGATCGCGACGGGCGCCTACGCACGCATGCGCAAGCAGTTCGGCATGGCGATCGGCCGCTTCGAAGGCGTCGAGGAAGCGCTCGCGCGCATCGGCGGCTACACGTACGCGATCACCGCGTTGTCCCGTTCGACCGCGGCTGCCGTCGACCGCGGCGAGAAGCCTTCGGTGCCCTCGGCGATCGCCAAGTACCACTGCACGGAACTCGCGCGCGAAGTCGCCAAGGACGTCATGGACGTGCACGGCGGCAAAGGCGTGATCCTGGGTCCCAAGAACTACGCAGGTCGCGGCTGGCAGGGCGCGCCGATCGCCGTCACGGTCGAGGGCGCGAACATCATGACGCGCAGCCTCATGATCTTCGGCCAGGGCGCGATCCGCTGCCATCCGTTCGTGCTCAAAGAACTGCAGGCGACGCAGATCGAGGACTACAGCACGCGCCTGCGCGTGTTCGACCGCTTGCTCTTCCAGCACATCGGCTTCGCGATCTCGAACGCCGCGCGCAGCTTCGTGCTCGGGCTCACGCATGCAGGAATCGGCAGCGCGCCGGGCGAAAAGTATACGCGGCGCTACTACCGCAAGCTCAACCGCTATTCGGCCGCGCTCGCGCTCGTCGCCGACACCTCGATGCTGCTGCTCGGCGGCAAGCTCAAGTTCAAGGAACGGATTTCGGCACGCTTGGGCGACGTGCTCTCGAATCTCTACATGGCGAGCGCGATGCTCAAACGCTACGAGGACGATGGCCGGCCGCTCGCCGACCGGCCGCTGCTCGCCTGGGCGTTCCACGACTGCGCCTATCGCATGCAGACGGCGCTCGACGGCGTGCTGCGCAATTTCCCGATCCGGCCGGCGGCGTGGTTCCTGCGTGCGCTCGTGTTCCCGCTCGGCCGCCGCGAAGCGCCGCCGTCGGATCGGCTCGGCCATCGCGTGGCGGCGATCCTCTGTGCGCCGAACGAAGCGCGCGACCGTCTCGGCCAGTGGGCGTTCCTGACGCCGGCCGCGAACAATCCGGTGGGCCGCCTCAACGCGATCCTGCCGGAGGTCATCGCCGCAGAACCGGTCGAGCGCAAATTCGTCAAAGCGCTCAAGAGCGGCGGGATCAGCGCGCTCGACTACGCCGGACAGCTCGCGCAGGCCGAAGCGCAAGGCGCGATCAGCGCCGAGGAACACAAGCTGCTCGCGCGCGTGCGCACCGCCACGATCGAGTTCATCGGCGTCGACGATTTCGATTCGTCCGAGCTCGAAGCCGCGACGAAGAAATCGCGACCGGCCTTGCGCAGCGTCGCCTGACGCCATGGCCTCGACGTCGCTCGCGCTGTTCCGCCGGCTCGGCGGAACGGCGCCCGGCCGCTGGCTGTTCTCACGCATCGTGTGCTGGCGCGCGCCGTACTTCGCCTCGATCGCACCGCGCGTCGCGCGACTCGAGCCCGGCACCTGCACGGTGCGCTTGCGCGACCGGCGCCGCGTGCGCAATCACTTGGGCACCGTCCACGCGATCGCGCTCTGCAACGCCGCCGAACTCGCCGCCGGCCTCGCGACCGACGCCACGATCGCCGATTCGCAGCGCTGGATTCCGAAGGGGATGAGCGTTCGTTATCTCGCGAAGGCGCGCGGTGCGATTGCCGTCACCGCAAACGTGACGGCACCCGCGGACCCCGCCGCTTCGCAGGAACTGCACGCGCTCGTAGCGGCGCGCGATGATGCCGGCGAGATCGTCTTCGATGCGGACGTCACGATGTGGGTTTCGCCGCGCAAGCGCTGACGAATTCCGCGAGAGAGGCTCCGCACAGCGGAGCCGGCGGAACCGTCAATGCGAGTGCGCCGCGTGCCAAGCCGCGAGCACCTCGGCCTCGCGCGCGGGATCGATACCCGATTTGAGTTTGGCCTGATGCTCGGCCGGCTCCGTGCGGAACCACGTAAGCGTGTCGGCGACCGTCGTATCGAGCGGACGATACCGCAGGCCGGCGGCCTTCGCCTTTGCTGCGCTGACGCGGCCGAACCCCGCTTCGTCGCCTTCGGCGGGAGCCCAGGCCGGCATGTCGCTCCACGCCGACACGTTCTGTTGCTCAAGGAATTTCGCGTCGGCCCAGGTGAAGCGCGCATCGCTTTTTGCGACTTTCCTGCAGGTATCGAGCAGCCGGCCCATTGTGATCGAAGCGGCCTGCGCATCCGCATTGAACGTGCCGAGCGTTTTTTTCTCGAGACACAGCACGATGAAATCGGCGAGATCGCGCGCGTCGATGAACTGCGTGAAATCCTGCGGCGAACCCGGTGCGAGCACCTCGCCGCCGCGCGCCACGCGTACGGGCCAATACGTGAAGCGGTCGGTCGGATCGCCGGGTCCGACGATGAGTCCGGGCCGGATCACGGTTGCGCCGTGCGGCATCGCTTTTTCCAGCGCCTGCTCGCAGAGCGCCTTGAGCGCGCCGTAGTTCTCGTTCGTGACCTTCTGTGCATCGGGTTCGCTCGTCGTCGCGAGCGCCGCGCTCTCGTCCATGCCGGGCTTGTCGAGCTTGGCGTAGACCGACACCGTCGAGATCAGCAGGTACTGCCCGACGTTCGGCGCGAGCAGGGCCGCCGAGCGGGCGACGTCGCCAGGAATGTAGGCCGAGGTGTCGACGACCGCGTCCCAGCGCCGGCTCTCGAGCGCGCTGAGGTCCGTCTTGCGGTCGCCATGCAACTGCTCGATGTTCGGAAACAGGCCGGGGTGGGTTTTGCCGCGGTTGAAAAGCGTCATCGTGTGGCCGCGCGCAGTCGCTGCGTTCACGACGTGCGGCCCCAGAAATCCGGTGCCGCCCATGACGAGGATCCTGAGTCCCGCGGCCCGCTTTTCGGCCGCTGTGGCGTGGACGAACGGAGCGGCGCAGGCGAGCAGCGCGGCGCTATGCAGAAACTCGCGACGATTGGTCATGGGACGAACCCTCCGAGGCCGGTGGTGAAATGCCGCGCTGCAAATGCACGATCCACAGCACGACGATGCCCCAGATGATGGCCACCAAGGTCCATATGCCAGCGAGTGCCGAAAGTCCCAGGCCCAAGCTCGCGAGCGCGGAATAGCTCCAGCTCGTGGCCACGTCGCTGCCGCGGTAGACGACCGTGTCGATGAAGTTCTTGGCCTTGTAGCGGCTTTCGCGATCGACGAGCGTGAACAGCGATTCGCGCGCCGGCTTGACGAACGAGAAGCTCAGGCCGCGCGTGATCACCTGCACGAAGGTCACGAGACCGGCACTGAACGCGAACGTGAGCCCGCCCAGGCCGACAACGGCGAGCAGCGCCGGAATCACGAGCATCGGCGCCACGCCGAAACGCGTCAGCAGCATGCGCGTGAGCACGAGCTGCACGACGAGCGAGACCAGGTTCACGCCGAGATCGATGCGCGCGAAGTACGCCGTACGCACGGCGCTCGACAGGTGCATCGCGCCGACCACGGCGGCCTGCTGGTTGTAGAGCAGCGTACCGACGCTCACGCCGAAGAACATGAACAGCACGAGCGCGAACAGCAGCGGCCGGCTCACGACGAGGCGGAATCCCGCCAAGATGCTGCCGCCGATCGGACGCTCGCCGTCCTGGCCGTGACGCCGCACCTCTTGCGCACGTGCCCAGGGCACGAGTTTCAAGATGCAGACGAGGCACACGCTGTAGCAGCATGCCGAAAGCAAGAGCAGGTTCGGCACGCCGAGGTAGACCACGACGAATTGCGTGATCGTCGGTCCCAGGATCGCGCCCGCGGTGCCGCCGGCGGCGATCGTGCCGTAGAAGCGCCGCGCCTGCGCGGTCACGAAGATGTCGGACATGAAGCTCCAGAACACCGAATCCGTGAACAGGTTGATGACGCTCAGGAATATCGCGAAGGCGACCGTGATCCAGGCGCCCGCCGGCGCACCCGTCAGCGCGAACGAAAAGGCGACGAGACAGGCGATCACGACGCAATACACGACGGGCAGAAACTGCCGTCGCGGAAAGCGGCTCACGATCATGCCGTAGAGCGGTTGCAGCGCGAGCATGCAGACGAAGACCGAGGTGAACACGGTCGGGATCAGGCGCGTGCCGTCGGCGGCGATCATGGCCTCGCGCACCGAGCGCAAGATGTAGTAGCCGAGCAGCAGCGAAAAAAAACAAAGGAACGACCACGCGAGCGCGGCGCGCTCCTCGGCGTCCGCACCGAGCAGCACCGTGATCCAGTTGTCGCGCCGCGCGGCGCCGCTGCCCGCGTCCATCGTCCGCTCCGGTGGGCTTTGCCGCGGGCAGCCTAGGTGTTTGCGCCGAAAAAAGCGAGTGTCGCGTTGCACGGCTGCGGCATTCACGTATGCTTCGCCGATGTCCGCCACGCTCGCGTCGATCCACCTCTACCCGCTCAAATCCTGCGCGCCGCTCGCGCGCGATTCGGCCGAGGTCGAAGTGCGCGGCCTGCGCGGCGACCGGCGCTGGATGGTCGTCGATGCGCAGGGCAAGTTCCTGACCGGCCGCCAGCAGCCGAAGCTGACGCTGATCCGCGCCGAGCCCGACGGCGACGGCGTGCAGCTCGCCGCTCCGGACCGCGCGCGGCTGCGCATCGATGCGCCGCCAGCAGACGGCGCGCGGCTCGCGACGGCGGTCTGGGACGATCCCGTAGCGCCGCTCCTCGCGCCAGCGGATGCGCAGCGATGGATCAGCGATTTTCTCGGTGCGGACTGCCGCATCGTATACATGGATACCGCTTGCCAGCGTCCCGTCGACGCCGACTACGGCGCGCCCGGCGACGTCGTGAGCCTCGCCGACGGCTATCCGCTGCTGCTGGTCTCGCAGGCCGCGGTCGATGCGCTCAACGCGCGTCTCGCGCAACCGGTTCCGGCGCTGCGCTTCCGGCCGAACCTCGTCATCGCAGGCACCGAACCGCATGCCGAGGACGGCTGGAAACGCGTGCGCATCGGCGCCTGCGAATTCGACGTCGTGAAGCCTTGCACGCGCTGCGTGTTCACGACCGTGGACTTCGAGCGCGGCGCATTCGATCCTTCCGGCGAGCCGCTGCGCACGCTCAAGAGCTATCGGCGTTCGCCGACAGGCATCACGTTCGGGCAGAACCTGATTCCGCGCCGGCTCGGCTCGCTGCGCGTCGGCGACGCGGTCGAGGTGCTCGGCTGATTGCTGCGCTGCGGTCGAGCATCTGCTCTAGCGATGCGCCGTAGCCTCGGCCGCAGCCAACTACCCGTCCCGAAATGACCTACGACTACGTGATCGTCGGCGCCGGCTCCGCCGGCTGCGTGCTGGCCAACCGCCTCAGCGAAAACCCGCGCACGCGCGTGCTGCTGCTCGAAGCCGGCCCGCGCGACTGGCACCCGTTCATCCACATGCCGGCCGGCATCGCCAAGCTCGTCAACAAGAAAGGTGTAAATTGGGATTATTATACCGAGCCCGAGCCCAATCTGGGCGGCCGCCGGCTCTGGTGGCCGCGCGGCAAGGTGCTCGGGGGATCGAGTTCGATCAACGCCATGTGCTACATCCGCGGCGACGCGCGCGACTACGACGAGTGGGCCGAATGCTGCGGCGATGCGCGCTGGGCTTGGCGCAACGTGCTGCCTTATTTCAAGCGCGCCGAAGACAACTCACGCGGTGCGGACGAGCTGCACGGCCATGGCGGTCACCTCGCGGTCTCGGACCTGCGCTACACGAACGTGTTGTCGCGCACGCTGCTCGATGCCGCCGCCGCGCGCGGATACGCGGAGAACCGCGACTTCAACGGCGCGACCCAGCAAGGCTTCGGCTACTACCAAGTCACGCAGCGCGACGGCGCGCGCTGCTCGGCCGCAGCGGGCTATCTCACAGCAGCGCGCGGACGCGACAACTTGCGCGTCGTCACGCGCGCGGTCACGCAGCGCGTGCTCGTCGAATCGGGTCGCGCCGCCGGCGTCGATTACCGCCACCACGGCCGGCTCACGCGGGCCGAAGCGCGCGAAGTGATCCTCTGCGGCGGCGCGATCAACTCGCCGCAGCTCCTCATGTTGTCCGGCATCGGCCCGGCCGACAACCTGCGCGCACACGGCATCCGTGTCGTGCACGACGCACCCGAGGTCGGCGCGAACCTGCAGGACCATCTCGACATCTGCACGCTGCAGCAGTCGACGAAACCCGTGAGCTACGATCGCCTGAGCGACACGCTCGTCGCGTTCCACTATTTCACGCGGCGCGCCGGACCCGGCACCTCGAACGTCGCCGAGTGCGGCGGCTTCGTGCGCACGCGCTACGCCGCCGATGCGCGCTGCGACATGCAGTTCCACTTCGTGCCCGCGCTGCTCGACGATCACGGCCGGCATCGCCTGCCCGGCTACGGCTACACGCTGCACGCCTGCGCGCTGCGTCCGCGCAGCCGCGGCTCGATCGAGCTCGCGTCGGCCGATCCGTCGGCTCGGCCGGCGATTCGCGCCAACTACTTGAGCGACACCGCCGGTGCGGATCTCGAGGTGCTCGTCGAAGGGGTCAAGCTCTCGCGCGAGCTCTTCGCGGCGGCGCCCTTCGACGTCTACCGCGGCGACGAAATCTTCCCGGGCGCCGCGATCAAGAGCGATGCAGAAATCGCCGATTTCATCCGGCGCAAGGCCGAGACGATCTACCACCCGGTCGGCACGTGTCGCATGGGCAGCGACGCGCGCGCCGTCGTCGATCCCGAGCTTCGCGTGCACGGCGTCGCCGGCCTGCGCGTCGTCGATGCCTCGATCATGCCTTGCCTGCCGGGCGGCAACACGAACGCGCCGACGATCATGATCGCGGAGCGCGCGGCCGATTTCATGCTCGGCCGCTGAGCATTACGCCGCCTGTTCCAAGATCGGCGGCAGCGGGCAGTGCAACGCCGCGCAGACCGTGCGCAGCAGTTCGGCTTCGGTGATCGTGACGACGCCGTCGGCGCCGACGGTGCGCACGAGTCCCTGCAGCAGCAGTTCCTTGCCGGCCGGCGTGAGCAGCTCGAGCTTGGGCAAGGCTTTGTCGAGTGCGAGCGACCACTCGTTCGGCGGCGCGTACGGCGGCGTGGCGTCGGGCAGCACTTCGTGCATGCCGAGCAGGTAGGCGCGCTCGGCGTCGGCCGCGTTGTCGCTGCCGTATCGCGCGAGCACGGCGAAAACGTCGGCAAGTTCCGCCGCGCAGGCCGGCAGTTTGAGCGAACCTGCCGGGCGCGACTTCGACGGATCGAGCGCCTGCACGACCTGCACCGTGATGAGCTTGGCCAAGCAGTATTCCTCGACGGCGACTTCGCCGTCGGCGTCGATGAGCGCCTTGAGCGCGACGAGGAACGTCTGCAGCTGCGGACGTGGCCGCCGGCGCAGGGCCGGGAACGCGAGCGCGGCGAGCGGCAGGCGATGCAAGGGGTTGAGTTCGGCCATCTCCTTGGCGAAACCCTCGACACCTGCGCGCACGGTGGCGTCGTAGTACTTTTCCACAATGCGCAATTGCCGCTCGCGCAGCTCGGCGCTGTCGCCGAGCGTCAGTGCCAGCACGATCTGCGGTGCACCGTCGGCCATGTAGGCGGCCGTGCGCAGCCGCTCGGGAATCGTCGCGCGGATCTTGCCGGCGTTGGCGATGTCCTGCGACGTGGGCGCGCCGGCCTGCTTGACGAGCCTGGCGGCGTCGACCTTCATGGCCGCGCCCGCTGCAGGCAACGCGACCGCTTGCACGCGTGCCGCCGCCGTGCGGTGTGCGCCCGCGGCGGCCGGCGCGAAGCCGGAGATGGAGACTTCGGCACCTTCCGCA
>Ga0070741_10016876_pt1 | contig 12087 bp, 6 predicted proteins | sample Coa_R1_4_FD_66440 | JGI IMG/M metagenome (GOLD analysis project Ga0070741, IMG submission 66440) | Surface soil microbial communities from Centralia Pennsylvania, which are recovering from an underground coalmine fire - Coalmine... | ecosystem: Environmental > Terrestrial > Soil > Unclassified ...
CCCATTCTTTTTGGCATCTGCGGCTTTGCCTATCTGATCGCCTTCGCCTGCCATCACCTCTGCGCGCCGACGTTTGAACCCATCCGACCAGACAATTGACCCTTGGCCGGGGTGAAAGGCGGCGCCGATTACTCCAACTCCTTCCAGAGGCGATGCAGGAAGAGGATGTTGTCGGCCTGCAAGTATTTCATGACGCCGCCCATGCGGGCATAGCTCTTGCAAAAGCGAAGATAATACGCCGGGTTGGTCTTGGGCGGTTCGGCGACACTCCAATCCCACTGCCCGCCCTCCTGAATGTCCACCACATAGATCGCGTGACCGCCCACGACCGGACGGCTTTGCTGCAATCGAACATTGTTGACGCAACTTATGCTTTTTTCGAACACCTGCGGGCCCATGATCGCGGAGCCGACCGACAAGACGACGCCGCCATCCAGGGCTTCCACCGCCGCGCCAAACTTGCGAAAATCCATCTCCGCCGCCCGGCCAATCGCGGCGCCGTGGAACATCGGATGCGTGGCAATAATGTCGTAGCCGATGCCGGGATGAACGGTAAGCGGGACATTCAGGCGGCGCGCCTGCGCGACGACGCAGGAGTCCTTAAACGAGTGTTTGACAGCATGGCGCCCCGCCGCCAATCGATGCCGCCACATGGCCTGCAAAAGATCGGCCCGCGCGGCTGTCAACGGGTCCATCGGCCCGGCGCTGATCGACATTTCCAACGACTCGGCCGAGGGCAAAACCGCGCCATCGGCCAAAACGTAGGCCCCTACGCTGGCGCCAAAACCTTCCTCCTCCAGCGCGCCGGTGAGCAACGCGAGATGAAGGTGCCGGCCGGTTTCATCCCACGTCCCGAAACACCCGTGCGCCACATTTTCCCGCACGCTCTCCGTCGAGACTCCGGCGTACGCGAACTCCCAATCGTGAATGATGCCGGCGCCGTTGGTGGCCAGATGAGTAATCCAGCCCTTTTCCATCAGCCCAATCAGCAGGGCCGCTCCGCCGTTCTTGATCAGGTGCGCGCCGTAAATGAGCATCACCGTCGCGCCGCGTTCGCGGGCTTCCTTTATCCGCCGGGCGCATGCCCGAATGTCAGCGGCCAGCGGTTCGGGGCAAGAAGGCGCCGCCGCTTCGGGTTGGACGAGGATTTCCTCAAGGCGCGCTTCACTGCGGCGCTGCGCCAGGGGCAGGACGCGGACCAGCGTCAAGTCGAACGGTGTTTTGGACATTGCCAACGCCGCCCAAGTTGGCAAAGATTTCCCTGCGAGTAAAGGCCTGCTCCTTTCATGGCATCGTCAACTAACAGCATCAGCTCAGCCGTCCAGACCACCGCCGACGCGGTCCAGAATCCCATTGCAGCGGCGCATGAAAGCCTGACCTGGCTGAAGACGCATCGGCCGGAATTGATCGATGCCGTGACCGTGCTCATCGTCGGTCTGGCCGCGGCCATCTGGCTTGGCCGAATCGCTCGCCGGGCGATGACGCGGCACAATCTGGAACCGCCGATCAACGCTCTGCTCGTGCGACTGCTGCGCGTGGGCATCCTCGGCCTTTCGATGACCATCGCCCTGGACAATTTGGGCTTCAAATTCACCGCCCTCATCGCCGGCGCGGGCGTCGTCGGGGTGGGCGTTGGCTTCGGCATGCAAACCATGGTCGGCAACATGGTCGCGGGCCTGACGCTGATCTTTACGAAACCGTTCCGGCTTGGCGAATACGTGGAAGTCCTCTCGGTCCGCGGCGTGGTCACCAACATCAACCTCATGTCCACCACGCTGCTCCGGGGCGACCTCTCGCGCGTCATCATTCCGAACCAAAAAATCATTGGTGACGTGCTCCACAATTTTGGCACCTCGCGGCAATTCGAATTGACCATCGGCGTTGGTTACCAAAGCGATTTGAAAAAAGCCCAGGCGCTCGCCTTGGAGCTGACGTTGGCCAATGCAAGAGTTTTGCGCGAGCCGGCGCCCGGCGTTTCGATCGGCGGATTGGCCGATTCCGCCGTCACCATTAAAGTGAATGCCTGGGTCAAGCTGGCCGACTTCGGCCCCGCGCAATCGGAAATTTATCAAGCCATCGTCGAGCGATTTCGCGAGCAGCAGATCGACATCCCGTTTCCGCAACGGGAAATTCGCGTGCTCAACCCTGCGCCGACCTCCGGCGCTGAAACCTCCTGGCGTTGACCGCCGGTCAGCGCAAAAGGCGGCCGATGCGCTCGCCAAGCGCGACCGCCTCGTTGATGGGCGCCGTTCCTGATTCCCGCCGCGGCTCGCTCGTGACGAAGGACACGGCCCGCAGCCGCATCACACCGTTTTCAATGCTCGCAAAAGCGCCGACGGGAGTCTGACATCCGCCGCCCATGGCGCGCAAAAGCGCCCGCTCGGCGAGCGCGCACGCGAGCGTCTCCCCATGTCCCAACGCCGTGCAGATGCGCGCCATCCGTTCGTCGTTGGCTCGCGCCTCCAGACCGAGCACGCCCTGGCCGACGCATGGCAGCATTTGATCCAGCTCCAGGTATGTGGCGGCCAGTCCGAGGTCCTTTTCCTGGCCGCGCAACCCGCCGTCCCCATCCACGGCAAATTTCAGACGGTGCAGCCCGGCGGCCGCCAGGACAATCGCGTCCAATTGCGGTTGCCCGGCCAGTTTTCGCAGGCGCGTGGGGACATTGCCGCGGATTTCCACAACATTGAAATCGCCTCGCGCCGCGAGCAGTTGCGCTTTGCGTCGCGTGCTGCTGGTCGCGATGGTCGCTCGCGGCGGAAAATCCTTGAGCTTGCATCCCCTGTCAAACACGCGGCCCACCTTGCTCTCGCAGCGGTAAATCAGGACGTCGCGGACATCTTCCCGCGCCCCCGCCACCCCCGCCAGAGCCAGACCCGCCGGCAATTCGGTCGGCAAATCTTTGAGCGAATGCACGGCCAAATCGGCTTCGCCCGCCAGCAGGGCCTCTTCAAGTTCTTTGGTGAAAAGGCCGCGCGACAGCGTCGCGTCGATGCGCGCCAGCGACGCGCTCCGCATTCTGTCGCCGGTGGTCTTGATGATTCGAAGCTCGAAGGCCAGATCGGGCACGAGGCGTTGGCATTCCGCCAGGACGAAATTGGCCTGCGCCAGAGCCAGTTCGCTCCCGCGCGTGGCGATGATCACCGATTTTGTTCCCGCTCCGCTCATCACCGCGAACGGTATCGAAACGTCGTCGCCGGGGAAACGTATTTTCGCCATTGAGGTTTTTCTTTTGGCGACGGCCCGTTAGAGTGCGGCAGTCATTGCGATGAAAATCGCGACTTACAATGTCAACGGCGTCAATGGTCGGCTGCCCGTGCTGTTACGCTGGCTCAAGGAGTCGGCGCCCGACGTCGCCTGCCTGCAAGAACTCAAGGCGCCCGAAGAAAAGTTCCCGGCCCTTGCGCTCGAAGAGGCCGGTTACGGGGCCATTTGGCACGGGCAAAAAAGCTGGAATGGCGTGGCGATCCTGGCCCGGGGCGCCAAACCGCGCGAAACTCATCGCGGCCTTCCGGGCGATCCCGAAGATCTGCACAGCCGCTACATCGAGGCGGAGATCAACGGCATCATTGTGGGATGCCTCTATTTGCCAAACGGCAATCCGGCCCCGGGCCCGAAGTTCGATTACAAGCTCCGCTGGTTCGAGCGGCTGACGCTTCGCGCCGCCACGCTCTTGCAGCAGAAAATGCCGGTCGTGCTCGCCGGGGATTACAACGTCATGCCGACGGAGTTGGATGTTTATAAGCCCGAAAGCTGGGTGGATGACGCCTTGTTTCGTCCGGAAACACGCGCGGCATTTGCACGTCTCATGCAGCAAGGGTGGATCGACGCCCTGCGCGCCCTGCACCCCGGCGAGCGCGTTTATACTTTCTGGGATTACTTCCGCAACGCGTTTGCCCGCAATGCAGGGTTGCGCATCGATCATTTGTTGCTGAGTCCGAACCTCGCCGGCCGCGTTGCGGGAGCTGGGGTTGACCACGAAGTGCGCGGCTGGGAAAAGACGAGCGACCATGCGCCGGTCTGGATCATCCTCTCGCCGCCATGAGCCGCCCCCGCGTCGAGTTGGAGTCGGACGCCGCGGGGCAGAGACGTCCTTTGTCAGCGCTGCTGTCGCAAGTTCTAGTGGGGTTCACGTTGGAATTAGACATGGAATTGGAGCGCCGCATGAAAGAGGCGGGTTATCCCGGCGCCGGGTTGTCTTTGGTCGTTTGGCTGAACTTGATTCGCTTCCTGGCCGACGGCCCGCAGTCGGTCGACGCATTGACCGGACACTCCCTTGCCACCAAGGAGCAAATGAAGCACAGCTTGGGCTGCCTGGAACGGTGGCGGTTTATCATTCTTTACGGGAAGTCTTCCACTGATCATCTGCGCGAAGGCTGGGGCAGCGGGCGCGGCATTCAAGGCGACTGGCTCGTGGAGCTCACGAAAAAAGGAAGACGAGCCGCTGACATTTGGCCGCAATTATTGACGGATGTTGAGCGGAAATGGTCAGAGAGGTTCGGCGCCGCCAAAGTGGCAGAATTGCGGGCGGCCTTGCAGGAGCTCGTGGCTCAGCTCGATTTCGAACCGCCGCATGGTTTGCCCGCTGATTGGCAGGTTCCGCGCGAACGGCTGTCTGTCCCAAGAACGAAGCATCATCGCAGCGGGGAATTGCCGTTGCCCGTGCTGCTTTCCCAGGCGCTATTTGCCTTCGTCATCGAATTTGACAAACGGTCGAAGGTTCCCCTGGCTTTTTGCGCCAACACCCTGCGCATTCTCGGTCCCGAGCCGACGCCCCTCGCTGACATTCCCCGGTTGACGGGCTGTTCTCCGGAAACCAGCGGCGTCGGCTGGCAGATCAAGCCGTTTCTCATTCTCGAAAGCAACGCCGCTCTCGGCAGATCCGCCCGCTTGAACGAGCGCGGACTGCGCGTCAGGCGCGGCTATTTCCATTTTGTGACGAAGATTGAGAAAGAATGGGAGGACCGTTTTGGTCGGAAGCTGGTGCAACGCCTTCGCCGATTGCTCGAAAGGTTGTTCAGCTTGCAATCTGACGGTCGATCTATTCTGTCCCTCGGACTGGCTCCGCCACCGGGCGTCATGCGCTCCGGCGAGCAGGCCCCGTCCCTGGGCCGGAGAACCGTTGGCCCGGCCGCGCGGAGCCGGATGCGCGCGATGCGCAGTCAAACAAAAGACTTCCTCGCGAATCCGGCCGCGGCTTTGCCGCATTATCCGCTGTGGGACATGAACCGCGGTTTCGGACCCTGATCCGGCTCAGGGCGCGTGCTCCAGATTCAAGCGCACGGCTGTTTCCAAGCCGCCGGCGAACCGGCGTATCTTATTGGTCACGCCTGCGACCGGAACGTAATCCAATTTGCCCGCCGGATAGCCGTGGAGGCATACATAATCGTACCGATGCACCGCCGGGCGTCGCGGGTAATCGGTTAGAAGGATCAGCCCGACCGCGATCGCGTCCGGCGCCGACCGCTCGACCAACGCAGCGGGTTTTTCAGGCGCGGCCTGGGCGCGGGTGAGCCACGAATGATTCAGCGGCGGCTGCAATAACGTCGGATAACCGCTGTCCACAACCAAACCGGCCTTGCTGATTTGCAGAACTCGTCCGCAAATGACGCGCCTGCCCTCGATGCACTCCGCGCGGACATCCGAATTGGTCTGCGCCAGCGCCGGAGCCGCGGCGAGAATGAGCCACAATCCGCAAATCAACCAACGCGCCATGGCTAAGGCTCCTGCAGCACGCGATAGAACCGCGCCGCGCCCGCAGGATTGGTGTCGGTCAGCGTGAAGGGCGACGCCGTCGGCGTGTTCGTGCTCACATCCGTCCACTGCGCCAGGTTCGTGCTTTCTTGGAGCACGTAGCTGGCGCCGGCGGCGCCGACAAACGACATGACAAACCCGCCGTTGGTGAAAACGCCCGGTCCGGCAAAGTAGGCGCCTTGCGCGATGGTGTATTGGGCCGTGCCGATCACACTGTCAACAAAACCTGTTTGCCAGGCGTTGGCGTTGACGGTGGCGCTGTTGGTCAGGCGGAAGGTCCCGCCGTACGGCAGTGAGCCTGTCGTCGGCGTGCTGCCGTCCAAGGTGTAAAAAAGCGATTCTCCCGCCACGGAAGGATCGACCGTGACATCGACAAATCCCGCGTAGGTGCCTGACGGCGGCGAAACCGTGGGCGGCGCGAGGGTCGGCGTGCCCGGCAGGCTGTTGATCCATTGAGCCATGAGGGCGACGGCGTTGCTGTCGATCAGATTGCGCGCCAGCGGCGGCATCTTGATCGTTGGATCTAAGGCGTTCATCCGGTCGTAAATGCTCGACCGCCAGATATCGTGCGGCGACACGATATCGACATTGTCGTAGCCGAAGTTGCCTTTTACCGCCGGCACATTGGTGATGTTCTGGCTGGCGAGTGGAACATCATAACGCGCGTCGAAAGTCGGCCCGGAGCCGCCCGGTTGGACGTGGCATTGCGCGCAATTGGCATCCAGATACGAGCGCGCCCGCTGCTCCAAAGAAGCTGAGGTGTTCGTCACTGCCGAAAGCTGCTCCAAGCTCGAAATCGTGGATGAATCAATCGCCGGATCGAACAGCCCGACATTATTCAAAGCCCGCAGTTGATTGTCCGTGACGCCGTTTGAATAAGTGAACGCGCCGTTCAACTGTCGCGTGTTCACGCCCAACACGTAATTGGCCGGCGCCGTGTGGCACTGCAAACAATCGCTCGGGCTGGGATAATACCACGTTTGTGTGACAACCCCGCTCGGCGTTTGAATCGGAATTTGCTCGGTCAAACTGCCGCTGAGCAAGTCGGCGTCGCTGTAGTCCGGGCGCCACTTGTACGTCACCCCATAAACGCCGCCATTGGTGTCCCGCACGATCAACCGTGTTTCCAACCGGCGCAGGGCCGTCGGATCGCTCTGGTTGGTCGCCAATTCAAACGTTTTCACAAAAACCGTCCCCGCCGGAAACGACCACGAGAACGTCGGCGCGAAAGAAATTTGCTGGGGCGGCGTCAAAGCCCCGGTTCCGTGCGGCACCGAGAAGTATCGCGCTTTCTGCGCGCCATCCGACCAGAGCGGCACATTCGGGGCGTAAGGAATCAGCGTCGCCGCCGGGATCATCGCCGGCGTGTTGGAAAAGACGCCGGTCAATGAAAGCGTCGCCGGCATGGGCCCGCCGAAAGCGCCTGGCATATTGTAAAACGCCGGCGCCGGCGGGTAACTCGTCAGCCCGTACGGCTGGCCGGTTCCCGTCTTGACCGTGATCGTCACGGGCGAGGAGGTCGTTGCCAGCCCGCTTCCATCGGTCGCCACCGCCATCAACGTGTAAGTCCCCGCCGCAAGGCCGGTCACCGTGACCGCGTAAGGCGCATTGGTGACCGCGCCGACCAGCATCTTGCCAACATAAAAACTCACATTGCTCAAACTGTTGTATTGCGCGGCAGCCTCGGCGGCGATGGTCACACTGGCGTTCGCGGTGTAGCTCGAGTTGTTGGCGGGCCCGGTGAGCGTCACGACCGGCGGCGGATTCGTCACCGGGTAAAGTTGCGACTCCGGAATGATCGCCATGGGCCCCTGCAACGGGCTGCTCCAATAAAGATACGCCTCGGCGCCGCCGCCGTTTTGGTAGTAGTCCATCACGATGTTGTAGCGCTGCTGCGCCTGCAGCGTGATGCTGCCGCTCCAGGTGGTAGGCGCCTGATCCACCCATTCGTTGACCAATAACTGCCCGTTGACCCAAAGCAACACGCCGTCGTCCGTGGTGGTTGAGAAGGTGTAAGTGCCAGTGAATTGCGGTTCGACCGACCCCGTCCATTGCGCGACGTAGGTGTCCGGCCCGATGTTTGGCGCCGGCGTGCTCGCGTTCCAATCGAAGTCAATGGTCGAATCAAGCCGTGTCAATGTGGGCGCCGTGTTGAATCCAGGCGTGAGAAACGCGCCGCTGGTCGTGTTCGCCCAATAATTGCCAAGCAAGCCGGTTCCCGTCCCCACCGCCGAGCTGTCAATAAAGCTGGCCACCGCCGTCCCGCTCGTGACCGCCCCGGCCTTGAATGCTACCGCCGTCACCGCCGCTGACCCGGTCACGGTGAACGGCCCGGTGTAAAGCGTTGAGTTGGTTGTGGGAGTAGAGCCATCCAAGGTGTAATAAATTTTTGCTCCGACCGTCGCGTCGCCCAAGGTGACCTGCGTCGAATTGGTAAACACGCCGCCATCGGGCGAAATGGTTGGGGTGGCGACAAAACTCTGCGCAATGCCATACACCGTCAGCGAATATTGTGCGCCGACATACACCTTGCCATTCGCAATCGTCGGCGCGATAAATTTCACCGCCGCGCCGGCCGCGTCGCGCGCCGCGATCTGGCTGCTCGTGTAAAGCTCCTGCGCCACATTGGTGGCGTTGTAGGCCCGCAGCACCGCCGGTCCGCTGGGTGTCTCTCCGCCGGAATTGTAGATCGCCCACAGAATCGCATTGCTCGCGCCATTGGCCGAAACGCACGCCGTTGCGCCTCCCTTGTTGTCATAGTAATCCGGCGTCTCGACCGGCGTGGTGTTGAACTGCGCGTTCGCGATGCTGTAGGCCGCAATGTGGCTGTTGCCGTCAATCACATAAAGCGTGTTGTTGAAAAACGCCGGCGTGACATCCCGGTCGCCGCCCGGCCCGCCGTTGAATTGCTGCACGATCTGGTTGTCGTTCCCAAACTGAAAACGCCCCATATTGTCTCGATCAACAAGATAAATGGGCGACGTCTTGCCTCCGCCCACCACCAAATGCGGATGCGCCGCGCTTCCCGCTGAATCCGGCAGAATGATCGGCGCCGCCGACCCAAGGTCCTGGTCGCCGCTGCTCAACGACACGGCGTTCGACGGCGCGAAAAAGTCCGCCATTTTCAGCCCGTTGGTCGTTGAAAGCTTGATCAGGCTCATTGCGTAGTTGTTCGACGGCGTCACACCTGTGACTTGGTCGAACGAGCCGTTGCCCGTCTGGAAATACATGTTGCCTTGCGCGTCCACCGTCGGCCCGCCGCCGCCGTCCCAGAATCCCCCCTGCGCGCCGTTCGGCGTGGAATTATAAACCTGCGGCGCCAGCGCGAGATTGGTCGCGTTGTATCCGAAGAACCAGCCGTGATACGGGCCATTGTCGCCGTGAGAGGCAAAGGACATATAAACCCACCCGTTGAGCAGCGTCATCGCCGGACGGCAATGTTCGCGGAAGGCGTTCCACAACACGTGCGGCGGATTCTTGCCGTCGTTGTCGCCTGTGCCGGCGCCGACATAATTTGTGCATTGAATGACCACGGGGCTGCCCATGTTCGCGCGCTCGGCCCCGCTCGTGATGTCCAGCGCGTGCAGCCGATGCACATACGTGCTGCCATTCTCCAGCGTCTTGACCTCGACATACAGAGTCCCGGTGACCGGATCAATCACCGGAGTGCTGGTGATGCCGATCTCCGGCGTGATGTCGCTCGAACCCACATTGCCCGCCGGCACCGTGGTCACGCCCGCGCCAAGGAAACTCCTTTGCCACAGAGGCGACGCATTGGCGCCGTCGTTGTTGTCCGCGTCGAACGCATACACGCTGTTATGCTCTGTCGCGACGAACACCACGTTGTGGAGCCCTTTGCCGGAAATGTTCACATTGGTCATGACCAGCGGCTGCGCATAAACAAATCCATCGACCGAATATTGGAACAGCCGGCCAAAACTGTTCGTATTGACATTGTTCAGAGCCAGGGCGGTTTCATTCGTGTTGACGCCCATCCTCGTGTTGTCGTTGTGGTAGGTCAGGACTGCGGTGGTTTTAACCGCTGGATTCGCCGCCAGCGTGGTGAAATTCAGAGACGGCGTCGCCCACGCGACGCCCACCAGATTCGACGCCTGGGCGGTGAAATAATACGTCGTGTTTGTCTCCAACCCGCCGACCGTCAGCTGAAACAGCCCCGTCTGCGCGGCAAATGAGATGCTGTTGGCCCAATTGCCTGCCCTTGTCCCGCCATCCGTCGGCCCGTAGTAAAGCGTGATTGTCGTCGGCGCGCCGCCGGTCGAAAGAACCTGGCCGTTGAGCGTCGCAAATGTGCCTTCGATCGCCGACGCGGGCGCGTTGGCTGCCTGCGGCGGCGACGCGCTGGTGGTGGCAAAACTCGCCGACGCGTCCGCCCATGCCGTTCCGGCCAGATTCGCTGCTTCCGCGCGATAATAATAGGTCGTGTTCGGCGTCAAGCCGCTCACCGCCTGGCTGAAAGCCCCGTTCTGCACGCCGAGCGCCACGCTGTTGGCCCAGTTCGCCGTGTTTGTTCCTCCATCGGCCGTCCCGTAATAAATCGTGACCGTCGGCGCAAATCCCCCATTCGTTAGCACTTCCCCATTCAGCGTCGCTGTCGTCGGTTGAACGCCGCTGGCTGGCAGATTCGTCACCACCGGCGCCGAAAATCCGTTCGAGCCCGTTTGGTAGGCAAAATCGCTGATATTCTGCGCCCCGCCGACTCCGCCCGATGCGGTCGTCACGCCCACATAAGCATAATCGCTTCCTAAGGGCGCGGTGATGTCGCCGACATTGTAATTCGTGGTGAAACTGTTGCCTGTGACCATGTCCACCAACGACTCCTGCACCGCCCCGCCTGCCGCATATGCAATCGTGAAATGGATCGGATCGCCGCTGGCCACATCCACATTGCCCGTCGGGACATACCCGCCGGTGTTGCCGTCCTCGTTGTAAGCGATGCCGATGCCGTTGCCCGCGTAAATGTTGATTTCCCAATCCGCGCTCGGGGCCAGACTGAAAATCCCCAAACTCCCGCCCGAGGAGCCGCCTTCGCTGTTCAGATAATCCGGCCCGCTCTCCTGCAAGACAAACGACGCCCCGTCCGCGTTATTGCCCGGCGACCCGTTGACATTTTGATACGTGAACGACGCCGTGAATCCATTGACATAAACCGGGTTGTCATACCACGCCGTCACCCATTGGTTCTGTCCGCCGGTCGTCCCGCTCAACACGTTGCCGCTGATGTTGGCCGACGTCAGCCCTTCCTGATTGATCGTCCAATTCGCGCCATTGCCGAAAAAGCTGACCGCCGTCTGCGGAGTGTTTGTCCCAATCGTGAGCGTAGCCGAACTGGAGGCGATGCCGTTAATGTTGCGCGCCACCATCTGCACCGTCATGCCGCTGGTCAAGGGCGGTGTCGTGTAACTCGGCCCGCTTGCCCCCTGCGCCAACACTCCGTTGGTGTACCACGAATAACCGATGTTGCCCGGGCCGTCCGCCAGCGTGTGAAATGTCACTGCGGCCCCCGCCGAGGTCGAAACATTGGTCAAACCCAGCGTGATCACTGGCGCGCTTCCGCCCGTGTAAACGAGGAAATTATCCCACGCATCGATCCCCGCGTTTTGGAACGCCCGCAAGGCCGGCCACACCGCCGCATTCGTCGCCACGCTCGGTCCCGTGTGCGTCGTCGCCGTCGAAAAATTGATCGCGTTCGTCCCCGGCGTCAGGCCGTCCGCCCCATAATCATACAAGGCGCAGCCGGCATTGTAGTTCCCTGACGTTCCCGACGTGTTCGTGACTCCCACGACAAACTTGTACCAATGGCCCGTGATCACCGCCACCGTGCCGATGGGCCCCGGCGTTGTCGTGTTGTTGGCAATCCGGTATTGCTCGTAAACACTCCAGTTGGTCGCGCTATTCGGAATGAACCGAAAGCTTTCAAACTCGACTCCCGCGTTGCCGTTCAGCCCGTTGGTTGCCATGTTCAGCGCTCCGAGCTGAACCTTATTATTCACCGATTGTCCGTCGGCGTGAATCATCACCGACATCACCATCGCCTCGCCGCTCTGCGACAAATTCCAACTCTGCCCCTTGTATACGGCCGTCATGTCGTTGTTGGCAAACACGCTCACCCCGCCCGATCCACCCACGCCTGCCGTCGTGTTTTCCTCAAACGAATAGTTGAAACCGTTGTTGCCCCCGACGTCGTTCCACGCGCTGAAATCGTTGGTGTATTCGCCGGCCATGTTGAAGTCCACAAAGGCGGTCTGGGCGAATCCCGATCCTGCCGCCAGAACCATGGTCCACGCCAAAAGAATGCAACGACGACAGGAAAAC
>Ga0070741_10016877_pt1 | contig 12086 bp, 13 predicted proteins | sample Coa_R1_4_FD_66440 | JGI IMG/M metagenome (GOLD analysis project Ga0070741, IMG submission 66440) | Surface soil microbial communities from Centralia Pennsylvania, which are recovering from an underground coalmine fire - Coalmine... | ecosystem: Environmental > Terrestrial > Soil > Unclassified ...
CTCAACGGCGGGCTGACCGGTTGCGGCGCGCGGTTTGCCGGCCGGCGCAAGGCGGACGGCTCCGGCTATACCTATTTCGATTTCATGCAGGACAAGAAGTTCGACATCGCCGGGCCCAACCCGACCGCGGAAGAGCGCAAGGCGATCGACCAGCAATACATGACCTATCTCGAGGAGCAGCACCGCGAAGCCGTTTCGGCCGCGCTCGCCCAGCAGCAGAACGAGAAGCTGCGCGCCGATATCGAAAACGCGCGTCAGCCGGTCAGCCAGCCGCTGTCGCTGGTGCCGGCCAATGTGCCGCTGCCCGTTCCGCGCCGCGTCGCCGAGCAGCGGGGCAGGGCGCAGCGCTGCACCGAGGAAACGTTGTCTTGCACGCTGTCGAAACTGTCGAACGCCGTGAAGGACGCGTTTGCGTCATCGCGGACGAGGAATTGAAGCGCTCGTGTCGTCCCCGCCGACGCGGGTCTTTACCTCGCCCCGCTTGCGGGGAGAGGTCGCATCGCACTAGCGATGCGGGTGAGGGGGATTGTCCGCAAGCGCGGTGGCAATGACTTCAAGCACTCCCGAGATATTTCCCAAAATTTCGTGATTCCAAAATCGCAGGATTCGATAGTTGCGGCCGGCAAGCCACTCGTCCCGAATCTTGTCCCGCGCGCTGTCCGCGTGCTGGCCTCCGTCCGCCTCAACGATGAGGCGTCGCTCGCGACAAATGAAATCGACGGTATAGGGACCAAGCGGCTCCTGCCGAACGAATTTGAACCCATTTAGCCGGCGCGAGCGAAGCTGATACCAAAGCGCGTCTTCCGCAGTCGTGGGGGCGCTGCGCAAACCTCTTGCGCGATTGGTCTTGGATTCGTCGGCACCTCGCACGCGGCTCGTCCCCCTCACCCGGATCGCATCAGAAGATGCGATCCGACCTCTCCCCGCAAGCGGGGCGAGGTGAAAAACGGAGGCGTCCAACCCCCCGGAGAGAAGGGCGCTAACCCCTCAATGCTTGCGGCCGGCGTTGACCTCGCGGATCAGCTCGATCGGATAAAACGGCTTGGCGAAGAAGGTCACGCCTTCGGGCAAGTCGCTGGCCGGCGTGCGTCCGGACATCACGATGACGCGAAGGGCAGGATTGAGCTCACGCGCGCGCTCGACGAGCTCGATGCCCGTCATCTCCCCGACGAGCGAGACGTCGGTGATCAACAAGGCCGCGCGCCGGTTCTTCAAGGCAAGCTCGGCGGTTTCGGCGTCCTCACACTGAATGACATCGTAGTCGGTTGCCTCCAGCACAAGCGCGATCATCTCACGCTGGATCGGGTCGTCCTCGACCACCAAAGCGGTCGGGCGAAATGGTTTGAGCTGTCCCATCGTCCGAGCCTCCAGTTCCTAACCTATGTTAAAGCCGGGAAGGCGCAGTTGGTTGCGCGCCGACCCTGCTTAAAAAGCGATCAGTTCCGCGAAATATCCAAGCTGGTTAATGGAGCCTCGGCGCCGGCCGGCGCTCGCCGGTCGATCAGGACTAGCCAGGCTGCGCAGGCGGCGCCGGATAATCATGGCGCAGATTGCGCGGATTGTTGCGGTCGAACAGATCCTGCCGCAGCACGCCGGGGAAAACGATATCTCCCGGCGCCGGCGCCACAATATATCCAGGCGGCGGTGCGCTTCGAACGCGCGGCGCCGGCTCGGTTCTGCCATGCCCATCCTGTGCCGCGGCGACGGAGGGAGCGAACGCGCAGACGATGGCGAGGGCGAAAATCGATTTCATATGATGCAACTCCTTGGGCCGGCCGGTCGAGAATAGACCTCAGGCCGCGTCATCGCCATCGCTATTGCTGCTTGGTGCATATGATGACAGCTTGCGGCGGCTCGCTTTGGCCGGGCTTTGCATCGCAGCTGGCTGCGTTGGTGCCGACTGTCCGCGGTACCTCGGAAATTTCTCCCGCCTTCACGACACAGATTGCGCTCACCATGATCTCATCGGTGCCGCAGCTTGCGGGTTTGGAAATTCCGCCCTCGACGCCTCCGCGCACCACGCGAAACGGCAACGGCGGCGAGACGCCGTCGCGCCCGTCCTTTCCGGGTGGGCCAGCTAGACCTTGAGGTCCGACCGGGCCAGGCGGCCCCATCGGGCCGGCTTCGCCCCGATCGCCCTTGTCACCTTTATCGCCCTTGACGCCACAGCCGCTCAGAGCGAGTGCGGAAAGCAGGGCGCAAATCACAATTGTCCGCTGTGTCATGGCCGGAACCGATCGGAGGAAGCGAGCGCTAACCCGTAACGGGCCGCTCGGGTTCCAAGGTGCAAGCGTCAACTGCAGAGCTTCGTCGTCCCATGTGCAGCATATGGCTGCGAACCGGTTCGGCTTCGTGGTTCGAGACGCCCGCCAAAGGCGGGCTTCTCACCATGAGGGTCTGAGATCTCGCCGCGAAAGAAGACCTCATCCTGAGGAGCCTGCGCAGCAGGCGTCTCGGAGGATGGCCGCAAAGTGAGGCTGCGCACCTGATTTGTCTTCAAATGCGATTGCCCTGTCGCAAGCGGAAAGAGATGAAAACGTCTAGAGCGGACGAGAAGGATCAAATCAAAACGGCGAGGCCGTAAATCCGAGCGGCTGCGTCACGTCATACGACGCTTTGGTGAGCGGCACTGCGTAGGTGACATTGAGCGGGCCGAACGGCGAGGCCCAGGTCATGCCGACGCCGACGGACGAACGCACCACGTTGGCATTGGCCAGTTGCAGCGATTGGCTCGAGCCGGGAAATGTCGTCTGCCCGCTATAGCGAAACACGCTGCCGGAATCGACGAACGCAATCGCCTTCAATCCGTATTCCGACGGCAGCCCGGGAATGTTGCTCTGCAGTTCGGCGGTCGTCGCCCAATACATGCTGCCGCCGACATTATCCATCGTGGTGCCGGGCGTGAGATCGCGCGGTCCAAAGCCATTGGGCGCAAACCCGCGCACCATCGACGGCCCGCCGAAGAAGTTGTCGATCATCGGCACCTGGCTGCCGCCCCAGCCGGTGATGTAGCCGCCTTGCGCGCGGGCGAGCGCGACCACGTCGTCGTTGAGCGCATGGTAGTAATGGAAATCTTCCGTCGTGCGCAGGAAGCGCACGTCGCCGCCGAGGCCGGCGAGGTCTTGCCGGAGCTGCGAGGTGAAACCATCCGTCGGCGCCTTCGGATTGTCGACGGTCGAATAGGTCGCGGTATCGCCGACCGCCGAAACCCATTGCGGCCCCGCCGCGGCGGCTTGTTTCACTACGATCGAGGGCGGCAGCGCGAGCGAAGCCGGATCGAGCGTGACTTGTTGGCGCGCGATCGAATAGCGGAACTGCATGCCGAGCTGTTCGGAGATCGGCGTGCCGACCAGCATGGTCGCGCCGTAATTCACCGTGCCGTAGGACTGGTAGGGGCTGGTGTCCGTCTCCTTTGCCGACAGATCGATGCCGGCCGAGGCGCGGTTGCCGAAGAAGCCGGGATCGGTGGCGGACACATCGAAACCGCGGGCATACTGGCCGTAGGTGAAGGTCGAGGCCAGCGCCAGTCCCGTGCCGGCGAAATTCCTATCGCTAAGCTTGAGCTCGGCAAGCCAGCCTTCGGTGGTCGAATAGCCGCCGGCGATGTTGAAATCGCCGGTGTCTTTCTCTTGCAGGTCGACGTCGAGAATGACGCGATCCGGCGCCGAGCCTTGCCGGGTCGAGATCTTGACGGTCTTGAAGTAGTCGAGGTTCTTCAGCCGCCGCTCGGCGCGGTCGATCAGCCCCTTGTTGAAGGCGTCGCCTTCGCCGAGGTCGAATTCGCGGCGGATCACATAGGCGCGGGTCTTGACGTTGCCGTGAATGTCGATGCGCTCGATATAGGCGCGCGGGCCCTGGTCGATGGTGAAGGCAATGGCGATGCGCCTTCCGGCGTCATCGCGCGTCGGCAGCGCCTTCACCCGCGCGAAGGGATAGCCGAGCTTGGCAAGCTCGGTCGAAATCTTTTCGTTGTTGCGGTCGAGCGCCGAGCCGTCGAACGTCGCGCCCGCTTGCACCGTGAGCAGGCGGCGCAGTTTTTCGGAATCGAGCCCCTCGACATGGCAGTCGATGCCGATATCGCCGAAGCGATAGGCCGGACCTTCCTCGATCATGTAGGTCAGCGTGAAGCTTTTGGTCGCGGGATCGTATTCGGGTTTGGCGGACGTCACATCGGCGTCGGCATAGCCCTTGGCTCGATAGTAGGTGCGGATCAGCTCGCGATCGTTGTTGACCATGTCGGGATCGTAAACGCCGCCGCCGGTGATGAAGCTCAGCAAGTTGTTCTGCGACGACTTGATCACGGCGCGCAGCTGGCGCTGGCCGAAGGCGGTGTTGCCGACGAACTTGATCTCCTTGATCGGCGTCTTGTCGCCCTCGGTCACCTCGAAGACGAGATCGACGCGATCGTTGCCGCGGTCGATGACCACGGGTTTGACGCTGACATTGTCGCGGCCGATATGCTTGTAGGCTTCGACGATCTTCTCGACGTCGGATTGCACGACGGCGGGTTGCAGGCTGCCGCGCGGCTTGGAGTCGATTGCGGGCGTCAGGTCGGTGTCCTTGACGCGCTTGTTGCCTTCGAAGGCGACCTTGCCGAGGATCGGCGCCTCGTGCACATGCACGATGAGTTTCTCGCCCGAGCGATCGACGGTGACCTTGTCGAACAACCTCGTCTCGATCAGCGCCTTCAATCCCGCATCGCGCGCGGCCTCGTCGTAGCGGCCGTTCGCAGAGGCCTTGAAATAGGAACGCACGGTTGCCGCTTCGACGCGCTTGTTGCCGTCGACGACGATGCTCTCGTCAGCCCTGTTGCCGCCCGCGACGGGCTTTGCGTCCTCCGCGAATGCCGATGCGGATAAAATCATCAGCGCGGCGAGGCCGAGCATGCCCGTCCTCGCGATCCCGTGGTTCCGGCTTCGCGCCAGGAATAAGCTCATCTACGCAGTACCTGTTGGCTCGCCTGCGAAGGAAATGCACCCGCCGGGCGAAACAATGTCTCTCGCGGGGAGACTTGGTGCCTTAAATCTTAACGGTTGCCACAATTTCGACGCGACCGGTGCGAGGTCACCCAGAAAATGTCCTTATGCTGCTCAAAATGATTTCTAGGGTGTTGCTCAAATGGCGCTTGTTACGCATCGAAAGATGCGCCTTGGCGAGCGTTTTTCCGGAGCATCACATGCGTTGCGTCGCGTTCTTCCTTGCTGTCCTTCTCTTCGCCGAGCCCGTGCTTGCCGCGGCGCCTGCGCAGGAGATCGATCCGCGCGCCTCGCTCGGCGTGGTGCAGCAGTGGATCTACAACTACCGCGCCAAGCCTGACCCTGCGCACATCCCCGCCGCGGTGCGCGTGCTGTTCCATGCGCAGACGTTCAAGGAGCCGGAAAATGCCGGCATCTATCTCGGTTTCATTGCCGGCGCGATTGCCGCGAACCCCGCCAAGGCCGAGAGCCTCGTCAACAGTTTCTTCCCGGTGCCGGCGGAAGACGAATGGGTGATCGTGCGCGCGATCGCGTTTTCCGGCGTGCCCGACTGGCGCAATCTGTTGCGCAAGATTGCGCCGAAAATGCCGGGCCGTCAGGTGATGATCGATGCCTATCTCGCTGGATCCTTGCCGACGCTGACGGATATTCCGCTGGAGGCGAAAGAGCCGGGCGCGATGGACAAGTTCAAGGCGGTCTTCACCAAGAACCCGTTCGCCAAGGACGACAAGAAGATCAAGATGCAGCAGACCTTCGCGGGCAACCAGGATCTGCTCGACACGCTGTGGGGCTATTATTTCGCAACCGGCTCGTTCCGCCCGATCCTGCGCATCATCGCAATGCTGCCGTGGAGCAAGAGCCGCGACACCGTCGACAAGCTCACGGTCGGCAGCATGGCGCGCTACACGCTCGCAAGTTACGCGGTGCGCGACACGACGTTGCGCGAATATCTGCGCAGTGAGCTCAAGGTGCAGCCCGAGCCTGTGAAGGTGCCGCTCACCGAAGTGATCGAGGCGGCCGACACCGTGCAACTCGGCGCGGTGCGCAAGGACGCGCTCGCCGCGGTCGAGGAAATGAAGGCCAAGGGATCGGACTCGCGGCGCAACCTCGACTTCTGGGGCCAGGTCGGCGTCGGCGCGGTGGCGCTCGGCTGCGTCTCGGCGGCAGCGCTCGGCGCGGTCGCAGTCGGCATCCCCTGCGTGATCGGCGGCTCGGCCGGGCAGGGCCTCTTGTCGTTCTGGGAAAAGAACCAGCAGTAGCCCTGCGCTCGCTCTCGCGTCGTCCCGGGGGCGTCCCTCTCCATCGTCATTGCGAGCGGAGCGAAGCAATCCAGAAAGCCAAGGACTGGATTGCTTCGTCGCTCCAGCGCAAAATTGCTCCGCAATTTTGTCGCGGGCTCCTCGCAATGACGAGAAACCTCAGATCAGCGTTTCGTAGAGATCCGTCCAATCCGGGTTCAATTCCTCGATCAGCGCCAGCTTTCTCGCTCGGCTACCCGCCTTGATCTGTTTCTCGCGCGTGATCGCGTCGATCATAGTTTCGTGGGATTCGTACCAGACCAGTGTTTTGCAGCCATATCGGGACGAAAATCCGCGGACCAAACCCTCCCGATGTTCAAAAGCGCGTTTGGACAAATTGGAGGTTACGCCGGCGTAGATTGTCCCGTTACGCTTGCTCGCGACAATGTAGACACAGGGTCGCTTCACCATGGCTGGATTGCTTCGCTTCGCTCGCAATGACGCCGGAGAGGCTACCACGTTCCGTCATTGCGAGGAGCAATGACGAAAGGCCTACGCCGGCGAGGCCAGCGGCTTGCCCTTCTCGACGATGTAGGTCGAGACGATGTGGGTCGCCTTGTCGCCGTTCTTCATGCCGGCATGCGGCGTGTTGGCGGGAACGACCACGCCCATACCCGGCTTGAACGCGACCGTCCCCTGCCCCTCGACCGGCAGGTCAAAACCGCCGTCGAGCATATAGGCGCTCTCGATGCCGGGATGAGTGTGGCGGCCGACGAAGACGCCGGGCTCGATGGTGATGTCGACGACGAGCGTGGTGTACCCCGCCGTGGGGCCATCGGTCTGCGAGAGAATTTTTCGGGTGACGCCCGGCGTGCCGTTGGTCGCCGGCGGCGGCGTCTGGGCGGAAGCGTCGGTGGCGATGAATCCGGTGAGCGAGCAGAGCGCGCAGGATGCGACGGTCGCAAAATCGCGGCGTGAGAGTTTGGTCATGGTGATCTCCCTCTATTATTTTGACGCGGTCCATTGTCTGGACCGCTACGCAATGACCGGCTTTTTGGCAGCCGGTTCGGCTGCAAAAATTGCCCGAGGGGAGGGACCTTGGCAAGCGGCTAGCGCATCGGGTGGCGTCTAAATTGTTTCGTCCGGACGTGTTAACCTTCGCTGCAAGAGGTCAGCCGAGGAGCGCGACATGAGCTTTTCCTTTATCATCTTGCTTGTCATCATCTATGCCCTCGCTGCGATCCGCGTGGTCAAGCAATATGAGCGCGGCGTGGTGTTTTTTCTCGGCAAGTTCGAGGGCGTGCGCGGCGCCGGCCTGACGCTGATCTTCGTGCCGTTCCAGAGCATGACGCGGGTGTCGCTGCGCACCGTCACCATGCAGATCCCCTCGCAGAAGATCATCACCAAGGACAACGTCTCGATCGATATCGCGGCGGTGGCCTATTATCACATCACCGATCCGGAAAAGGCCGTCATCGCGATCGAGAACGTCGCCAACGCGATCAACCAGATCAGCCAGACCACGGTGCGCAACGTGGTCGGCCGTTTCAACCTCGACCAGCTTCTGTCCGATACCTCTTCCATCAACGACCAGATCAAGACCGTGATCGACCAGCACACCGAGCCGTGGGGCGCCCAGGTGACGGCAGTCGAGATCAAGGACATCATGCTGCCGGACAATATGCAGCGGGCGATGGCGCGCGAAGCCGAGGCCGAGCGCGAGCGCCGCGCCAAGATCGTCGCCGCCGAAGGCGAATACCAGGCCGCGGTGCGGCTGGGCGAGGCCGCCGACATCATCACGGCGCACCCGGTCGCGCTTCAGCTGCGCACGCTGCAAACCATGGCGGAGATCTCGATCGAGAAGAACTCGACCATCATCTTCCCGGCGCAGTTCATGACCACGGTGCAGGAGGCGCTCGCGATGCTGAAACAGGATTCGGCGAGCAAGTAGGGGAGGGACCAAGAACGTCTTTGCCTGCATGACGCAAGCTTAATCTAGCTTGCAGATTTGTAATGGGCTCGCGTCCGAACGACGCGCCCGAACGTCCCCACAAACCGTTAGAGGAGAGTGGAGACGTGCGATGAAGATGCTGTCCTGGTCGCGTTATCACACCCGCCCGTGGCTGTCGGCCTGTGTCGTGCGGCGGCGCGATCTGGCAAAGCCGCGCGCGGGGCGTTGGTATCGCCGCATGATGAGGCGGCTTCGCCGGAAAATTGAGAAACTGAAGCGTCTTTGGCTAGACTAATTGGCGGAAAGCGCTTTCACTCTGGCTTTTCTGACGCGCCGGTTTCATGCATCGATTTCACAAAACTCTGCCGGTCTGGGTTCGCGCCGTTCTGCTGGCCGGTCTGCTCGGCCTTGTCGGCGGCGCCGGCCTGATCGCATATCGTTTCTACGAGCGGCCGAGGACGCTGACGGTCGCGGTGGGCTCGTTTGACGGCGAAGCGCGGCGGGAGGCCACGTTGATCGCGGGGCATCTCGCCACGTCGAACGCGCCGATCCGGCTCAAAATCGAAAATGTTGGCAGCGTGCTCGATGCCGCCAAGGCGTTTGCTTCGGGCAAGGCCGATCTCGCCGTGGTGCGCGCCGATGTCGGTGACCTCTCGCAGGCGCGCGCCGTCGCCGTGATGGCGCAAGGCGTGGTCATGATCGTGGCGCCGCCGGGATCGAACATCACGTCCATCGCGAAACTCCGCGATCACACCGTCGGCGTGGTCGGCGGCGAGATCAATCATGGCGTCGTGGAGGCGCTGAAGAAGGAATACGATTTTACGCAGGCGCACGTGACCTTCAAGGACATTTCGCCGTTCGAGGCCAGGCAGGCCGTGCAGACCAAACAGGTGGCGGCGCTGATCGTGGTGACGCCGCTCACCGACAAATATCTGTCGCTGATCAAGGGACTGTTTCGCGAGGGCGCAAACGCCTCGCCCGTTCTGATCCCGATCGATTCCGCCGGCGCGATCGCTGACGCCAAGGGACCCTATGAGAGCTTCGACATCCCGAAGGGCACGCTGCGCGGCGCGCCGGCCGTGCCCGAGGATGACGTCACCACGCTGCGGGTGCAGTATCTCCTCGTCGCCAACCGTCATCTGAACCAGCAACTGGTCGGCGAACTTGCCAAGCGCGTGATGTCCGCGCGGCGCGATCTCGCCTCCGAACAGCCGCTGGTCACAGGCATCGCGACGCCGACGCTGGACGCAGACGCCTATATCGCCGTGCATCCCGGCGCTGCCGCATACTACAATGGCACCGAGGAAAGCTTCATGGACCGGTGGAGCAACGCCATCTATCTCACGCCGATGGCGCTCGGCGCGCTGGCGTCGATATTTGCGGCTGCGTGGCGTTTTCTCGGCATCCGCGGCAAGGCCCCTGCGCAGGGAACGCTGGAGTTGCTGTTCGCATTGCGCGAGCGCATCCGCGACGCCGCGGATGAGGCCGCCTTGCGCAAGATCGAGGACGAGATCGAGGCGACGCTGCGCGCGCAGCTCGCGAACTCGGATGACGAGCAGGGCGGATCGGAGCGGCTCGCCGCGATCGGCCTCGCGCAGCGGCTCGACAATCTCGTTCATCACAAGCGGGTGGAGCTTACTTCCGTCATTGCGAGCGGAGCGAAGCAATCCAGTTAGAAAAAGATGGATTGCTTCGGCGCTTTCGCGCCTCGCAATGACGACGGTTGGGCCGCTACTTGCTCATCGCCGGTCTCCCCCAAACCCACACCAGCACGAGTGCGACAATCGCGACTATGGACAACAGCGCCCAGGCCTCGTTGACCGACATCGCGAATGCCGCGCGCTCGACCATCGGGCGCACATAGGCTTCGATCGTCGCCTGCGTGACGTCGGGCGGCGGATGCAGAAAGAGCTGCACATCGAGTCCGATCGCCTGCGCCGCGCTCACATCGCCCGCGATCAGCCGGTCGCGCAGCGCCTCGCCATGGCCGACGGTGCGGCCGTAAAGAATTGTATCAATGACCGCGATGCCGATTGCCCCGCCAAGGTTGCGCATCAGGTTGAACAGCCCGCTCGCATCAGGCACTTGCGCTGATGTCAGCGCGCCGAGTGCGAGTTGTGTTGGCGGCAACAGGCAGAACATGATGGCGATGCCGCGCAGAACCTGCGGCAAAAACATCTCGTCGAAATCGGCGGTCCGGCTCTGGAATGCGCTCAGGCCCAGTCCGATCGCAAACAATGCAAAGCCAAAGGCCGAGAGTTTGCGCGGATCGAGCCGGCTTTGGAGATAGCCGGCAACCGGTGCGGCGATGAGTTGCGCCACGCCCGTCACCAGCATGATAGTGCCGATCTCGAACGCGTCATGACGGCGGACATAGGCCAAAAACACCGGCATCAGATAGACCGAGCCAAACAGGCCGACGCCGAGACAGAAGCTTAAGCCGCAGCCGACAGCAAAGGCCCGCGCGCGTAGCGTGGTGAGTTCGACGACGGGATGGCTTGCCTTGACGGTTCGCGCCACGAAGACAAGACCGCAGACGAAGCTCGCCACGAAAAGCGCAAGCGGCCGCAGGCTCAGCCAGCCGTCTTGCGGCGCCTGTTTGAGGCCGATCTCGAGCGTGGCGAGCGCAACCGCCATCAACAGCAGAGAGAGGCGATCGAGAACCTTGAACTCCGCGAGATTGACATTGTCCTGCGGCAACAAGAACGGCGTCGCGACAGCCGCACATAGTCCCGGCGCGACATTGATCAGAAACAGCCAATGCCACGACCAGGTGTCGGTGATCCAGCCGCCGACAACAGGGCCGACCGTCGGCGCTAGCACCGCGACGATGCCGGCAAGCGTGGTTGCTGCAGGGTGAAGGCGCAACGGGAACAGCAGGAACACAGCCGAGAACACCGCGGGGATCAGCGCTCCGCCGGCGAAGCCCTGGACGATGCGAAAGACGATCAGACTGGCGAAATGATCGCTCGCCGCGCAGCCGATCGAGGCGAGCGTAAAGAGCGAGATCGCGGCTGTGAACAGCCAGCGCAGCGAGAGCAGCCGCGTCAGCCAACCGGTCAAGGGGATCGCCGTGATCTCGGCGATCAGGTAGGCCGTCTGGATCCAGCTCATGGCATCGCGCGAGATGCCGAGCGCCTCCTGGATGGCGGGCAGGGACGTCGCGACCACCTGGATGTCGAGGATCGCCATGAACATGCCGAGGCACATCAGGATGAAGCCGAGCCATCTCTTCAGGCCTGCATCCGCCGGCAGCTCGATGGCATCGCGCGCCAGTGCAGCCTCGGTGATAGTGTCTTCACTCATGACGTTGCTTGCGCGAGACTTGCAGCGCGCGGTCCTCGGCGCGAATCCGGATGAAGATCACGACGGCATTGAGCGCCGTGAACAGGACAGCGATTTCCGGCAGGTGCAGCACCAACGGCAGCACGGTGATCTCGCCGCACACGACACCATAATTGGGATGGCGGAAATAGCGGTAGGGGCCGTCCGTCACCAACGGCGCATTCGGCAGCACGATGATGCGTGTGGTCCAGCGCGGACCGAGCGTTGCCATCACCCAGGCGCGCAAGGCCTGAAGCACGAGGTAGGCTGCGATCGCGGCGGGCATGATCGGCTTGTCATGGCCAAAGCCCCAGAGCGCGGCGAGCCATGAAGCGTGCACGGCGACCATGAGCGGATAGTGGCCGGGCGCGACTTCAATGGCGCCTCGCGCCTTCAGCCGCTCCGTGTTGTGGCGGGAGAGAATGAGTTCGGCGCCGCGCTGCGCCGTCACCAAAGCGAGGATGACTTCGGCCGGGCTCACGCCGCGCGCCGCAGCGAGACGCAGCTCGCGGTAAAGCCCGGGCCGAGCGCGGTGAGCAGCGAGCGCTGCGGCAGGCCCTTTGCCAGATAGCGTTCGAGGATGAACAGCACCGTCGG
>Ga0070741_10016878_pt1 | contig 12085 bp, 16 predicted proteins | sample Coa_R1_4_FD_66440 | JGI IMG/M metagenome (GOLD analysis project Ga0070741, IMG submission 66440) | Surface soil microbial communities from Centralia Pennsylvania, which are recovering from an underground coalmine fire - Coalmine... | ecosystem: Environmental > Terrestrial > Soil > Unclassified ...
TGATCCGCTTCGCCGGTAAGCATTCGGGCAACCGGGTCCTGCTGGCACTGCTCGCGCCGGGCCTCTGGCTGCAGCGGTTGACGACGCGCGAGCCCACGCTCGACCAGATCGAGGTCTCGATCCGCGCGCTGCGCGAAGTGCTCGACCGGGAAGGGCGGCTTCCGTTGCCCGACGCTGCCCGCGTCGAAGTGATGGCGTAGCGGATGCCGCGCATCGAGCGGCGGGCGGAGGTCGTCTGGGAGGGGAACGTCGCCAGGGGGCGCGGTCTCCTCACCTCCGGGAGCAACGCCTTCTCCGAGCTGCCGCTGACGCTCGCGACCCGGATCGGCGCGCCGGAGGGGCACACGAGTCCCGAGGAGCTCGTCGCCTCCGCGCATGCAGGTTGCTATGCGATGTCGCTCACGAACGAGCTCGTCAGGCTCGGTCGTACACCGGAGCGCGTGGAGGTGAGCGCCACGTGCGTGATGGACGAGGTCGGCGACCGCCATCTCGTCGTCGCATCGCAGCTCGAGGTGCGCGCTTCGGTGGGCGAGATCGACGACGAGACGTTCCTCGCCGCCGTGTCCGAGGCCGACACCGGCTGCCCGATCTCGGCGCTGATCCGCGCCTCGGCCGAGGTCCGGATCGACGCGAGCCTCGTCTAGCCTTCTCGACATGAGCCAGATCGAGCAGCTCGTCGAGGAGCTCGAGCGCTCCTACCGCGAGACGCAGGAGCGCATGTCCGATCCCGCGGTCTACAACGACCAGCGGCACGCGGCTGACGTGGGGAGGAGGCTGAAGCAGCTCGAGCGCCCGTACGAGCTCGCGCAGGAGTGGAGACAGCTCCGGGCCGACCTCGAGGCAGCCCACGCCGACCCCGACCTGCGCGAGCTCGTGCCCGACATCGAGGCCCGGCTGCCCGAGCTCGAGGACGAGCTGCAGCTGGAGCTCGTCGAGACGGATCCGGCCGACCAGAAGGACGTGATCGTGGAGATCCGGCAGGGCGTCGGCGGCGACGAGGCCGCCCTCTGGGCCGGCGACGTCTACCGGCTCCTCTCGAAGTGGGCCGAGCGGAACGGCTTCAAGGTGGAGGAACTGTCGGCGAGCCCGAACGAGGAAGGCGGCTTCAAGGAAGTCGTGTTCGGGGTCAAGGGGACGGGCGCGTACGCCGTGTTCAAGTGGGAGGGCGGGACGCACCGTGTGCAGCGCGTGCCGGTGACGGAGTCGCAGGGCCGGATCCACACCTCGACCGCGACGGTCGCCGTGATGCCCGAGGTGGAGGAGGTCGAGGTCGAGATCGACCCGAACGACCTGAAGATCGACGTCTACCGGTCGACCGGCCCCGGCGGCCAGAGTGTGAACACCACGGACTCCGCCGTCCGGATCACGCATCTTCCGACCGGCCTCGTCGTCTCGATGCAGGACGAGAAGTCGCAGATCCAGAACCGGGCCAAGGCTCTTCGCGTGCTGCGCGCGCGGCTCTACGAGCTCGGGCGGGCGAAGCAGCAGGCGGAGCTGTCGGCGGCGCGACGCGCGCAGGTGGGAACCGGCGAGCGCGCCGAGAAGATCCGCACGTACAACTACCCCGAGAGCCGCGTCACCGACCACCGGGTCAAGGTGCGCGCGAACCTCGACCGGGTGCTCGAGGGCGACCTCGAGGACTTCCGCGCCGCGCTGGACACGGAGGCGCGGCGGCGCGCGCTCGAAAACGGCGCGTGATCCTCCGAGAAGCGCTCGCGCGAGCGACGGACTACCTTCAGCGCAAGGGCGTTCCGAGCCCCAGGATCGACGCCGAACACCTCCTGGGGAAGGCGCTCGGCCTCTCGCGCGTGCAGCTGTACACGGAGCACGACCGGCCGCTGAGCGACGCTGAGCTGGCCGCGGCCCGGGCACTCCTCGAGCGCCGCGGCCGTCGCGAGCCGCTCGCCTACATCCTCGGCGAGTGGGGCTTCCGCCGCCTCAACCTGAAGGTGGACGGGCGCGCGCTGATCCCGCGCCCCGAAACGGAGATCGTCGTCGAGCGCTGCCTCGAGCGCCTCCGGGCCGATCCGCAACCGGAGCCGAGGGTCATCGACGTCGGAACCGGCACGGGCGCGATCGCGCTCGCGATCGCCGACGAGCATCCCTCTGTGCGCCTGACGGCGCTCGACGCGTCCCCCGCAGCGCTCGCCCTCGCGAGCGAGAACGCCGAGCTGACCGGCCTCGGGGGGCGCATCGAGTTCCTCGAAGGGGACGTCCAGGCGGGCCTGCCGGGCGGACCGTACCGACTCGTCGTCTCGAACCCGCCGTACGTGCGGCCCGACGAGATCGAGCAGCTCGAGCCGGAGGTCCGCGACTGGGAACCCCGGCAGGCGACCGTCGGCACCACCGTGACGGAGGCTGTCGCGCACGCCGCGCGGGACAGGCTCGAGCCGGGAGGCTGGCTCGTGCTCGAGGTCGCGGACGGGGCGGCGGAGGAAGTGAGGGCGCTCCTCGTCCGTCTAGGGTTCGTGGACACCTGCAGCACCCAGGACCTCGCAGGGCGAGTCCGAGTGGTGGAGGGACGTTGGGCCTGATCGACGAAGCCGTCGCGGCGATCAGGGCCGGGAAGCCGGTCGTGCTGCCCACGGACACCGTCTACGGCCTCGTCGCGACGCCGTACCGCGAGGAGCCGACGCGCATCATCTATCGGCTCAAGCGGAGGCCGGAGACGATCCCGAGCGCGCTGCTCTGCTCCGACCTCGAGATGCTCTTCGAGTGCGTCCCCGAGCTTCGCGGCGGCTCGGGCCTCATCGCCCGCGCGCTTCTGCCCGGGGCGTACACCCTCGTCCTGCCGAATCCCGCGCGCCGGTACCGGTGGCTGACCGGGTCGAGCCCCGACACGATCGGCGTCCGCGTGCCCGAGCTCGAAGGTCCTGCGCGCGACGTGATCGAGTGTCTGGGCGCCGTCGTGGCCACCAGCGCGAACCTCCACGGCGAGCCGGAGGCGACGCGGGTCGAGGACGTGCCGGAGGAGATCCGCGTCGCCGCCGGCGCCGTCGTCGACGGCGGCGCCCTGCCCGGCGTACCCTCGACCGTGATCGACTTCACCGGCTCCGAGCCCCGGGTGCTGCGCGAGGGGGCAGCACCGTCCGGTCCGGCGCTCGAGCTCGTCGCCCCGCTCGTCCATCGCTGAGCTGCCACCGCTCCGCGAGTACGATCAGGCGGATGGCCGTCGCGCAGGAGACCCTCCAGCGCCTCCGCAGCGCCGGGCTCGGCGAGGTCGATCCCGAGATCGCCGATCTCATCGGTCGTGAGCTCGACCGGCAGCGAAACCAGATCGAGCTGATCGCGTCGGAGAACTTCACCTGGCCGAGCGTCCTCGAGGCCGTCGGCAACGTCGCGACCAACAAGTACGCAGAGGGCTATCCCGGCCGGCGCTACTACGGAGGCTGCGAGGTGGTCGACGAGATCGAGCAGACGGCGATCGGCCGCGCGAAGGCGCTCTTCGGCGCCGAGCACGCGAACGTCCAGCCGCACGCCGGCGCGCCGACGAACACGGCGGTCTACATGGCCTGTCTGCAACCCGGCGACACGATCCTGTCGCTGCGGCTCGACCACGGCGGCCACCTGACGCACGGGCTCAAGGTCAACTTCTCCGGCCGCTTCTACACGATCGCCTCCTACGGGGTCGGCCGCGAGACGAACGTCGTCGACTACGACGAGGTGCTCGCCCTCGCCCACGAGCACCGGCCGCGCCTCCTCGTCTGCGGCGGCTCCGCCTATCCCCGCGCGGTCGAGGCCGACCGCTTCCGCGAGATCGCCGACGACGTGGGCGCGTACCTGCTCTGCGACATGGCGCACTTCGCCGGGCTCGTCGCCGCCGGGCTGCACCCGAACCCGGTCCCGTACTGCGACTTCGTCACGTCGACGACCCACAAGACGCTCTCGGGGCCGCGCGGGGGCTTCGTGCTTTGCCGGGAGGAGCACGCGAAGGCCGTCGACCGCGCCGTCTTCCCCGGGCTGCAGGGCGGGCCGCTCATGCACGTGATCGCCGCGAAGGCGACGTGCTTCCGGATCGCCGCGAGCGACGCGTTCCGCGAGTACCAGATCCAGGTCAGGCGGAACGCCGACGTCCTCGCCGAGACGCTTCAGGAGGGCGGCCTCGACGTCCTGACCGGCGGCACGGACACCCACCTGCTGCAGATCGACCTGCGGAGTACGGACTGGACCGGCAAGGACGCTGAGGAGCGGCTCGCCGAGGTGCGGCTGACGGTGAACCGGAACACGGTGCCGTTCGACGAGCGGCCGCCGACGGTGGCCTCGGGGATCCGGATCGGGACGCCTGCCGCGACGATGCGCGGGTTCGACGAGGACGACTTCCGCGAGGTCGGCGAGATCATCGTCGGAGCCCTGCGGAATCGCGCCGACACCGACGAACTCGCGGCGCGCGCGCTCGAGCTCTGCGAGCGGCGGCCGCTCTATCCCGGCTTTCGCGGCTACCCGAGCTACGCGGCGTGAGCGCGCTGGCGACGTACCGGGTCACGCACGTCACGCACCCGCTGGTCCAGCACAAGCTCTCGTATCTGCGCGACCGCGACACGCCGACCGTGCACTTCCGCAAGCTCGTGAACGAGCTGACGCTGCTGCTCGTCTACGAGGCCACGAAGGAGTTCCCGACCGAGCCCGTCGAGATCGAGACGCCGCTCGAGCGGATGACCGCGCAGCGGATCTCGGGCAAGAAGGTCGCTGTGTGCCCGGTCCTGCGGGCGGGGGTCGGCATGCTCGACGGCGTGCTCTCGCTGATCTCGAGCGCCCGCGTTGGCTTCATCGGGCTCTACCGCGACGAGGAGACGCTCCAGGCGGTCGAGTACTACGTGAAGCTGCCCGACGACCTCTCCGAGCGGGACGCGATCGTGCTCGACCCGATGCTCGCGACCGGAAACTCGAGCGCGGCGGCCGTCGCCGCCGTGAAAGACGCGGGCGCGCGCTCGGTCACGCTCGTGTCCCTCGTCGCAGCGCCGGAAGGGATCGAGCGGCTGCATGGGGAACACCCGGACGTGCACATCGTCTGCGCGGCGATCGACGAGGGCCTGAACGAGCGCGGGTTCATCGTGCCCGGGCTCGGCGACGCTGGCGACCGCCTCTACGGGACGAAGTAGCGTGGTCGGCGCGGCACTGCTCGGCGAGCTCGGCGACCACCTCCAGGTCGTCTACGGCGCCGCGCTTGCACTCGCGATCGTGGTGGTCTTCACGCCCGCGGTCGGCAACCTCGCGCGCCGGCTCGGGGTCGTCGACCAGCCGGACGGGCGCCGCCTGCACGTGATCCCGGTCCCGCGCCTCGGCGGGATCGCGCTCTTCTTCGGCGTCATCGTGCCCGCGCTCGCCTTCCTGAACTTCGAGCGGGAGACGCGCGGGCTGCTCCTCGGAGCAGCTGTCGCGACGATCGTCGGCGCGATCGACGACTTCCGCGGGCTGCGCTGGTGGGAGAAGCTCGGCGGCATGCTCGCCGCGGCGGCGATCCCGACCGGCTTCGGGACCTGGATCGACCACTTCACGTTCCCGGTGCTCGGGATCCACGAGCTGCCGGCGTGGGTCGGCGTGCCCGTGACGATCGTGTGGATCGTAGCGATCATGAACATGGTCAACTTCCTCGACGGCCTCGACGGGCTCGCGGCCGGCGTGTGCGGGATCGCCGGCGCGACGTTCGCGGTGATCGCGCTCTCGCTCGCGAAGCCGAATCCGGCGATCTTCTCCGCCATCGTGTTCGGCGCGTGCCTCGGCTTCCTGCGCCACAACTTCTACCCTGCGCGGATCTTCATGGGCGACTCGGGCGCGCTCCTGCTCGGGTTCGTGCTCGCGGCCGTGTCCGTTCAGGGCCTGTTGAAGACGGCCGCCGTCGCAGCCCTGTTCTTCCCGCTGCTCGTCCTCGCGGTCCCGATCATCGACACGGGCTTCGTCGTCGCGAAGCGGCTCAAGTACCGCCAGCCCATCTACGTCGCCGACCGGGAGCACCTCCATCACCGGTTCGTGCGGATCGGCTTCTCGCAGCGGCGAGCGGCTGTCTACATCTGGGCGTGGTGCCTGACGCTCGCCGCGGCGGCGCTTGCAACGCGCTTCGTGCCCTTCCACAAGCACGGCCGGTGGCACGTCGGCGCGACGGCCGCCGCGGGCGCAATCGGGCTTGTCGCGCTCGCCGCGTCGGTCTACATGGTCTACCTGCTCGAAATCGTCAAGCTCGCCAACCCGCGCATCCGCCGCCGCGAGGCGCAGCTCCGCAAGTCCGCGTAGCGCCGCCCGGCTACTGCGCTTTCGCGACCGCGCAGAGCTTCGGTGGGATCTTGAGGATCGCGACGCTCCCGAGATCGCCGACCGCCTTCAGGTTGACCGCGCCGCTGCAGCCACTCAGGTGGACGTCGTAGCCGAGGTTGACGGTGAACGTACCGACGAGGCTGGAGATCGCGGTTTTCGCAACCTTCGCCTGGGCGGCGAAGCCCGTGAGACGTACGCGCTCCCCCGCCTTGAAGTGGAAGCCGCGGATGAGGACCGGGTGATCGGGCTTGACGATCCGCAGCAGAGGCGTGAACTCCTGCGGCGGCGCGGGCGCCGTGGTCGCGGAAGTGGCGGCCGCGCTTACACCGGCAGCCACGACGACGGAGAGGATGAGGACGCAGTGTCTCCGCATATGACCCCCTTCCTACGACCAGTATGCCACGCTCGGCTCCAGCCGCAACCACAGCTTTGCGACAAAGTCGCGCGAAATCGGCCTGCACAGCCGGTTTGCGCAGTTACAAATACCCCCTGCGGAGGTGTTATGCTGGCGCCGCATGGAGCCAGCGTCCCGTCAGTTCCAGCCTGCCGGGGCAGGCGCGCTGCTCGCCTCGACCACGGCAGTGGGTGTCGGAATCGGCGCACTCGTGGGATGGGCGGCGGGGTCGACCGGCCTCGGAGCCCTCGGCGGCGCCGTCGTCGGCGTGCCCGCCGGAGTCTTCGCCGTCTACCGCCGCTACCGGGGCTACTTCACGTGAGCACCGGACTGCTGCGCACGCCGCGCCCGCTTCCGGGCCGGCTCGTTCCCGTGGTCTCCGGAGCCGCGATCCTGGCGCTCGCGCTCCCGATCTACCTGATTGCCGGCTGGCGGATCGCGGGGTGGGGCCTCGCCGCCATGCTCTGGGTCGCCAGCGAGCTCTTCGGCCTCCTGCTGGCGCGCTTCCGGCTCGGCATGGGTAACCTCGCCGCGTCGGGGGTAGTTGCGTTCGGAATGATGTTCCGCGCGGTCGCGGTGATGGTGGTCGTGATCGCAGTGGCGGTCTCGGACGCGCGCCTCGCGCTCTCGGCCGCGCTGCTCTACGCGCTCGCGTACACGTTCGAGCTCGGCGTGTCCCTCGTCAGTTACTTCAGCGGGCCGGCGCGATGAGGCGCGCGTTCCTCGTGCTCACGCTGCTTGCGCTCGCGCTGCCCGCGGACGCGCTCGCGAAGGTCAAATACCATCCGGAGGCGGAGTTCGAGCTCCACGACTGGGTGCCGATCCACCTGGGCTCCCTGAACCTCTCGATCAACAAGGCGGTCGTCTACCTGCTGATTGGCTCCGGGCTGACCATCCTGCTCGGCCTCTTTCTGATGCGGAGCAGGCTCGCCGTCCGTCCGGGCACGCGCCAGACGATCGGCGAGCAGGCCTACGAGATCGCGCAGACGCAGATCGCCGAGCAAGGCCTCCCCTCGAAGGCCATCGGCCGCTGGTTCCCGTACGTCGCGACGCTCTTCCTCTTCATCTGGACGGTCAACATGCTCGGCTTCCTGCCGCTGCCGATCACGGGCGAGACGTGGCACCACATCCCGGTCTGGGGCATCTACGCCGCCACCTCCTCGCTCTCCGTCACCCTCGCGCTCTCCCTTCTCACCTTCGTCTTCACCCACTTCGAAGGCATCCGCTGGAACGGCCCGATCAGGTACTTCAAGAGCTGGATTCCCGATGCGCCGGGTCCCGCCCTCGTTCTGATCGTCCCGATCGAGGTCCTGTCGCAGTTCATGCGGCTGATCTCGCTCTCCGTCCGTCTCTTCGCGAACATGCTCGCGGGCCACATGCTCATCCTCGTGATGATCGGGCTCATCTTCGTACTCGAGAACGTCGCCCTCGCCGTCATCGGCGTGCCGGTCGCGACCGCCTTCTACCTCTTCGAGGTGATCATCGTCGTCACCATCCAGGCGTTCATCTTCGCCGCCCTGTCAGCCATCTACATCGGCTCGGCGATCGAGCCGGAACACTAAGGAGGACACGCATGCTCTCGCTGCTCGCTGCAACGGCCGCGAACGTCGACGCCGGCAAGGCGATCGCCTTCGGCCTCGGCGTCGGCCTCGGCGCCGTCGGCGCCGGCATCGGCATCGGCAATATCTTCGGCTCGATGATCCAGTCCGTGGCTCGGCAGCCCGAGCTGCGCGGCGAGCTCCAGGGGATCATGTGGCTCGGCTTCGCGCTCACCGAGGCCGTCGTCTTCTACGGACTGCTTGGCGGCCTGCTCGCCTTCGTCCTGATCTGAGCCGGACGATGGTCGTCGCGTCGAACGCGCTCATCAAGGTCACGCCGGGGCTGATGATCTGGACGATCGTCTGCTTCTTCATCACGCTGTTCGTGCTCCGGCGCTACGCCTTCGGGCCGATCCAGAGAATCATCGACGAGCGTCGTGAGCGGATTCGGGAGTCGCTCGACGAGGCCGACCGCGCGCGCGAGGAGGCCCGCCACCTGCTGGAGGAGCACCGGGCGCTCATCGCACGGGCGCGACAGGACGCGGACGAGATCCTCGCCGAGGCCCGCCGCATCTCCGAGGCTCAGCGCGAGCGCGTACGCGAGGAGACCGAGGAAGACCGGCAGCGCCGGCTCGAGGACACGCGCCGCCAGATCGAGGCCGAGACGCGCCGCGCGCTCGATCAGATCCGCGCCGAGGTGGCGGAGCTGACCCTGATCGCGGCGGAGAAGGTGACACGGAAGGCGCTCGACCAGGCCGACCAGCGGCGCCTGATCGACGAGGCGATCCGCGAGCTCGACTTCTCCGTGCTCGAGCGGGAAACCGTCTAGTTGGCCGTCGTCCACCGCACCTACGCACGCGCGCTCTTCGACGCGGCGAAGGAGACGGGCGATCTCGCGGCGGTGCGCGAGGAGCTCCAGGACTTCGTCGCCGCGATGCGCGACGTGCCCGAGCTCCACGACACGCTCGTGAACCCGCAGCTCGATCCACGGGCCAAGCGGGCCGCGCTCGAGGGCCTGCTCGCCGAGGGCGACGAGCTCGTGCGCAACTTCCTGCTGCTGCTCGCGGAGAAGGGCCGGATCGCCGAGCTCGAGCCGATCGCCGAGGAGTTCGAACGGCTCGTCGCGGCCGACGAGGGGATCCTCGACGTCGAGCTGACGACGGCGTACGAGCTCTCCGACCAAGAGGCGGACGAGATCGTCCGGCAGATCGAGAAGACCTCCGGCCGCCGCGTCGACGCGACGCGGAAGGTCGACCCCGACCTGATCGGCGGGATCGTGATGCAGGTCGGCTCCCGCCGCGTCGACGCGAGCGTCCGCGGCCGCCTGAACCGATTGCGCCGGGAACTGACGACAGCGAGGAGCTGAGACGAGTGAAGCTGAGGCCTGAAGAGATCACCTCGATCCTCAAGCAGCGGATCGAGGAGTACGACATCGAGACGAATCTCGCCGAGGTCGGGAGCGTTCTGCAGGTCGGCGACGGGATCGCCCGCGTGTACGGGCTAGAGAACGCCGTCGCGCTCGAGATGCTCGACCTCGAGCACGGCGTCACGGGGCTCGCGTTCAACCTCGAGGAGGACAACGTCGGTACCGCTCTCTTCGGCCCCTGGGAGCATGTCAAGGAGGGCGAGCCCGTCCGCCGCACCGGCCGGGTCATCGACGTTCCCGTGGGCGACGCGCTCGTGGGCCGCATCGTCGATCCGCTCGGCAACCCCCTCGACGGCCAGGGCACGATCCAGACGCGCGACCGGCGCCCGCTCGAGTTCAAGGCGCCCGGCGTCGTCGACCGCCAGCCGGTGAAGGAGCCGCTTCAAACAGGGCTGAAGGCGATCGACTCGCTGATCCCGATCGGCCGCGGCCAGCGTGAGCTGATCCTCGGCGACCGTACGACGGGGAAGACGGCGATCCTCGTCGACACGATCCTCAACCAGCGCGGCCAGGACCTGATCTGCGTCTACGTCGCGATCGGGCAGAAGGCGTCGACCGTGGCGCAGGTGTACGAGCGCCTGAAGGACGCGGGAGCGATGGACTACACGATCATCGTCAACGCCTCCGCCTCGGAGGCCGCGCCGATCAAATGGATGGCGCCGTACGCGGGCTGCGCGATGGGCGAGCACTTCACCTACAACGGCGGCCATTCGCTCGTGATGTACGACGACCTTTCGAAGCACGCCGACGCCTACCGCCAAATGTCGCTCCTGCTTCGCCGCCCGCCGGGCCGCGAGGCGTTCCCGGGCGACGTCTTCTACCTGCATTCGCGGCTGCTCGAGCGCGCGTGCAAGCTCTCCGACGAGCTCGGCGGCGGCTCGCTGACTGCCCTGCCGGTGATCGAGACGCAGGCGGGCGACGTGTCGGCCTACATCCCGACGAACGTGATCTCGATCACCGACGGCCAGATCTTCCTCGAGGCGGAGCTCTTCTACTCGGGCGTGCGCCCGGCGATCAACGTCGGCATCTCGGTCTCGCGCGTCGGCGGCAACGCCCAGGTGAGGGCGATGCGCCAGGTCGCGGGCCGGCTGAAGCTCGAGCTGGCGCAGTACCGCGAGCTGGAGGCGTTCGCCCAGTTCGGCTCGGAGCTCGATCCGGCCACGCAGCAGACGCTCGCGCGCGGGGAGCGGATGGTCGCGACGCTGAACCAGCCGCAGTACGATCCGTGGCCCGTCGAGGAGCAGGTGGCAGCGATCTTCGCGGGCATCCACGGCGACCTCGACGAGATCCCGGTCTCCGACGTCCCGCGCTTCCAGGACGGTCTCCGCGAGCACATGCGCGCCGAGGGCACGATCCTCGCCGAGATCCGTGAGAAGAAGGAGCTCAGCGACGAGCTCCAGCAGCGGCTGCACGACGAGATCAAGAAGGTGAAGAACGGCTTCAACGTCCACGAGCGCGCAGCTGCGTAGGCGATGGCGACGGTCCAGGACCTCAAGCGGCGGATCCGCTCCGTCCGCAACACGCGCAAGATCACGAAGGCGATGGAGCTCGTCGCCAGCGCGCGGCTCCGGCGTGCGCAGGCGCGGATCGAGGCGATGCGGCCGTACGCCGACCGGATGATGGAGCTGATGATCGGGACGGCGCGCGCCAGCGCGTCGGTGCACGGGCTCCCGCTCCTCCAGCGCCGCGACGAGCGATCCGTCGCGATCGCGGTGCTGACGGGCGACCGCGGCCTCGCCGGCGCCTTCAACGCGCAGGTGCTGCGGCAGGCGTTCGCGCTCGAGCGCGACCTGCGCCGCGACGGAAAGGACGTGCGCTGGCTCGTCTCCGGCAAGAAGGGCGCCTCGACGCTCCGCTTCCGCGGGCACACCGTCGACCGCGCGTTCACGGGCTTCAGCGACCGGCCAGGGTACGCCGACGCGCAGGCGCTCGCCCATCGCCTGATCGAGCTCTACACCGACGAGGAGATCGACCGGGCCGTCCTCGTCTACAACCACTTCGAGTCGCCCCTCGTCCAGCGGGTCGTCCAGCAGGACGTGCTGCCGGTGCCGGAGCACCTGCTCGAGTCCGGGCGCGAGGAGGAGGAGCACCGCGAGGCGCTGCTCGGCGACTTCATCTACGAGCCGGAGCCGGAGGAGATCCTGCAGCGACTCCTGCCGGTCTACGTCGAGACCGAGCTGTACCGCGCTCTGCTCGAGTCCGCTGCTTCGGAGCAGGGCGCCCGGATGACCGCGATGCGCAACGCGTCGAAGAACGCCGGCGAGCTGATCGACACCCTGACGCTCGCCATGAACCGCGCGCGGCAGGCCGAGATCACCCAGGAGATCCTGGAAGTCGTAGCGGGCGCGGATGCGCTGACCGCCTGAGGTAGCAGCCCTCCGCGTCTATCGAAGTGAGACGGACGCCGGAGAGGGCTCGGCGCTCTCCGAACGTGGCGCGAACGTTCTGAGCGCCTGACCTGGCGTCGTTCGCGTCTGT
>Ga0070741_10016879_pt1 | contig 12085 bp, 9 predicted proteins | sample Coa_R1_4_FD_66440 | JGI IMG/M metagenome (GOLD analysis project Ga0070741, IMG submission 66440) | Surface soil microbial communities from Centralia Pennsylvania, which are recovering from an underground coalmine fire - Coalmine... | ecosystem: Environmental > Terrestrial > Soil > Unclassified ...
ACCGACGTCAGCCCCAGGTCGCGACCGGCGGCTTGCCGATGAACCGCATGTAGTGCGTGAGCGGTTTGTACCCCATGCGGGCCCAAACGCCCGCGCCGGACGGCGAGCTCTGGCAGACCGAGCCGCGAATGCCGAAGTCGTCGTACGCCACCTGCAGGCTGGCGGCGTAGCACATCTCGGCCAAGCCGCGGCGACGGGCCCATGAGACGGTTGCGCCGTTTCCGCCGACCGCGATCCCATGACTCAGGAGCGCCATGCAACCCGATGCCGGCTTGCCGTCGACGTACGCGACGAAAGCGATGACGTTGGGATCGCCCATGCTGTCCGGGTGAAAGAAGATCTCGGCAGCCGCCTCGGTGGCGATCCCCTCCATCCCCCAGCCCGAGGCGACGACGTCGACGTAGTCGCGCCGGACCTCCGGATCGTCCGTCCGTCTCAGGACGATATTCTCGGGAAGCGGCTTCAACGGTGGTGGCGGACCGTCGAGGAAGAGCTCCGGCAGGCCGTCGGGCTCCACGAGCTCCATCTGTTTGGAGCGGCAGAGCGCATCGAGGTCGCTCTCGCTCTCGCGAACCCAGAAGACGAAGCTCCGCTTCAGAGGCGCGAAGAATCGCTCGGCGCGGTCGAGGGCCTCGGCGGCACTCAACCGTTCGTCGAGCCGGATCGCGCCGTTCCGGAAGGGGTTGGGCTGTGCGTGCGCACCGGCGAAAAGGACGAGCCCGTCCTGCTCGACGATCTGCGAGCCCTTTCCGTAGCGTGCGAGCTGGCGGAAGAACTCGGCCAGCGTGAGATCGGCAAGGCGGAGCAACTCCGCCCGGTCTCGCCAGACGGGCTTCCACGCGGATTGAAGGCCGCCCTGGGCGGGCGACGCGATCGTCTCGCTCACGTCAGTGTCTCCTTGTCGCTTTCCGGGAATCTCGGTTCGGACCGCGGGATTGCTCCCCGCCGGGGCCCGTCGGCTCGGAGCCACGTCGGCTGCACGTCGAGCTCGAGCACCGGACGGTCGGGCCTGCCGACGAGCTGCTCGAGAGCAGCGCCGAGCTCGTGTGCGAGCCCGTCGATGGTCGAATCCCGAAACAGGTCGAGGTCGTATTCGATGTAGCCCCCGATGCGGTCCGATTCGTATCGAAGCTCGAGGGCGAGGTCGAAACGCGAGAAGCCGATGTCGAACCATATGGGCTCGGCGCGGACGTCGGCGAGCTCGAGCGCGGGACGCTGCTCCGTCTGCGCACGGAAGTTGACCTGGAAGATCGGGTTGTAACGCGGGTCACGCGGCACGCGAAGCTCTTCGACGACGCGCTCGAACGGAAGCTCCTGACAGGCGTACGCCGCGACCGCCGCTTCGCGCGTCCGTGCCACCACCTCCCGAAACGTCGGGTTGCCGCCGACGCGAATGCGAAGCGCGATCGTGTTGCTGAAGAACCCGATGAGCGACTGCAATTCCATGCGACCTCGGTTCGCGATCGGCGTGCCGACGACGATGTCGTCCTGACCGGTGATTCGGTAGAGCAGCACGGCGAAGGCGGCCAGCAGGACCATGTACGGGGTCCCCCCTGCCGACCGGCCGACCTCGCCGATCGCGGGGATCAGCGTTCCTGGCAGGACGATGTCCCGGTGCCGCCCCGCGTGGCGTTGCGGCGATTGACGCGCACCGTCGATCGGAAGGCGGAGGAGCTGCGGCGCGTCCGCGAGCGCGTCGCGCCAGAAGTCGATCAGCTCCCGAAGCCGCGGGCCCGCGAGGTACGTGCGCTGCCATATCGCGAAGTCGGCGTACTGGATGGGCAGCTCCGGAAGCTCGAGCTTTTCCCCGCGTACGAGCGCCGAATACGTCGATCCGAGCTCATCGAGGAAGATCCTGTCGGAGAAAGCATCGAACGCGATGTGATGGAGCCTGATCAGAAGGACGTGATCCTCGGGCGCGAGCCGGAAGACGGTCGCGCGTAGCAGCAGGTCGCTCGTGAGGTCGAACGGCTCGCGGGAAAGCGCACCCATCTGCCGTCGGACCTCGTCATCGCGTTCTTCCGGAATGATCGAGGTGAGGTCCACGTCGTGAACTGTCAACGTCCAGTCGTCGAGCACGTGCTGCTCGGGCTCGCGTCCTCGCATCACGTAGATCGTCCGCAGCACGTGGTGGCGCTCGACAATTGTCTCGAGCGCACGTTCCAGGGCTGGGACATCGAGCCGCCCCGACAGCCGGAACGCGCGGGCGCCGTTGTGGGTGAAGCCGCCCGGCTCCCACTGCTCGAGGAACCAGATGCGCTGCTGTGCGAACGACAGCGGGGCGGGCCCGGAGCCGCCACGCCGGGGAATTGCCGCCGTCTCGCCGGTCTTCTCGACCCGGCGGCGCAGCGACGCCTCGAGCGCGGCGCGCGCTTCGGGCGTCATGCCGGCGAGCCGTTCGCTCAGGCCTTTCGCCGCCGCAGGCTCGTTCATTGCTCCGCCACCACTTTCCGGCTCGAATTGCACCGCTTCCGGGCTGTTCTCAACTCGGCCGGCGGACGGCGATCTCTGCCACGCGCAACAGGTCCCGCGCAAGCAGACCCGGCCCGAGGCCGCCCCGATCGGCTCTCCCGTAGTCTCCGCTCACAGCGTTCCGGACGACCGACGCAGCTGCCGCAGCGACGGAGCGCTGCCGCCACAGCTCTAGTCGCCGGCTGAGCACCTCTCCGTACCGGCGCCACAGGGTCGCTCGATCGAAAGCGCCGCGGCCGAATCCGATGTCGCGCTCGGACGTGACCCGAGCCTGGACTGCCGCGCGAAACGCCGCGGCGTCACGGCCGAGCCCAGCCTCGCTGTCGAGGAGCGCCGCGAGTTGGGTGAGAACGGAAGCGCGAAAGAACGCCCTCGTCGCGTGCGCCTCCAGGCGGTCCACGACCACGGACTCGCGGCGAGCCGCCGACTGTGCCACCCGCGTCGTGATGCTCCGCGGCGACCCCGCCCGGTATGCCCCAGCCACCTGGCCCCCGTGTTGCCGGTAATGCACCAACACGTCGGGAAGCAGCACGGTCTTTCCGGCTGCTGTGGCGAGGATCAGCGTCCACGTGTCATGACCCGAGAACTGATCGAAGACACCGGGGACGATCTCCGCCAGGGTGTCGCCGAGCTCGATCACGCGCCGCGACACGACGCACGAGTGTCCCCACGAGTAGAGCTCCAGCGGCAGGGCGCCGGGGGTGTAGACGGAGCGGCGGCGCAGAATGCGCAGTTCGCGGCGCCGTGACCAATACTTCCCGAGCGCCCCGCTGACCAGCGTCTTCCGGCCGTTGGCGCCCACCCCGATCTGCGTGCTGTGCTCGACGACCAGGACGTCTGGATCCTGCTCGAACGGATGGAGACAACGGGCGAGCTTCTCCGGCATCCACACGTCGTCCTGATCGGACCACGCGATCACGTCTCCTCGGCAGGCGCGGGCCGCTTTCATGAAGTTGTCGCCGTACCCGAGCCGCTGCTCGTTGCGTATGACGCGGACCTCGAAAGGCGCTTCTCGGGCGAACCGTTCGAGGATCTCCACCGTTCCATCGGTCGAGCCGTCGTCGCACACGACGAGCTCGTCCGGCGTGCGAGTCTGCGCGGCGATGCTCGCGAGCTGCCCGTCGAGGAACGCGGCGCCGTTGTAGGTCGCCATCGCCACCGAGACCGAAAGCGCGCCTGGTACGCGCTCGAAGTGAGGGCCGAGGGCGACGCGTGGCGCCGTCGTTTCCACTACGCGCGCGCCGGGGATGGTTCGGCCGAACGGACATGAGCGGCGAAGTCGACGAGCGTGGGATGCTTGAACAGGCTCTGCGCCGAGAGCTTCACGCCGAACGCCGCGCGCGTCTTGGTCACGACGCGTGCAGCATGGAACGAGCTGCCGCCGATCTCGAAGAAGTCGTGTTCCGGCGCGACGTGCTGCACGCCGAGGATCTCCTTCCAGATGTCGGCAATCTCACTTTCCAGAGCTTTCGGCACGCTCGCCACCTCCCGATGGAATTGTATTTCGGCCTTGACGTAGCTGGAAGACCGGATCGAGCCCGGCGCGCTCCGTCGCGTCAGGTCCGGGAGCAACAGCTTCGAAGAGCCATGGTGGAGGAGCACCGAGCAACGACGCCAGCAGCAGTCCGTCCTGCTCATAGTGCTCGCGTAGAGCCGCTCGCGTGGCCGCGCTTGGCCCCCCTGCCTCGCGCGGTGTCGCCTGCACGTGCGCAAATGCGTTGCGTGGATAGACGCGATTCCACGTATCCACCCGATAGGCGGCCTTGACGAGCAACCGGTCGACGTAGAGTCGGCGACCTAACGCGGTTCGACCCGTTGCCGCCTGCGCGGAGTCGAGCGCGCGCTTGAGTGCCGGAGACCTCCGGGGCGCGGCCGCGGTGGCGCGGTACACGGTGCCAAGGTTCGGCGGCGCGTAATCGTCGGCTACCCCGACGAACTCGAACACGCGGCGCATCACCTCCGCGGGATCGCGCTTCAGCTCGGTCGTGTAGATGACGAGCAACTGCTCACGGGGGAAGACATCGCAGTAGCCGGCAAGGATGCGGCCGTATTCGCCCCAGGAGATGTAGCCCGTACGCTCAGCCGGCCGAGCCCGGGCCGAGGCCAATGCCTGCGGGCGCAGCATCTCGGCGATCGCCTGATCGAACGTCCGACGTTCCCAGCCCACCTCGCATGCCCAATCGTGATGCGAGCATGCGCGTTCAATCGGGTCGCGCAGAATCGCAATCAGGCGAGCATCCGGGCAACGCTCGCGAATCCGCTCCGGCACGTTTCGTGGGTTCCCCGGGTCGGCGATGGTGTCCGGAACAGGGCCAGTGAGACCGCCGACCATGTACTGCGGCGTGACCGTGCCCCAGCGCTTGCCCGGGTCGGCGCCGGCGAAGAGACTACGCATGTAGTCCTCCCAGCTCACCTGATGGCGGGCGTGGGTGAAGTACGGCACCTCCTTTCCGGCCGGCACGGCGATCTCGGGGTGCTCGCGAAGGTATGCGAAGAGCGACGTCGTCCCGGATCTCTGCGCACCCACGACGATGAAGTCGAGTACGTGCTTCATCGACCGAGAGTCCTGCCGTCCAGCACGCTCGTCACCTCCCGGCGGCCTTAGATCTCCGGGCAGGGCGTGAGCTCGACTGCGCGCTCGCCGTCCTCGGTCACCCAGACGGAACGCGCCAGCGCCAGCGCCGAGTTGGCGTTGTTCGGCACGACGGCGACGCGGTCGCCCACGCGAAGGCGCTCTCCGCAGTAGGACTCGATCACCGAGTGGTGGTCGTAGAGTCGCCCGATCAAGGCGTCGGAGCCGTTGTCCACCAGGCCGTACCCTTCGAGCCACCGCGGTGCGTCGCGCCCGAGCGCTTTGCCACCCGCGTCCAGGACGACGCGCTCGCCGTGGACTGCGATCACCGTCGCGACCACGGTCAGCGAGAGCTGCGGCCGGCTCACCGACCCGAGAAGGAGCTGCTGGCGGTCGCCGAAGACGTATGTGCCGGGGCGGTACTCAGTTGCAACGCCCGGGCGGGCATGACGCATCGTGGGAGTCGACCCGGCGCTTATGTGCCGCGGCTCGAACCCTGCACGTGCAAGCGCGACCGCCGCCTCGCTCAGTACGCGCCGCTCCTCCTCAGCGGCTTCGCCCGATTGGCCCGGAACATACGACTGTCCCGGGTAGCTGAACACTCCCGAGACGACGAATCCATGGCGGGACGCGACCCGAGCGAGCGCAGCGCATTCGGCCGGCGCGACACCGGAACGCCGGCAGCCCGCCTCGACCTCGATCACCACGTCGGCGCGCGTGTCCGGCCCGAGCGCGCGTCGCAAGAGCTCCACCGATCGGTGCGATTCGATTGCGAACAGCACGTCGCCCGTCGTGCACGCCGCGCGGAGCGTCGAGGCCACCGCGCCGTCGGCCTGGAGCACGCTCGAGACGAGCACGGGGCAGCCGAGCTCAGCTGTGACCGTCGCCAGTTGCGGCGTCGTGGCGACCGTCAACCCGATCGCTCCTGCGTCGAGCTGCAGCCGCGCAAGCGGGAGCGTGCGATGGGTCTTGAAGTGAGGACGGAGCGCGGCGCCGAGCCCCGCCACCGCTTCCTGCATCGCAGCGACATTGGCGCGGAGCTGCCGTCCGTCGATCAGCGCGAACGGAGTCGGCAGCTCGTCGTGAGCGGACGCGGCAGCCGCTGCGGTCTCCGCGGTGCTCCCCGGCGCGGTCGCCGCGCTCACAGCTCCGCGGCCTCGACCTCGGCCAGCAGTGCGGCGAGCTCGTCGTCGCTCGCCTCGCCGCGCAAGACGCCCGCCACGACAACCCCGAGCTCACGCACCGTCGAGTGCTCGAAAACGGTGGGAAGGGCGAGCTCAATCGCCAGACTCTCCTGGACGCGCGCGAGCATCTTCACCGCGAGCAGCGAGTGACCCCCGAGATCGAAGAAGTCGTCGTCGACGCCGACGCGGTCGATGCCCAACACCTCGCGCCAGACCGCGGCGAGCGACTCCTCGACCGGTGTCGACGGCGCGACGTAGGAGCGCTCGAGCTCCGGGCGGAGCCCGTCGGGTGCCGGCAGCGCGCGCCGGTCGAGCTTGCGGTTCGGGGTGGTGGGAAACGCCTCCAGCGAGACGAATGCCGACGGCACCATGTACGGCGCGAGCCGGCTCTTGCACAGCCCGCGCAGCGCATCGACGTCCACCGACCTCCCCTCGGCCGGCACGACGTAGGCGACCAGCCGCTGGTCGCCGGGAGAGCGCTCGTACACCGAAGCCGCGGCCCCGCCGACATCCGGGTGGGCGGCGATGACCGCCTCGATCTCCTCGAGCTCGATCCGAAAGCCCCGCAGCTTGACCTGGAGATCGACCCGTCCGAGGAACTCGAGCGTGCCGTCGTGACGCCAACGGACGAGGTCACCCGTGCGGTACAGCCGCGCGTCCGGCTCGTCGGAGAAGGGATCGGGGACGAACTTCTCGGCCGTCAGTTCCGGGCGGTTGAGGTAGCCCCGGGCAAGTCCGTCGCCGCCGATGTAGAGCTCTCCGGGAACTCCGATCGGGACCGGCTGCTGCTGCTCGTCGAGGACGTAGAACGTCGTGTTCCACATGGGTCCGCCGATCGGAGGAGAGCCCTCGCCCCGCTCCAGCTCGAGGACCGAGGACCACACGGTCGTCTCCGTCGGGCCGTAGACGTTCCAGAGCGACCCGCAGCGCGTGCGCAGCTCCTCGGCGAGCGCGCGAGGCAGGGCTTCGCCGCCGGCCGAGATCTTCAGCGCAGCGCTTCCTTCCCACCCGGCATCGACGAGCAGCTGAAGTGTCGTGGCGGTCGCGGCGATCCCGGTCGCACCGTTGCGAACCATCCAGTCGGCGAGCTCGACACCGTCCATCGTCGCATCGCGGGGGACGAGCACGAGTCGGGCACCCACCATCAGCGTGAGATAGAAGTCCGGAACCGGAAGGTCCACGGCGTGCGTTGCGACGCTGACGATGACGTCATCGGGCGTGGTTCCCGGCCATTCGCGCATGTACGCGAGCAGGTTCGACACTCCCCGATGAGTCGTCTCGACGCCCTTCGGCCGCCCCGTCGAGCCCGACGTGAAGATGATGTATGCACGGTCGTCGGGATCGACCTCGATGCCCAGCGGCTCGCTCGGGTGCCGCGCGAATCGTTCCGCGTCGCGGTCGACGCAGATGACCGAGGATGAACCGGTATCGATCGTTCCCAGGTATTTCTCCTGGGTCACCAGCACGGGCGCCTGGATGTCGGCGAGCATGAATTCCTGACGTTCGGCGGGGAACGTCGGGTCGATCGGGACGTATGCCGCGCCCGTCTGGAAGACCCCGAGCATGGTGACGAGCAGCGGAATCTGTCGGTCCATCAAGATCCCGACGAGGCTCCCCGGCTCCACGCCAGCATGGACGAGCTCATGCGCGAACCGATTGGCGCGGGCCTGGAGCTCGGCGTACGTGACCTGCTCGGTCGCATCGACGACCGCGATCGCTTCAGGCGTTCTCTGCGCCTGCTCGGCGATCTGCACGAACACCGGCCGGGGGTCGTACTCGTGGGCGGTGTCGTTCCATTGTTCGAGCGTCAGCCGACGCTCCTGCAGCGACAGGATTTCGAGGCGTGAGATGCGCTGCTCAGGATCTGCGGCAACCGACGCCAGCACGGTCTGGAAGTTCGCGAGCAGACGCTCGATCGTCTCGGGATCGAACAGATCCGACGCATACCCGACGTCGGCGTGCAGCGAGCCGTCCGGGAGATCACGGAGGATCACGTCCAAGTCGAAGCGCGACCAGCTCCATCCGGGCACCGGAAGGCGCTCGAGCTCGAAACCGGCGATGCGCTGGGGCTCCGCTGCGACGATGTCGTACCCGAACAGGACCTGGAAGAGCGGAGAGTGGCTCCGCGAGCGCTCCGGGTTGATCACCTCGACGAGCTTCTCGAAGGGCAGCTCTTGATGCGCGAGTCCGCCGAGCACGGTCGCCCTGACACGGTGCACGAGCTCTGCGAAGGTCGGATCGCCGGACAGGTCGGTGCGCAGCGCCAACGTGTTGGAGAAGAATCCGAGGAGCTTCTCCGTCTCCTCGTAGTGCCGTCCGGAGACCGGCGTTCCGACGACGAGATCCACGGCACCGCTGTACCGGTGCAGAAGCGTCTTGAAGGCGGCGGCGAGCACCATGAAGAGGGACACCCCTCTCGCGCGCGCGAGGTCGCGCAGCGGCGCGACGACCTCAGCGGGGATGTCGAACTCCTTCCAGGCGCCGCTGTAGCTCTGGACGCTGGGTCGCGGCCGGTCACTCGGCAGGTCGAGCCGGTCGGGCGCGCCGCGCAGCTGCGTCGTCCAGTAGGAGAGCAGCTCCTCGAGCAGATCTCCGTCGACCCGGCGTCGTTGCCACTCGGCGAAGTCGGCGTACTGGATCGGCAGCTCCGGGAGCTCCGGGTCGCGGCCCTCTTCAAGCGCTCGGTATGCCTCGTCGAGCTCTTTGAACAGGAGCCCGGCGGCGAGGTGATCGGAGCCCATGTGATGGAAGACCACGAGGAGCAGGTCCTCGTCGGAGGCGAGGTGCACGAGGGCGGCCCGCAGCAAGACGTCGCCGGTGAGCGAGAACGGCCGGCCGACGAGTCCACCGAGCAGCTCGTCGGCGCGCGCCTGCGCCTCTTCCCGCGGCAGCGAGCGTAGGTCGGCCACCGTCAGGTCGAACGACGGAGCCTCGAACACTTCCTGTACCGGCACGCCGTCGACGAGCACGAGCCGGGTACGAAGGATCTCGTGTCGGTCCACGACGAGCTCGAATGCGCGTCGCAGCCTCGCTGCGTCCAGCGTCGCGGGGACCCGCACGAGCGTGGGGACGTTGTAGGCGCCGAGACCGGGCATGATCCGGTCGAGCAGGAAGAGTCGCTCCTGCGGGAATGAGAGCCGCCGGAGACCGTCGTTTTCATGCCGGAGGATCGTCTGCGATGGCGCGGCCAACTCGACCTCTCCTTCAGGAGCCGGAAATCGACCGGCGCTGCTCCTGCTGCAGCGAGGGCCGGAACGTCTGGGCCTCGGCGGTTGGCTGCTCCATCGGCTTGTGGGCTGATGCTATTTCCGGGCTTTTCGTTCCACCACGCGACGTTAGAGCAGGGTCGGATCGACCCCTACTCGACCGGCTAGTGCGTGGGCTTTCGAGGGAGCAAGCCCCACGTCACCGCGTCGAGTGGTCTACGGCGCACGGAACCAGTTGTGTCGCGCATTGAGTGCGCGCACGGTCGGCACCGCCAGCAGGGTCCGCTTCGCCGCACGGCGAAGCCGGTTCCGGCGTTGGAACCAGCGCCAGTAGGCTGTCTTCGCGGGGCTCACGGGCGCAAAGAACTCCCCGCCGGCATGCGCGACCCTGAGATCGTCGAGGATCGCCGCCTCGTAGCCGCGCGCACGGATGGCCTTGATGTATGCGGCGTCTTCGAGCCAGAACGTGTGGTGCGAGCGGCGGAATCCGCCGACCTCGTCGTAGATCGAGCGCGACGTGATCGCACACCAGCCGCCGACGGGCCCGAGCTTCAGACGGATGCCGTTCTGCTCCTCGTAGCGGTACGCCGGCGCAGACGGGCCGTACATGATCCTCGCCGTGACGTCGTTCGGGTCGTCTACGAGGTTGGCCGCGAGAAAGCCGACAGAGGAGAGACGCTCGAACGCGTCGAGCAACGTGCGATCCCACTCCTCGGGCGCATCGACGACATCGTCGTCGAGCTCGATCAGGTGATCGGCGGCCGTCTGCGCGAACGCCGAGCGATACGCGCTCTGGCCGATGTTCCTGCGGTTGCGGACGATCCGAGCGCGAGGATCGCGGAACCGCCCGAGCACGTCGGCGGTATCGTCGGTGGACGCGTTGTCCACGATGACGATCTCGGTGGTGAGGTCGGAGGTGCGCGCGAGCACGTTGTCGAGGCACCGCTGCAGCAGATGCGGCCGGTTGAACGTCAGGACGACGACCGCGATGCTCACAAAAGGCCGGCCAGCGTATCCGCGTAGATGCGGTGCCCGGCGTCGTTCGGATGCATGCCTTCGGAATCGAGGAGGTTGCCGCTTTGCGACCAGCGCTCGGGGACGTCGGCGAGCACGAAGGTCGTGCGAGATGCGATGTCTGCGAGGGCTTGCCGATAGGGCTCGCTGCCGGGGAACGGGAACGGGGCGACAAGGATCACGTCGGCGCCCGAGCGTCGTCGGAACCGGTCGGCGATGCGCAGGATGTTCGACCGGAACGTCTCGACAGGGATCTGGACGCCCCGAGCAAACGGGTGCCGTCGGGAGCGCCGCCTCGCCCGCAGGTCGTTGAGACCGAACTCGACGATTGCGACATCGGGCCGATAGTCACGAGCCGCCTCTTCGGCGAGCTCGAGCCCGTCGGCCGACGTGAACCCGGCGACTGAGAGATTGACGAGATGGACGGGGACGCCGTGCCGGCTGCGGATGCTGTTCGCGAAGAGCGAGGGAAAGGCGCATGCGTAGCTTGATGCATCGACTCCGGCGGCCACACTGTCGCCGAGCACGACGGTCCGGAGCGGGAGCCGGGCCGCGACGATCGACCGCGCATGGAGCAGCTCGCCGCTCAGGTCAGGTCCGCTGACCTCGGTCGGCGGCGGCGCCGACATCAGCCCGCGACGTCGGCCGCAGCAACGGGCGCCGCTTCGACGATCGCCTCGGCCAATGCGGCAACCGTCGGCGCGTTGAAGAGGCTCTGTAGCGGGATATCGGCCACGGCGTTGCGAATCCTGATCACCGCCTGCGTCGCAAGTAGAGAGTGGCCGCCGAGGGTGAAGAAGTCGTCGTGCACGCCGACGCGCTCGACACCGAGCAGCTCCTGCCAAATACGTGCGATCTCCTCCTCGAGCGGGGTGCGCGGCGCGACGTATTCCACCGTTCGCTCCATCTCGCCGGGATCGGGAAGCGAGCGACGGTCGATCTTGCCGCTCGGGGTGAGCGGAAGCGCGTCCATGCGGACGAAATGAGCCGGAACCATGTATGAAGGGACGGTCTCGCGAAGGAACGACCGGAGCTGATCGGTCGAGATGTCGTCCGCCTGGACGACATAGGCCACGAGCTCGTGCCCCCCGTCGCCGTCGCTCCGAGCGACGACCGCGCCTTGCCGCAGCGCAGGATGCGCCGAGAGCACGCGCTCGACCTCGCCGGGCTCGACGCGGTACCCACGGATCTTCACCTGGTCATCCACACGCCCGAGGAACTCGATGCTGCCGTCGCGCAGCGCGCGGACCCTGTCTCCGGTCCGGTAGAGGCGAGAGCCTGGATCGCCTGCGAACGGATCGGGGACGAATCTCGCCGCGGTCTCGTCCGGGCGCTGCATGTAGCCGCGCGCAACGCCCGCGCCGCCGATGCACAGCTCCCCGGGCACTCCGATCGGCACCGGGTGCAGTTGGCGGTCGACGACGTATGCGCGCGTGCCGGCGAGGGGGCTCCCGACAGGAACGGTGGCGCCTTCCGGCGAAGCAGCGTCCACCTCGAACGTGCATGCCCCCACTGTGGTTTCCGTCGGTCCGTAGTGGTTAAGGATGCGACACGGAACGCGTTCCCTCCGTAGGCGCTCGACGAGCTGCCATGGGAGCGCCTCGCCTCCCAGCACGAGCCACCGCTGCGGCACGACG
>Ga0070741_10016880_pt1 | contig 12085 bp, 10 predicted proteins | sample Coa_R1_4_FD_66440 | JGI IMG/M metagenome (GOLD analysis project Ga0070741, IMG submission 66440) | Surface soil microbial communities from Centralia Pennsylvania, which are recovering from an underground coalmine fire - Coalmine... | ecosystem: Environmental > Terrestrial > Soil > Unclassified ...
GCAGCGCAACCTGCATCGCGAGGCCGAGCGTGCCGGCGTGACTCGCGAGCGCATCGTATTCGCCCCGCCTTTGACGCAGGCGTTGCACATGGCGCGCGTGGGCTGCGCCGATCTCGCGCTCGATACCGTGCCGGTCAATCAGCACACCACCGCCTGCGATGCGCTCTGGGCCGGCGTGCCCATGCTGACCCTGAGCGGCGCTACCTTTGCCGGCCGCGTCGGCGCGAGCCTTCTGCGCGCAGCCGAGCTCGATGATCTCGTGACCGAATCGTTGGCGAACTACGAAGCGCGAGTGCTCGAGCTCGTGCGCGATCGGGCGCCGCTCGCGCGCTACCGGTCGCATCTTGCCAGTCGGCGCGCTGCGCTGCCGCTCTTCGACACGGCGGCCTTCGCGCGCGATTGGGAAGCGCTGATCGTGCGCGCGTATCGGGAGACGCTGGCGGCGCGCGCTTGAGGCGAGCGCCGCGCGAGGTCAGTGATCCCGCTGGATCAGCTCGATCTTGTAACCGTCCGGGTCCTGCACGAATGCGATGATGGTCGTGCCACCCTTGACCGGGCCGGCCTCGCGCGCGACGGTGCCGCCCTTCGCGCGCACGTTCTCGCACGTCGCGGCGACATCGGCCACCTCGATCGCGATATGGCCGTACGCGGTGCCGAGATCGTAGTGATCCACGCCGTAGTTGTACGTGAGCTCGAGCACGGCCGCGCGCGACTCGTCGTCGTAGCCGACGAACGCGAGCGTGTATTTCTGCTCCGGCCGATCGGTCCTGCGCAGCACGCGCATGCCGAGCACGTCGGTGTAGAAGCGCGTCGAGCGCTCGAGATCGCCGACGCGAAGCATGGTGTGCAGGATGCGCATTCGACGACTCCGCTAGAACTCGATCATCTCGAAATCTTCCTTGCGCGCGCCGCATTCCGGGCAGGTCCAGTTGGGCGGCACGTCTTCCCATTTCGTGCCCGGAGCGATCCCTTCCTCGGGCGCCCCCATCGCCTCATCGTAGATCCAGCCGCAGATAAGGCACATGTATTTTTTCATCGTACGCCGAAAGCGCGTTGGAGTAAGATCGAATTCTATCAAGCACCCCGCGTGCGCCCCTGGTTCGGCTACGCCGGCCGCAACACGCCCTCCTCATGCGCGACGCCGATCCGGATTTCCCCCCCATCGTTCTCACCTTCGCCGCGTCGGACCCTTCCGGTGGCGCCGGCCTGCAGGCCGACATCCTCACGCTCTCGAGCATGGGGTGCCATCCGCTGTCGGTGCTGACGGCGTACACCGTGCAGGACAGCGCAGGCGTCGAAGCGATGCAGGCGCTCGATTCGGACTGGGTGGCCGATCAGGCGCGCTGCCTGCTCGAGGACATGCCGGTGGACGCGTTCAAGATCGGCGTGCTCGGAAGCACCGAGAACATCGCCGCGATCGCGGAAGTGATCTCGGATTATCCCGACGTGCCCCTCATCCTCGATCCCGTGCTCGCCTCCGGCCGCGGCGACGAGCTTGCGAGCGACGACATGACCCACGCGATGCGCGAGCTCCTGCTGCCGCAAACCACGATCCTCACGCCCAACAGCCTCGAGGCGCGACGTCTCGCCGAAAGCGACGACGACGAGGAAGTCTCGCTCGCGGTGTGCGCCGAGCGGCTGGTCGCGATGGGCTGCGAATTCGTGCTCGTCACCGGCACGCACGAAGCGACGCCCGACGTCGTCAATACGCTTTACGGTCGCAATGGCGTGGTGCGCACCGACAGCTGGCCGCGTCTTCCCGGCAGCTATCACGGTTCGGGCTGCACCCTCGCTTCGGCGATCGCGGCGATGCTGGCGAACGGTCTCGACATTCCCGAAGCCGTGCGCGAAGCGCAGGACTACACGTGGCATGCCCTCAAGAAGGCGTACCGACCCGGCATGGGACAGTTCCTTCCCGATCGGCTGTTCTGGGCGCGTGAAGGTCCCGAAGGCCAGGCCGACGATGCCCCCGCGATCCTGCGTCCTTCCGATGTCCGCAGCAATCACTGACGCGGTGGCCGGGCGCGCGCGCATCGCGCAACGCATCCACGGGCTGTACGCAGTCACGCCGGACAGCGCCGATACCTCCAGGCTCGTCGCCATGGTCGAAGCCGCGGTGCACGGCGGCGCACGCGTCGTGCAGTATCGCAACAAGACCGCGGATGCATCGCAGCGCGCAGAGCAGGCGCTGGCGCTCAAGGTCGCGCTCGAGCGCACGCAGTCGCTCTTCATCATCAACGACGACGTCGAGCTCGCGGCACAGGTGCGCGCGCACGGCGTGCACATCGGCGAGAACGATCCGGACCTGGATGACGCGCGCCAGTGGATGGGACGCGACGCCATTATTGGCGTGTCCTGCTACAACGATATCGAGCGCGCGCGTGCCGCCGCTGCAGCGGGTGCGGACTATGTCGCCTTCGGCAGCTTTTACGCTTCCGGCATCAAGCCCGACGCGCGCAGGGCCGACATTGCGTTGCTGCAACAGGGCAAGGCCCTCGGTGTGCCGGTGGTGGCGATCGGCGGCATCACGGCGCAAAACGCCCGTGCGCTGCGCGAGGCGGGCGCCGATGCCGTTGCCGTCATCTCCGCCGTCTTCGGCAGCGGCGAGCCGCACATGATCGAGCGCGCCGCCCGCGACATCGCGCGGATGTTCGAGGCTTGACGCGAGCGCGACGCGTTCAGCCGGCCTGTTCCGGCGCGAGCACCGGTCGCGGCGTTTCGATCCTCTCGCCGCGCCGATCCACGGGGGAGGGCGCACGCAGCTTGTGCACGTGGCCCGTCGGCGCCGCCGAACCTTCCGGCGACTTGCCCAGGAAGTAGAAGCGCTGCCAACCCTCCTTGAGCGTTGCGGGATCGCGGTCGCGGAAACGCTTCATGAACTCGTCGCGACGCGACCGCCATGCCATGGCCTCGGCCTCGAGCGCGGGGTTGTCCTGCAGGTGGTGAATTTCGGGCTGGCATTGGGTCACTGCGCCCGCCGCCACCGGATACACCATGCACAGCGGCTCGCCACGGCGAAACTGCACGCGACCGGGCCGCGTCATCTTCCAGTTCATGGTGAACGGATACGGCAGCCAATCGGTCTCGATCACGCCGGTGAGCGGTGCGATGCCGTCCTTCACCGCGTTGAGCGGTCCGGTAGCGACGAGATTCCAGCCGGGCTCGGTGCGGAACAGCCACGTCAGATGAAACGTGACGATCCCGAACGCGAAATGCGAGACGGCGTAGTGGTGCAGGTTGGGAAAGCCGTCGATGGCGCGCACGAGCAATGCGTTCGCTTGCGGGCCGCCGTTCCAGGCGACCTCGAAATCGCACGGCGAGCCGATCTCCCAGCCATGCGCGTTGGCGATCGAGAGCGGCAGGCAACGATAGGCGTGACCCTCGGGAATCTCGTCCATCCACGGACGGTCGGGCGCGGCGGGCTTGAGGGGCAGCGGCTCGGGTGCGAGGGCGTAGCAGTGAAGCTTCATGGCGCGCAAGTGCTAACATCACGTGTTCTTCGCTACGACGCGAAGGCGCGGCGTAAGTTTCCTCCTGCATGAGTCAAAAGTCGGTCAGCATCATCATCCGTTCGATGGGACGCCCGGAGCTCGCCGAGGCGCTCTCCTCGCTTGCGGCGCAGGGCTATCCGGATCTCGAGGTGGTCGTGGTCGCCGCGTGCGGATCCGATCATCCATCGGTGCCGTCGAGTTGCGGAGCGCACCGCGTGCGCTTCGTGCCGGGCGAGATGCGGCGGCCGCGGGCGGTAGCGGCGAACGCCGGTCTTGACGCCTGCACCGGCGAGCTCATCGGCCTGCTCGACGACGACGATCTGCAGTTGCCGCAGCACGTGGCGCGACTGTCGGCCGCGATGGACGCATTCCCCGATGCGCCGGCCGCGTATTCGATCGCGCGCGAGGTGGACGGGGCCGGCAACGTCACCGGCCGGCGTGCGCAGCCGTACTCGCACTTCCTGCTGTTCCAGGATTGCTACATTGCGCCGGCATCGGTGCTGTTTCGTCGCAGCGCGCTCGCGACCTGCCGTTTCGACGAGCGCTTCGAGATCTGCGAGGACTGGGACTTCTGGCTGCAGCTCGCGGAGCTCGGGCGCTTCACGTTCCTGCCGGTCGAGACCGCGATCTACCGGTCGTCGCTCGGCACCTCCGGCACCGGACCCGGCGCGCAGCGCGTCGACGAGCGCTATCGCCAGTACACCGCCTTGCTCGCGGAAAAATGGCAGCAGCGTGGCATCGAGATCGCGAGCGGCATCGATGCGCTGGTGCAAGACGCGCTCGGCAAGTACGGCTCCGGGGATCATCGCGGTGCCGAGGCGCTCGCCGACAGCGTGCTCGCCGAATACCCGTTCGACGTGACCGCGCTCAATCTCAAGGGGACGCTCCTCGCCCAGCGCAGCGATTACGCCGCGGCCTGCACGCAATTCGAGATCGCGGCGCGCGAGGCGCCCGACGACGTCGCGTCGCACGTGAATCTCGCCCAGGCATTGGAGCACCTGGCGCGCGAGGACGATGCGCTGGCGGAATACCGGCACGTGCTCAGGATCGCGCCGCATTACACCCATGCCGCAGCGCGCGCGGCGACCCTGCAACGAACGCTCGCTCAACGACGATGAACCGCAACGAAGAGCTTTTCGCGCGCGCGCAGCGCACCATTCCCGCGGGCGTCAACTCGCCTGTCCGGGCGTTTCGTTCCGTCGGCGGGACGCCGCGGTTCTTTGTGCGCGGCGAGGGGCCTTACCTGTGGGATGCCGATGGCAAGCGCTACATCGACTATGTCGGATCGTGGGGGCCTGCCATCCTCGGTCACGCGCAGGGCGAGGTGGTGCGCGCGGTGCAGGCGGCCGCCGGTCTGGGGCTTTCCTTCGGCGCGCCCACCGAAGCCGAAGTCGAGCTCGCCGAGATGCTGTGCGCGCGCGTGCCATCGATGGACATGGTGCGTCTCGTGTCCTCCGGCACGGAGGCGACCATGTCGGCGCTGCGACTCGCGCGCGGCTTTACCGGCCGCAGCAAGATCGTCAAGTTCGAAGGCTGCTACCACGGTCACGGCGACAGCCTGCTCGTGAAGGCGGGCTCGGGCGCGCTCACGTTCGGGCAGCCGTCGTCCGCGGGCGTGCCCCCGGCCATCGCCAACGAAACCATCGTGCTGCCTTACAACGATCTCGGCGCGGTGCACGCGGCGTTTCGTGCACAAGGTGCGGACATCGCGTGCATCATCGTCGAGCCGGTGGTGGGCAACATGAACCTGATCGCGCCCCGTCCGGGATTCCTGCAGGGCCTGCGCGACGTCTGCACGCAATCCGGCGCGCTGCTCATTTTCGACGAGGTCATGACGGGATTTCGCGTGCATGCCGGCGGCGCGCAGGCGCTTTATGGCATCACGCCCGATCTCACGACGCTCGGCAAGGTGATCGGCGGCGGCATGCCGGTCGGTGCGTTCGGCGGCCGGCGTGCGGTGATGGAGCAGATCGCGCCGCTCGGTCCGGTGTACCAGGCAGGCACGCTCTCGGGCAATCCGGTCGCCGTTGCGGCGGGAATTGCCACGTTGCGCGCGATTGCGGCACCGGGTTTCTACGAGCGCCTCGCGGTGCATACCATGGCCTTCACCGACGGCTTGGCCGATGCCGCCGCCAAGGCGGGCGTGCCGTTCAGCGCGCAGGCCGTGGGCGGCATGTTCGGCATCTATTTCGCCGAGCGCGTGCCGGAAACCTTCGATCAGGTCATGGCCTGCGACAAGGTCCGCTTCAATCGCTTCTTCCACGCCATGCTCGATGCGGGCGTGTATCTCGCGCCGTCGGCCTTCGAGGCGGGCTTCGTATCCGCGGCGCACACCCCGGCCGTGATTGCCGAAACCCTGCGCATCGCCGAGGCGTGCTTTCGCGCGTCGTGATCGCAGGGAGCCGCGCGCGCTGCGCGGCGCGTGCCTGGCTGCAACGATGACGTCGGCCGCCGTCTGGGCGCAGCGCGGCCGCGACTTGCTTTCGCGCGCCGAGTTCGAGGAGGCGCAGGCCGCCTTTGCCCGCGCCATCGAGCTCGAGCCGAACGTCGGCCTGCACTGGGCGCTGCTTGGCAAATGCGAGGCGATGCGCCTCGGCTATCACGCCGCGCACGATGCGCTCGCCCGCGCCTGCGCATTGGCGCCGGACAGCGCCTTCATGCACGTGTGGCTGGGTCACGCGCTGCGCGAGCGCAACGATCCGGAGGCGGCCAGCGCCGCGTACGCGCGTGCATCGATCCTGGATCGCAACGACGTGACGGCGGCGATCGGCGCCGCGCTCGTCATGCCGGTGATCTATCGCGACGAGCAGGAGATCGAGCGCTGGCGCGCCCGTCATGCCGAGCAGCTCGAGCGCTTGCGGCATTCGCGGCAACGATGGGACGGCTGGGCGCAATCGGTGTTGCGTCTGGAATGGAGCAACTTCTACCTCGCGTACCAGGGCCGCAACGATCGCGACCTGCAGACGGCCTACAGCGATTTCGTCGCCGGCCTGCTCGCCCGTGCGGCTGCGCAGTGGCAGCAGCCCCTCGAGCCGCGTCGCGACGACGCATCGGGCCGCATTCGCGTCGCGTTCGTCTCGGCGCATCTTTGCCGACACACCGTCACGGATTATTTCGCACGCTGGATCACCGATCTTCCGCGCGAGCGCTTCGCCGTGTCGGCGTTTCATTCAGGCACTCGCGTCGACGAATGCACCCAGGTGTTTCGCGCGAGCGTCGACCGTTTCGCGCAGGTGCCAAGTGACGCGCACCAGCTCGCCGCCGCGTTGCGCGAGCAGGCGCCGGACGTGATCGTCTATCCCGATGTCGGCATGTCGCCCCATGACGTGCTGCTCACGAACCTGCGGCTTGCGCCCACACAGATCGCCGCGTGGGGCCACCCGGTCACGACGGGCAGTGCTTACATCGATGCGTACCTGTCGTGCGCCGCGATGGAGCCCGCCGATGCGCGATCGCACTACTCGGAGCCTCTGGTGCTGTTGCCCGGCATCGGCGTCGACTATGCGCCGGTGCGCGCATCGGCTGCCGCCGATCGGGCCGCGTTTCGGCTGTCGCGCGAGGCCCACCTGTACGTGTGCCCGCAGTCGCTGTTCAAGATCCATCCCGCCACCGATGCGCTGTTCCTGGACATTCTCGAGCAGGACGAGGCGGCGCAGCTCCTGTTCTTCGCCGCACCGGCGAAGGCGCAGACCGACGCCTTCGTCGCACGCCTGACTTCCGGGATGCGCGTGCGCGGCGTGCCCATGCGCAATCAGGTGAAGCTCCTGCCGCACGTCTCGCGCGAGCACTTCGCCGCGTTGCTCGGGTGCTGCGACGTCATGCTCGACCCGCTGCACTGGAGCGGCGGCAATACGGCGCTGGATGCCCTCGCCGCGGGCTTGCCGATCGTCACCTTGCCCGGGAGCGAGATGCGCGGCCGGCAGAGCGCCGCGATGCTGCGGCTCATCGGGATGGACGACCTCGTCGCGAGCGATGCGCGCGATTACGTCGCGAAGGCGCTGCGCGTGGCGAGCGATCGTGCCCATCGTGCTGCGCTGTCGGCACGCATCGACGAGGGACTGCCGAAGCTCTTCCATCGTCATGACGCCATCGCTGCGCTCGCCGACGCCATCGAGCGCGTCCGGCGGCGAGATGCCGCGGCCTCGTCGCCGCACCTGGCCCCATGAGCACACCGTCATCCGATCCGCGTATCGCCGGCCTGCGTGCGGCGCTCGCGCAGCACCCCGATGCCATCGAAGCACTGTCGCAGCTCGTCGATCTCCACGTTGCCCGGTTGGAATGGGACGAGGCGATCGCCGCCTGCGACCGCGCCCTCGCGCACGCGCCGGAGCACGTCGGCGCGAAATACAAGAAGTCGTTCGTGCTCGCGATGCGCGGTGATCTCGAGCCCGCCGCGGATCTCATGCACGAGGTGGTCGTAGCCATGCCGACGTATGCGCCGGCGTGGCGCAATCTCGGGGCGATCGCGACGTGGCGCAACGACATGGCCGGCGCAGTGCAGTCGTATCGCCGCGCACTGTCGCTGCAGGCCGACGACATGGACGCCGAGGCGGGCATGGCGCAGGCGATGCTCGCGATGCGCGATTTCGGCAATGGCTGGGAGCATTACGAAGCGCGGGCGCTGGGCGTGCACGCGCTTGCGAAACGCGGCGCCATCCCCGCGCCGTGGCGCGGCCAGGCGCTATCCGGCGCGTTGATCGTGCACGGCGAGGGCGGCTTCGGCGACGTCATCCAGTTCGCGCGCCTCGCCGCGCTCGCGCGTCGGCGTGTGGGCCGGCTGGTGCTTTTCCTGCGCGACTATTACGCGCCGTTGGTGGAGGTGCTGTCGACCTTGGAGGGCGTCGACGCCATCGCCAGCGACCGCGAGGCCTTTCGGGATGCGCAGGCGGCGATCTCGGTGATGAGCCTGCCCTACGCCCTCGGACGACTGCCGCTCGATGTCGCGCCCACGCCGGTGCCTTACCTTCGCAGCGATCCGCAGCGTCGCGAGCGCTGGCGCGCGCGCCTTGCTCCCGATCGCGGCTTGCGTGTGGGTCTGGTATGGGCCGGCGACCCGCGCAGCAACCTGCTCGAGCACAGGACCATGGATCGCCGTCGCTCGATCGCGCTTTCGGCATTGCGGCCGTTGCTCGATGTTGCGGGCGTGTCTTGGCACAGCCTGCAAAAAGGCGAGGCGGCCAAAGAGCTCGCAGGGTTCGAAGGACGCACGTCGATCGTCGATCATGCGCACGAGCTCGGTGATTTCGCCGATACCGCGGCGCTCGTCGACGAGCTCGATCTCGTGGTCAGTGTCGACACCGCCGTGGTGCATCTCGCCGGCGCGCTCGGTAAACCCGTGTGGCTGCTCAATCGTTTCGACTCCTGCTGGCGCTGGGGCACGAGCGGCGAGCGCGCGGCGTGGTATCCGGCGATGCGCATCTTTCGGCAGGTGCGCTTCGGCGCCTGGGAGCCGGTCATCCATCATGTCGCGAACAAGCTCGGGCAGCGTGTCCAGCACAGGCGCGCCTCGTCGGGCCCTTGAAGCCCCGTTTCGTCGTGCAGCGGCGACATACGCCGGCGCGGATCCTGCAGCGCGTCGTCGGAGGACGACACTTACGCGAAAAATGCGTTGCAACAGCTTGATTCCTGCGACTATCCTCTTCGGCCCGACTCGCCTCGCGTGCTATGATCGCCGATTAACTTTTGAGCAGCGCAGCCCCGCGGAAAGCTCTTGCTTGAAGCCAGCATCACCATGACCCCGGTCGAAGAACGCAAATTGGGCGAGATCCTCGTCGAGCGCGGCAAGCTCGATGCCGGCGGGCTCGAGCGCGCACTTCGGCTGCAGCAGGAAAGCGGCGAGAAGCTCGCGTCGCTGCTGGTCACGCTCGGGCTTTGCGCCCAGCGCGACGTCGCGGAGGCGATGGCCGTGCAGCTCGGCATTCCACTCGTCGAGCCCTCCGGCTATCCCGAATTCCCCATCCTCGAAGAGCGCATCTCGGCGCGCTTCCTGCGCGAGGCGCGCGCGTTGCCCGTGCACGAGGACGAGCGCGAGCTCGCGCTCGCAATGGCCGATCCCACCGACGACTACACCATCGGGGCGTTCCGGATGGTCACCGGCCGCGAGGTGCGCCCCCTGGTGGCGATCCCCACCGAGCTCGAAGCCGCCCTCGAGCGGCTCTATGGCGCGGGCAAGTCGGCGCTGGGCCAGATCGTCGGTGACGTCGAGCAGCGCGTGGACGATCTCGCGACCTTCGACGCCGACGTCCAGCAGTTGAAGGACCTCGCCTCCGAAGCCCCCGTCATCCGGCTCGTCTCGCTCATCATCACCAACGCGCTGGAAATGCGCGCGTCCGACATCCACATCGAGCCGTTCGAGAACCGCCTGGTGGTGCGCTATCGCATCGACGGCGTGCTGCACGAGGTCGAATCGCCGCCGCGCCGGTTTTCCGCTGCGGTGATCTCGCGCATCAAGATCATGGCGAATCTCGACATCGCCGAGCGGCGGCTGCCCCAGGACGGGCGCATCCGCTTGCGCGTGCAAGGCAAGGAGATCGACCTCCGCGTCTCGACGGTGCCGACGATGCATGGCGAATCCGTCGTGATGCGGATCCTGGACAAGGGCGGGGTCGCGCTCGATTTCAAGCGCCTCGGCTTCGACGACGAGATACTCAAGATCTTCCTCGACGTGCTGCTGCAGCCGCACGGCATCCTGCTCGTGACCGGACCGACCGGCTCGGGCAAGACGACGACGCTCTACACCGCGCTCGAGCGTCTCAACCAGCCCGACGTGAAGATCCTCACGGTCGAGGACCCGGTCGAGTACCAGATGCCCGGCATCAACCAGATCCAGGTGAAGCCGCAGATCGATCTCACGTTCGCCAACGCGCTGCGCTCGATCGTGCGCCAGGATCCCGACGTGATCATGATCGGCGAGATCCGCGACCTGGAGACCGCACAGATCGCGGTGCAATCGGCGCTGACCGGTCACCTCGTGCTGTCGACGGTGCATACCAACGATGCGGCATCGACGGTCAATCGCCTGCTCGACATGGGAGTCGAGGATTACCTCCTCACCTCCACGGTGGTCGGCATTCTCGCGCAGCGCCTGGTGCGCACGCTATGCATTCATTGCAAGGAGCCGTACACGGCGCTGCCTGAGCTCGTCGAGGAGCTCGGCCTCGCCCGGTTCGCGCCTCCGGGTCCGATCACGCTCTATCACGCCAAGGGTTGCCCGCATTGCGCGCAGACCGGATACACCGGCCGCGTCAGCATTCTGGAGATGCTGCCGATGACCGACCCGTTGCGCAGCCTGGTGATGAAGCACGCGACCTCGACCGACCTCCGCAACGAGGCGATCCGCGGCGGCATGCGCACGATGTACGAGGACGGTCTCATCAAGGCGGTGCGCGGCGTCACCACGTTCGAGGAAGTCTTGCGCGTCACGCGCGAAGCCTGACGCTTACAGGCTTCTTCACCCACGCATGCCGATCTATCGCTACAAGGCCGTCGACGCGTCAGGAGACGTCGCCATCGGCGAGCTCGAGGCCGCGAACGAAGGCGAGATCGTCGAGCGCCTGCGCGACCAGGGCATGCTGCCCGTGCAGGTGGACACGGCGACCGGCGCGCGCCTCCCCGGCCGCGCGGCGAGCGGCCCCAACGCGGCGCGCGCGCGGCGCTCGCTGTTCGCGCCGAAGCGCGTCACGCGCGATCAGCTCGGCAATCTCACGCGCGAGCTCGCCACCCTGCTTCGTGCGGGCTTGCCGCTCGATCGTGCCCTGGAGATCCTGATCCAGCTCGCGCCGGCGCCCACGGTCGCCGTGCTCCTGCAGCAGATTCGCGACGACGTGCGCGGCGGCAAGGCACTGTCGCAGGCGCTCGACGCGCGGCGCGACGTGTTCTCGCGCTTCTACGTCAACATCGTGCGCGCGGGCGAAGCGGGTGGCGCGCTCGCCGTCGTGCTCGCGCGGCTCGCGGACACGATGGAGCGCAACAAGGAATTGCGCGAGAGCGTGACTGCGGCGCTCATCTATCCCACGATCCTGATCCTGGTCGCCGTGCTGTCGGTGATGATCCTGCTCGCGTGGGTCGTGCCGCAGTTCGAGCAGACATTCGCGCAGGCCGGCAAGGCGCTGCCGCTCGCCACGCAGGTCGTCGTGGTCGCCGGGCGCTTCGTGCGCACGTGGTGGTGGGCGATGCTCGCCGGCGCCGTGCTGTTCTCGATGCTGATGAAACGGCATCTCGCGCGGCCGCAGGTGCGGCGTCGCTGGGATGCGCGCGTGCTGCGCTGGCCGTTGATCGGCGATCTCGTCGTGAAAATCGAGATGGCGCGTTTCGCGCGCACGCTGGCGACGCTGCTCGGCAACGGGGTCACCCTGCTTTCCGGTCTTTCGATCGTGAAGGAGACGCTGTCCAACGTGATCCTCGCCGGCGCGCTGGACGGCGTGATCGCGCGCCTGCGCGAGGGCAAGGGCTTCGGTGCGCCGCTCGCCGAAACCGGCTTGTATCCGCGCCTCGCGACCCAGATGATCCTGGTCGGCGAGGAATCCGGGCGGCTCGAGGAGATGCTGACGCGCGTGGCGGAGGTGTACGACCGCGAGGTGCAGGTGTCGATCAAG
>Ga0070741_10016881_pt1 | contig 12085 bp, 10 predicted proteins | sample Coa_R1_4_FD_66440 | JGI IMG/M metagenome (GOLD analysis project Ga0070741, IMG submission 66440) | Surface soil microbial communities from Centralia Pennsylvania, which are recovering from an underground coalmine fire - Coalmine... | ecosystem: Environmental > Terrestrial > Soil > Unclassified ...
CGCTCGAGCAGAACCATGCGCGGCACGTCCCCGGGCCACGCCTCGGCGAGGGCCCGAACCAGCGCGAACAGGACGGGGCGGGTGGCGAACGAAATCATGTCACCCGCTTGACGCACGACGTGGCGGCATGCATCGATGATCAATTTTGTCGACGAAAACAGCCCCTCGACATCGTCGAGCAGAAGGAGTCGCTCATGGCCATGGGCGATGAGACGAGCGGCCGGCGCATTCAGAACGCGCAGCGCGCTCTCGACTTCCGCGGCCAGCGGCGGAATGCGCGTCTCCATGGCGAAACGCATGGCGCGATCGAGCGCCGCGCGCGCTGCGCGCACATCAATACGCCGCATCGCAATTCCGGCGAGAACGAGCTCATGAACCGTTCGCAGCGCCGGTGGCAGATTCGAGACGTCGCGATCCGCGAGCGCGCGGTCCGCTTCGTCGACGCGACCAAGCAGAACGAGCCGCCGGACCGCAAGATATCGCGCGTGCGCGGCGTTGATTCGGTCGCCCTGCTCCTCGAGCGTCCTCCTCGCCGCGTCCAGCGCCTTGACCGGCCAACCCAGGTCACGCGACGCCAGGGCAATCTCCGCCTCGGCCACGATGCACCGCGCGCGCGCCACAGCTTCCCTCGCACCGAATGCACGCCAGGCGCGCCGCACCAGCGCCCTCGCTCGAGCGAGATCGCCGAGCTGCGCCATGGCGATGCCTCGAAGCGCGAGCGCGGGCGCGTCCTCGCGCAATGCCACGTGCTTCAGCGCGCCGAGGGGGTCACCGGCCGCGAGCGCGAGGCCCGCGGCCGTGATCAGTGAGTCCATCGAAATCCCGCCACACTTGTCACTCCCATCGTTGGCATGTCCGGCGCTAAATCTATCGCTCAAAGGAGACAAGAGCGATGACGAAGCACAGAACCGGGACACGGAAAGAGTGGCTTGCACAACGCCTCGAGCTGCTGAAGGCGGAGAAGGATCTCACGCACAGCGGCGACGAAGTGGCGCGGCGGCGGCAGGAGTTGCCGTGGGTTCGGATCGACAAGGAATATCGATTCGAAACCGACGAGGGAAGCGCCTCGCTGGCAGACCTTTTCCGAGGGCGCTCGCAACTGCTCGTCTATCACTTCATGTTCGGACCCGATTACTCGGCGGGGTGTCCGGCCTGCTCGGCGATCGCCGACGGCTTCAACGGGTTCGTCGTCCACCTGGCCAACCATGACGTCATGCTCTGGGCAATCTCACGGGCTCCTCTCGCGAAGCTGCAGGCGTACAGGCGGCGGATGGGGTGGACGTTCCCCTGGGCGTCCGCGTTCGGCAGTGATTTCAACGACGACTTCAGTGTCCACTTTACCGAAGATCAACAACGCGAGAGCGGCATCGAATACAACTACCGGCGCGAGAAGCCTGCCGCCAACATACCCTCGACAGCCGACGGGGGCGGTACGTTCGCAGCCATGACCGGAACCGACGTGGCCACGTACATGCGCGAGAGGCCGGGCATGAGCGCGTTCATCCTCGAGGACGGCGTCGTCTACCACACCTATTCCACCTATGCGCGCGGATTGGACGCCCTCTGGGGGATGTACCAGTGGCTCGACCGCGCCCCCAGGGGACGCAATGAGACTGACCTGTGGTTTCGCCGGCACGACGAATATGACCGCCGCTGAACACCGAGCCTTCTTCGGCATCTCAGCGCTGCTCTTCGCCGCCAGCGCAACGCTGACGATCGCCTGGTGCACGTCGATGTCGAGCATGGGCCGAATGCCGATGCCCGGCGGCTGGACGATGTCGATGGCCTGGATGCGAATGCCCGGACAGACATGGGCCGCCGCCGCGGCGTCGTTTCTCGGCATGTGGGTCGTGATGATGGTGGCGATGATGCTGCCCTCTCTGGTCCCGATGTTGTGGCGCTACCGCCAGGACGTTGGCAGCGGGCTGACCGCGGTCGTGGGCGCGGGTTACTTTTTCGTCTGGACCATGATCGGAGCGGCCGTCTTTCCACTGGGCATCGCGCTGGCGGCGATGGAGATGCAGCAGCCGGCAGTGGCGCGCGCCGTTCCGACCGCGGCCGGTGTTGTGGTGGTGATGGCCGGCGCGATTCAGTTCACCGCGTGGAAGGCTCGTCACCTTGCCTGCTGCCGCGAGATACCGGAGCGTACGTTGCCGGCCCGCGTCCGCACGGCCTGGCGAGACGGCCTGCGCCTCGGCCTGCACTGCGGCTTCTGCTGTGCCGGCGCGACCGCGATCCTCCTCGTGATCGGGGTGATGGACCTTCGCGCGATGGCTGCCGTGGCGGCGGCCATTACCGCCGAACGTCTCGCACCGGCCGGTGAGCGCGTGGCGCGAGCGATCGGGACCGTCGTCATCGTTGCAGGGTTGCTTCTGACCGCGCGAGCAATCGGACTTCGATGACCCGTCCCGTACGCTCCCGTTCGGTGACCCGCCAGCCGTCCCGCCTCACCGCTTTACGATCGTGATCGTGATCTGGGACGGATACTTCTTCGAGTGGTGCACGGCGTTGTGCGCCACGACGCCGGAGGACTCGTCGTAATTGTTGCCACCCGTGTTGAGGTTGCGGTCGAAGCGCGGGAAGTTGCTGCTGGAGATCTCGATGCGCAGCCGGTGACCCGGCTGGAAGTAGTTGCTCGTCACCAGTGGCTGAAGCGTCACCTTGTAGACCTTTCCCGGTTCCATCCAGACGAGCGGCTTCTCGTAGCCGTCGCGGTAGCGCATGCGCTGGATGCTCTCGTCGAGGTTGAACGCGCGGCCGTCGGGATCGACATCGATCACCTTGACCGTAAAATCGGTGTCCTTCGCGTCCGACGACACGTAGAGCGTCGGGGTGATCGGCCCGCTGACTTCGACTCCCTCCTTGAACGGCTCCGATGTGTAGACGAGGATGTCGTTGCGCGTCTCCATGCGCCGCTGATCGAACGATCCGGGGTTGATGGCGTTGCCGGTGCAGCAGACGTTGCCGCCGTACGACAGCACGGGATTCGCGGGATCGTAGGTGAACGAGTCCGGCCTGTCGGATTCGGGAGCGGAGGCCGCCAGCGCACCGTCGCCGTAAAGCGTGTTCGCCTTCCCGCCGCTCGTGAGGAAATACGTAACCGGCTGCGCGCCGGCCGGCGGCCAGGTGTCGGCCGTCTGCCACTTGTTGATGCCCATCGTGTAGTAGGTGACCTTCGGCAGCGACTCGAGCCGTTGACTCGCCGCTCCTTTGAGAAAGCGATCGAAGAACGCGTAGACGATCTCCTCGTAGTCGAGGCGCGCGTCGCCCATGCTGCGCTCGCCGACGACCGTGTCCTCGGTGGCCCGCCGGTACCCGCAATGTGCGGTCGGGGCGATGATGGCCCACTGCTGATTGGCGATTTCCGGCGACGCCGTCTTTCGCACCAGGTTGTAGAGGGCGAGGTTCGGCCCGATGGAGACGTCGTACCACGACATGAACCAGAGGCCGGGAAGGTTCAGCTTCTGGTCGTCGTGAAACAGGCCGCCCCGGTACCACGCCGGGTCGTTCGGCGTGCGGCGGATCATCGCGCCGCCGGTGTCCACCGGCATTGGCGTTTCGAAGATGCCGCGCGGGCCGTCGACAGCCTTGATGATGTCCTGCTCCGGCAGATGCCAAAGCGCCTTCGACCAGTCGACCGGCGGCAGATGCTGTGCGAGATCGAAGGACTTCGAGGCACGGATCAGATCTTCACGCGACGTATTCGCGGGGAACATCGGCCGCACCTGGTTCTGCTCGCCGTAGAGCCAGGAAATGAACAGCATCTGCACGGCGCCGCCGCGGAACCAGTTGCCCTGCTCGTAGTACGGCCGCACGCGGCCGACGCCCGCGCCGAATCCCTGCACGTTCATCGCCGCGAACGCGGGATCGCCCATGGCCGCGACTCCCAGTTGCCACTCCGCGGTCGACGAGCAGCCGGTCGTGCCAATTTTCCCGTTCGACCACGGCTGCTTCGCCAGCCAGTCGATGGTCTGGACGCCGTCGCTTCTCGATCCAAGGATCTCGTAGTTCCCTTCGGAGAAAAAGTGGCCGCGCTCGTTCTGCACCACGTACGCGTAGCCGCGCTTCACCGCGGTCAACGCCGTGGTCATGTCCGCGGGCACTCCGTTCTGGATGTCCCAGAAGTTGAAGTTGTACGGAGTGCGAACGAAGATGACCGGCACCTTGTTCGAAGGGCCGGCCGTCTTCGGAATGTAGATGTCCGTGGCCAGCCGCACGCCGTCCGGCATCGGCATCATCACTTTCCGCTCGATGACCGCGAGCTTCTCCAGCTCGTTCTCCGTGTCGATCCGCCTCTGGCGCTGCTCCGCCGAGAGGCCGCTCTGTGGCTGGGCTCGAACAACCGTCGCCACCAGCACGACCGCGAGACATAGACGCCGATATTTGCTCATTCCGCGATAATACCGCGCGCTTCCAATGAATCGCCAGACAACACCGCGCCTCGCCGAGCGGCGCGACCGAGGAGTCATTCGCCACCCGAGCTCGATGTACGGCACTTCGGTCGAGGGAATCCCTCTCGCCGTCTATGTTCCCGACGCGGAGAGTTGCGAGATCCTCGTTCTCGCCTCAATCCATGGCGACGAGCCCGAGACGACGGTGATCGTTTCCGAGGCGCTTCGATGTCTCCCGCGAGGCGATTTGCGCGCCGCGGTGATTCTCAGCGCCAATCCCGATGGATTGCTGCGCGGAACGCGCGGCAATGCACGGGGGGTGGATCTGAACCGGAACTTTCCGACGTCGAATTGGAGTCCCGATTCGGTCTGCTACAAGAGCCGCGCGAACGACGCCCGCGACATCGCGCTGAGTCCGGGAACAGAACCGGCATCGGAACCGGAAACCAAATCGCTGCTCGCACTCATCGAACGCCTGAAACCTTCGGCGATCGTCACGTTGCACGCGGCGCTGGCCTGCATCGACGATGCCGGCGGATCGCCGCTCGGACGCCGGCTCGCCGCGCGATGCGCTCTCCCTCTTCTCACCGAAATCGGCTATCCGACGCCCGGCTCGATGGGGACGTGGGCGGGCGAACGGGGATTGACTCTGGTGACGTGGGAGGTCGAGGCGGCCTCGCTCTACGACCTCAAGGATCACCACGTCCCGATTCTCATCGACCTCATGACGGGACGCATTCCGTGCACATCGTAATCACCGACTCGGGCGTCGGCGGTCTGTCGGTGTGCGCGTACGCCGAACGGTTCGTGCGCACTCGCGGCGTCAACGAACCGGTCCGCCTGACGTTCGCCAACGCGGCCCCCGAAAACGACTACGGCTACAACTCGATGCCGTCGAAAGAGGCGAAGCTGCAAACGTTCGATCGTTTCCTCAGAAACGTCACCGATCGGTACGTACCCGACCTCATCTACGTTGCGTGCAACACGCTCTCGGTCCTCCTTCCCGATACCGAGTACGTCCGGAAGGCCGTCGTTCCCGTCAAAGGGATCGTGGAGACGGGGGCGAAGCTGTTGCTGCAGGCACTCGAAGCCGATCCGCAGAGCGTGGCGATGGTCTTCGGAACGCAAACCACGATCGACACTGGTGCCTATCCGCGGCTGCTCGAAAAGCGGGGAGTGGCCTCGTCGCGCATCATCAGCCAGGCCTGTCCGGGGCTCGCCGATACGATCTCCGAGGATCGCGACGGGGCGAGAACGAAGTCCGAGATCGCCCGCTGGGTCGGTGCGGCCCTGGAGAAGTTGCAACGGAAGAAAACGAGCGTCGTCGCATCCCTCGCCTGCACGCATTACGGCTACCGGAAGGACCTCTTCGCCTCCGCGCTCTCCGCCGCGGGAATCCGAGCTACGGTCATCGATCCCAACGAGCGGGCGGTCGGTGATCTGTTCGCGCACGATGAGGGGACGAATCACGACGTTGACGTACAGTTTGTCACCCGTTACGCGATTCCCGCGGCCACCGTCGAGGCACTCACGTACTTTCTGAGCGGGATCTCGCCGAAAACCGTCGAGGCCATGAAGCACTTCTTGCATCAACCCGATCTGTTCTGATCGACATGAAGCGGCCGTACGTCATCTGCCACATGCTGCCGTCGGTCGACGGCCGGATCGTGATCCGCGACTGGAAGCTCGGCAACGCCACCGGCGAATACGAACGGACGGCCGCGACATTCGACGCGGATGCGTGGATCATCGGCCGCATCTCCATGGAGCCGTACGCGGGCAATGCGCGAGTGCCGGCGCGCACGAAAGTCGAACGGATCGGGCGTGAAGATTTCATCGCCGAGCATGACGCTTCGTCCTACGCCATCGCCATCGACCCCTCCGGCAAGCTGAGGTGGAGCAGGAACAACATCGACGGTGAGCACATCATCACCGTCATCACCCGGTCGGTACCGGATGCTTATCTGGCATTCCTTCGGTCGAAAGGGGTGTCGTACCTGTTCGGCGGGAAGTCGCGGATCGATCTCCCGAGTGTGCTGGAGAAGCTGCGCTCGAAATTCGGAATTCGGAAGCTGCTTCTCGAGGGCGGCGGGAAGATCAACGGCTCGTTCATGGCCGCGAATCTGATCGACGAGCTGAGCATTCTCGTCGGACCGGTCGCCGATGGGAGCATCGGCACGCCGTCGCTCTTCGACGTCGAAGATCGCCGCACGCCGGCGCGCGGCCTGAAGCTGCTGTCGATCCAAAAGCGCGCCGGCGGAATCGTCTGGCTGCGATACAAAGTCCGCCGCTGACGGGCGAGTGCTAGCATGGGGCGCAAAATTGAGGAGGCTCCTTGCACCAACTCGTGTTCGTTCTCGCGAGCTTTCTGGCCACGTCCGCGCCGGGCACCGCACTCACGCCTGAGCAGCAGGTTCTCGCGGCCGAGCAGGAATGGGTCGATGTCACGCTCGCCGGTGATGTCGACAAGTTCGCGTCCTTCATGGCCGACGAGTATGTGGCGATCGTCTCCAATGGCCGGATGTTCGACAAAGCGACCTGGGTGTCCGATCTCCGTTCCGGACGAGCGAAGTACGAATCGGTGAAACTGAGCAATCTCGTCGTCCACGTGTACGGTGATACCGCGGTCGTGCGCGGTGACTTCACCCAGAAGGCGATCGGAAACCATCCCAGCTCAGTGGGGAAATACGTGAATACCTGGGTGAAGCGGACCGGGAGATGGCAGGTGGTCGCCAGCGGGTTCAGCTCAGTTCCGGCGGCGCCGGCGAACCAATAGGGATCCATGCAAGCCGGGACACGCCTCGGGCCGTACGAGATCATCGCTCCGCTGGGGGCGGGCGGAATGGGCGAGGTGTGGCGGGCGCGCGATCATCGGCTGCGCCGCGATGTGGCGATCAAGATTCTTCTCGAGGACGCCGCGACGCGCAGCGCCGAGTCGCTGGCCCGCTTCGAGCGCGAGGCACGCGCGGTCGCCGCGCTCTCGCATCCGAATATCCTCTCCATTCACGACGTCGGGACCGACAACGGCATCGCCTACGCGGTCATGGAACTTCTCGAGGGGGCGACGCTGCGCGACCGCCTCTGCCAATCGGAGCTGGCTCTCAGCCGCGCGCTCGACTGGGGTCATCAGATCGCGCAGGGTCTTGCCGCCGCGCACGAGCGGGGCATCGTCCATCGCGATCTCAAGCCGGAAAACATCTTCGTGACCCGCGACGGCGTGGTCAAGATCCTCGACTTCGGCCTGGCCCGGCTCGAAGAAGGCCAGCCTCTGGTCGGTCAGGACATCGCCACGCTGGCCAGAACCAGTCCGGGGATGGTGGTCGGAACGCTCGCCCATCTGTCGCCCGAGCAGGCGCGCGGCGAAGTGGCCGACTACCGATCCGACATCTTCGCCTTCGGCACGGTCTTCTACGAGATGCTGACCGGATCGCCGGCGTTTCTTCAGGACAGCGCCGCCGACACGATCGTCGCCGTTCTGCGCGAGGAACCCAAACCGCCCGCTGAATTCGGCCGGAACGTTCCCGGCGAGGTCCAGGACATCCTCCACCACTGTCTGGAGAAGGACCCCAACGAGCGATTTCGATCAGCGCGCGATCTCGCTTTCGCCCTTCATCTCGCGAGCCGCACCGCATCGGCCCCCCCGGCGGAGGCGCCGCGCACCACGCCACGCCCTCCGCAGAGCACCAGCGGATCGCACGATCTGTCGATCGCCGTACTGCCATTCCGCAACATGAGTCCGGCATCCGACGCCGAGTACTTCAGCGACGGGATGACCGAAGAGATCATCAACGCGCTGGCGGCGGTGCCGGGACTTCATGTCGCGGCGCGCACGTCATCATTCGCATTTAAAAGCCGCGACGACGACATCCGGAAGATCGGACGCGATCTCGGAGTGGCCATGGTCCTCGAGGGAAGCGTGCGCCAGGCCGGGTCGCGGCTGCGCGTGACGGCGCAACTGATCAGCGTCAACGACGGCTATCACCTCTGGTCGAACCGCTGGGATCGCGACGTGGCGGATGTCTTCGCCGTGCAGGACGAAATCGCCGAGGCCATCGCCTCGACCTTGAAGCTGCGCGTCGTGGCCGGCGAGCGGAGCGGCGCCGGCAAGACGCAGAACGTGCAGGCGTACGACCGCTACCTCAAGGGCCGCTATCTCTGGGGACAACGGCGCACCCGGGAGGCGATCGAGGAGCTCGACGCCGCCGTGGAGCACGATCCCGATTTCGCCGACGCGCACACCGCGCTGGCCGATGCCTGGGCGGTGCGCGGCTACTACGGCGGCGTGCCGACGTGGGAGGCGTGGGCGCGCGCGCGCGCGGCAGTGGACGAGGCGCAGCGCATCGATCCCGAATCGGCCGGCGTCGCCCTCTCCCTCGGGATCCTCGAGCATTACTACGGTTGGAACACCCGGCGCGAGGAGCAGTTCTTGAAGCTGGCAATCGAGCGCAACCCGAAATCGGCAGATGGCTGGGGATGGCTGGCCATCTGCTATTGCGGTTCGGGACGGATCGAAGACGCCATCGCGGCCGGCGCGCGCGGGATCGATCTCGAGCCGCACCACGCGAACGTCCGCGCTTCACAGGCTTGGGCGTGGGGCATGAGGGGCGACTACGAATCGGCCGAACGCGCGCTCCGCAAGGCAGTGGAGATCGATCCGAGCGCAGCCTATGCTCGCTGGACACGCGGATACGTACTCCGGCTCGCCGGCCGGTTTGCGGAGGCGATCCCCATCCTCGAGCAACTGGTGACCGACACCAATCGCAGCGTTCCGTATTACGTGTCGCTCCTCGGAGGAGCGCACGCGGCGGCGGGCCAGACCGCGAGAGCAGAAGAGATTGTCGAGGAACTCCAGCAGCGCCGCCGCTCGGGAGACTTCGTCCCATCGATTGATCTCGCCACGATCCTGATCGCTCTCGGCGATCAGGAGGGGGCGCTCGATGCTCTCGATCGCGCGCGAGAGGAGCGGAATGCCTACCTCTGGGCCCGCCTCCACTTCCCCGACTTCACTCCCCTGCGGAACCATTCTCGCTGGCGCGCGCTGGCCGAGCGACTCGGCCGCGCCGCTCCGCTCACCGGGGCGTGAATCGCAGTCACTGAGCAGCGGCATGCCGGTGCGCACGAAAAAACTCCCACATCCGACCCGTCGCATCGAGGCTGGCGCTCGTCGGTCCGGCGAACCACTCCGGAAGCGCCCTGCCGCCGAACCACTGATGGCCGCCTCCGCGGACGGTGTACAGGACGACGTCCGCGCCGTCCGCACAGTTCGCGTATTCGCCGCGGATGACATCCCTGCCGATCGGGGAGTCGATGCGATTCGCAGCGCACCGGTTTCTGCGGGCCCAGTTCGCGGTCCAGACCGGCACGCTCGGGAAGACTGCTTTATCGGGTGCGACCGGCGAACGGCCGCCGTTGTACGGGGCAAAGCGATCCGCGGTCCCGTGGAAAGCGATCATCGGCACCGCCCGGCGGTCTCCGCACCAGCTCCACGACAAGGTCTGTGCCGCGCCGACCATCCCCACCGCCGCGATCCGATCAGAGAGCGCGCACGACAGCACGAAGGCCATGCCGCCTCCGTTTGAGAATCCGTTCGCGTAGATTCTCTCGCGATCGATGTTGTAATCCGCTTCCAGTTTGTCGATCAGATCGGAGATGAATCGGACATCCCTGCCAAGACCGGCCTCCCGGCCGACATGCCAGACTCTCGGACCGCCACCGGCGACCGCCGAGGGACAGACGACGATAAATCGCTCGCGTTCGGCCAGGCGGTTCCACTCGCTCATTTCCATCTGCTGAACCGGCCATCCGCCCGCGCCATGCATGCTGATGACGAGCGGCGCCGGCCGGGAGCGGTCATAGCCGTGCGGCACATAGAGCAGGTATTCCCGCCGCACTCCCGAGGAGACGATCGAACCGTTGTTGCGATTGTGGACGTGAAACGTGATCGCCTCGATCGCCGCCAGAAACGGCGGCAGGCTGATGATCATCACGATCGCGGCGATCACTCTTGTTCCGTTCATCGATGCCGATTCCACGCCAGCGCCAGCGGCGCCGCCGCCAGTCGCGCCAGCGGGACCTCCACGATGGCGACGAGTGCGAGAACGTAGTGCCGGATGAGCAGCGCTGGAGTGATCCACACGAGCAAACCGTAGAGAACGAACACGGCAAGATCCCAGGAGATCGCGCCGATCACGAGCGCGCGGCCGCTGAGCAGTCTGTTGCTCTGAAGACGGATGGCAATCGAAACCGCGGCCGCCAGCTTCAGACAGACCAGCACGGCGATGATCCACGGGAACGCGTTCCACAACGCGGCGAATACCGCCCGGTGGCTCAGGATCCATTCGGCGACGGGACCGACGACCGCGACAAACGCCAGCGCCGCGAACACGCTCGTCTTCACGGCCCATTCGCGACCGCTCATGCCGATATACAGACTCTGCACGAGCTGCTTCCACGTCGTTGCCAGCAGTGCGCCAAAAACCAGCAGCGCGAGCGCCGCCGTGCGCAACGTTCCGACGGCCGCGATGAGCGCATGCGCGCGTTCCATCACCACCGCCGTCGTGCCGGACAGTCTCAGCGCGAGCGGGACCGCGGCCACGACCAGCATCCAGGTGACCGCGCTGCTCGCAACCGTCACCTTCAACTTTGCGCCGGTCAGCGATGCGTTGGTCAGCGGACGCATGGCGATGAACGGCGTCACGCCGTAAGAGTCGCTCGCTTGGGGATTCGATCTGCTGACCGCCGGCGCGACGAAAGCCGCCATGAATACCGGCGTGAGCAGCACGCCCACCAGAATCTCGATAACGATCTCCGGCGTCTGCCGGAAAAGAAAGAGCAACGCGAGCTCGAATGGCAGCAGGATCGCCACCAGCACCGGGAGCGACCGGCCGCACTGCCTCCATTCGAACCACACCTGAGCGCGTCCGGGCGAACTAAAGTGTCCTCGCTGCTTCCGGCTCACGATTCCCGCGATTCGCAACGGGATGGCGAAGATCCGGCGCCAGTCGGGGACGTCGCCGCGGCGGGCACGTCCCACCGCGAGCCGCGCCGTGAAAAACGCGAGCGGAAAATGCGGCGCGAGAATCACCGCCATCACCCACTCCGGCGGCTTGAACTGAAGAGTGAGCATCACCGCCGCGTCGATCACCGTGAGCCACAGCACGGTAATGATCACGCGCATCCCTCGCAACGGATACGACATCCAGCTCAGCGCCTGCGTCCATGCCAGAAGCACCGCGGCCAGCAGCGCCGGCCAGACCAGCGGAATGTCGAACTCTGAAGGCCACACCGCGAGGAATCTCATCGCCATCCACAGCATGGCCATGGCCAGCGAGCCGTAGAGCATCGGCCATCCCGCCAGCGCGGACGCCGTCATCGGCAGCGTGAACATGCGCCGCGGATACATCGACCGGCGCGCGGCGATATCCCCGGACACGCCGAAGCTGAAAACCGCCAGGAAATAGAGGAACGTCGCCGTCATCGGAACCACGACGGCCAGGGCGAAGGTCTCGTCGTGTTCAAAACGGACGCGCCGTCCGGGCACGATCAGAACGCCAACGATCGCCTGCGCCATCAGATACGCACCGAGGGCCATCAATCCCCAGCGATGCCGCTGTCGGAATTCCCAGGCGATGGCCAGAGCGGGAGAGCGCATCACGAGGTCCCGACGCGGGCGACAAAAATCTCATCGAGGGAAG
>Ga0070741_10016882_pt1 | contig 12084 bp, 16 predicted proteins | sample Coa_R1_4_FD_66440 | JGI IMG/M metagenome (GOLD analysis project Ga0070741, IMG submission 66440) | Surface soil microbial communities from Centralia Pennsylvania, which are recovering from an underground coalmine fire - Coalmine... | ecosystem: Environmental > Terrestrial > Soil > Unclassified ...
GCGGTTGAACTCCGCCTCGTATTCCTCCGCCGTGCCGTCGTCGAGCGTCGCCGCGAACGACCAGCGGATGTCCGCCAGCAGCTCGGTGCCCGTCTCGACGGCGTCGACGTAGTCGCCGTAGAGCTCCTCCGCCTGATCCCGCTCGGCGCGGTTGTACGCGTCGAGCCGTGACTGGGCCTCCGCGATCACGCCGCCGTGCTCCCGCTCGAAGAGGTCGAGCTGGCGCGAGATCAGATCGGCGAAGCGTCTACGCCTGAACACCGCTCACCTCCCGGTAGAGCGCGAGGTGCGCCTCCGCCGCGGCTGCCCACGTCAGCTCTGCGCGCGCCCGTTCTGCGCCGGCGCGGAAAGGCTCAGGATCGGCGAGCACCTCCCGCAGCGCCTCGGTGAGGGCGTCGACGTCGCCCGCGGGGACAACGCGACCGGCGCCGAAGCGCTCGACCGGCTCCGCGAGCCCGCCGACGTCGTAGGCGATCACCGGCACGCCTGCGCCGAGTGCCTGCAGCATCGCGCCGGACTGGTCGAGCTCGGCGCGGTAGGGGAAGACGGCGACGGTGGCGTCGCCGAGCGCGCGGTCGAGCTCCGCCTGCGACAGGTAGCCGAGCCGCCACTCCGTGCCGGGCGCGGTTCGAAGCTCGTCGAGCGGCATCGCGGGATCGCCGGCGACGAGGAGCCGCGTGTCGGGGAGGCGGCGTACCGCCTCGATCGCGTCCGGCAGGCCCTTGTACGGGCGGATGACGCCGAGCGCGAGCACGGTTGCGCCGTCGTCGGCTCGCACGGCCGCGCTCGGGTAGACGGGGTGCGGGATCACCGTCGCCTCGACGCCGAGCTCGCGCAGGACCGCCGCGCCGCGCGCGGTGTGCGCGACGACCCGATCGAACCGTGCGAGGAGCCGGCGCCAGAGGTCGCGCCGCGACGCGGTGCGGCGGGGCAGCAGGTCGTGCGCAGTGAAGACGGACGGTGACCTGAAGCGGACGACGGAGTCGAGCTGCGGCAGCGCTAGCCACTGCACGTGCAGCACGTCCGCCCGCACGGATGCGAGCCAGGCCAGCACCGCGAGATGCTCGGTCGCACGCAGCGGCAGGCGCGCACGCGAGCGCCCCGGCACGCGCGACGAGAGCGGGTAGAAGCGCTCCGAGCGCCGGTAGCCGGTGGGTGGCGGCAGCTTGCCGAAGCGGAAGCGGGTCGTCTCGACGCGCACGTCGGCTCCTGCCGCCGCGAGCGCCTGCGCGAGCTCGTGGTCGTACCACGGCGTGTACGCGGGGGGATCCGCGAGCACGATCTCCACCGGCTTACAGTAGAGCGGCATGCTCGTACGCAGCTGGAACCTCTTCCACGGCAACACCTCGCCGCCTGGGCGCAGGGCCTACCTGCGTGAGGAGATCGACCTGATCGTCGCCGACAGGCCGTCGATCGTGTGCCTGCAGGAGGTGCCGGCGTGGGCGCTGGCGCTCGTCGGCGAATGGGCCGACATGAACGCGCTCGGCGACCGCACGCGCCGCGGCAAGCCGTTCGGCAGGCGGGTGACGTCGCTCCACACGGGTCTCCTCCGCTCGTCGTTCAACGGGCAGGGCAACGTGATCCTGATCCCCCGCGACTGGACGGTGCGCGAGCACAAGACGATCACGCTGAACACGAACCCCTTCTGCGAGGAAGAAGGTCGCAAGCTCGGCCTCGACGAGAAGATGGTGCGGTGGTGGCAGCGCGAGCGCCGCATCTGCCAGGTGGTAAAGGTCGAGCGCGCCGACCGGCGGCGGCTGCTCGTCGCGAACGTGCACGCCACGGGCTGCGCAACCGACACGCGGTTGGGGGACGCCGAGCTCCGTCGCGCGACCAACTTCATCGACCGGCAGTCGGAGATCGACGAGGTGGTGATCTTCGCCGGCGACTTCAACATCACCGCGGCGCAGTCGAACACGATCGCCGCGCTCCTCGGAGCGCCGCCGGAATCGCGCTGGTCCGCAGCCGGGCCCCACATCGACCACGTGCTCGTCCGCGGCGCACCGGCCTCGAAGGTGCGCGTGTGGCCCGATGACGAGCGCCGCTACGACGGGAAGCTCCTCTCCGACCACGCGCCCGTCGAGGTCGACGTCGAGGTCTGACGCTCGAGGACCACGTCGGCGGCGGCGACGTTCGACCCGGGTGAAGAGCTAAGCCGTCGACGTGCGCAGACCGAGCTCCCCGGCGATCGGCTGCATGGCGGCGACGACGTTCGCGATGTGCTCGTCGAGGTCGAGCTCGAGCAGCTCTGCTCCCTTGTAGACCTCGTCGCGGTGCACGCCCGCCGCGAACGACGGCTGCTTGAGCTTCTTCCGCACGGACTTCGGCTCGAGCCCCTCGAGGCCGTTTGGCCGCACGAGCCCGCACGCGTGCACGAACCCCGACAGCTCGTCACACGCGAAGAGGGCCTTCTTCAGCGGCGTGTCCCGCTCCATGCCCAGGTGCTCGGCGTGCGAGAGCACCGCCTCGACGACGACCTCCGGGTAGCCCTCCTCGCGCAGGATCGGCGCGCCGTCCTGCGGGTGCTTGTCGAGCGTGGGGTGCAGCTCGTAGTCGAAGTCGTGCAGCAGGGCCGTCACGCGCCACAGCTCCTCGTCCTCGCCGTACCGCGCGGCATACGAAGCCGTCGACGCCTCGACCGCAAGCGCATGGCGAAGCAGCGCCTCGCTCTTCGTGTAGCGGGTCAGAGTCTCCCACGCCTGCTGTCGGGTCGGCGCCACGGCGCCGCTACGATACCCGCCGCCTTGTCGACGACCGCTCTCAGAGAGGCGACGACTGAGTCGTTCGTGATCGAAGGCGGCCGGCGCCTGTCCGGGCGCGTTCGCGCCGCGGGCAACAAGAACGGGGCCCTGCCGATCCTTGCGGCGTGCCTGCTCACCGCCGAGCCCGTGACGGTCGCGAACGTGCCGCGCATCCGCGACGTCGAGACGATGCTCGAGCTGATCCAGGGGCTCGGGGCGGACGTCGAGTGGAACGGCGAGAACGAGGTGCGCGTCCACGCAGCGGAGCTCGCGACGCACGAGGTCGACGACCGGCTCGCGGACCGCATCCGCGCCTCCTTCCTGCTCGCGGCCCCGCTCCTCGCGCGCCTCGGCCGCGCGTGCGTGCCGCCTCCCGGCGGCGACGTGATCGGCCGCCGGCGGCTCGACCCGCACCTGCACGCGTTCGAGAAGCTCGGCGTCGAGATCGCCGTCGGCGAGAGCTACGACCTGCGCAGCAACGGCCTTCGCGGCGCGCAGATCTTCCTCGACGAGGCGTCGGTGATGGGAACCGAGAACGCGATCATGGCCGCCGCCCTCGCAACGGGCTCGACCACGATCGGCAACGCCGCCTGCGAGCCGCACGTGCAGAACCTCTGCCGCTTCCTCGTCTCGCTGGGCGCCGACATCGACGGCATCGGCTCCAACGTCCTGCGCATCAAGGGCGTCGACGCCCTGCACGGCGGTGCCGGACGCGTCGGCGCGGAGCACATCGAGGTCGGCAGCTTCATCGGCCTCGCCGCGGTGACGGGCTCCGACATCACGATCGACGACACCGAGCCCGACGATCTGATCTCGATCCTGCCGGCGTTCGAGCGGCTCGGCGTGCGCGTGGAGATCGACGGCACGTCGATCCGCGTTCCGGCGGACCAGGAGCTCGCGATCCGCAACGACTACGGCGGCTACATCCCGAAGATCGAGGACGGGCCGTGGCCTGCGTTCCCGGCCGACCTGACGTCGATCGCGGTCGCGGTCGCGACGCAGTCGCGCGGAGAGATCCTGATCTTCGAGAAGATGTTCGAGAACCGGCTCGTCTGGGTCGACAAGCTCGTGTCGATGGGCGCGCGCATCATCCCGTGCGATCCGCACCGCGCGGTCGTCAGCGGCCCGGCGAAGCTCTACGGGCAGCGCATGTCGAGCCCGGACATCCGCGCGGGCATGGCGCTCCTGATCGCGAGCCTCTGCGCGGACGGCACCTCCACGATCGGCAACGTGAGCGAGATCGACCGCGGCTACGAGCGAATCGACGAGCGCCTGCGCGCGCTCGGCGCGTCGATCGAGCGCGTCTGATCAGCGACGCGATTCGCGCGCCCGCGCCACCGCGGCCGCGACGTCGAGCACGCCGTAACCGGTGGCGCGGTTCCAGCGGCCGTGCCCCGACGCCGTCTGCTCGAGCACCCGGATCACGCCGGCGCGCGTCAGCGACGGATTCGCCGCCCAGACGAGGGCGGCTGCGCCCGCGACCTGCGGCGCCGAGTACGACGTGCCGCTCGCGTACGCGTAGGTGCCGTCCGCGCCGAGCGAGGCACGCGCGAACGTGTCCGTGGGCGCGGCCGCCGTCGTGGCGCCGAGCACGTGCACGCCCGGCGCAGCCAGCGAGACGTAGGGGGCGGCGGTCGAGAACGAGGCACGCGCGCCGGTCGGCGTCGACGCGGCGACCGCCAGGCCGCGGCTGCCGAGCAGCGCCGCCGGGTAGGACGTGACGTTGCCGCCGTCGCCCGTGTTGCCCGCCGCGGCGACCACGAGGACGCCGTGGTCGAGCGCGTAGCGGATCGCCTTCTTCTCGACCCGCGAGGTGGAGGCGCCGCCGATGCTGAGGTTGACGATCCTGGCGCGGTGGTTGACGGCCCAGACGATGCCGGCAGCTTCGTCGACGTCGTCGAAGACGTCGTTGCCGCGGCTCGCCTGGACGATCATCAGCCTCGCGTCGCCGCCGAAGCCGCGGAGCACGCCGCCCTCCGCGACCGAGCCTGCGGCCACGGACGCGACGAACGTCCCGTGGCCGGTCACGTCCCGGACCGCGGCGCCGCCGGTGACGGCGTTGTGGGTCGTCGGCGCCTTGGCCGCGATGTCCGGCGCGCGGAGGTCGGCCCCGGTGTCCACGACCGCGATCGTGATCCGCGACGCCGCCCGCAGCACGGCCGCGGGGACGAGGTCGGCATGCGTCGCCGTGAACTCCCACTCGGCGGCGGCGGCGCGCCGGGCGGCGCTGAGCGAACGACCGAGCCGTTGCCGCGCAACCGTCGGGCGCACCCAGCGGATCCCGGGCCGGTGCCGCAGCGCCGCGACATCGGTGGTCGTCACCTCGGCGACCCGGAGCGGCGCGATCTTCGCGCGCACGTCGAGCCCCGCGAGGGCGGCGGGCGTGTCGTAGCCGACGCTGACGCTGACACGGTCGGCCGCACCGCCGGTGCCCGCGGGCAGCAGGACGCACGCAGCCGCACAGCAGAACGACAGAACGCCCTGGCCCCTCATACCCACGGGCGACGCTAATAGGTCGGCGGTCCCGTGTCATGGACTGCAGGTCCCATTCTCGCGGCTGGTCGGACCTGTTCTGCCGGTACGCTGCGCGCGGGTGCCCGGGACGCAGACAGGCGTGCGCGTCGAGCTTGCGTCCGTGTCGAGCGCGAGCGTTGCGACCGGGCTGCCGGTGCTCGACCACCTCGTCGGCGAGCTCGCCCGGAGCGGCAGGCTGCGTCTCACGCTCGAGGTCGCACCGGGGCGGGCGGAGGAGGAAGTCGCCGCCGCGGGCCGGGGGCTCGGCGAGGCGCTGGCCGCGCTCCTGCGGGCCGACGGCGCGTCCGGCCGCGGCTGGGCGTGGCTCCCCGCGGGCGAGGCGCTCGCGGGCGCCGTGCTCGAGGTCGCGGACGAGCCGCACGTCGCCTCGAACGTCGACTTCTCGGGTCAGCGCGTCGGCGGGCTCGCCGGCGACGTCGTCGGCCGCTTCGTCCAGGAGCTCGGTGCGGGCGCCGGCCTCAACGTCCACATTCGCGTCCTCGAGGGAAAGGAGCCGGAACACGTGTTGCTCGCAATCTTCAAGGCGCTCGGCGCCGCGATCGGGATCGCCTGCAGGCCATGAAGGAGCCGATCCGCACCGACGCCGCGCCCGCCCCGTTCCAGGGGGCCCCGTACTCCCAGGCCATCCGCGCGAACGGCCTCGTCTTCGTCTCCGGTCAGGTGGCGCTGAAGCCGGGCGCGAAGGAGCTCGTCCCCGGCGGCATCGCCGAGCAGACCGAGCAGGTCTTCGCGAACCTGAGCGCGATCCTCGAGGCGGCCGGCAGCTCGCTGGCGCACGTCGTGAAGACGACCGTGTTCCTGCAGAGCTTCGACGACTTCGCCGGGATGAACGAGGTCTATGCCCGGCACGTCGGCGACACGCCGCCGGCCCGGTCGACGTTCGAGGTCGGGAAGCTCCCGTCCGGCGCGCTCATCGAGATCGAGGCGGTCGCGCTCGCGGAATGACCCGTGAAGGCCGTCGAGGACTACGTCCGCTCGCTCGGTCTCGACGCGTACCTCGTCGGCGGCGCCGTCCGCGACGAGCTGCTCGGGCTCGACTCGAAGGACGCCGACTTCCTCGTGCCGCGCGTCGACATGACGGCGCTGCGCGCCGCGCTCGAGCCGCACGGCCGGGTCGAGGATCTCGTCGTCGCGGGGAGGCCCGTCGGGCTGCGGCTCTTCCCGCGCGAGCGCGAGGTGCGCCGGCTGGCGCCGGCCGGGATCGAGTTCGCTCCGCCGCGGCGGGAGCGCTCGACCGGCCCCGGCCGCCACGACTTCGAGATCGTCGTCGACCCCGACGCGACCGTCGAGGACGACCTGCGCCGCCGCGACTTCACCGTCAACGCGATGGCGCGGCCGCTCGACGCCGGACCGATCGTCGATCCGTTCGGCGGCGAGGCCGACCTGCGGGCGCGCGTCCTGCGCACCGTCTCGCCGCACAGCTTCGCCGAGGACCCGCTCCGGCTCGTGCGCGGACTGCGCCTCGTCTCGCAGCTCGGCCTCGAGCCCGACGAGGAGACGCTCCGCCAGATGGGCGAGGAGGCAGGCTCGATCGCGCTCGTCTCCGGCGAGCGGATCGGCGGCGGGCTCGCCGCGGACGGCATGGGCGAGCTGTCGCGGCTCCTCCTCGGCGCGGAGCCGCAGCGGGCGCTCCGACTCGCGCGCGACACCGGCGTGCTCGTCGAGCTGCTGCCGGAGTTCGAGGGCGCGATCGGCTTCGACCAGGAGTCGCACTACCACGACCTCACCGTCGACGAGCACATCTTCGCGGTCGTCCAGGCGGCGGCCGACGCACGCGACGCCCTGGCCGTCCGACTCGCCGCGCTCTTCCACGACATCGGCAAGCCGCACGCCGCGTGGCGCGGCACCGACCGGCGGCTGCACTTCTACGCGCGCCACGGGCGCCGCGACCACGCCGAGCTCGGGGCCGAGCTCGCCGACGGGGCGCTGCGCCGCCTCCGCTACCCGAACGAGCTGCGCGAGCGCGTCGTGCGGATCGTCCGCTACCACATGCTCGACATCGGCCGTGCCGATGCCGTCCGCGCGCGCCGGCTGCTCCGCCGCTTCGGCGACCGGCTCGCCCTCGACCTGCTCGCGCACAAGGAAGCCGACCTGATCGGGAAAGGCCGGCACGGCCCGCGCGACACGGACGAGCTCGAGCGCCTCCGCCGGTTCCGCACCCTGGTCGAGGCGGAGCGGGGAAGCCCGCATCGCCTCGCCGACCTCGCCGTCGACGGCACCGACCTGATCGGGCTCGGCTACCGGCCGGGGCCGGAGCTCGGCCGGACGCTCGCCGAGCTCCTCGACGACGTCGTCGACGATCCGTCGCTCAACCGTCGCGAGACGCTCCTCGCGCGCGCGGAGGCGAAGCTTCCCGGATGATCCACTGGGACGCCCCGGGGCCGTACGTCGTCGCGTTCACGACGCGCGTCGGCGGCGTCAGCGACGCGCCGTACGACTCGCTCAACCTCGGCGCCCGCGGCGACGATCCGGCGTGCGTCGCCGAGAACCGCCGGATCGCGTGCGAGGCGCTCGGGCTCGACGCAGCCCGCCTGTCGCTGAACCGGCAGCGCCACTCGCCGACCGTGCACCGGGCCGAGCCCGGCCTGCGCGACGAGCCCGGCGACGGCCTCTGGAGCGACGAGCCCGGCCAGCCGATGCTGGCGCTCGCGGCCGACTGCGTGCCGATCGCGGTCGCCGCGACGGCCGGCCCGCCGCGGCTCGCCGTCCTGCACGCCGGCTGGCGCGGGCTCGCCGAAGGCGTCGTCGGTGCGGGCGTCCGCGCGCTCGGCGGTGCGCCGGCGGCCGCCGTCGTCGGGCCGGCGGTCGGCCCGTGCTGCTACGAGGTCGGCCCGGAGGTGGCGGAGCGCTTCGACCCGGACCTGACACGCAACGGCATCCTCGACCTCTGGAGCGCCGCCGAGCGCGCGCTCCGCAGCGCCGGCGTGGAGCAGGTCGAGCGCGTCGACCTCTGCACGCGCTGCAACCCGGAGCTCTTCTTCTCGCACCGCCGCAGCGGCCGGCTGCGCGGCGCGCAGGGCGTCATCGGTGCTGTCGCCGGCTGACGTCCGGGCGCGGTACGACGCGCTCCGCGCCGAGGTCGGACCGGGCGTGACCGTCGTCGCGGCGACGAAGTACGTCTCGGTCGCCGACATGGCCGTGCTCGCCGAGGCCGGCATCGAGGTCGTCGGCGAGAACCGCGCCCAGGATCTCGACGCGAAGCACGCGGTCTACGGCGACGCGTTCCGCTGGCACTTCATCGGCCGGCTGCAGTCCAACAAGGTCAAGGTCGTGAACCGGATCTGCGAGCTCGTCCACTCGCTCGACTCGCACTCCGCGGCGACGCGCCTCGAGCTGCCCGCGCTCGTCCAGGTGAACCTCGCGGGCGAGGGCTCCAAGGGCGGTGTGAGCCCCGACGAGGTCGCCGCCTACCTCGACGGCGGCGTCATCGGCCTCTCGACGATGCCGCCGGCGGCGGCCGAGGCCGAGGCGTCGCGGCCGTGGTTCCGCCGCCTGCGAGCGCTCGCCGAGGAGCTCGGCCTCCCCGAGCTGTCGATGGGGACGACGCAGGACTACCGCGTCGCCGCCGAGGAGGGCGCCACGTACGTGCGCGTCGGCTCCGCCCTCTTTCGCTGAGCGGAGCGCGGCCGCCCGCGGCGTTACGATTGCCCCGATGAGCCTGGGCGATCTGTGGTCGAGGACGCTCGTCTACTTCGGCATCGCGGAGGAGGACGAGGACTACTACGACGACGACGAGACCTACACGGCCGAGGAAAGCCTCGAGCAGAGCTACCGCGAGCGGCCGAATGTCCGTCGCCTCACGCCGCGCCGCCGCCCGAACGAGTACGACGACTGGACCGAGTCGTCGGAGGCGGAGCGGCCGTCGCGCCGCACGCCGCCGCGGGCGGTGCAGCTGCAGGCGGTGCAGGACCCGAACGCAGTCCGTGTCCATCTCGTGCTGCCGCGCAGCTTCAACGACGCGCAGCAGATCGCCGACCGCTTCAAGCAGTCGATCCCGGTGATCCTCAACCTCCAGAACGCCGACGCCGAGCTCTCGAAGCGGCTGATCGACTTCGCGAGCGGATTGACCTACGCGCTCAACGGCGGCATGCAGCGGGTCGCCGACAAGGTGTTTCTCCTCACGCCGCGAAACGTCGAGGTCAGCGCCGAGCAGCGGGCGCAGCTGCTCGAACGGGGCGGCTTCTTCAACCAGGCGTAGAGCGTGGTTCCGTAGGAATCGGGGACAGAGGCCCGAACGAGGCGCAGTGGTCCTCGACGCGGTCACGCAGGTCGAGCTCTTCGTCAACGTCTTCATCAGCGTCTATGCGCTGGTGGTGTTTCTCTACGTGCTGACGTCGTGGGTCCGGTTGCCGTACTCGTTCAATCCGGTCCAGAGGTTCCTGTACGAGGTCTGCGAGCCCTACCTGCGCCTGTGGCGGCGCATCCTTCCCTCCTTCGGCCCCCTTGACCTCTCGCCGATGGTCGGCATCTTCGCGCTCGTGGTGCTCGGACAGATCGTGGTCAACCTGCTCGACCGGCTTCATTAGGAGGTGGTGGCATGCCGTACACACCGGTCGAGCTGAGACACGTCCGCGTCAAGCGCGGGCTGTTCGGCTACAAGCGCGGCGCGATCCAGGCGCTGCTGACGGAGATCGCCGACAGCTTCGAGACCGTCTGGCGCGAGCGTCACGAGCTGGCGGACAGCGTCGAGTCGCTCCAGCGGGAGCTCGAGCAGCTGCGGAGTCGCGAGCACGCGCTGACGCAGACGCTCGTCGCGGCCGAGCAGGCGGCGACGCACGTGAAGGAGCAGGCCCAGCGCGAGGCCGAGCTGATCCTGTCGGAGGCCCGGAACGAAGCGCGTGCCGCGACGCGCAAGGCGGAGGCCGAGCGGGAGCGCCTCCGCGGCGAGACGCGGCGCGTCGAGGCGCTGCTCCGGGCCGCACTGGGGATGCTCGAGGAGGGCGCCGGGAGCGACGCCGCGACGGCGGCCTGGCCGCGCGAGGACGAGACGCCGCGAGAGGGCTCCGAGGACGAGCCGGAGCCCTCGCAGGAGCCGCAGCTCGCGAACGTCTCGAGCCTCCCTCTCTTCAATTGGGGCAACGAGAAGGAGGCGTAGACTGGGGAGGGTGGAGCACGGCACGAAGCTGACGCTGCGTGTGTCGCCCGGAGCCGCGCGTGACGGCGTCGTCGGGCGGCACGGCGACGGCTGGAAGGTGCGCGTCGCGGCCCCGCCCGAAGGCGGCAAGGCGAACGACGCGGTGGTGCGGCTGCTCGCCGACGCCGCCGGCGTCCCGCGCCGCGACGTCGAGATCGTCGCCGGCCACGGCAGCCGCGAGAAGATCGTCTCGCTGCATGGGGTCGACAGTCAGGAGCTCGACGAACGGCTTGCTTCGGCGGCGGCCGCGATGGGAAAGGATCGCGTGTGAGCTCGATCGACACCGCAGAGTTCCGCGGGCTGCTCGAACAGGAGCGGCGCCGGATCGTCGACACGATCGCGCACCTCCACGAGGAGAACCCGCGCAACATCGAGGACGAGCTCGGGGAGCTCGCCGGGCGCGGCAGCGACAACCACCTCGGCGACATGGCGACGGTCACGTTCGACCGGGAGCTCGACGAGGGCCTCGAGGAGGGAGCGCAACAGACGCTCGCGCAGATCGACCGCGCGCTCGCGCGGCTCGAGGCGGGGACGTACGGCAGCTGCGAGCGCTGTGGCAAGCCGATTGCGGAGGAGCGGCTGCGGGCGCGGCCGTGGGCGACGCTCTGCATCGACGATCAGCGGCTCGCCGACCGGGGGTAACAGCGGATGTCGGAGACGGTGCCGCGGCCGGAGCCGGACGCGGAGGTGCGGGTGGTGCCGGATATCCGGGTCGGCTCGTCGACGAACGCCCTCGTGCCGGTGTCCGTCGTCGAGCGTCGCCTCGGCGCGGGCTGGTGGCAGTGGCTCGGCCTCGCCTCCGTCGTCTTCGCGGCGGTCGCGGGCGATCAGCTGACGAAGTACGTCGTCCGCAGCCACTTCGCGGTCGGGGAGTCCGAGAACGTGCTCGGGCCCCTCAGCATCCACCGCGTGCAGAACTCCGGCATCGCCTTCGGGCTCTTCTCGTCGGCGACGGCGATCGTGACGGTGCTGACGGCGGTCGCCGTCGGCTGGATGCTCGTCTTCTTCGCCCGCAGCGGCGCGCGCCACGCGGTGCTCCCTGCTGCGCTCGGCCTGTTGATCGGCGGCAGCGTCTCGAACCTCGTCGACCGCGTCCGCCTCGGCCACGTCACCGACTTCATCGACTTCGGCTGGTGGCCCGCGTTCAACCTCGCCGACAGCTTCATCGTCATCGGCGTCGCCATCCTGCTGCTCGCGCTGACCGCCGCCGACCGCCGCCCGCGCCCCGCGCGGCGCCCGGTCGACATCGCCGCACGCTGAGCCGGGGTGAGCGCCCGAGCCCCCGCGCCCACACCCCCACCCAGGGTGGGGAGCCGTTCCCGCCGCCCTCGGCGCTGACGCTACCGTCGCGGTGCGCACGGGAGCGTGACGGGAGCGAGACGATTGGCAGACGATTCGTCCACAGCGGCGGCCGGCCGCGGGGCCGGTGCCGCGCCCGCGCCCGCGGGCACGCCAGGCGCCGCGCCGCCGCCGGCGGCCCGGGCGCTCACCGTCCCGGCCGATGCCGCCGGCGAGCGGCTCGATCGGTTCCTCGCCGCGCACGTCGGGAGCCGCGCGGCGGCGGAGCGGGCAATCGAGGCGGGCGTCCTCGTCGACGGGGTCGCGCGCCCGAAGAGCCACCGGCTCGGCGGCGGCGAGCGCCTCGAGCTCGCCGCGGACGTGGCGGGCCCCGCA
>Ga0070741_10016883_pt1 | contig 12083 bp, 9 predicted proteins | sample Coa_R1_4_FD_66440 | JGI IMG/M metagenome (GOLD analysis project Ga0070741, IMG submission 66440) | Surface soil microbial communities from Centralia Pennsylvania, which are recovering from an underground coalmine fire - Coalmine... | ecosystem: Environmental > Terrestrial > Soil > Unclassified ...
CCGGCCTTGACGCGCACCCCTCTATCGCGCGGTCGTCGTCTCCCGCTCCATGTCGGTGTAGCCGCTCTCTTCCAGCTCCAGCGCCAGCTCCTTGCCGCCGGAGCGCACGATGCGGCCATTCATCAGCACGTGCACGTAGTCGGGCACGATGTAGTTCAACAGCCGCTGATAGTGCGTCACCACGACGAACCCACGCTCCGGGCTGCGCATGGCGTTCACGCCTTTGGCCACGATCTTCAACGCGTCGATATCGAGACCGGAATCGGTCTCATCCAGCACGGCCAGCTTCGGCTGGAGCACCGCCATCTGCAAGATCTCGTTGCGCTTCTTTTCGCCGCCCGAGAAGCCCTCGTTCACCGAGCGGTTCATCATGCGGTCATCCATCTCCAGCAGCTTCAGCTTCTCGCGCAACATAGGCAGGAAGTCCATGGCGTCCATTTCGTCTTCGCCGTGGTACTTGCGGACCGCGTTCAGCGCCGAGCGTAGGAAGTACGCGTTGCTGATACCGGGAATCTCGACCGGATACTGAAACGCCAGGAAGACGCCTTCGCAGGCGGCGTCCTCGGCCTTCATCTCCAGCAAGTCTTGGCCGTTGTAGGTGACGGAGCCGGCGGTGACGTTGTAGCTCTCCCGGCGCGCCAGCACCTGGGCCAGCGTGCTCTTGCCCGAGCCGTTCGGGCCCATGATGGAGTGCACCTCGCCGGCGTTGACCGTAAGGTTGATGCCCTTGAGGATCTCGTTGCCGCCGACGTTGACGTGCAGATCTTTAATTTCCAGTAAGTTCATGCGTTCGATTAGTCCTCATAAAATGTCTGCGATCAGTCCTCTAATACGCGATCTGTCCTTTAATAAATGTGCGGGGCAGCCAAACGCCCGTTCGCACTACGAAATTGTCATCACGAGCCGGAGGCGAGGGATCTGTTTTCGTCCCTAGTGGCATTGCCGTCACTCGCGCGGAAAACAGGTCCCTCGCTGCGCTAATGATGACAATGTCACAGTGCGTGCAGCATTGGCGTACACGCACAGCAAATCACTTCTACCCGACGCTGCCTTCCAGGCTCACGCTCAGCAACTTCTGCGCCTCGACGGCGAACTCCATCGGCAGCTCGCGGAAAACGCGCTTGCAGAAGCCGTTCACGATCATCGAGACCGCATCCTCGGCCTTCAGCCCGCGCTGCCGCAGGTAAAACATCTGGTCTTCGCCAATCTTCGAGGTCGACGCCTCGTGCTCCATCTGCGCCGTCGAGTTGCGCACCTCGATGTACGGGAAGGTGTGCGCGCCACACTTGTCGCCGATCAGCAGCGAGTCGCACTGTGTGTAATTGCGCGCGCCGGTTGCGCCCTTCAGAATCTTGATCAGCCCGCGATACGTGTTTTGTCCGTGACCGGCTGAGATGCCCTTCGACACCACCGTGCTCCTGGTGTTCTTGCCGATGTGGATCATCTTCGTCCCGGTATCGGCCTGCTGATAGTTGTTGGTCAGCGCTACCGAGTAGAACTCGCCCACCGAGTTGTCGCCCTGCAAAATGCAGCCCGGATACTTCCAGGTGATGGCCGAGCCGGTCTCCACCTGCGTCCACGAAATCTTCGAGTTCACGCCCTGGCACTTGCCGCGCTTGGTGACGAAGTTGTAGATCCCGCCCTTGCCTTCTTTGTCGCCGGGATACCAGTTCTGCACCGTCGAGTACTTGACGGTCGCGTTATCGAGCGCGACCAGTTCAACCACGGCCGCGTGCAACTGGTTCTCGTCGCGAATCGGCGCGGTGCAGCCTTCGAGATAGCTGACGGAAGCACCGTCTTCGGCGACGATCAGCGTCCGCTCGAACTGGCCTGTCTCCGCCGCGTTGATGCGGAAGTACGTCGACAGCTCCATCGGACACTTCACGCCCTTGGGAACGTAGACGAACGATCCATCGCTGAACACTGCCGCGTTCAGCGCGGCAAAAAAGTTGTCGGTGTAGGGAACGACGGAGCCCAGCCACTTCTGCACCAGCGCGGGATGCTTCTGCACCGCCTCGGAGAATGAGCAGAAGATCACGCCCGCTTCCGCCAGCTTTGCCTTGAAAGTGGTGGCAACCGAAACGCTGTCGAACACCGCGTCCACGGCCACGCCGGCCAGCATCTTCTGCTCGGTAATCGGAATGCCCAGCTTCTCGTAGGTGCGCAGAATTTCGGGGTCGAGCTGGTCCAGGCTCTCGAGCTGCGGCTTCTGCTTGGGCGCCGAGTAATACGTGATCGCCTGATAGTCGATCGGCGGATAGTGAATGTTCGCCCACTTCGGCTCGGCCTGCTTGGCCTCTTGCGATGCCCAGTAGCGGTACGCCTTCAGCCGCCAGTCGAGCATGAACTGCGGCTCATTCTTTTTAGCCGAGATCAGGCGGACGGTGTCTTCATTCAGGCCCTTGGGGACGCGCTCCTCTTCAATGTCGGTGACGAAGCCCCACTTATACTCGCGGTTCGCCAGGTCCTGAATCGTGTTCGTCGAACTCATTGAACTCTCCCGGATAATTGCACAAGTGTCGGCACAACTTTGCCATTTGCGTCGCGGATTGCAGCCAATTGCATCGGCCGCGCCAGCTCAGAAAGCGTCACCTTCGCCAATGCGCCGCGCATCACCTGGCTGATGATCCGCTGGTTGGCCTTGGTAGGACAGGACCGCTCCAGGTCGCACATACCCGTCGTGTCGGTGCTGCATTCGGTGAGCGCGATCGGCCCTTCCATCGCGGTGACAATATCGGCTACCGAGATGTCAGCCGGCTCCTTGGCAAGACCGTAGCCGCCCTTCAGGCCGCGATGCGAGGTCAGCAAGCCGCTCGGCAAAAGCTGCTTCAGCACTTTGCTGACGGTCGGCAGCGGCAAATGCGACACCAGCGCCAAGTCGCGCGCGGTGTGCACGGTCGAAACACCGTCCCGCGCCATGATGGTCATCAGCACCAGCCCGTAATCGGTGAGCTTGGCAAAGCGGATCATTAGTTTTTGCTGTCCTGACTGCTTAGATTCATATAGTACCATGACGGTACTATTTTTGTTGGTGTGGACACAGCCGGGCTGTCTGCACTTTTCCGGGGTAGTTCAGGCGCTGTCCTAACGGACGGCAAAACCGATACGCCTGCGCGGGCTTACCTATCGAATTCCGGCTACCCGATTCCAGCTACAACGAGTGCAATAGTATTTGCGAGCTGCTGATTGACTTCTCTGGACAGTTCGGCTTCAATGTTGCGAGTTGTTGGTCAGAGTACATCAGCGGTCCCCTACCTGCCGGATTCCGACCGTCTGCGACATTCACCGTTCGAAAAACTGAAGACCTGAGGAGAGACATGAAGGCTCTACGAATGCTCGGAATTGCCTCGCTTGTAGTGGCTGCGGTTTCAGGAGCAGTTGCTCAAACATGGCAACGCACAACTAATAATCCTCCTTTGAACGTGGGCGCGATGGTTCTGCTCACGGACGGAACCGTCATCGCGCACCAGGAGGACGATCAGAACGGAGATGTGGCGAGTCTCCACTGGTATAAGCTCACGCCGGACGCTAACGGCAGCTACGTAAATGGCACCTGGACCCAGATCGCGGACCTGCCCACCGGTTACGGACCGCTGTTCTTTGGCTCGGCGGTTTTGCCTGACGGTCGAGTTATTGTGGAAGGCGGCGAATACAACCAGTACGGCGCAGGTTTCACCAAGCTGGGCGCCATCTATAATCCCGTGACCGACTCCTGGACACCGGTCACCGCTCCCACCGGATGGAACAACATCGGCGATGCCTCAACGGTCGTTCTAAGCAACGGCACCCTGATGCTGGCCAACACCACCACGCATCAGGCCGCTCTTCTGAATCCTTCGACGCTGACCTGGACCGCTACCGGCACCGGCAAGTTCGACAGCAACGACGAAGAGGGCTGGACCCTGCTGCCCGGAGGCAAGGTCTTGACGGTCGACGCATACGTCGATCGCAACGATCCTACCGGCAAGAACTACGAGCTGTACGATCCCAGCAGCGGTACCTGGTCGGTTGCCGGCACCACCCCGGTCCAGCTTTGGGATCCCCCGGGCTGCGGCGGCTCATTCGAAATCGGACCTGGCGTCCTGCAGCCGAGCCAGAAAGTGATCTACTTCGGCGCACGCGGCTGCGGTCCGGGCCACACTGCGGTCTACGATTCTCCTTCCGGCACCTGGACGGCTGGTCCGGATTTTCCGAACCAGTTTGACGTCGCCGACGGTCCAGCGGCGCTGGAGACCAACGGCAACGTAATCGTCTTCTCCAGCCCCGGAGTCTTCGAAGGCGGCGCGCAGACTTTCGAGTGGAACGGCAGCAGCCTGAGTGAAATCGCCGGTCCTCCGAACGAGGTTAACGACTCCTCCTTCCAGGGACACTTCCTCATGCTGCCCAGCGGGCAGATCATGTTCACCGACTACACGCAGGACGTCGAGATCTTCACCCCGGCCGGCAGCAACTACACCGGCTGGAACCCGACCGTGCTGCTGAACCATACGGTCTTCACGCGCGGCACCACCTTCCAGTTGAACGGCTTCAAGTTCAACGGCGCCTCGCAGAACAACATGTATGGTGACGACTATCAGGACGCCACCAACTACCCCATCGTCCGCTTCACCAACATCAACACCGGCCACGTCTTCTATGCCCGCACCCATGACCACAGCGCCATGCCCGTGGGCTTCACCGGTCCAACCTTCACCCACGTCGATATTCCAAGCAACATGGAAAGCGGCGCCACCAACCTGCAGGTAGTGGTTAACGGCATTGCCTCGCAAAACTATGTGATCGGCATCAACTAGCCGGTTACCGAGTGACGGGAGATAGGCCCCACATGGCAGCAATGCCGGGTGGGGCTTTTCCTTTGCGCCGAGGTTACTCTCCGGTGACTAGTAACCAGTTGGTTTTCAACAGGCCTTAAAGTGCCCGGTTACGAACTTGGGGCTCTTGCCGGCTCACGGGATCGCTGCTAACGCGTCTATTCAACAATGACATACGGATGATGGTTGAGGTGTACAACTTAGTACGTAAAGGTAACGGAAAAAGGTCAAATTAGCCTTGAACTCGGGCACAATCCGAACTATAGTATGGCGTTCTCTGGCCCAAGCAATATCCCTCCCCGGTTGCGTGGTTCTGGAATCCCGGCAACACGTCATGAATCGCTGTTAAGGTTTCGTGAATCCAATCAGTTAGAGCACCAGGGCCAAGGCATCAGAAGCAACACCACAGTCATCCGACATACATCCTGAAGAGGTAGGAAAAAGCACACATATGGCAAAGCGACGCGGCAATCCTAATTGGGGAAAGCCTGAGCCGATCGGCCCGGTCGTCCCCACCATTACTGAATTCGAGCAGGTGGTAAAGGAATTCAAGCTCCAGCCGGACCAATACATCCGGTCGACCAGGCTGCGCGAATGGGCGCGCAAGAACAAAAACTCGAAGTACATCCCCGAGCCTCTGCTGGAAGCCTGGGGCTTCGAGATCGAGTCCACACTCTAAGACCCCGACCCTCCAATCAGGGCCGCTCCGGCGGCCCTTTTCTCTTGCCGCCCACGTGCCAACCCTTGCGAAGCGCCTTCGCAGCCGCTCTCAATACGTGAACGACTGAATCTCCGTCACGCCCGTATCGGGTCCGTCCACATATCCCGACCGCCGGCTGGGATTCAGCGCAATATGGGCGGGGACAACATTGAAAGTATTCGAGAAGCTGAATCCATTGATAGTTTCCTGCAAGTTTCCATTCGTGTCGTAGACGTATATCGCGCTGCCGCTGGGCGCCGAGCTGGAGTTAGGCTGGGCAATCAGAAACACCCTGTGTATGGGATCGAACTCTACATCGGCGCCGCTGTAGAACTGCTGCCCGCCGGAGCCCGGCAGCTGGACCAGAAATCCGCTCCGCGTGCTGAGGCTGTAGAACTCCACGTTGGCGTCATCCTCTGTGGTGGTGCAGAAGATTCCGTCGGCGGAATCGACGGCGAGCCCATTTATAGAGCCAAAGCCGACGCCCGTGAACTCGCTGAAGCTCCCGGCCGTGAGGTCCACCACGCCAATCACCGGCAGGCAGTCAAAGCAACCGGGCCCGCCTCCCAGGATCGCCTGATTGGTTACGCTGTCGTAGCCGATCGGAGGAGGCGCGCTGCCGAAGTTTCGCGAGTCGGTAATCATGACGACCGGGCCGAAGGTATTGGCGGCGACATTGGAACTGAACACGTAGGGGATGAAGTTGTCGCTGTTGTCGTAAGCAAACACAGCTACATTGGTGACGCCCTGGCTGCGGCTAACTCCCGTCGGCATGATGATGTGCTGCATTCCAATCGGCGGAGTCCAGTTGCCGGTAAGGCGGTTGGAGCTGAGGGGATTCAAGACGTTGAACGTACGGTTCGTGACGAAGCCGCGCGAGACGTTTTCGTGCTCGATCAGCCCGACGCTGTTGCCCACGATGCCCAGGGTGACAAAATCGTCCTGCGCGTGGGTGGGCTGCGTAAGCGTCACCACGTGAAGGATATTTCCGCTCGCCTGGTCGAACGTTTCAACCGCGGCCAGCACGTTCCCGTTGGACAGCGTCTTCGCCTCGCTCAGCAGTCCTTCCGTGCCGTTCTGGTCGATATCGAAGCCGAAGATCTGCCCGCCAAACTGGCTATGCACCAGCGTCTGGCCCGGGCCAGCTGTGGGATTGGGCTGAAACTCGTCTGTCTGCGCAAACGCCAGCGTGCCCAAGGCGGCGAGCGTCAAGCACAAAGCCACGCGGCCGAGCCTGCTAACCAAATGCCAAACCTTGTTGTGCGACGCAAACGAAGGCTCCTGGTAGCCCTCTCCGATCGCAGGCAAAAGCATCCACCTACTTCCACCATTCGACATTTTGCTGCCTCCTTCGAACCGCGCTTCTAAAGGGATTTCGACTTCGCCGGCCGCATCGGGAAACGCGACTGCGCTGTCCATGCTATGAGAGACGCTCTCCCCAATGAGCGACGGTGTTGTCAAAGTTTTGTAAACCTTGAGTGGATTCTGCAGAACAACTTGTGGTTGGGATCGCAGCGGCAAATTCCATCGGAGCTCTCAGCGGATCGCTCGATTCGGCCTCTGCTATCTCGTCCTTATCACGAGAACGCGTGACCAGATTCGGACGTAGCTGTTCTGCACACGGACAGGCGGCCGGTCGGTCCAGTACCTAAACTGATGAGATTATGGGTCTACGACTAGGTTGTCCGGCTGCACACTACCATGGCTGCGAACGCCTCGGCATGTTGTCCCCATGAACCATTTGCGCTACGCAATCCGCCTCTTGCGCAAGTCGCCGGTCTTTACCGCCGTCGCAGTCATCACGCTGGCGCTGGGTATTGGCGCCAATAGCGCAATCTTCACTCTGCTCGACCAGGTCTTGATTCGCCCGCTGCCGGTCAGCCATCCCGAACAACTGGTGCGGTTGCGCTACACCGGCGAGAGCCCCGGACATACTAATAATTACGGCGGAGATGACAACGACTTCTTCTCCTATCCGATGTACCGCGATCTGCGCGACAAGAATGCTGTCTTCAGCGGCCTGATCGCGAATGACGAGCAAACCGTTGGCGTCGAGTGGAACAACCGCTCCGAACTGGCCGGCGCCGAAATGGTTTCCGGAAATTACTTCCAAATGCTGGGACTGCAGCCTGCGATGGGCCGGCTTCTCATTCCTTCCGACGACCAGCCTAACGCCAGCCCTGTAGTCGTCCTCAGCTTCAATTACTGGAAGGACAAACTCGGCTCGGATCCGCGCGTGCTCGGCCAAAGTCTCTCGGTGAACGCGCATCCGTTTACGATCGTCGGTGTCGCCCCGCCGCAGTTCCACTCCGTTGCCGCCGGCGAAACTCCGGGCTTGTTCGTCCCCGCGTCGGCCAAGAACATCATCACTCCACGCTGGCAGAATCTGGAGGACCGCGAGTCGCATTGGCTCACGCTCGTAGGCCGCCTCAAAGACGGCGAGAGTCGGCAGCAGGCACAAGCCGGGCTCGACCCGCTGTGGCGTGCCATCCGCGCCGAAGAGCTAAAACAATTTGGATATCACTCGCAACGCACACGGCGGCTTTTCCTCGACGAATCGCACATCCTGGTTCTCGACAGCGCTCGCGGCTTCTCTCCCCTGCGCGACGATATCGGCACGCCTCTGCTGGTGCTGATGGGAATGGCAGGGCTGCTGGTGCTGATGGCGTGCATCAATGTCTCCAGCCTGCTTCTGGTGCGCGCCGCAGCGCGTGCCCGAGAAATGTCGGTACGCTACGCGATCGGAGCCAGCCGCTGGCAGATCCTCCGCCAGTTGCTGCTCGAAGGCCTCTTGCTGGGCCTCGTCGGGGGCACGCTGGGGCTTTTCATCGCGCCTCTGATCTCCGGCATGCTGGTGCGGATGGTCTTTACCGATCCGGCCAGCCAGCTCCCCTTTTCCACCGCGCCCGACACGCGCATCCTGCTGTTCAACTTTGCTGTCGCCTTTGCGGTCAGCATGCTGTTCAGCCTGGCGCCTGCGTTGAGATTGCTGCGGCCGGACCTGGTCAATTCGCTCAAGCAGCAGGCCGCAACTGCACCCGGCGGCCCACTGCGTTTCCGGAGAATTTCCGTGGGCGCGCAGATCGGGCTCAGCCTGCTGTTGCTGGTAGCTGCGGGTCTGTTTGTTCGCACGTTGCGAAATTTGCGCGCGGTGGATGTGGGTTTTGCAACCGATCACCTGGTCAGTTTCCGGTTGAATGCGCGCCTTGCCGGATATCAACCCGAACAACTTCAGCCGCTCAACCTGCGCATCCTCGATACGCTGGCAGCGCTGCCCGGAGTCCGGTCCGTGGCTGCTACCGACGATCCGGATTTGGCCAACAACGATGAGACCGGGAACGTTGCGATTGCGGGTTACAAACAAGCCGACGGTGAAGACATGCAGATCGAAGAGCCCTGGATTACTCCGGGTTACTTTTCGACAATGCACGTACCGCTGCTGGCAGGACGTGCCTTCACCGGGCAGGATCTACCGGGAAAGCCGAATGTGGCGATCGTCAACGCCAGCTTTGCTACTCATTATTTCGGCAGCCCGCAGAAAGCGATTGGTCGCGTGGTTGGGTTCAATGGCTCGGGACGCGATGCGAAGTTCGACACCGAGATCGTGGGTGTGGTGGGTGATACCAGGCATGCCAACTTGCGCGATCCCGTGCGGCGCACCGTGTATCGCAGCCTTCTGCAAGCTCCGCAGCTGAATTTCGTGACCTACGTGGTAAGGACCTGGCAGCCTCCGGAAGCCGCGAAGTCCACTCTGCGCGAGGCCATGCAGCAGCTCGATTCGAAGCTGGCGCTCAACAATATGCAGACCATGGAAGCGCAGGTGAACGACAGCTTGTCGAACGAGCGGCTGATCGCGGTGCTCTCCATCAGCTTTGGCGCGCTCGCCGCGCTGATGGCGGCGATCGGCCTTTACGGCGTGCTGGCTTACGCGACGGCGCAGCGCACCCGTGAAATCGGTATTCGCATCGCCTTGGGCGCGCAACGGCAGACTGTAATGCGGCTGGTGCTCGCCGATGTGGCGTGGCTGGCGGGCATCAGCATTGCCATTGCCTTGCCCGTGGCGGTGCTGGCGTCGCGCGCCGTTCGCAGCCAACTCTACAATGTCAGCTCCGCCGATCCGCTGGTCCTCGTCTGCGGCGTCCTGCTGATAACGTTCATCGCCCTGCTCGCAGCGTTGCTGCCGGCGCGGCGCGCCGCGCGGGTCGAGCCGATGCAGGCCCTGCGAATGGAGTAGGCCGTGCGCGGCGGGCGAGTGTCCCACGCCAGCGGTTCCTTTACTTCCCGAGATGCTGTTCGACAACTGAATCTCCCGCTACGTCGCCGCATCCCAGTGTTGTGACCTTCAACTCCGACCAGACAGCCGCCATGCTTGCGGCCACCAGCTTCGCCGCCGGGCTCAACGTATACGCCACGGTGGCGACGCTGGGGCTGCTGGGGCGCTTCGGAGTCATTTCCCTGCCCTCCAGCCTGGACGTTTTGCAATCGTGGTGGATCATCGGCGTTTCGCTGGCGCTGTTCGGGCTGGAGTTCTTCGCCGACAAAATCCCCGCCTTCGACCTCATATGGAACGCTCTGCACACGTTTATCCGCATTCCCATCGCAGCGCTGCTGGCCTACGTTGCCAGCTCGCATCTTTCACCGGGACTGCAACTGGCCTCAGCCGCGGCCGGCGGACTGATTGCCTTCGCCGCGCACGGCGGCAAGACAGCTTTGCGCGCCGCCGTGACTCCGTCGCCGGAACCGTTCTCAAATATGGCGCTGAGCTTCGGTGAGGACGCCGGCGCGATCGGATTGACGTGGATCGCGACGCAGCATCCCTACCTGGCGGCGGGAATGGTTGCGGTGCTTCTGGTGGCGGTCGTGCTGCTGATGCGCTGGGTGATTCGCGCCTTGCGCAGCCTCTTCCTGCGCGCACGCACCGCCTGGGCGGGATAGTAAGGCAGGGCAGACCTTTTCGGAAGCAAAGCAATTCGGGTAGAGCCGGCCTTTTAATGAAGAGCGTGAGGATTTGTCGTCCCCTACGGGCCTCGGCGCGACGAGCCGTTTCGGGTAGAGCTGGCCTTCAAGGCCTGCGTCCAAGCGGTTTAATTTTGGGCTTCCGAGCGAGCTTTAGCTCGCGAGGGAAGCTGCCTTAGTCGGGTTTTCAGCAAACGGTGAAGCCGGCGACACCGTGCCACCTTACACAACCGGGCGCTCCAAACGCGGGGACTAAGCGCCGTTCTACTTTTTTAATTTCCCGTGAAGAACTCCCACATATCCGGCGCACTGGCCGAAGCTCCGGGAAAAACGCTTACGCCCGCAAGCTGGAGCATGAAACGCAACGTGCTGGGATGCTGATACAAGGTCACCGGAATGTCGGAGCCGCTAGGCGGATATCCCGGGTTCGCGTTCGGTCCGACGGCGACCCACACGACGTGTCCACCGCCATACTGCGTGTCGCTGTCTTCGGACTCGTCAAAGGTAATAATCAGCAACCCTCCGCCGGGCGTATTGAAGTCGGGACTGGCGAGCAGGGGCGCAATATTGTTCTGCAACCAGGTATCCGCCATGGCCAGGGTGCCGTCATGCGCATCGTCCAGCAGATTAGGCACGATGAACGCGTAATTAGGCAGGGTGTGATTGGCGATGTCGGTGGCCAGTTGGGTGAACGGCACCAGGTTCTGCTGCTGGTTGGGATCGTTACGCACGTCGGAGAAATAGGAGCACGGGTTATGGTGCTCGGAATACTCTCCCTGGTCGCCGCCATCGTAGCCCTGGTGCGGCAGCGATTCGGAGTACTCCTTCCATGTCTTGCCCGCGGCCACCAGCTCGCGCACCACGTTGTCGACACTTACCGTGCCCGTGTAGCCGTCGTCGTTGGTGATGATCTGGCCGGTGGTCAGCATGAAGTAATTGCCGATCGAGGGATGCGTGTTCGCGTAATAAGCCTCCGCGAGCGAATAAGCGTGCGCCAGGCTATTCAGGTAGGGCATCTGCGGATTGCCGATCACGTCGGTGTAGCCGTGATTTTCCTCCATCACGATAAAGACGTGATTGACCTGGCGGCTGGGCGGTAGCGGATTCACCGCCGCAGCTTGAGAACCGCGTTGCGCCTGCGCGCTCGCCAGCGTTGCGCATACCAGGAAAAAAAGTGTTGCGGGGACCGGGCGCGAAAATCTCACTCTCATTGCTTCCTACTCCCTTGGCGGCATTTCTTGCGGTTAATAGATGAGTTCTGTCGGGACACTAGAGCGCAGCGAATAGAGAACGGGGGCCATCTTACACCCAGGCCGACGCGAAGGGTTGCGTAAACGCAGCATTATGCACCAGGAGCCAAAGGCTACAGTAAGGCCAAGTGCCAATTGCCAAACTCGCTGCTAAAATCTTGCTAAGCTCATGACCCCGCAAAGTCCTTTCTGCGATGTTGAAACTGCGCTGGAGGAAATCCGCGCCGGCCGCATGATCGTGGTCATTGACGACGAAGATCGCGAGAACGAAGGCGACCTCACAATGGCCGCCGAGAAGATCACCCCCGAAGCCATCAACTTCATGGCCAAGTACGGTCGTGGCCTGGTCTGCCTCGCGATGACGGA
>Ga0070741_10016885_pt1 | contig 12083 bp, 7 predicted proteins | sample Coa_R1_4_FD_66440 | JGI IMG/M metagenome (GOLD analysis project Ga0070741, IMG submission 66440) | Surface soil microbial communities from Centralia Pennsylvania, which are recovering from an underground coalmine fire - Coalmine... | ecosystem: Environmental > Terrestrial > Soil > Unclassified ...
TCCTTCAGCTCCAGGATCTCGCCGCGCACGTCGACGGTGATCTTCTTCGACAGGTCGCCGGTCGCGACCGCGGTGGTCACCAGCGCGATGTTGCGCACCTGCCCGGTCAGGTTCGACGCCATGAAGTTGACGTTGTCGGTGAGATCCTTCCAGGTGCCGGAGACGCCTTTGACGTCGGCCTGCCCGCCCAGCTTGCCCTCGGTGCCGACCTCTTTGGCGACGCGCGTGACTTCGGCGGCGAACGAGTTGAGCTGATCGACCATCGTGTTGATGGTGTTCTTGAGCTCCAGCACCTCGCCCTTCGCGCCGACGGTGATCTTGCGCGAGAGGTCGCCCTTCTGAATCGACGTCGTCACGTCGGCGATGTTACGCACCTGATCGGTCAAGTTGCCGGCGAGCAGGTTGACGTTGTCGGTGAGGTCCTTCCACGTGCCGCTCACGCCTTTGACTTCCGCCTGCCCGCCCAATTTTCCGTCGGTGCCGACCTCCTTCGCGACGCGTGTGACCTCGGACGCGAACGAGCGCAATTGATCGACCATCGTGTTGATGGTGTTCTTCAGCTCCAAGACTTCGCCGCGTACGTCGACGGTGATCTTCTGCGACAGGTCGCCGTTGGCGACCGCGGTGGTGACCTTGGCGATGTTGCGCACCTGATCGGTCAAGTTGCGCGCGAGGCCGTTCACGTTGTCGGTGAGATCCTTCCACGTGCCCGACACGCCCTTGACGTCGGCCTGCCCGCCGAGCTTGCCCTCGGTGCCGACCTCCTTGGCGACGCGCGTGACTTCGTCGGCGAACGAGCCGAGCTGATCGACCATCGTGTTGATGGTGTTCTTGAGCTGCAGCACCTCGCCCTTCGCGTCGACGGTGATCTTGCGCGAGAGGTCGCCCTTCTGGATCGACGTCGTCACGTCGGCGATGTTGCGCACCTGCGCGGTGAGGTTGTTGGCGAGCAGGTTGACGTTGTCGGTGAGGTCCTTCCACGTGCCGGCGACGCCGGGCACCTCCGCTTGCGCGCCGAGCTTGCCCTCGACGCCGACGGTCTTGGCGACGTTGGTGACCTGCTCGGCGAAGATGCCGAGCGTCTTGGTCATCGAGTTGAGCGTGTCGGCGAGCGCGGCGATCTCGCCCTTGGCTTCGACGACCAGCTTCTGCGACAGATCGCCGTTGGCGACCGCGGTGACGACCTTGACGATGCCGCGAACCTGCCCGGTCAGGTTCGACGCCATGAAGTTGACGTTGTCGGTGAGGTCCTTCCACGTGCCGCCGACGCCTTTGACGTCGGCCTGCCCGCCCAGCTTGCCCTCGGTGCCGACCTCGCGCGCCACGCGCGTCACTTCGCCGGCGAACATGTTGAGCTGATCGACCATCGTGTTGATGGTGTCTTTCAGCTCGAGGATCTCGCCCTCGGCGTCGGCGGTGATCTTCTTCGACAGGTCGCCGTTCGCGACCGCGGTCGTGACCAGCGCGATGTTGCGCACCTGCCCGGTCAGGTTCGACGCCATGAAGTTGACGTTGTCGGTGAGGTCCTTCCACGTGCCGCTCACGTCTTTGACTTCCGCCTGCCCGCCCAGCTTGCCCTCGGTGCCGACCTCCTTGGCGACGCGCGTGACCTCGGCGGCGAAGATGCCGAGCGTCTTGGTCATCGAGTTGAGCGTGTCGGCGAGCGCGGCGATCTCGCCTTTCGCCTCGACGACCAGCTTCTGCGACAGATCGCCGTTGGCGACCGCGGTGACGACCTTGACGATGCCGCGCACCTGCGTGGTCAGGTTCGACGCCATGAAGTTGACGTTGTCGGTGAGGTCCTTCCACACGCCCGAGACGCCCTTGACCTCCGCCTGCCCGCCCAGCTTGCCCTCGGTGCCGACCTCCTTGGCGACGCGCGTGACCTCGGCGGCGAACGAGTTGAGCTGATCGACCATGGTGTTGACGGTGCTCTTGAGCTCGAGCACCTCGCCCTTGGCGTCGACCGAAATCTTCTTGGAGAGATCGCCTTTGGCGACCGCGGTCGTCACCTCGGCGATGTTGCGCACCTGCGCAGTGAGGTTGTTGGCCAGCATGTTGACGTTGTCGGTGAGGTCGCGCCACGTGCCGGCCGCCTCGGGTACGTCCGCCTGCCCGCCCAATTTCCCGTCGGTGCCGACCTCCTTCGCGACGCGCGTGACTTCGGCGGCGAACGACGAGAGCTGATCGACCATCGAGTTGACCGTGGTGCCGATGCGCAGGAACTCGCCCTTGACCGGCTGCCCGTCGATCTCGAGCGCCATCTTCTGGCTCAAGTCGCCCTCGGCGACGGCCACCAGCACGCGCGCGACCTCGGTCGTCGGCTGCACCAGGTCGCCCACCAGCGCGTTCACCGAGTCGATGCACGTGGCCCAGCCGCCGCGCACGTCACCGAGCGACGCGCGCTCGGTCATGCGCCCTTCGCGCCCGACCACCCGCTCGACGCGCACGATCTCCTTCGACAGCGACTCGTTCAGCGCGATCACGCCGTTGAACGCCGCGCTGATGTCGTTGAGGAGCTGGTCGCCGTTCTCCATCACCAGGCGCGTGGAGAACTCGCCGCGCTGCGCGGCCCGCAGCGCCTCCAGCAGCTCGATCAGCCGGCGTTCGTCGTGCCTGGGCGCGCGCGCGCGCTTGCGCCCACCGTTGCCGTCGCCGTGCTCGTCCTCGTGCTCGTTCGGGTTCACGCGTTTGGCTCCTCGACGGAAAACTTTGTCCCCGAGTCCCTAAGCACGTCCATTCTCGTGCGCAACCCTTGCCATCCGTTTGCGCGTGCATATTTCAAAAATCCGGAGAGGCATGCCCGTCGATCCCGATCACCAGCCGAAACCGTCGTCACAGGACGCCGAGGCTGACCGGCGAAGTCACGTCAGCCGGCGCTGGCTACGCAACGGCCTGCAGGCCGGAGCCGCGACCTCGCGCGTGCGCATTCTGCTCGTCGACGATCAGCTCTCGAACCTGGCGGCGCTCACCGCCACGCTCGACTCGCCCGACTACGACCTGGTGACCGCGCGCTCGGGCGAAGAGGCGCTCAAGCGGCTGCTCGAAGGCGACTACGCGGTGATCGTGCTCGACGTGATGATGCCGGGCATGGACGGCTACGAGGTGGCGTCGCTGATCAAGCAGCGCGACAAAACGCGGCACGTGCCGATCATTTTTCTCACGGCCACGTCGCGCGATCTCTCGAACCTCTATCGCAGCTACGCGGTGGGCGCGGTCGACTGCCTGACCAAGCCGGGCGATCCCGACGTGATTCGCGCCAAGGTGGCGGTGTTCGCCGAGCTGTTCCGCAAGAACCAGCAGCTCCAGAGTCAGGCCGAGCAGCTGCACGCGCTGGCGATCGCGGAGGAGCGGCGCGAGGGCGAGGAGCGCTACCGCAACCTCGCCGAGGCGATCCCGCAGATCGTGTGGACCGCGCGGCCCGACGGGCGCATCGACTACCTGAACGGCTTCGGCCGCGAATATTTCGGCATCGCCGGCGGCGCGTCGCTCGGGGATTGGCGCCTGCGCTCGGCGCTGCACCCCGACGACGCGGCCGACTTCATCGGCCTGTGGGATCGCGCCATCGCCGCCGGCGCGCGCTTCAGCGCCGAGGTGCGGCTCGAGCGCGCCGGCGACGGGCGCCACCGCTGGCACCTGGTCCGCGGCGCGCCCGAGCAGGGCGATCACGGCCTCACCGCGTGGTTCGGCACGCTCACCGACGTCGACGAGCAGAAGCGCGCGCAGCACCGCGCCGCGTTCCTCGCCGAGGCGTCGAGCCGGCTGGCGTCGTCGGCGCTCGACCTGTCAACCACGCTCGAGCACCTGTGCGCGCTGGCGGTGCCGCGGCTGGCCGACGCGTGCGCCGTCGATCTCGTCGGCGAGGGCGGCCGGCTCGAGCGCACGCGCGTGATGCACGCCGACAACAAGTGCGCGGCGCGGCTGCGCGACGCCGATCGAAGCTGGCCCGAGGCGCCGGACACCGAGCTCCTGCCGTCGGGGAGCGCGGCGCTGGCGCGGCTCGGCTTCGGCTCGGCGATGGCGGCGCCGCTGCGCGCGCTCGATCGCACGCTCGGCGTAATCTCGCTCTACGCCGACGCCGGCGGCCGCCGCTTCGACGAGGGCGACCTGGTGATCGCCGAGGACCTGGCGCACCGCGCGGCGATCGCGGTCAACAATGCGCAGCTCTACGGCGAGGCGCAGGAGGCGATCCGCGCGCGCGATCAGTTCCTGCTCGTCGCCGCGCACGAGCTGAAGACGCCGCTCACGTCGCTGCAGCTCCAGCTCCAGCGCACCAACCGCTTCCTCCACCAGCCCGGCGAGGTCGCGGACCTCAAGGAGCGGATGCTCGAGCGCACGCAGGTGGCCACGCGCGCGGTCGGCCGGCTGTCGAAGCTGATCGACGTGGTGCTCGACGTGTCGCGGCTGACCGCGGGGCTGATGGCGCTCGATCGCGAGCGCTTCGACCTGGCGGTGCTGGCGCGCGACCAGGCGGCGCAGCTCGCCGAGGAGTCGGCGCAGGCCGCCGCGCCGATCACCGTCGAGGCGCGCGCGCCCGTCGAGGGCGAGTGGGATCGCCGCGCGCTCGACCAGGTGCTCGGCAACCTGCTATCGAACGCGCTCAAATACGGCGCCGGCCACCCGATCGAGGTCGAGGTGTCGGGCGACGCCGAGCGCGCGCGGCTGGTGGTGCGCGATCACGGCATCGGCATCGCGGCGGCGGCGCAGGTGAACATCTTCGACCGCTTCGCCCGCGCGGTGTCCGCGCGCAACTACGGCGGCCTCGGCCTCGGCCTGTTCATCGCGCGCGAGATCGTGCAGGCCCACGGCGGCACCATCGCAGTCGAGAGCACGCCCGATCAAGGCGCCGCGTTCACCGTCACGCTCCCCCTGCGCAACTGAGCGCCCGACAGCAGCCAGGTCCGCGGCGCCACCAGCGGCCCCTCCGCCGACGCAAACGGATCCCGCCAATCCGCCGCATACCGCCCCGGCGCATGATGTTGTCTATTGTGAACCACATAGTGCAGCGCCCGTTTGGTCTGAGTCGGTGTCTTTAAAACCACTGCGTGATAACGGTCCGCAAACACCTTCCCGCGCCTTTGCATCAATCGATTGAGCGCCAAAGCCATTCTGACGTTCAATCCCTGCATCCCACGCGAAAGCTCTCTAGTCCCTTCCGCCTCGACGAGAAAATGAACATGATTGCCCTGCACTGAGAAATGAACCACACGAAAGCCGATACGGGTACTGGCCGCACTGAACACACTCCTCAGTGCACTAAAGCAAATCTTACTCCTCAGTCCACAAACAGACTCACGCATCCGCACAGTCACGTGCACTGGAAACCGTCGCTTGAGCACTGGCCGTTTCTTATGCGAAACGCGCGGCCGTGCGCTCTGCATCTTGCGTCCCGCCCCTCGACGTTTTCCGCCCCACGTGCGAAACGCCAAACCGAGTTGTCTGTCTTGATTAGGCACTGGTCAAGCGTAATATCTCAATGACTCTTTGCAATGTTCTCTGATTCTTTTCTTAGTCTTTTTTTATCGACTACGGACTACTCAGGCAGCGGGGGTTTGCCTGTGGGCAGGCGCTCAGTGACTTAAAGTGAGATATGTCTAACGCGGCTGTCCACAGGCAAAGGCGGAGCCGTCCCCGCTGCCGTTTGAAATACAACCAGTCAACTCACCACATCTCTTTGCAGAGGTGGGGACACGAGCTCTTCATTTCAAACGTCGACGGGGACGGCTCCGCCTTTGCCTGTGGACAGCTGCGCCAATCTCGGCAAGACACATCCCGAGCACCTGCCCACAGGCAAACCCCCGTCGACTGACACGGCCGTCTTTGATTTTTGTTTGTAGTGATCAGAGTTAGAAATCGATTGTGAGTGATAGGCCGGCGCGGTCGCGTGAGAGATCGGGAACGACACTGAGCCAGTAACGTTCGCGGGGCGCGGGAGTGAGCTGGCCTGAGCGGTAGCGTGCGAGCGTCGTCATTTCGTCGCGCGGCTGCGAGAAGATCTGCAGCTCGCCGACGACGATACCCACTGGCCCCTGAATCGCCGCCTGCTGCCAATGGCCAAAGCCAAAGCCGAGCGCCAGCAGCAGCCCGACGTTGAGCGCCACGTTTCCCGCGTGCACCAACGCGCTCTTGCCGAACGCCTCGCTCGCGGCGTCGCGCAGGAGCAGCCGCTCGGCGTCGGCCAGCGGCGCGCACGGCGACTCGCCCGGCGGCGCTGCGGCAATTCGCCGCTCGAGCCATCGCTGGTCGCGCATGACTTTGAGCGGCGCGATCCACAAGACTGCGAAGCCGAGCAGCGCCGAGCTCGCTCCAAAGTAGTAGTCGATGCGCTGCTCACGATCGCCGAATGGGATCAGCACGAGCTGATACGTCGTGAGCGCGCCGTAGATGCCGCTCCACGCGTAGTGCCAGGCGCGCACGTGGCGCGCGCCGCGGCGCAGATTTTCGCGCAGGTACGCGAGGCGCGCGGCGGCGTCGAGCGATTCGAGGCGCGCCGATCCGCCGGCGATGCGGCGGCAGCGCACGTCGGCCGGCGACGCGCCGGCGGTGCACAGCGCGGCGGCCAGCGCCAGGCTCCTTATGCGGCGAGGGCTCGTCGAGAAGTCATAAGGCGCAACTGTTAAGATGATCGATCGTGACCACCACCTACTTGATGGGATCCTCCGGCTCCGACGGTACCGTGTGGGGCGTCGACTCCACCAACACCGCGTTCCGCTACGTCGGCGACGGCTTCATTCAAACCGAGCCGTCGGCGCAGCTCTCGGCGGTCGCCGTCGGCACCGCCGGCAACGTCTGGGGCCTCGACCCCGCCGGGAACGTCTGGATCCTCAGCGCGTCGTCGCTGCAACCAAGCGCGATGCCCGGCGCGGCCGAGCTCTCGATCGGCGGCGACGGCGCGACGTGGGGCGTGGACTCGAGCGGCCACGCGCTCCAGCTCGTCAGCGGCGGTTGGCAGCAGCGCGGCTCGCTCACGCAAGTCGCCGTCGGCAACGCCACCACCGTCTGGGGGCTCGCCGGCGCGCAAGCGATGTGCTGGGACACGCAGGCCTCGGCGTTCCTGCCCGTCAGCGCGCCGCCGCTGCAAGCGATCGCGGTCTCGCCCGACGCGCTCTTCGTCTGGGCGCAGACCACCGACGGGCGCACGCTCCGCTTCGCCGGCGGCGGCAACTGGACCACGGTCGCGAGCGGCACGCCCAACTTGATCGCGCTCGCCGCCGGCGCGAACGGGCTGCTCTACGGCTACGAGAACCCGAGCCAGTACGGCGTGTATCGCTTCGGCGGCTCGAGCTGGTCGCCGCTCGGCTATTTCTCGCCGGTCACCGGCCTCGGCTTCAGCCCCGACGGTACGCTCACCATGATCTCCGACGAGATCGCGTGCCGCCGCAACGGCTACACGACGTGGGAGAAGATCTACAACCAATCGCAGGTGCTCGAATTCGTCCCGGCCAACAGCCACCTCATCTACTGGGAGCAGTTCAACGGCATGGCGTTTTCGCAGTGGGACGGCAGCTACTGGATGCAGGCGCCGGGCAGCCTGGCCGATCTCTCCGTCGGCGCCGACGGCGCGACCTGGGGCGTCGACGCCACCAACCACGTCTTTCAGTACACCAACAACCCGTCGCCGTGGCAGTCGCGCCCGGGATCGCTACAGCGAATCTCCGCCGGCACGTCGAGCCACATCGTCGGCCTCGACGCGTCCGGCAAGATCGTGGCGTGGACCGGCAGCGGCTGGACGCAGGTGCCGTCGCCGCCGACGCCGTTCTCGCTGCGCGACGTGGCGGTCGGCGCCGACGGCACGCTCGCCGCGGTGGCGAGCGATCACAGCGCGTGGGCGCAGCCGCCGTCGGCGAGCTGGCGGCAGATCCCGAACCTCGCGCTCACGCAGATCGACGTCGGCACGCGCTACAGCCTGTGCGGCGCCACCACCATCAGCGCGGGGCAGAATCAAATCTGGCAAGGCTCCGTCTGAAGCGCCGAGCTGATATGATGAGACCGTGAGGGGGCTGATCGTCGCTTGCGTCGTCCTGGCTGCGGCCCCGGTGCGCGCCGACGACGCGCGCGACGCCGAGGCGCGGCGCCTGTACGAAGAGGGCAAGGACGCGTTCGTGCGCCACGAGTGGAACCTCTCGTACCTGCGCTTTCGCGACGCGTACATGATCTCGCAGCTGCCGGCGCTCCTGTTCAACATGGCGAGCGCGCTCAAGGAGGACGGGCGGCCGGGGGAATCGGCGGAGAATTTGCGCTCGTATCTGCGGGTGGTGCCGGGGACGCCGGACCGCGCGGAGATCGAGCAGCGCATCCTCACGCTCGAGGAGGCGCAGCGGATCCTCGATCGCGAGCACAAGCACAGCGCCGACGAGGAGGCTGCGCGGCGCGCGGCCGAGCGGCCGCCGGTGATCGTGGCGCCGCCGCCGCCGCCGCGCGTCGACCTCACGCCCCCGCCGATCGCCGCGCCGCGATCGTCTCCGCCGATCTCGATCGAACGCGAAGCGGCGGCGCGCGCGCGGCGCAAGAAGATCGGGCTCGCCATCGGGCTGTCGATCGGCGGCGCGCTGGTGATCGTCGGCGTGGTGGCGATCGCCGTCGCGGTGAGCGGCCCGGACGTGCCGTCACCCACGCCCAGCACGCTCGGCGTCTGGAAGGGCACGCCGTGAAGCTCGCCCCCGCGCTGCTCGCGCTCGCGGCCGCCGCCGGCGCGCTCGGCGCGTGTCACGGCGACCGCACCGAGGTGGTGGTCGTCGTCTCGAACGGCGGCGTGCGCGTGCCCGAGGACGTCGACTCGATCGATCTCGTCGTCGTCGATCCCGCGCACCCGGAGTTGGGCGCGCCGCTCGTGACCCAGCACGTCGCGCTGTGCGGCGGCCCGGTGCAGACGAACTGCGCCAGCTTTCCCATCACGCTCACGCTCGTGCCCGGGCCGGCGCATCCGAACGATCCGGTGCGCGTGCAGCTCGACGCGCGCAAGAGCAACGCCGGGGCGCTGTTCCAGAGCGACGCGTCGACGTTCATGTTCCACAGCGGCGTGAGCGCGCGGCTCGACTTCACGCTGTGGCCGCGCTGCATCGGCTCGAGCTGCCAGTCGCAGCAGGGCGCGTGCACGATGGACGGCAGCTGCATGGCGGTTCAGCCGATCCCGTTCACCGGCGAGCCGGCGCTCGACGCGGGCGTGCCCAGCGACGGCGGACCGTCGGACGGCGGCCCCGACGGGCGCGACGGCTCGAGCGTCGACGCCGGCCCGCTGCCGATCTTGTGCGGCGCGCTGTCGCTCGATGGGCTCTCCGGCTCGTACCTGTCGAGCAGCGGCACGCAGGCGTTCGCGGCGAGCAACTCGACGGTCGAAGCGTGGGTGCGCCTCGATCAGATCGGCGCGTCGGCGGTCAACGTCATCTCGCGCGGCAACGCGTGGAGCCTCGCGCTCGCGCCGACCGGCGGCGATCCCAAGCTGGTGTTCCTCGCCAACCTGGCCGACTCGAGCATGTCGACCTCGACCGGGCCGTCGGTGAAGCTCAACCGCTGGTCGCACGTCGTGGCCATGTACGACGCGCCCGGCAACAGCGTGACCCTGATCGTCGACGGGCAGGTCTCCGCCACCTTCACGCTCGGCATGCCGTTGAGCTCCACGACCGCGCCGTTCCAGATCGGCGGCGCCACGATCAACAACGGCGCCGACGGCTTCACGGGCGCCATCGACGACGTGCGCATCTCGACGACGCAGCGCTACGCGAGCGTGCCGTTCCCGCCGCCCTCGCACCACTTCACCGACGGCTTCACCTACGCGCTCTACCACCTCGACGACGGCGCCGGCCACGTGCCGACCGACGCGGCGAGCTCCGACACGCTCACGCTCCACGGCGGCGCGGCGCTCGAGGACGGCGCGTGCGCGCCCTACCGCTGCGGCTTTTTGACGATGAACGGCGGCACCGCCAGCTCGCTGCTCACCACGCCGGGCGGCAGCTTCACCGTCGAGCAGTGGGTGCGCGCCGACGATTGGGGCACGCCGACGACGACGATCGATCTGGCGTCGTTCCCCGAGTCGAACGGCAGCTACGACTTCGCCATGTGGGCCAGGGGCGGGCAGCTCGGCGTGACCGCCACGTGCCCGAACGGCACGTCGTCGACGTCGGTGTCGTTCCCCGCGGTGCCGCTGCGCCGGAGCATCTGGAGCCACGTGGCGGTGACGTTCGACGGCACCAACCAGAACGCGCAGGTGTTCGTCGACGGCTTCCCCGGACCGAAGACGCCGATCACGTGCGGCATGCTCAAGGGCGTCGGCACGTTTCGGCTCGGCTACGGCGCGACGCTCACGCCGTTCGCCGGCATCGTCGACGAAGCGCGCGTCTCGCTCGGCGTGCGCTACACCACCGCGTTCGAGCCGGGCGGCGAGCCGCTCTCGCTCGACGGCTCGACCATCGGGCTGTGGCACTTCGACGAGGGCGGCAGCAAGGTCGCGCACGACGCCGCCGGCACGCACGACCTCAGTCTCCAGGGCGGCGCGATCACCATCGACAGCGGCTGCCGCTAGCGCTCGCGCGCCTGCGGGAGCTGGCTCGGCTTCTTCGGGCGGCCGGTCGCCTTCTCGAACGCCGCCACCATCGCGCGGAACCGTGCGTCGATGAGCGACCACGCGCGCGACCGGCGATCGTTCACGACGCGCGTCGAGTCGGCGTCGTGCTCGCGCACGGTGACCACGTACGCGCCGTCGGGCGGCGACTCGCTGTCGGGGATCTCGTGCAGGCCGCTCGCGGGGTCGCCGAGCAGCCGGTTCACCGTGGCGAGGACGCGCCGCCCGCTGTCGCGCGCCGCCCATTCGGCGTCGTCGTTGTGGTTCAGATCGATCGGCATGCCGCCGAAGTAGGCCGAGTAGTGCAGCTTCCCGTCGCTGTCGAGCGTGTAGCGCTCCTTGAGCTGGTTGGGATACTTCCGGCCGTTGGGCTCGTGCGTGACCTCGAACGAGATGTCGATGGCCACCGGACCCGAGGGCTCGGCGTGGGCGGAGCCGATCAGCGCGCAGCAAACGAACGCCGGGTGAAGTCTCATCGGGCGCAGATGTTATGCTCGTTTCGCATGGACATGTCATTTACGCCCGAGCACCGCGCGTTCCGCGACGAGGTGCGCGCCTTCATCCGCGAAGCGATGCCGCCCGAGCTGCGCGCGAAGGCGGAGATCGACAGCCACTTCGAGCACGACGAGGTCATGCGGTGGCACCAGATCCTCTACCGCAAGGGCTGGGTCGCGCCGCACTGGCCCGTCGAGCACGGCGGGCCGGGGCTCGACGTCACGCGCCGGTTCATCCTCACCGAGGAGCTGGAGCTGGCCGGCGCGCCGGCGCTCTCGCCGTTCGGCCTGGTGATGGTCGGCCCGCTCCTGATTCAGTTCGGCACCGATGCGCAGAAGAAACGTTTTCTGCCGCGCATCCTCGCCGGCGAAGAGGTGTGGTGCCAGGGCTACTCCGAGCCGAACGCCGGCAGCGATCTCGCGTCGCTGCGCACGCGCGCCGACGACGACGGGCAGGGCCGGTTCATCGTCAACGGACAGAAGACGTGGACCACCTACGCGCAATACGCCGACTGGATCTTCTGCCTGGTGCGCACCGACGCGAAGGCGAAGAAGCAGGAGGGCATCAGCTTCCTGCTCATCGACATGAAGACGCCGGGCGTGACGGTCAAACCGTTCCTCACCATCGGCGGCACGCCGGCGTTCTGCGAGACGTTCTTCGACAACGTGAGCGTGCCGCAGGAGAACCTGGTCGGCACGCTCAACGGCGGCTGGACGATGGCCAAGGCGCTGCTCGGCCACGAGCGCACGCTGATCGCCGCGGTCGGCACGTCGGCGCGATCGATCCGGCGGTGCAAGCGCATCGCCGCCGACACGATCGTCGACGGCACGGGCACGACGCTGCTCGATCACCCGGCGTTCCGCTCCAAGATCGCGCGCCTCGAGATCAAGCTCAAGGCGCTCGAGATGGCCAACTACCGCGCGATCGCCAGCGCGCAGCTCGGACGCGCGCCGGGACCGGAGTCGTCGATCCTCAAGATCCGCGGCGCGGAGATCTTGCAGCAGACGTTCGAGCTGGCGATGGAGCTGAT